>Ga0209843_1000068_pt1 | contig 14196 bp, 16 predicted proteins | sample GWRWS1_20_30_FD_187222 | JGI IMG/M metagenome (GOLD analysis project Ga0209843, IMG submission 187222) | Riverbed sediment microbial communities from areas with vegetation nearby in Columbia River, Washington, USA - GW-RW S1_20_30 (SPAdes)... | ecosystem: Environmental > Aquatic > Freshwater >... | reverse complement strand
CTCCTCCGAGAACACCTGCGCGTCCTGATCGCTCGCGAAGTAGCGGCCCTTGCGACCCCAGCCGGTGATCGTGTCGACGACGCGGCCGACGAGCTGGCGGACGCTCGACTCGCGCTGCGGCGTGCCGAGGGACCCACGGAAGTACTTCTGCGCGACGATGTTGGTGGCGTTCTGCGACCACGTGACCGGGAACTCGACGGCCCGCTGCTCGAAGGCGTTGCCGCCCTCCTTGAAGTTGGGGATGACGGCGTCGCGCTCCTCCCACTCGATCTCGTCGAACGGGTGAACGCCGTCGCGCGTGAAGTAGCGCTTGAAGGTCAGCCCTTCCCGGATCACCCGGACGTCTCCCTCTCTGGTGGCCACCGGCACCTCCTCGTCGATCGGTCTTCGGCCAGTCTTTCCACGGGTGGGGAAGGAACTGTGGAGAACTACAGGCGTGTGATTCTGCACCCCGTGGTCGGCGCAGTCAAGCTGCCATCAAGGATATCTTGTGGTCGGGCGCTATGACATCCACAAGATGTGGTAGGTCAGCGCGACCTGGCCTTGGACTCCTTCTTCTGCAGGAGGAGCCCGAACTCGCGCTGGAAGTCACCGATCTCCTGGAAGTCCTTGTAGACGCTCGCGAACCGCACGTACGCGACCTGATCGAGCTTCTGGAGGTTCGAGAGCACCCTCGAGGCCGATCTGCTGGGAGGTGATCTCGGGCCCCTTGCGTCGCAGGCGCTCCTCGATCTTGGTCACGAGCGCCCCGAACTGCTCTTCGGTCACCGGGCGGTTCACCAGGGCCTTGCGGATGCCCGAGACCATCTTCTCCCGGTCCCAGGGCTCGGTCGCCCCGTCGCGCTTCACGACGACCAGCGCGAGCTGCTCCACGCGTTCGTAGGTGGTGAACCGCCGGCCGCAGGACAGGCACTGGCGGCGGCGGCGGATCGCGTCGCCGCGTTCGGCCGGGCGGGAGTCCACGACCTTGTCCTCGTTGTGTCCGCACCACGGACAGCGCATCCCTCACACCCCAACATCTGGTGGACCGGGGAACGGTAGCCGCGAGATGTTGCGTGCGTCAACGAGGACGGCGCCGCGCGAGGTGGGTTCGGAGCGCCTCAAGGCGCTCGTCCCACTCACCGCCGACGTCGGCCATCCAGCGCATCGCGTCGGTCATCGGGCGAGGGGTGAGCCGGAACCGCGCGCCTCGACCCCTGGCGTCGGACGCCACGAGACCCGCCTCCTCGAGCGCCTCCAGGTGCTTGGTCACGGCCTGCCGCGTGACGGGCAGACGGGCGGCGAGCTCGCTGACGGTGCTCGGACCCTCCACCGAAAGGCTGCGGATCACGGCTCGGCGGGTCGGATCCGAAAGCGCCGAGAACACCTCGTCCACGCGCCGCCCGCCGCTCATGCGCCGAACCCCGCCGTCGCGAGCGGCACAGGCTCCTCGGTGACGGTGAGGCGCGTCCCGGCCGGATCGGCCTCCAGAACGAACGTGACGCGGCTCGCTCCCCCGACCTCGAGCGAGACGCCCGCCCCGGCCAGTCTGCGCCAGCGGAACGACAGGATCCGACCCGGATCGGCTGCCTCCACCACGCCCCGGCGCGTGGGCCCCTCGTTCTCGCGGACGACGAGCGACCCACCGGGTTCGAGCTCGAGCGCCACGACCTCGCCAAGCCAGGCCGACAGTTCCTCGGGCGTGGTGAGCGTGGCCCACACCTCGTCGGGCTCGGCGGGCAGGACCACCGTCCTCGTGACCCGTTCGTCGCTCACCGGCTCATCGTACGCAACCCAGGGGTTGCCGACATCTCCGAACCTCGCTAGCCTGGTCGTGCGCAACCGAGTGGTTGCCGAACGAGGACGACCGAACGAGGAGGCGCCCCATGACCTACCGCTCCGGACCACTGGTTCCTACCGTCCTCGAGGAGAGCGCGCGCGGCGAGCGCGCGTTCGACATCTACTCCCGCCTGTTGCGCGAGCGGATCGTGTTCCTCGGAGAGCCGATCGACGACGCCGTCGCGAACACCGTGGTCGCGCAGCTCTTGTTCCTCGATTCGGTCGAGCCGGGGAAGGATCTCGCGATGTACGTGAACAGCCCCGGCGGTTCGTCCACCGCGCTGTTCGCGATCTACGACACGATGCGGTTCCTGAAGTCCGACGTCGCGACCTACTGCCTCGGTCAAGCGGCCTCCGCGGCGGCCGTGATCCTGGCTGCGGGGTCCGGCGGGAAGCGCTACGCGCTGCCGAACTCCCGCGTGCTCCTCCACCAACCGCACGGCGGCATCGAGGGGCAGTCGGCGGACATCGAGATCCACGCCGCCGAGATCGCCCGCCAACGTCGTCGCGTGGAGGAGATCATGGCCGAGCACACCGGCCAGACGGTCGAGCGGATCCACGCGGACACCGAGCGCGACTTCATCCTCGGTCCCGAGGAGGCCCGTGACTACGGCGTGGTGGACGAGGTCGTCGCGAACCGTGTCCTGGTGGGAGTGCCCCCGCCGGTGGAGCTGCGGCTTCAGGAACCTACCGAGACGACCAGGGTCTGACCCGGCACGATCGAACCGGCGTCGACACCGTTGGCCGTCGCCAGCTCGTCGACGATGGGACGAGGATCACCGTCCGGCGCGAGACGCCGGGCGATCGACCAGAGCGTGTCGCCCTCTCGGACCACGTAGGAGCTCTGCGCGATCCGCACGGGGTCCTCGGTGGAGCCCAGCGCCCGCACCGCGGGGCCTGCCCAGGCCGCCGCCACGAGCGTCAGGGAGAGCGCGAGCGTGAGCCGGCTACGGCGAACACGCGTTCGACTCATGGCGTCATCCTACCGAACAGGTGTTCGGCGTCAAGCACGGAACCGAACATATGTTTGAACGCCCCTTCCGGTCGTGCTAGCGTCCCCCGAGGCTAGAAGGAGGCACCGACATGGCTCCCAGGCAACCGTCCGAGGCCGAAACCGAACCGCTCACCACCCGCCAGCGCAGGATCGTGGATTTCATCGCCGCGACCGTTCGGGAGCGGGGCTACCCCCCCACCGTGCGCGAGATCGGGGAGGCGGTGGGGCTCACGTCGTCCTCGAGCGTCCACGCGCAGCTCGCGAACCTCGAGCGCCGGGGGCTCCTGACGAAAGACCCGACCAAGCCCCGCGCGATGACGCTTTCGGAGTCCACGCGCGCCGAGGGGGTGGTCGTGCCTCTCGTCGGACGGATCGCGGCGGGGACGCCCGTTCTCGCGGAGCAGAACGTCGAGGACCACCTCGTCGTCCCGATGGGGTACGCCGGCGACGCGGAGCATTTCGCGCTCACCGTCCAGGGTGACTCGATGGTCGACGCGGGGATCCTCGACCGCGACGTGGTGATCATCCGGGCGCAGGAGACCGCCGACGACGGCGACGTCGTGGCGGTGCTCGTTCCCGGTCCGGCGGAGGATGAGGCGACGGTCAAGCGCCTGCGCCGACAGCGTGGCAAGGTGCTCCTGGTCCCGGAGAACCCGGCGATGGAGCCGTTCGACATGGATCCGGAGGGCCGGATCCTCGGCAAGGTCGTCGCGGTCCTGCGCCGGCTCTAGTCGTCGCGCACGACTCGGTACCGCAGATGGGTCACGCCGTCCGAAGCGATGACCCTGGTCTGTTCCAGCGCGATCGGGTCGGGGCCGAGGTCCTCGAAGAGCCGCACACCCGACCCGAGGAGCAGCGGGACGACGCTGACCTGGATCTTGTCCAGCTTCCCGGCGCGGAGCAGCTGTTGGGCAACCTCAGCTCCCGACACCGACACCGCCCTGTCACCGGCTGCTTCCTGCGCGAGCTCGAGGGCGTGGTCGAGGCCGTCGGTGACGAACGAGACGCGCGGGCTCCACTCGCCGTGCGTCGGCGCCTCGTGGGTGACGACGAAGATCGGCGCGTCGATCGGATGACCGTCCCTCCACCCGCCGGCGATGTCGAACGTGCGACGGCCGCTGATGATCGCGCCGCCCTCGGTCATCCACTCGTCGACCACGACCTTGCTCCCGTCGGGCGGGGCGAGCCACCTGTCCACGCGGTTCGACTCCGGCCCGGCGTTCATCCACGTGAACAGACGCTCTCCGCCACGGCCCAGCGGAAGATCGGGGCCGTCGTCGCTCCCGGCGATGAAGCCATCCAGCGACACGGTGAGATCCACGACGACCTTGCCCATCTCCGGCTCCTTCCTCGTGCCCCCTGCGTCACGCTCCGGGTGACCGTACGTCGGCTCCGTTCTCATCGGTCGACACGCGAAGATCCGGGCGGTTCGCGCGTCGGAACGGCGTCCTCTAGTCTCGCCGCACGACGGCGGAGGTGCTCATGCCCGACGGCAGCACGGCGCTCGAACGACAGATCCTCTCCCAGCCCGAGCAGCTCGAGGCCGTGCTTGCCGAACCGATCCCGGCCTCGGCCGCCGAACGCCTGCGCGGCGTGGACCGGATCTGGCTCGTGGGCACCGGGACGAGCCAGCACGCGGCCGAGCTGGGCGCGACGATGCTGCTGGAGGCCGGGCGGGCCGCCCACCCCACGAGCTCGATGTCGTTCGCCAACCGGCCGCCGTTCGTTCAGGGCGACGGGGTGATCCTGATCAGCCACAACGCGGGCACGGAGACCGCGTTCGCGGGCGCGGTGTGGACGATGGCCACGCGTGCCGGCCTCCCGGTGGTCCCGATCACCCGGCGCGGCGGAGCGATGCCCGACGCGATCGAGACCGTCGAGAAGGAGACCTCGCACACCTACACCGCGAGCTACACGGCCGCGCTCGTGCAGCTCGCCCGGCTCGCGCACGAGCTGGGAGCCGCCGCCTTCACGCCCGAGGTCCTCGGGCGCGTGCCGGCCGCGGTTCGCGCGGCGATCGCCGAGCCCGGGACGGAGCGGATCGCGCTACCCGAACGCCTGCTGGTGCTCACGGGCGAGGGTCCCGCCTCGGTCAGCGCCCGCGAGGGCGCGCTCAAGGTCCGCGAGGCGTCGAGGTTCCCCGCGGAGGGGTACGACGTCGAGTACCTGTTGCACGGCCACGCCGTCCCGCTGAACGCGTCCGACCACCTGGTGACGCTGGCGCCGCCGGACACGCAGGGGCTCACCCACGGGGTCGAGGTCGCCGCTCGGGCGGCCGGGATCCCGGTCACCCGGGTCGAGGAGCGCGCCGATCTGCCATCCCCGCTGGAGCAGATCCCGCTCACGGTCCGGCTGCAGATCCTGGCGCTCCGCTCGGCGCTCGAACGCGGCCAGAACCCCGACGTCGCGATCGAGGGCCCGTGGGACGATCCGGACCTGTGGGCGATCGGCTCCCCGACGTCCTGACGGCTCACGCGGCGGCCTCGGCGAGTGCGCGTACCGTCCGGACGTCTCGGGCCTTCGCGAGCAGCGTGGTCACACCCGCCGACCGCCAGGCGTCGAGACGCTCGCGGACGTGCTCGACCGAGCCGACCAGACAGAGCTCGTCGATCATCGCATCGGGGACCAGGCCCGCCGCCTCGGTCCGGCGTCCGTCGAGGAACGCCGACTGGATCGCGCTCGCGGGCCCGCCGAACCCATAGCGTGTCACGAGGTCCTTGTAGAAGTTCGCGCCCGCGGATCCCATCCCGCCGACGTACAGCGCGACCAGCGGCCGCAGCTCGTCCCGGCAGGCACCCAGGTCGGAACCGAGCGCGACCGGCACCATCGGCGCGACGTCGAGGTCGGCCAGGCCGGGTGCGCGCCTGCTCGATCCGTCGGCCACCGCGTCCTCGAACGCCGCCGGCTGTTCGGGCGAGAACAGGAACGGGATCCACCCGTCGGCGATCTCGGCGGCGAGGGCGACGTTCCTCGGACCCATTGCTGCGAGGTAGATGGGGACGTCGGACCGGAGGGGGCGGACGTTGGGCTTCAGCGCCTTGCCGGCCCCACCGGGGAGCGGCAGCGGGTAGTTCGGTCCCGGCGCGGTCACGGGTGCCTCCCGCCGCAAGACGCTCCGGACGATATCGACGTACTCGCGGGTTCGTGCGATCGGTCCTTCGAACGGGGCTCCGTGCCATCCCTCCGCCACTTGCGGCCCCGAGACGCCGAGTCCCAACCGGAAGCGTCCTTCGCTCAGGTGGTCGAGCGTGAGCGCCGCCATCGCGGCCGCCGCCGGCGACCTGGCCGGCATCTGCAGTACCCCGGCGCCGAGCCCGATCCGATCCGTGTGTGCGGCGATCCACGCGAGGAGGACGGCGCCGTCCGACCCCCACGTCTCCGATGTCCACACGGAGTCGAACCCCGCACGTTCGGCCTCGACGGCGAGTTCGGCGACGTCGTGAGGCCGTCCCTCCCAGTGCCCGACGTGGATCCCGATCCGCATGCCGCGGAGGCTACCCGAGCGACGGTCCGTCAGCCGGCGGCGCGATCCACGCTCGCCGGAGCTTCCGACGCGTCGACGCGGAACGGCGCGACCGCGGCGAACTCTCGCTTCCCCACGCGGGCGTGGACGAGCGTCCCGTTTTCGCGCGCATCTTCGGACAGCACCTCGGCGTTGCGATGCAGCATCGCCGTCACGTCCTCGCGACCCCACGGGACCATGATCGTCACGTCCATCGGGAAGCGCGGGAGCGAGCGCTCGATCCGCTCCATCAGCCCGTCGAGGCCCTCGCTCGTGAGCGCGCTGATCGGCACCGCGTCGCCGTCGATGCGCGCAAGCACCCGCGCGCGTTCGGTCTCGGAGAGCCGGTCGACCTTGTTGAGCGCCAAGACCTCGGGGATGTGGACGGCGCCGATCTCGGCGAGCACCTCCCGCACGGCATCGATCTGCTCGATGAGGTCGGGCGAGGAGGCGTCGGCCACGTGCACGATCAGGGTCGAGCGCGCGACCTCCTCGAGCGTCGAGCGGAACGCCTCCACCAGCTCGTGCGGGAGCTTGCTCACGAACCCCACCGTGTCCGACAGCGTGGCGGCGCGCCCCGAAGGGAGCTCGATCCTCCGCACCGTCGGGTCGAGCGTCGCGAACAGCTGGTTCGCCACCACCACGTCCGAACGCGTGAGGGCGTTCATCAGCGTCGACTTCCCGGCGTTCGTGTACCCGGCGATCGCGACCTGCGGGATGCCCGAGCGCTCGCGGCTCGAACGCTTGACGTCGCGCGTGCGCGCGAGGTCCTTCAGGTCCTTGCGGAGCTTGGAGATGCGGCGCTTGATGTGCTGACGGTCGACCTCGAGCTTGGTCTCGCCGGGGCCGCGGGTGCCGATGCCGGCGCCGAGCCGGCTCATCGCTTCGCCCCATCCCCGGAGGCGAGGCAGCAGGTAGGTGAGCTGCGCCAGCTCGACCTGGGCCTTGCCCTCCCGGCTGCGGGCGTGCAGCGCGAAGATGTCGAGGATCAGCGCCGTGCGGTCGATCACCTTGACCTTGAGCCGCTCCTCGAGGTTGCGGAGCTGGCCGGGCGTGAGCTCGTCGTCGAGGATCACCGCCTCGGCGCCGTTACGGTGCACCGCGTCGTGGACCTCGTTGATCTTGCCCTTGCCGACGAACGTCGCCGGGTTCGGGTCCTGTCGCGTCTGCAGCACACGCTCGACGGGCTCCGCGCCGGCCGAATCCGCGAGCGCCGCGAGCTCGTCCAGGTCGGCCTCATCGATCCCGCGCCCGACGCCGACCAGCACAGCTTTCTCGGGGACGCGAGGGCGCCAGGTCGCCGCGAGCGGCGACTCGAGCGTGGTCGTCTCGTGGGTCCCGCGGGGCCTCGGCTTCCCGTTCTGCGCCATCAGCGATCCGTCACGCGAGCGCCCGTGCGATGCGATCCATGGCCTCCGCCAGGCGGTCGTCGGGGACGGTGAGCGAGAACCGCACGAACCCCTCGCCGAGCCCACCGTAGCCGCTGCCGGGCGCGACGAAGACGCCCGTCGTGTCCAGCAGGCGGTCGGCGAACGAGGCCGACGTGTCGCCTTCCGGGACCGGAGCCCAGACGTAGCACGAGCCGAGGGGCGGTTTGAGCGACCAGCCGAGCCCGTTGAGCGCCCCGACTACCAGATCCCGCCGGCGCTGGTACGTGGCCCTGAGCTGGTCCAGCTGATCCTCCGGCCCCGCCAGGGCTGCGATCGCTGCTCGCTGGATCGCGGTGGACTGGCCGCTGTCGAGGTTGGTCTTGACCACCCCAAGCGCGCGGATCGCCTCGGCCGAGCCTGCGGCCCAGCCGATCCGCCATCCGGTCATGTTGTAGGACTTCGACGCCGAGCCGAACTCGACCGCGACGTCCTTGGCGTCCTGCACCTGCAGCATCGAAGGCGCCACGTACCCGTCGAACGTGATCTCGCTGTAGGCGGCGTCGTGCAGCAGGAGCAGGTCGTGCTCGCGTGCGAAAGCCGTGGCTCGCTCGAACGTCGCGAGATCGGCCACCGCGGCCGTCGGGTTGCTCGGGAAGTTCAGCCAGATCGCCCTGGTCCGTTCGGTCACGGTCCCGGCGTCGAGGTCCGGGAGGAAGCCATCGTCCTCGGGCATCGGGAGCGAGATCGGCGTCCCACCGGCGAGGCGCGTCGAGACGCCGTAGACCGGGTAGCCGGGGTCGGGGATGAGCGCCTCGTCGCCGGGGTCGACGAACGCGAACGCGATGTGCCCGATCCCCTCCTTCGAACCGATCAGCGCCATCACCTCGGTCTCGGGGTCGAGCTCGACGCCGAAGCGTCGGCCGTACCAGGCGGCGACCGCCCCGCGGAACTCGAGCGAGCCGTAGTAGCTCGGATAGCGGTGGGTCGAGGGATCGAGCACGGCCTCGCGCATCGCCTCGACGACGTGCTCGGGCGTCGGGAGGTCCGGGTCCCCAACGCCGAGCGAGATCACGTCGACGCCCTCGGCGCGCTTGGCCGCGAGCTTTCGGTCCAGCTCGGCGAACAGGTACGGCGGCAAGGCCTCGACGCGCTTCGCGATCCTCACCGGCCGGAAGCCCCCAGCCACGCGGCATCCAGGACGCCCTCGGCGACTCGGACGGCGGGACCGGTGAGCAGGACCTCGTCGTCGGGGAGCCGTTCGATCTGCAGGAGTCCCCCGGGGAACCGCGCGGGCGCCTTGGACGGAACCAGGCCCGCCTCGTTCGCGGCCACGACCGCGGCACACGCCCCGGTCCCGCACGCCAACGTCTCGCCGGCACCCCGCTCCCACACCCGCACCTTCACGCCGTCTCCCTGGACCGCGACGAACTCGACGTTCGTGCGCTCGGGGAACCGCTCGTCGTGTTCGACCAGCGGGCCGATGCGTGGCACATCGACGTCGTCTGGGTCCTCCTCGACGAACAACACCAGGTGGGGGTTCCCCATCGAGACGGCGGTCGCCTTGTAGCTGCGCCCGTCGACCTCGAACGGCTCGCCGACGAACGTCTCCGCGGGGTCGCCGGCCATCGGCAGCGTGCCGCGCGCGAACCGCGCCCGCCCCATGCCCACGGTGACCGAGCCGACGACACCGTCCTCGACGTGCAACGACAGCGTCTTGACGCCGGAGCGCGTGTCGACGCGAACCTCGGTGCGTTCGATCAGGCCGCGGTCGTAGACGAGCTTGCCGAGGCACCGGATCCCATTGCCGCACATCTGGGCGTGGCTGCCGTCCGAGTTGCGGTGATCCATGAAGAAGTCGGCATCGTCGGACGGCGCGACCCGGATCACGCCGTCGGCTCCGATCCCGAATCGTCGGTCGCAGAGGCGGCGGGCGAGCTCGTCACCGAGCTCGAACCGCCCGGCGACGTCCTCGATCAGGACGAAGTCGTTGCCCGTCCCGTGGTACTTCCAGAACCGGAGCTCATCCATCCGCGGTCTCCCAGGTACGCCCCGACAGGTATGCCGCGACGTCCTCGACGAGCGACTCCGCCCCGGTCTCCCCGGCCTCGAACCAGCGGATCCTGGGGTCCCGCCGGAAGAAGGCAAGCTGCCGGCGCGCGAGCGCCATCGTGCGCTTCACCGTGCCCGCGATCGCCTCGTCGAGTGTGATCTCGCCGGCGAGGTGGCGGGCCAACTCAGCGTACCCGATGGCCTGGGCCGACGTGAGCCAAGAGCCGAAACCGCGTTCGTCGAGGGTGCGCACCTCGTCGAGCCAGCCGCGTTCGAGCATATCGGCGACCCGGGTCTCGATCCGCGCTCGGAGCGCCGGACCGGAGACCGAGATGCCCGCGGCGCGGACCCGATGCGGTTCGTACACGTCCCACCCCCCGGCGAAGCTCGAGAACGGTTGCCCGGTGAGCTCGGCCACCTCGAGCGCACGCACCGTGCGCCGGACGTTGCCCGGCCCGATCTTCGCCGCCGCGGTCGGGTCGGACGCGGCGAGGCGCTCATGGAGACCGGTCGCGCCGACCATCGCGGCCTCGGCCTCCAGACCCTTGCGGATGTCCGCGTCGGTCGCGGGGAACTCCAGTTCGTCAACCACCGCCCGCTCGTAGAGCGCCGAGCCGCCGACAAGCAGCACCCCACGGCCGCGGGAGCGGATCTGGCGGATCGCCTCGCGCGCGAGCTCCTGGTATCGGGCCACGCTGAACAGCTCGGACGGTTCGGCGACGTCGAGGAGATGGTGCGCGACGCGCGCTCGCTGCTCCGCCGTGGGCTTGGCGGTGCCGAGATCCATCCCGCGGTAGACGAGCATCGAGTCAACCGAGACGATCTCGGCGCCGAGACGCTCAGCCACCTCGACCCCCGCCCGGGTCTTGCCCGACGCCGTGGGACCCACGAGCGAGAGAAGCGATGGTTCGCCGACGGAGCCGTTCCGGGCGGCCATCAGCTGACGGCGGCCGGCTCCCGCACGAGCTCGCCGTCCAGGTGATGCGGGTGTGCGCCGACGATCCGCGCCTCGAGGAAGGTCCCCGGGAGATGATCGCCGCCGACGTGGACCACGCGGTTCGTCCGGGTTCGTCCCTGCGCCCCGCCCTTGCGGCCGATGCCCTCGATCAGCACCTCGACCGACGACCCCACCTGCTCGCGCATCCGTTCGAGCGCGATCGACTCCTGGAGCGCAACGAGGCGCTCGAATCGCTCCTGGACGATGGGCTTGTCGAGCTGTCCGTCCATCTCGGCAGCACGCGTCCCGGGCCGGGGCGAGTACTGGAACGTGTACGCCTGGTCGAAGCGGGCTCGCCGAACCACGTCGAGCGTGTCCCGGAAGTCCTCCTCGGTCTCGCCGGGGAACCCGACGATGATGTCCGTGCTCACGGCGATCTCCGGGATGGCCGAGCGGATCCGCTCGAGCCAGCCGAGGTATCGCTCGCGCCGGTACGAACGCTGCATCGCCTTCAGCACGCGGTCCGATCCCGACTGGAGCGGGAAGTGGATGTGCTCGCACACCTTGTCGCCCTCGGCCATCGCGTCGATCACGTCGGGCGTGAAGTCGTGCGGGTGCGGGCTCGTGAACCGGATCCTGCTGAGGCCGCCGATCCCGTTCACCGCTCGGAGCAGGTCGGCGAACAGCGGCCGGCGCGGCGAGCCAGGAACGGTGAGGTCGCGGCCGTACGTGTTCACGTTCTGACCGAGGAGCGTCACCTCGACCACGCCCTGCCGCGCGAGGCCCTGGACCTCGGCGAGCACGTCTCCGATCGGACGCGAGAGCTGCGGCCCGCGCACGAGCGGCACGATGCAGAACGTGCAGGCGTTGTCACACCCCACCGCGATCGAAACCCACGCGTGGTGCGCGACCTCGCGGAGGGCGGGAAGGGCGCTCGGGAAGATCTCGGTCTGCTCGCGGACGTCGAGCTGCGGTCCCTCGGTCTCGGAGCGGTGGAGCAGGTCGAGCAGCGCGGGCAGGGCGTGGGTGCCGACCACGACGTCGACCCACGGAGCGTGCCCGCGGATCGTCGCGCCGTCCTTCTGGGCGAGGCACCCCGCGACCACGATGCGCATCCGCGGGTTCCGCTCCTTCAGCGGCCGGAGGTGCCCGAGGTTGCCGTACAGGCGGTTGTCCGCGTTCTCGCGGATCGCGCACGTGTTGAACACGATCACGTTGGCTTCGGCGGCCTCGCCGGTCGGCACGTAGCCGTCCGCCGTGAGCAGACCGGCGATCCGCTCCGAGTCGTGCTCGTTCATCTGGCACCCGAAGGTCCGCAACAGGTACCGCCGTTCCGTCATGGACTCAGGCTACCCTCGCGCTCGGCTCACTTGGCGAACTCGACCGACCGGGTCTCGCGAACGACCGTGATCTTGATCTGCCCGGGGTACTGCAGCTCCTCCTCGACCTGCTTGGCGATGTCGCGAGCCATGACCTGCGCCGAGAGGTCGTCGATGTCGTCGGGCTTCACCATCACCCGGACTTCGCGACCGGCCTGCATCGCGTAGACCTTCTCGACGCCGGGGTAGCTCGTGCAGATCTCCTCGAGCCGCTCGAGGCGCTTGATGTACGTCTCCAGGCTCTCGCGGCGCGCCCCGGGGCGACCACCCGAGATCCCGTCGGCGATCTGGGCGATGACGGCGTCGATCGTTCGCTGCTCGACCTCGCCGTGGTGGGTCTCGATGCAGTGGACGACCTCGGGCGCCTCCTTCATCCGCCGGGCGATCTCGGCTCCGATGATCGCGTGCGAGCCCTCGACCTCGTGCGTCACCGCCTTGCCGATGTCGTGCAGCAACGCGCCGCGCTTGGGGATCGTCGGATCGATGCCGAGCTCGGACGCGATCGCCGAGGCGATGTGCGCCGACTCCACGAGGTGCTTGAGGACGTTCTGACCGTACGACGTCCGGAACTGCAGGCGCCCGAGCAGCCGGATCATCTCGGGGTGCATGTCGGTGATGCCCGTGTCGAGCACCGCCTCCTCGCCCGCGCGCTTGATCTGCTCGTCGATCTCCTTCTGTGAGCGTTCGAACGTCTCCTCGATCCGCGCCGGGTGGATCCGTCCGTCCTGCACGAGCTTCTCGAGCGTGAGGCGCGCGATCTCGCGCCTGACGGGGTCGAAGCTCGAGAGGACGACCGCTTCGGGCGTGTCGTCGATGATGAGGTTCACCCCGGTCGTCGCCTCGAACGCCCTGATGTTCCGGCCCTCTCGACCGATGATGCGGCCCTTCATGTCCTCGCTCGGGAGCGAGAACACCGAGACCGTCGACTCGCTCGTCCTCACTGCGTCCGGCGGGCCCTTCCGCGGCCACAGCCGCGCCGATCTCGCCGAGGTGACCTCGGCGGAGGCGCTGGCCCACCCCACCTGGAGCATGGGCCCGAAGATCACGGTCGACTCGGCCACGCTCATGAACAAGGGCCTCGAGCTGATCGAGGCTCACTTCCTCTTCGGCCTCGCGTACGAGCGGATCGAGGTCGTCGTCCACCCGACGTCGGTCGTGCATGCGCTCGTCCGCTTCCGGGACGGCGCCTCGCTCGCCCACCTCGGCTACCCGGACATGCGCGTGCCCATCTCCTACGCGTTGACGTATCCCGAGCGGGCGGAGACGTCGATCGAGCCGCTCGACTTTGCCGCGGGGCTCATCCTCGAGTTCCGCGCCCCCGACCTCGACGCCTTCCCGTGCCTTGCGCTCGCTCGCGCGGCCGGCGATGCGGGGGACACCGCGCCCTGCGTCCTGAACGCCGCGAACGAGGTCGCCGTGGCCGCATTCCTCGACGGCGAGCTCCCCTTCCTCGGCATCCCGGACGTCGTCGAGCGGACGCTCGGGCAGGTCGACTGCCCGCCCGCGCGCGACCTCGCCGACCTGACGGCGATCGACGCCGAGGCCCGCCGCATTGCGTCGGCGCTCACCCGCGAGCTGGTTCACTAGTCGTGCCCCTCCGCCGGCCGTGAACATCTTCGCCGCCATCGGGGGCCTGGCCTTCCTGATCCTCATTCACGAGGCTGGGCACTTCGTCACTGCGCTCGCGGTCAAGATGCGGCCACGGCGCTTCTACATCTTCTTCCCGCCTGCGCTCGCGAAGTGGAAGCGGAACGGGATCGAGTACGGGATCGGGTCGATCCCCCTGGGCGGCTACGTGAAGATCCCCGGGATGCACAAGCCGGCCGCCGGCGACCTGGACGCGCACCTCGAGTCGGCCCGGAAGGAGAGGCCGTCCGTGGCCGAGGCCGCCGCCCCCGTCGAGCAGGCGCTGGCCGAGGAGCGTCTCGAGGACGCCCGCGCCGGGATGGTCGCGCTTCGGACGACGGTGGAGAGCGCCGAGCTCTCGGAGGGAGCGCGCAAGGCCGCCGGCCGCGGCCTCAACGACGTCGAGGACGCGCTCTCCCCGGAGGCCTACTGGCGCGCGCCCGCCTGGAAGCGGATTGCCGTGATCCTCGCCGGCCCGGCCGCGAACCTCGTCTTCGCGATCGTCGCGCTCGCAGTCGTCT
>Ga0209843_1000067_pt1 | contig 14232 bp, 13 predicted proteins | sample GWRWS1_20_30_FD_187222 | JGI IMG/M metagenome (GOLD analysis project Ga0209843, IMG submission 187222) | Riverbed sediment microbial communities from areas with vegetation nearby in Columbia River, Washington, USA - GW-RW S1_20_30 (SPAdes)... | ecosystem: Environmental > Aquatic > Freshwater >... | reverse complement strand
CACCAACGACGGCCGGATCATGCACGAGGGCCGGCTGCACTACCGGCCCACCGCCGACCAGGCCGCCTACGTGCGGGCCCGGGACAAGACCTGCCAAGCGCCGTGCTGCCGCCGCCCGGCCCGCCAATGCGAGATCGACCACGTCACCGCCCACGACGAGGGCGGCACCACCCACGAGGACAACCTCGCGACCGAATGCAAACGACATCACACCGGCAAACACGGCGGATTCAAGCTCTACCGAACAGATTTCGGCCTGGTCTGGATCAGCCCCCGGGGCCGGGCCTACCCGGTCGCCCACGGCCGGGAACTCGACCTCACCCAACGACGACTCCTCCAAGACATCATCGACAAGGGCGAAACCTTCCGACCCCGACGCTGAGACACCACGGCGTCAAATCACGCGCCGCTAGTCGGACGCTTCGGCATCGACGGCCACGTCGGCACGCGCGGGGACCACCCCAACAGCGGCGAGTCCCTAGACTCGCGGCCGTGGACGTCCATCTCGGTGAGGTCACCTGCCCGTCGGGCGAGCTGGTTGTCGTCGACGGCGGTTACCTCGGCCTGTGGTCGGGTGACGGCTCACCGCTCGACCTCGACCCCGAGGTCCTCGGGCGAATCCCCGATGCGGAGATCGACGGGAACGTCGCCCATCGCGAGCTCGCGCGCAGGTGCGCACGGACGGGCGGCGGTGAGTTTTCTCTGTGCAACGTGCCGGCCGTCGCGGTCGGCGGACTGCCGGTGGACCGCCTCCTGGCGGTGGTGGCGCGACCGGTGGAGGACGACTCGGGCTGGGAGTCCTTCCGTGTCGTCGGCACGGACGCCCCGGTGAACCGGTCGGTACGGCTCGGTGAGATAGGCGTCGACTGGGCCCGCATCGCGTTCGGTGACGCCGACGCGCTCGCACACTGGCGGCATGACGAAGCCATCGACGAGCTGGCCGATGTCGCGTTCTGGGGCGCGGCGGAGCAGGAGGCCGCAGCCGTGTTCGGAGCGCCGCTGCTGGATACCCCCGGCGAGGAGGGCGTGCACGGCTGGACCGACCTGCCCATCCGGGACGCGGCCGAGCGGGCCCAGACCATCACCGACTGGCGCGACGAGAACGCCGTGCGCAGGCTCATGGTGGACTTCCGGCCGCATTCGCACCATTGGCAGGTCATGCGTGGTGTCCGCGCTTCGGGGCACGGCGCCGGCATGGTCGAGGTCGGTGGCGCCTGGCTGTTGTGCGCCATGACGAGTTGGGGGGACGGATTCTTCCCCGTCTTCGCCGACCTGGATGAGGCGAACAGCCTCGTCGCCGTACGGGTTGTCCTGTCCGAAGACGCCTGAAGGCAAACTCGGCAGCCGTTACCCGACCCGGGCCGGTCCTTCCAGCCAGGTCGTCGGTGCATCGCGGATGGCGCGCACGACCGACCCGGCCGCGCCGACGACCGTAGCCGACGGACCCAGCACGGACGGCCGCACGGTGACGGGAGCCCACGCGGCCGTCATCACGCGATCCGAGATCTCTCGCAACACCGGCTCTGCGAGCCACGGAGCGAGCGGCGCATAGATCCCGCCGAGAACGACCGTATCCACGTCGAGCAGGTTCACCACGTCGGCGGCGGCCACGCCGAGAGCCGACCCCGCCGCCTCGAGGGCCATACGTGCCGGGTGGGCCCCGGCCCCGGCGAGCGCCGCGAGCCGGGTCAGCGCGGCGTCACTGGCCAAGTCGTCGGTAGCGACGTCGGCGTCGCGCAGCAGGGCCTCCTGGTTTGCGTACGCCTCGAGACAGCCGCGCGCGCCGCACCGGCAGTGCGGCCCGTCCGGCCGGATCGTGACGTGACCCAGCTCGCCGCCGAAGCCCCGTGCGCCGCGGAAGAGCCGGCCGCCGAGCACGATGCCGGCGCCCACGCCGATCTCGCCCGAGATATAGAGGAAGCTGGCCCGTGCCGCGGCGGGATCGGCCTCCGCCCAGGCGTGCAGCTCCCCGAGTGCGGCGAGGTTCGCCTCGTTGTCCACGGTCACGGTGTCAACGGTCAACGCCAGCGCGGCCAGCGGCGAGCGGGACAGCAGCGCCGTCAGCACGTCGACGTCTCGCCAGTCGAGGTTCGGCGCAAGCCGTACGACGCCGTTGGCGACAAGGCCTGGGACGGCGAGCGCGGTCCCGGCGACCAGCAGACCCTCGGCGGTGGCGGCCTCGACCGCGTCGGCGGCCAGGCCGGCGATGTCGTCCAGGACCGCGTCGGGCGGCCGGCCGCGCTGGTCCGCGCGGCGGATCTCGTGGAGGCGGATAGCGCCGGTCAGGTCGACCACGCAGGCCGCGAGATAGTCCACGTTGATCTCGAGGCCGAGGCCCGCGGGCCCCTGCGCGGCGAGTCGAAGACCCACCGCCGGTCGGCCGGCTCCGGCTCGGGGCGCGGGTTCGACCTCGACGAGCAGGCTGCCGGCCAGCAGTTCGTCCACAAGGGTCGACACGGTGGCCTTGGTCAGACCGGTCGCGGCCGCCACATCCGCCCGCGACACTGGTTGTGGGCTCGCGGCGACAAGACGCAGGACGAGGCCGAGATTATGCGTACGCAGGCTGCGTTGACGCACCGGCTCGTCTGCTGGGCTGGCTTGTCCCTCGGCCATGGTCTTGACAATGCCACACAGAGTCAATAAGTTCATTGAGTATACAAATCTAGGCGTCAATGCAGCTCGATGGGAGGACGCCATGCCGAACGTGCCGTCACCAACCAAGGCAGATCAGTTCTCGTTCGGGCTCTGGACCGTGGGCTGGCAGGCCCGAGACCCGTTCGGCGACGCGACCCGCCCAGCCCTCGATCCGGTCGAGGTGGTGCATCGACTCGCCGAGCGTGGGGCGTACGGCGTGACCTTCCACGACGACGACCTCATCCCGCCTGGCAGTGACGACACCGCTCGGGCCGAGCACATCGGACGGTTCCGCAAGGCCCTGGACGAGACCGGCGTTGTCGTGCCGATGATGACCACGAACCTGTTCACCCATCCGGTCTTCAAGGACGGTGCATTCACCAGCAACGACCGGGACGTACGCCGATACGCCCTGCGCAAGGTGATGCGCAACCTCGACCTCGCGGCCGAGTTGGGCGCGAAAACGTACGTCCTGTGGGGCGGGCGCGAGGGCGCAGAGTACGAGGGATCCAAGAACGTCCGAGCGGCCCTGGACCGCTATCGCGAAGGGCTGGACACGCTCGCACAGTACGTCATCGACCGTGGATACGGTATTCGGTTCGCCATCGAGCCCAAGCCCAACGAGCCCCGCGGGGACATCCTGTTGCCGACGATCGGGCATGCGCTCGCGTTCATCTTCACCCTGGACCACCATGAGATGGTCGGCCTCAACCCCGAAGTGGGGCACGAGCAGATGGCCGGGCTCAACGTTGTCCACGGCATCGCCCAGGCGCTCTGGCACGGCAAGCTGTTCCACATCGACCTCAACGGGCAGCGGAGCATCAAGTACGACCAGGATCTCGTCTTCGGCCACGGCGATCTGATCAACGCCTTCTTCCTGGTGGACCTCCTCGAGTTCGGCGGGCCGGACGAGGAACGGGCATACGAAGGGCCGCGACACTTCGACTACAAGCCCTCCCGCACCGAGGACATCGCGGGCGTGTGGGCGTCGGCCGAGGCGAACATGCGCACCTATCTGTTGCTCAAGCAGCGGGCCGCATCCTTCCGCGCGGATCCCGAGGTGCAGCGGGCACTCACTGCCAGCCGGGTCGGGGAGCTGTCCGTGCCCACCCTCGCCGACGGTGAGTCCTATGTGGAGCTGCTGGCTGACCGATCCGCGTTCGAGGACTTCAACATCGAGGCGGCGGCCGCGCGCGGGTACGGATTCGTCGCGCTGAACCAGTTGGCCCTCGAGCACCTGCTCGGCGCACGCTGACCCGGCGATGGTCCTCGTCGCCGGGGTCGACTCATCGACCCAGTCGTGCAAGGTGGTCATCCGCGACGCCGAGACGGGTGCGCTAGTCCGGGAGGGCCGCGCCGCGCATCCCGACGGCACGGAGGTGCACCCGGACGCGTGGTGGGCCGCGCTCGGCCAGGCGGTGGCGGAGGCTGGCGGTCTCGACGATGTCGCCGCAGTCTCGGTGGGCGCCCAGCAGCACGGGATGGTCTGTATCGACGAGACCGGCGCTGTGGTCCGCCCGGCGTTGCTGTGGAACGACACCCGCTCTGCCCAGGCCGCCCTCGACCTGATCAAGGAACTCGGCGCCGCCGCCGGGGACGGCGACGGCGACGGGGACGCCGGCGCTCGTGCCTGGGCCGACGCGGTGGGCAGCGTTCCGGTCGCCTCGTTCACCGTGACGAAGCTGCGCTGGCTCGCCGAGAACGAGCCCACCTCGGCGCAGCGCTCGGCGGCGGTCTGCCTGCCGCATGACTGGCTCACTTGGCGGCTGGCCGGCGCGAGCGACCTCGACTCGCTGACAACGGACCGCGGGGATGCGAGCGGGACTGGCTACTGGTCGCCGGCGGCGGGGCAGTACCGGACGGATCTGCTGGATCTCGCCTTCGGACGGCGTCTTGCCCTGCCGGCGGTTCTCGGCCCCGCGGTGGTGGCGGGTCAGACGCGCGCGGGCGCGCTTCTCGCTCCGGGTACCGGCGATAACGCAGCGGCGGCGCTTGGTGTTGCCGCGGGTGAGGGCGACGTGGTCGTCTCCATCGGCACGTCCGGCACGGTGTTCAGTGTCGCGACCACGCCCGCAGCTGACGCGACCGGTGCCGTGGCCGGCTTCGCCGATGCGACCGGACGCTTCCTGCCGCTGGTCTGCACACTCAACGCGGCCAAGGTGCTCGACGCCGCCGCGTCGATGCTTCGGGTGGACCTCGACGAGCTCGCAAACCTCGCCCTATCCGTTCCCGCCGGTGCCGACGGGCTCGTGCTGGTCCCGTACCTGGAGGGGGAGCGAACACCCAACAAGCCGTCGGCGATGGGGGCGCTGCACGGCCTGCGGCTGACCACCTCCACCGCCGCCCACCTGGCCAGGGCGGCGGTGGAGGGTCTGCTCTGCGCGCTGGCCGACGGCCTGGATGCGCTGGTCGCTCAGGGTGTGCGGGTCCGCCGGGTCGTTCTCATCGGCGGCGGGGCCCGGTCGGAGGCGGTGCGCTGGATCGCCCCCGCCGTCTTCGGAGTGCCTGTGCTGGTGCCGCCGCCCGGTGAGTACGTCGCGGACGGTGCCGCACGACAGGCGGCCTGGGTCGCCCTCGGCACCGCGGAACCTCCTTCGTGGACCGTCGAGGGCATCCGGTCCTATGCGGCCGACCCCGCACCCGCGGTCCGCGTCGCCTACGCCCGGGCGAGCAACCTCGTGCTCGACCGGCCCTAGCCTGAGATCAGTACCGCAGCCTCGGGGTCAGGCCAAACTCGTCGCGCAGGCCGTTCTCGGTCAACTCGAACGGGTGGTCCGGATCGAGAGTGTCGGGGGTGTCGGGATCGCCGTCGTGGTCGATGGGCAGGCCGACTGCTTCGCGTTCGGCGTTGGGGACGCCAGGGTTGTCCGCACCCTCGTACGTCCCGGCCGCCAGTGTGTCGTGGAAGTAGTCGTAGACGTGAGCCAACTCGTGGTAGAGCACCACGGTCGGGGGCACCGGCGGGCTGAGGTGGAGGTCGTCGAAGGCCGGGTTGTACCCGATGGTCGCGTGCCCGAGCCCTAGGAACGGTGGGCGGGCGAAGCCGTTGGCCGCGTCGATCTCTCGGATGACCAGACCGTTGGATGTCCGGAACAGACCGCTGTCGGTGTGGGAACTCTCCAGTGCCGCAAGCATCGCCGCCCCGCGCGGGGACGAGCGCAGCGCGTCCAGGTCCGACTGGACCCGGGCCACGAACTCGGGCGAGCCCTCGACGCGGATGAAGCCGCCGACGTCGGTCAGCTCCACCCGCACCTCGGTGCCGACACCGCTGACCGCATCATCGATCTGGGTGAACGCCCGGTCGTCTCCGCTGCCACCATGGATGCGGTCGATCCCGGCCCCCGAATAGAGCGCATCGTCGCCGGACCCGCCCAGCACCGTGTCGCCCTCGCGGCCACCCAGGAGCACGTCGGCCGCGCCGCCGCCGGCCACCATGTCCGCACCCGCCCCGCCGTCGACGTAGTCGCGGTCCGACCCGCCCCACAGCACGTCGTCCCCGTCGAGCCCATACAGGGTGTCCTCGCCGGCGCCGCCGTCGAGCCGGTCGTTGCCACCCTGCCCGTCCAGGTAGTCCCCGTCGGCGCCGCCGCAGACCTGGTCCGCGCCGCCGCCGGCCCATACCGTGTCCCGGCCCCAGAGGCCGAGTACGGTGTCGTCGCCGTCCCCGCCGTGCACGCGGTCGTCGCCCGAACCGGCCAGCAGGCACACCCGTACGGTCAATCCGGGCGCGACCGTGATGGTGTCGTTGCCACCGCCGGCCCGGACGATGACCTCGGCGCCGGCGGGGAATCGTCGCACCACGGCGCCCATGGTGATGACCTGCTCGCCCGAGCGCGGGTCCACGCTCACCCGGATGTCGTCGTCGCCGCCGGTCGCGTTGACGACCACCCGGTCGCCGTCGACGAAGACCTGGCCCGCCGCGGCAAGCTCAACGAAGCCTTCGGACGACCCGGCCGGCCCGCCCGACCATGGCGTGCCCAACCATGATGCGGCCTCGCCCGACGCGGCGAGCACGGTCGCGGGCGGCCAGAGCCGCCCGCGCGCGCCGTCGAGTTCGCTCGCCAGAGCGGCCAGCCGTCCGTCGGCGTGGGCCCGGATGTCCAACGCCTCATCGACGTCCTGCCGCCGCCACGCGTCGTCCAACTGATGCTGGACCATGCGGACCACGCCCGCCGCATCATCGATGGCACCGGCGATCGAGGAGGCCACGGCGGATACGGCAAGGAAGGCCTTGACCAGCCCGGTCTGGTGGGTCCGGTACGCCTGGGCCGAGTCCCCGGCCCAGCCGGTGAGCAGCACACTTGCCGACGTCCCGACGTCGGCACCCGCCACCTCGGCCCCGCGGGCCAGGTCGCGCCAGGTCGCCGCGGAGCCGAGCAGCGAGTCGGGCCGCGCGCCGAGCCGCCACAGCTGGTCCGCGGCGGTCGGACCTGGGCCGGGGTCGCCACCGTCGGGCCGGCCGACGCCCATCACCTGCCTCCGGCGGCGTGCAGCCGCGCGGCTGCGGCCTGGTCGGATTCGCGCACCGCGAATGCGACCCGGTAGAGCCGGTCGACGTCACCCGTCAACACCTGCCCGAGCCGCTCGAGCGTGGACTGCAGCTCGGCCAGGCTCTCCTGCTCTGCCCGCCACAGCTGCCCGGCACCGCGAAGCGATCCGTACGCGCCGGCGTCAGTGTCCAGACTGGACGTTGCTGGGCCGGTCACCTCCGTCAACGTGCGCCACACATCGAGCATCCGGCCGGCGGTGTGCGCCATGAGGTCCGCGTCGGCGCGAAAGTGCTCTGCCTGGAGATCCTCTGCCCGGACGTACTCTGATGCGGCGGTGGTGTCGTCCCTCACGCAGGGGAGGTTAACGGCGCGTGAGCCGACGAGGCAAAGGGCACATCTAAACCTGTGGATAACTATCGCATGCCTGTGGACGCAGACCCGCGCTGCGCCGCCGCCGCACCGGATGGTATGAACGGGCCGTGAGCGAAGCCAGCACGGCCGCCAGCACAGCCGAGGACGAGGTCGTCGCGATCTGCCGTGACCTGATCCGCATGGACACCACCAACACGGGTGACACAGCCACCTCCGCGGGGGAGCGGGTCGCCGCCGAGTACGTCGCGGAGAAGCTCGCCGAGGTGGGCCTGGAGCCGGTGATCCGGGAGAGCGCCAAGGGCCGTACGAGCGTGGTGGCGCGCTTCGCCGGAGGCGATCAACGCGGCAACAGTGCGGGCGTCGCTCCAGCGGCTGGACAGGAGGCGCGGGGCGCGCTGCTGGTGCACGGCCACCTCGATGTGGTGCCGGCCGATGCCGACGAATGGACGGTGCATCCGTTCTCGGGCGAGATCGCCGACGGGTACATCTGGGGGCGCGGCGCGGTCGACATGAAGGACTTCGACGCGATGATGCTCGCGGCGGTACGGCAGATGCGGCGCGAGGGCCGTACCCCACCCCGCGACCTCGTACTGGCGTTCCTCGCCGACGAGGAGGCCGGCGGCGAGTACGGCGGGCACTGGTTGGTCGACAATCACGCCGACCTGTTCGAGGGGTGCACCGAGGCGATCGGCGAGGTCGGCGGCTTCTCCTACACCGTCACCGACGACTTGCGGCTCTATTTGATCGAGACAGCGGAGAAGGGCATGACCTGGCTGCGCCTGCACGCCCGCGGCCGGCCGGGCCACGGCTCGATGATCCACGACGACAACGCCATCACCGCGCTGGCCGAGGCGGTCGCGCGCGTGGGCCGGCATCGGTTTCCCGTCGTGATGACCGACACGGTCCGGGCGTTTCTGGCCGAGATCTCGGACGCCCTCGGCATCGACCTGGATAACGACGCGCCGGAGGAGGCGATCGCGAAGCTCGGACTTATTGCCCCGATAATCGGCTCCACCATTCGCAACACCGCCAACCCGACCCGGTTGGCCGCGGGCTACAAGGAGAACGTCATCCCCAGCCGGGCCAGTGCGACCATCGACTGTCGCACGCTGCCAGGTCAACATGAGGCCTTCCTCGCCCAGTTCCGCGACGTGGTCGGCCCCGACCTCGCGGTCGAGATCATCCAACGCCAGCCGCCCCTGGAGACGTCGTTCGACGGCGACCTGGTCGCCGCCATGGGTGCGGCCCTGCGCGCGGAGGACCCTGCGGCGCGGGCCGTGCCGTACATGCTCTCCGGTGGCACCGATGCCAAGGCGTTCGCCCGGCTCGGCGTGCGATGTTTCGGCTTCGCGCCCCTGCGCCTGCCGCCGGAGCTGAACTTCGCGGCCCTCTTCCACGGCATCGACGAGCGGGTTCCGGTGGAGGGACTACAGTTCGGCGTGCGCGTGCTCAACCGGTTGCTCTCCACCTGCTGACCTTCGCGAGGGGCTCCACATGACCGAAAGATTCGCGGAACTGGACGCCGCGCTAGACCGCGTGTGCGCGGCGGCCCGTGCGCACCTGGAGGCGGTGAAGGCGGCCGACGGCGAGCCCGACGACGACGCGGTGTGGCAGGCGTATGTGGCGCTCAACAACGCCTCGCACGAGTACGACGAGCTCCTCAACGACGTCTTCGGCGAGGTGACCCCGTGGGATCTCGAGGCGATCTCGGGGGAGGAGGCCGAGGGCCGCATCTCGACCGTCACGTCGGAGGACACCGATGATGGCGCCGACCGGGGCGATGATCCGTACCCGCATGTGGTCTCGGTCCGCCAGCGGCGCGACTACCGCGTACCGAGCGTGACGGCGCTGTTGCGCGCCGCCGAGGCGGCGCGGCCGCCGATCGTGGAGGGTGAGATCACCGAGCCCGTCGCGTCGGTTGGCGAGGCGCTGCTGGAGCTGCTGCAGTCCGGCGACGGCTCGCTCGGGATGCTCGACGTGCCGGAGCTTGATCCGCTCGACGGCGTGGTGATCGTGGCGGAGGTGCAGGAGGCGCTGAGCCCCGAGGCACACGACGAGTCCGACGGGGAGGCCCCGTTCCGCCTGGTCGGCGCGGACCGCACCGTGGGCCGCCTGGACGAGCGGGCGGTGCTCGACTAAACGACGACCAACGGGTGACGACGACGAGCGAGACTTAGTACGAGAGAGCGGGGAGCCCGGGCACGCTCCGGCTGCGCCGCAGCAGCACCTGACGGGTGCCATCGCGGAAGAGTCTCACTCGGGCGAGCTCCCAGCCGGCGTACTCGGCCGCGATCGCGAGCTGCACCGCCGCGGTCATCCGGTCGACATTTGGTGGTAACCGCAACGGTGCGTATTCATAGTCCATCTGTGCATCGTGCCGCAACGAAACGGTGCGGGCCAGAGTGTCGAACCGAATAACCGCAGATCAGAGCTATCGCCTCCGGCGGCCGCTGCGTCCGGTGGAGCGAGTGCCCGTACGCTGGGGCGACCCCCCGACCCCCGACCTCCCGACCCCCCAGAGCGCACACCGTATGGCGCATGAACGTGGAGACTGCGATGCGACTTGGACTCAGCCTCGGCTATCAGACGGCGTGGACCACGCCCGCGGATCATCTGGCGATGGCGCGGGAGGCGGACCGCCTCGGCTTCTCGGTGGTGTGGGTCGCGGAGGCGTATGGGTCCGACGCGCCGACCATGCTCGCCTGGATAGCCGGCCAGACCTCCCGTATCGACGTGGGCAGCGGCATCATGCAGATCCCGGCCCGGACGCCGGCGATGACCGCGATGACCGCCGCGACGCTCGACGCGCTCTCAGGCGGCCGGTTCCGGCTCGGCCTGGGGGTGTCGGGCCCACAGGTCTCGGAGGGCTGGCACGGGGTGCGCTTCGGTAAGCCGCTCACGCGTACGAGGGAGTACGTCGAGATCGTGCGCGCGGCGCTGGCGCGCCAGACCGTCTCCTACGACGGCGAGTACTACACGCTGCCGTTGCCCGACGGCCCGGGGAAGGCTCTTAAGCTGGGCTTCCACCCGGTCCGAGACGACGTGCCGATCTATCTCGCGGCGGTCGGGCCGCGCAACCTCGAGCTCGCCGGGGAGATCGCGGACGGCTGGCTCGCGGTCTTCTACTCACCCGAGCACGCCGGCGAATTGCTGGCGTCGATCGGTGCTGGCCGGGCCAAGGCGGGCAAGGACATGACCGCCTTCGATGTCGTGCCGACGGTACCGGTGGTGGTGGGAGACGACGTGGCGATGTGCGCCGAACCGGTGCGCTCGTACGCGGCCCTCTACATCGGCGGGATGGGCAGCCGGGAGAAGAACTTCTACAACCAGCTAGCCACCCGCATGGGTTTCGGCGACGCCGCTCGCGAGGTGCAGGACCTCTACCTGGATAAGCGCCAGCGCGACGCGGCCGCCGCCGTGCCGCTCGAGTTCATCGACCGGACGGCGCTGCTGGGCCCGGTCGACCGCATCGCCGAAGGGTTGCGCACCTATGCCGCGGCCGGGGTCACCACGCTGTCGGTGAGTTGCTTCGCCGGGGATGCCGACTCGGCCATCGCGACGATGCGCCAGGTCGCCGATGCCCTCGACCGTTCCGGCGTCGGTGAGTGAGCAGTGGAGCTATGGCAGGCGATCATCCTGGGCATTGTCGAGGGCATCACGGAGTTCCTTCCGGTCTCCTCGACCGGGCACCTCACCATCGCCGAAGAGCTGTTGGGCCTGCAGGTCGACGACGCGGCCGTGACGGCGTATACGGCAATCATCCAGGTCGGCGCGATCGCGGCTGCCATCATCTACTTCTGGCGTGACATCGTGCGCATGGTCGGCGCCTTCGTCCGGGGCGTGTTCAGCGCCCAGGCCCGCCAGACGGCGGACTGGCGCCTGTCCACCGCGGTCGCGGTCGGCAGCCTGCCGATCGCGGTGGTCGGTCTAGCCGGCCAGGATGTCATCGAGGGGCCGCTGCGCAGCCTCTGGGTGGTGGCCGGCGGCCTGATCCTGTGGTCGGTAGTGATGATCTTCGCCGAGCGGGTGGCGACCCAACAGCGGTCCGAATCCGACGTGCGGCTGATGGACGGTGTCGTCATCGGATTCGCCCAGTGTTTCGCCCTCGTGCCCGGTGTGTCACGATCCGGCGCGACGATCTCGGCCGGACTCCTGCGCAACATCGACCGGGTCACGGCGACCCGCCTGTCGTTCTTCCTCGGGATCCCGGCGCTCACCGCTGCCGGCATCTTGGAGGCGCTCAGCTACCGCGACGAGATCACCGCGCGGGTGGGGTGGCTGGCGACGGCCGTGGGAACCGCGGTGAGCTTCGTCGTGGCGTACGCCGCGATCGCCTGGCTGCTGCGTTTCGTCTCCCGTCACTCGATCGTCACCTTTGTCTGGTACCGCGTCGGAGTCGGTGTGCTGCTGGTCGTGGGGCTGGCCATGGGCTGGCTATCGGCTACCTGACGAAGACACGAGCGCCACCCTGTGTGTTCGTGGTGGCCCCATCCAGCACAATCTCTTCGTGGACAACGCCGCGTTGATCGCCTGCGGCAAAGGGGGCGCTTTGATTGCCTCCGGCAAAGCTGGCAGCTTAGCGCGTTGATCAAGGACTTAGTCGCGTGAGTTGATCTCTAGTCACGCGACTAAGCCCTTGATCAACGCGATCATGGAGCTACGATCACCGGCGTGGCGACCGTCCTGCTCCTGCGACACGGCCGGACAACGTCGAACGCGGACGGCTCTCTCGCGGGTCGCTCGGCCGTGGCGCTGGACGAGGCCGGGGTGACCCAGGCCCTCGCCGTCGGCGAACGGCTCGCCGGCCTACCGCTGCGCGCGGTGGTCTCCAGCCCTTTGCGCCGCTGTCTGCAAACGGTCGAGCTGGCGCTGCCGGCGCATCCGCTGGTGGCCGAGGCCGGGTTGGTCGAGTGCGGCTACGGCGACTGGGAGGGGCAGCCACTCAAGCGGCTGGCAAAGGAGCAGCTGTGGCGGATCGTGCAGATGCACCCGTCGGCGGTCACCTTCCCCGGCGCGGACGGCGAGTCGATGGCGGCGATGTCGGCCCGCGCCGTGAGTGCGGTGCGGACCTGGGATGAACGCGTCACCACGGCGCACGGGCCGGACGCGCTCTGGCTCGCCTGCAGCCACGGAGACGTCATCAAGGCGATCATCGCGGACGCCCTCGGCCTGCACCTGGACCTCTTCCAGCGAATCGCGGTCGACCCGGGGTCCGTGACGGTGGTCCGTTACACCCCTGGCCGGCCGTTTCTGCTGCGGTGCAACGACACCGCGGCCCCGCTCGCCTCGCTCGTCCCAACCAAGCGTTCCCGGCGCCGCCGGGTCGGCCCGACCGACTCCGACGCGCCCGTCGGCGGCGGCCTGGGCGGCGGGGTGGGCGACGGCTCCGGTTCGGCGGGTCCGCTGCCGGCCGGATAGGGTTTTTGCCATGACCCAGGTGTACGCATTCGAGCCGCCCGAGCGGTTCGTGGCCGGAACCGTGGGCGTGCCGGGGGAGCGGACCTTCTTCCTGCAGGCGCGCGGCGGCGGTCAGCTGGTCAGCGTCGTCCTGGAGAAGGTGCAGGTCTCGCTCCTCGCGGAGAAGCTTGAGGAGCTGCTCGAGGAGGCGCACCGTCGATTCGGGGTGGAGGTGCCCGAGGAGGCGAGCGGACCCGACGACAACGAGCCGCTCGACCTTCCGCTGGACGAGGAGTTCCGGGTGGGCACTCTCGGCCTCGCTTGGGACGGCGAGAACGATACCGTGGTGATTGAGGCCATCGCGGTCGGGGAGTACGAGGCCGATGAGCCGACCGAGGCCGAACTCGCCGAACTCGATCGACTGCGGGTGCGTCTGACGCCCACGGCGACGCGATCCTTCATCGCTCGGGCCAAGCGACTCGTCTCCGCCGGCCGCCCGCCGTGCCCACTGTGTGGGCAGCCGTTGGATCCCGGGGGGCACCTGTGTCCGCGCCACAACGGCTACCGCCGGTAGTGACCGACGGGACCGGGCTGCCGCACCCGCAGGCCCTGCGCCTGCTCACCGACGGGGCGATCGAATTGGAGGGCCGCCTCGTCGACGCGTCGAACACGACGCTTCGCGCTTTCGTCACCCTGGACGGCGTGACGGCACGCTGCGTTTACAAGCCGGTACGCGGCGAGCGGCCACTCTGGGACTTTCCCGATGGCACCCTCGCGGGCCGAGAGGTCGCCGCCTACCTCGTCTCGGAGGCGACCGGCTGGCGGGTCGTGCCGCCGACCATCATGCGTAACGGTCCGTTGGGGGAGGGCGCCTGCCAACTCTGGGTTGATGAGCCCGAGGACGCGCCGCCGCTTGTCGGGTTCGTCCCTGCGAATGAACTGCCGGATGGCTGGCTTCGGGTGGCCGCCGCCCGCGACGACGCCGGGCGTCCGTTCCTGCTCGCTCACGCCGATGACGCTGTCCTGGCCCGGATGGCTCTGTTCGATGTGGTCGTGAACAACGCCGACCGTAAGGGCGGACACGTCCTGAATACCGCCGACGGGCACCTGTACGGGGTGGATCACGGGGTGTGTTTCCACGTCGATGACAAGCTGCGCACTGTGCTGTGGGGGTGGGTTGGGCGTCCGCTACCGGAGCCGGAGCGAGAGGCGTTGGTCGGGCTGGGCCGGGAACTCGCCGGCGGGCTCGGCGAGCAACTGCGGCGACTGGTCTCGGCGGAAGAGGTCGGGGCGACCGGGGAGCGGCTCAGCCGCCTGCTCGCCGACGGCGTGTTCCCGG
>Ga0209843_1000066_pt1 | contig 14239 bp, 14 predicted proteins | sample GWRWS1_20_30_FD_187222 | JGI IMG/M metagenome (GOLD analysis project Ga0209843, IMG submission 187222) | Riverbed sediment microbial communities from areas with vegetation nearby in Columbia River, Washington, USA - GW-RW S1_20_30 (SPAdes)... | ecosystem: Environmental > Aquatic > Freshwater >... | reverse complement strand
CGATGACCTCGGTGAGGAGACCATCGACGCGCTGATGTCGTCGTACGGCCAGGCGCCGAACGGACTGTCTGAGCTACACGTCCACCACCTCGGCGGCGCCATGGGCCGGGTGCCGGCCGACGCCACCGCGTTCGGCACACGAGACAAGCCGTATGTTCTCAACGTGGTGGCGCGGACGCCGGGGACGGAGGGCTTCGATGGGGTGACTGAGTGGGCACGCTCGGCATGTAGCGCGCTCGGACCGAACGCGGCTTCCTATGTGAACTTCACCGGTGAGGCCAGCGAGGACCGCGTACGGGCATCGTATCCGCCCGCGACCTATGCGAGGCTCGTCGCGGTGAAGGACCGCTACGACCCGACCAACCTGTTCCGGCTCAACCAGAACATTGCGCCGACAGGCCCTTCGGCCCAGCGGTCGTGACAACCTACTGACGGCCGCCGTCCCTCGCTGCGGACCCCGCCCTTCCCTCACCGGCCCCGAAGGGACGGGCGGGGTCACCCCGGCCGACGCTGGGCCAACCCGGGACGTCCTGCTGTCCATCAGGACACAACCTACGCGTCAGACGTCGTCGCCCTTCCAACCGATGGACCGGTCTATCTCTTCATAGGCCCGGTCCAGCTCGTCGTGGGCCCGCTCGAGTTCGACCTGGGCATGATCCAGCTCGGCTTTGGCCCGCTCGAATTCGGCCCGCCAGTCGACCTGCTCGCCGCGAAGCCGAGCCATGAGCTGGCTGTAAATTCGCCTGCGCTCGGAACGGTGCGCCTGCACGGCGGACAGAAACCGGGACCTCCCGACGCGCAGCTCGGCCCACCACGAAGCGAACACGGCGATCGCCTCATCTGCCCGCTGGGCTGAGTCGGGGTCGTCGCCCCACTGGTCCTTCAATCGGCTCCGCAGGCTGGCCAGCTCAGGCGACTCCGGCTTGGCCATGGTTTCACGTTAGTACTCCGTCAGACGCGGCGCGCCTGGTTGAGCAAGCGCTGACGGCGGCCGTCGACCAGATTGATCCGATGAATGTCGGTCCTAGACTGAGCGCCTATGAGTTGATAGTCCATTATTTAGCGCCTTTACAAGGATCAGGGGGTGTGGAATCCTCGATCAGACGTGGCAAAGGTCTGACTAATCGAGGAGCTGCGGATGAAGCTGGCGCGGGTCGGTCCGCTCGGCCGGGAGCGGCCCGCGGTAGTCGACGACGAGGGCACGCGATGGGACCTGTCGCCGGTGACGGCCGACATCGACGCGGGTTTCCTCGCCGGTGACGGGCTCGCCCGAGCGCGTGACGCGCCCAACACCGTCATCGGCCCGGACGACACCGTGCTGATCCCCCGCCGCAGCGTCAAGACCGACTACGAGGTCGAGCTGGCTGTCGTGATCGGACAGACGGCGCGCTACCTCGACAGTCCGGCAGCCGCGGCAGACGTCATCGCAGGTTACGCCATCAGCAACGACGTGTCGGAGCGCGAGTTCCAGCTCGAACGCGGCGGGCAATGGGACAAGGGCAAGTCATGTGAGACGTTCAACCCGCTGGGCCCATGGCTCGTCACACCCGACGAGGTCGAGGATCCACAGGCCCTCGGACTGCGGCTGTGGGTCAACGGTGAGCTGCGCCAGGACGGCGACACCGGCAACATGATCTTCGACGTCGCCTACCTCGTGTGGTACCTCAGCCAGTTCATGGTGCTGGAACCGGGCGACGTGGTGAACACCGGCACACCGGCGGGCGTGGCCGTCGGCGCCAACGATTACGCCTACCTGCAGGCAGGCGACGTGGTCGAGCTGGAGATCGATGGCCTCGGCCGGCAGCGGCAGACGGTGGGACAGGCATGAGCGGTGATTTCGATGGGCTGGTCGCGGCCGTCACCGGCGGGGCATCGGGGATCGGTCTCGCCACCGCGAGACTGCTCGCCTCGCGCGGCGCGGACGTGGCCGTGCTCGACCTCAACCCCGACACCGTCGCCCCACCGCTGGCCGGATTCGCCTGCGACGTCACGGACGATGACAGTGTCCGCGCCGCGGTGGCCGCTGTGGTGGCGCGGTACGGGCGGCTGGATGTGCTCGTGAACAACGCCGGCATCGGCGCCGCGGGCACGGTCGCCGACAACCCCGACGAGGAGTGGCTTCGTGTGCTCAACCTCAACGTGATCGGCATCGCCCGGGTCACCCGTGCCGCTCTGGCGTACCTACGCCGCTCGCCCTCGGCCGCCGTTGTCAATACCTGTTCCATCGCCGCCACCGCCGGCCTGCCCCAGCGGGCGCTCTACTCGGCGTCGAAGGGCGCCGTGCTGTCGTTGACTCGAGCCATGGCCGCTGATCACGTGCGCGAGGGAATCCGCGTCAGCTGCGTCAACCCGGGCACCGTGGACACGCCGTGGGTCGACCGCCTGCTCGCGGCCACGCCTGACCCGGCCGCGGAGAGGGCGGCACTGCGAGCGCGCCAACCCCATGGTCGGCTCGTCTCCGCGGAGGAGGTCGCGGCCGCCATCGCGTACCTGGCGAGCCCGGCCGCCGGTTCGACCACCGGCGCGGACCTCGCCGTCGACGGGGGTATGGCCGGCCTGCGGATGCGTCCGCGTTGAGCGGCGGGCGGGTCTAGTGTCGCTTGGTGCCGGCGTGTCGGCGTGTCGGCGTGTCGGGGCACGGACCGGCCTTCGATCCGCGGACACAACCCCAGCGTTGTAGCCACAACGCTGAGGTGGTGAACGTCAGAAGACACATACATACCTACCCGAGGGCCACCATGACAGCAATCGACGCACACCATCACGTTTGGGATCTGTCCACACGCGACCAGCCCTGGATCGACCCAGCGACCATGGCCGCCATACGGCGAGACTTCACTCTCGGCGATCTCCTAGGGCCCGCGCGGGCGGCCGGGATCACGGCCACGGTCCTCCTGCAGACGGTGGCCGACCCAGCCGAGACGCCGGAGTTCCTCGCGCTGGCGGCAACGTCCGGTTTCGACCTCGTCGCCGGTGTGGTCGGCTGGGTCGACCTCACCGACCCGGGTGTGTCCGATGCGCTGGCCTCACTCGTTCAAGCCCTCGGTGGTGAGCGCCTCGTCGGCATCCGTCACGGTGTGCAGGGCGAGGCCGACCCGCGATGGCTGTGCCGCCCGGATGTGCGCCGCGGCCTCCGGGCGGTGGCGGAGGCCGGCCTCGCGTACGACCTGCTGACGCTGCCGCATCAGCTGCCCGCGGTGATCGAGACCTTGCGGGCCGTGCCAGAGCTCCGGTTCGTGCTCGACCACCTCTCCAAGCCGCCCATCGCCAGCAGCGTGATGCAGCCGTGGACAGATCATCTGCGTACGCTGGCGCGCTGCGACAACGTGGCGGCGAAGCTGTCGGGCCTGGTCACCGAGGCCGACTGGGCACGATGGACGGTCGCCGATCTTCGCCCGTACGCGGATGTGGCCCTCGAAGCCTTCGGCCCGCGGCGGCTGATGTTCGGCTCGGATTGGCCGGTGTGCCTGTTGGCCGCCAATTCGTACGGCGAGGTGGTGCGTACGGCGAAACAGCTCACGGCGGACCTGTCGGAGGCGGAGCAGGTCGAGGTGTTCAGCGGCACGGCACAACGGTGGTACGACCTGGCGGGTTTGCCCACTCAAAGGGTGTCTGGGTCGCCAAGCTGAGCCCGGAGCCAGGTCTCGATGCTGGTGACGTGGACGAGTTCTGCGGCCTCGGCCAGGACGGCGTCGCGCGCGACGAGGGCCGAGTAGATCGCCTGATGCTCGGCGAGGGTTCGGCCGGCCGCGTTTGCGTCGATGAGGCCACGCCAGACGCGCGCCCGCAGGGTCTGGCTCGAAATGCCGTCCAGGAGGGTCGTGAGCGTCACGTTCCCGGTGGCGGCGACGACGGCGCGGTGGAAGGCGGTGTCGTGCTTGATCAGCTGTTCCACATCCTCCGCGGCGTCGCGCATCGCGTCCAGGTGTCCCTTTACCTCGGCGAGCTGATCGGCCGAGATCCGGGTGGCCGCCAGGCCAGTGGCGGCCGGCTCCAGCAGACGTCGCACCTCGGTGAGCTCCAGCAGGGTCTCGTCCTGGACCAGCTCAACGGCCGTACTGATGCCCTCGAGGAGAAGGTTCGGCTGGAGACTCGTCACGTAGGTGCCGTCTCCCTGCCGGACATCGAGCACGCGGATCTGGGACAGCGCCTTCACGGCCTCGCGCAGCGAGCTGCGCGACAGTCCAAGGTGGTCCGCGAGGTCGGCCTCTTTCGGCAGTCGGTCACCCGGGCGCAGCTCGCCCGCGACGATCATGCTCTTGATCTTGGTGATGGCTTCGTCCGTGAGACCCACTCAGTCGTCCCTTCGACCTGACCGTACGCCGTTGGCGGCAGATCTCCACACTGGACCATCCGGATAGGAGTACTCCGAGATGGTCTTCGCATGCATCGTCGCGCCGAAGCCGGGCGCGGTCGGCGCAAGGTAGCGCCCTTGCCGGATCTGGACCGGTTCGACGAAGTGCTCGTGCAGGTGGTCCACATACTCGATGGTCCGATTGTCCATCGAACCGGACACGGCCACGTAGTCGAACATAACCAGGTGCTGGACGAGCTCGCACAGGCCCACGCCGCCCGCGTGTGGACAGACCGGAACGCCGAACTTGGCGGCCAGCAGGAGAATCGCGATGTTCTCATTGACTCCGCCGACGCGGGTCGCGTCGAGCTGGAGGAACGAGATCGCGTTCAGCTGGAGCAGCTGCTTGAACACCACCCGGTTCTGCACATGCTCCCCGGTGGCGACCGCGACCGGGGCGATGGCTGCGGCGATCCGGGCGTGGCCCACGACGTCGTCGGGGCTTGTGGGCTCCTCCACCCACCACGGATCAAACGGTGCGAGCTCACGGACCCAGTCGATGGCGACGTCAACGTCCCAACGCTGGTTGGCATCTATCGCGATGCGAACGTCGGCGCCGCACGCGTCGCGGGCGATGCCCATGCGACGGATGTCGTCGGTGACGTCGGCGCCCACCTTCAGCTTGATCTGGTGGTATCCGTCGGCGACCGCCTCGACACACAGTCGACGCAGCTTGTCGTCGTCGTAGCCGAGCCAGCCCGGCGTCGTCGTGTACGCCGGATATCCCCGCTCCAGCAGTTCGTCTGCCCGCTCGGCCCTCCCCCCGACCCGTTCCCGCAGGATCGCCAGCGCCTCAGCCGGAGTGAGCGCGTCTGTCAAGTACCTGAAGTCCACCAGCGCCACGATCTCCTCGGGGCTCATGGCCGCGAGCAGCTGCCAGAGCGGTAGCCCGGCCCGCTTCGACTTGAGGTCCCACAGAGCGTTCACGACGGCGGAGATCGCCATGTGCATGACGCCCTTCTCCGGGCCGAGCCATCGCAGCTGCGAGTCATACACGAACTCCCGGTAGACGGCGCCCAGATCGCCCAGGAGAGTCTCGAGTGGACGCCCCACCAGGTATGGCGCGAGCGATGCGATGGCGTTGGTCTGGATGTCGTTGCCCCTACCGATGGTGAAGGCGAACCCGTGTCCCTCGTGGCCGTCACCGGCGTCGGTGCGCACGACAACATACGCAGCCGAGTAGTCGGGATCGGGGCTCATGGCATCGGACCCATCCAGATGCAGCGAGGTGGGGAACCGGATGTCGTGCGTCTCCACGGCCACAAGGCGGTTGTCGGCCATCGCTCGGCGACCTCCGGATGCTATTAGCGCTGCTAAGACATCCGAGGTATATCAGCGCGGCGATGGTTAACGCAAGGTGGAGTCCGCGAGACGATTGCCGGATTCAGGCTGGCTAGCCCGATTTCAGGTGAACCACAAAGTTGCCCGGGTGTTACTGGATGGAGGGTTGTGAGTCTAGACATCAGATGTATGGGGAGTTAGAGTCACGCCACAGCGAGCAGCCGAGGAGGGTCCACATGGTTCGCGCTACGGCCGACAACGCCGCGCGTGGCCGGATTGGCGGCTACGACCCGCCGAGCGTCGGACTGGCCGTGATCCGGATCGGTCCCGTGCTCATGCTCGTTGTCGTTGTCACGGTCATCTCGTTCCTGTCGCCGGTCTTTCTCACCACACGCAATGTCGGCAATGTTCTGGGTCAGACCGCCGCGATCGCCGTCCTCGCGCTGGCACAGCTGATGGTGATCCTGACCCGCGGCATCGACCTGTCGGTGGGCTCCACGCTGGCGCTGTCGGCCGTCGTGGGTGCCATGGTGTTCGAATCGGTTCAGTCCGGTCCCATCGTCATCCTCGCGATGCTCGCCACCGGGACGGCGGTTGGCGCGGTCAACGGCGCGCTCTACGTGTACGGCCGGCTCCCCCATCCCTTTATCGTCACGCTCGCGACGCTCAGCGCTGCCCGAGGTCTCGCCCTCTGGCTCTCCGGAGGGCAACCTCACCGCGGCATGCCCGACATCGTGCAGGCGCTCGGCGGAGGGCTGCTCGGCTGGCTGCCGTACTCGACCTTCCTCGTCGCCGGCCTTGCGTTGCTGACCCTGCTGCTGACGACACGGCTCGTCTGGGGTCGGTGGATCTACGCTGTGGGCGGCAACCCCGAGGGCGCCCGACGGGCGGCCATACCCGTGAAGGGCGTCCTCATCTCGGTGTACGTCCTCAGTGGTCTTGCCGCCGGCGTGGCGGGCGTGATCACCGCCGGTCGGCTCAACGCCGGGTCTCCCACCTTCGGTGAGCTCGCCGAGTTGGATGCGATCGCCGCCGTAGTCATCGGCGGCGCAAGCTTCCTCGGCGGCCGAGGCAACGTGGCCAACGCGCTCGTCGGAGCGCTCATGATCGGAGTCATCCGCAACGGCATGAACCTGTTGAACGTCGACGCATTCCTACAACCCATCGTGATCGGCGTGGTGATCCTGATCGCGGTGGAACTCGATGTCATCCGCGGTCGACTCGAGGAGCGCTTCCGCGTCATCCAGGCGGTTCGGTCATGACAGCCGCGGCGGACGTTCGCATGACGCAGGCCCACATGAACGCCCCCCCGGCGCTGACGGTGCGTGGGGCGACAAAACGGTTCGGCGCCGTGGTGGCTCTTGACGGCGTCGATCTCACGGTCCGGCGGGGTGAGGTGCTGGCGCTACTCGGCGACAACGGTGCCGGAAAGTCCACGCTCATCAAGTGCGTCAGTGGCGTGCACCGCTTCGACTCGGGCTCCGTCGAGATGAATGGCGTGCCGGTGGAGGTTACCTCGCCAGCGGTGGCGCGCACGCTCGGCATCGAGACCGTCTATCAGGATCTCGCGCTGTTCGACAATCTCGATCCAGCGGCCAACTTCTACGCCGGCCGCGAAACCGCCGGACCTCGATGGCTGCCACGGGGACTTCGGGTCCTGCGCCGCGGCCCGATGGTGGAGACGACGGCGGATGTGCTGAAGCGGCTGCAAGTTGGGGTTGCCGATGCCCGTACCACAGTCGGCCTCATGTCAGGCGGACAACGTCAGGCCATCGCCGTCGCACGTGCGGCCGCGTTCGCCACCAACGTCGTCATTCTCGACGAACCCACCGCCGCCCTCGGCGTCCGCGAGTCGCGGCGGGTGCTCGACCTCATCCTCCGGTTGCGCGATGAGGGACACGCCATCGTGGTCATCTCACACGCGATGGATCACGTCATGGAGATAGCGGACAAGGCCGTCGTCATGCGGCGCGGTCGCATGGTCGGAGAAGAGATCCCCCGACCGGAGAACAGACAAAAGATCGTTTCGCTCATCGTCGGAGGTGACGACTGACGTAGGCGGCGGATGTCGCCCTCCCCCGGTTTGCCGCACTTCGGCGGCAGCCTTGGCGAAGCACGGTGTTTTCTAAGGAGATAACAACGATGCGACGTACGACGAGAATCGGAATCCTGGCCCTCGCCCTAGCGTTGCCCGTGTCGATCGGAGCCTGCTCCACCGACAACGGCGGCGGATCGAGTTCATCCACCATCAAGGTGGGCTTCATTACCAAGTTCCCGGTCGACTTCTACGACATCATGGTCGATGCGGTGAAGAAGTACGACAGCGAGCACGCCGATGTGGAGGTCGTCTTCGGCCAGGGCAAGAGCGGGACCGATGACGAAGGCGAAATCGCGATCATCGAAAACATGATCGCGCAGGGCGTGAAGGCGATCGCCATCACCCCGACGAGCCCGAACGTGCAGGGAGCCCTGGACAAGGCGGTCGCAGCGGGCATCAAGGTCGTGCTCGTCGACAACGACATCCCCGGTTGGTCAGGCAAGTCATCCGTGGTCGCCACCGACAATCTCGCCGGAGGCAAACTCGCCGGCAAGTGGCTCGCCGAACACCTTCCGGCCGGATCCACCCTCGGCGTGCTGCAGGGACGCCTCGGCAACCCCTCGCTCGACGATCGGGTCAAGGGCATGAAGGAGACGCTCGGCGACAAAGCGAGGATCGTGGCTGAGCCCGCCACCGACTGCGACGAGACCAAGGGTCTCAACGCGGCCCAGGACGTGCTCACCGCCAACCCCAACGTATCGGCCATCTATGGTGCGTGCGGCCCGCCCATCCTCGGTGCGCTCCAGGCCATCAAGGCCGCGGGCAAGAAGCCGGGCGATATCATCGTGGTCGGCTTCGACGCGTCGGCTGGCGAGATCGCGGCCATCATGGCCGGCGACCAGTCGGCATCGGTGGCTCAGTTCCCCTCGAAGATGGGGTCGCTCGGCATCGAGACCGCGGTCGCCGTCGCTCGCGGCCAGACCGTACCGGCCAATGTGGACACTGGTACGGAGGTCGTAACCAAGGACAACGCTTCGAAGTTCAGCTGACCCTCCCCTCACCCGGAGGGTGCCCCTCGCCGTGGCGGCGGGCACCCTCCGTGAGTAGTTCGCCCGCGTAGTGCGCGGCATGTCTCCCGTCGCCCGCCCAGACATCGGCGTGCCCCTTCCCGCGATCTAGGGCTTTCCGTCGCGGTTTGATCTCCAATTCGGGACGGTAAGCCCTAGATCGGCGAATCCACAGTTGAACTCGCCGCATCGAGGCGACATGCTTGACACGTGTGTACGACGAGCGAGGCGAACCCTTTGCAGCTTCTGCGGGCCGGGTTGGCTGGTCTGGTCGACACCGACCCCGGTCGGCATGTCCGACGCCGCGGTGACCGCCGAACTGCCCGCGCTGCTGGACGCGGTCAACCAACTCGGCGCCGTGGTCGCCGCCCGCCTCGCCTCCCGGCGGGCGACGTCGTCCGCCACGCGTGCTTGCGGGACGGTCTCGCACCGGTGGGCGCTCACCCGCTCCGCGAATGCTTGGCTACCGAACTGCTACGCAAGGGCGCGGACCTCGTCGAAGTCAGCCAGCTGCTACGACACCAGGATCTTTCCACAACCATGGTCTACGCCAAGGTCGACATTGGCTCGCTCCGAGCTGTGGCGCAGCCGTGGCCCGGAGACATTCGATGAGCGAAATGGGGCGGAGGGTCGAGGAGTATCTGGCGGTGCGACGTTCGCTCGGACACAAGCTGGATGACGCGGCCCGCCTACTGCCCCGTTTCGCCGCATTTCTGGAGGCCACCGGCGCCGAGACGGTGATCCATCGAAGCCGCTCTGGCCTGGGCCCAGCAGCCGCCAGCAAGCCCTGTCAATCTCGACTACCCGGTGCGGCCCACACTCTCGGTGATGCCTCCCACAGGCGGAGGGGGTGATATATGTACTTTGTGGACAAACCGTCATCACTTCGTAGACGAGAACATTCGTCGCCGGGTACCGTGTCGAACGCCCGTACCGTCGCCGTCGGGCGGAAACGGGTTGACATGGAGATCGAGGTCACCAAGGTGGTTGCCGACCACCGGCGGGAAGCTGCGTGGCGGCTCTACAACGACGCCTTCGAAGAACTGCGCGCGACCGCAGTGCAGCGTCACGTCATGCATCGGCACGAGTTCGACGAGGTGATGGCCGATGAACGGGTCATCAAGGTCGTGGGCTTCGAGGGGGACCCGGCCATCATGACGGGCCTAGCGACGTACACAAACGACCTCGAGGCGATGCCGCTGATCTCGCCCGACTACTTCGCCCGACGCTGGCCGGACCTCTACGCCACCAGCCGGATCTGGTACCTCGGCTTCTTCGCAGTCCACCCAGAGCATCGCGGCACCGGCATCTTCGAGGCGGTCATCGAGACCATGTGGCAAGTCGTCCTGGCAGGTCAGGGGATCGCGACGTTGGACATCAGCCGGCGCAACGAGCGGCTCGGACTGCCGCAGGCGATCGAGCAGACGCTCCAGTCGCTCTCTCCGGGCGTTGCGGCGTCCCGGATCGACGAGCAGGCGTTCTGGGTCTACACGGCACCGCCCGCGGCCTAACCGGCGCCCATCGCCGGGGTCAGGTTCGACCACCGTTGGATGAACCGGGATGGATCGACCGCGGCGCCCCACAACCAGCCCTGGCCCTGCCTGACGCCCAGTGCGGCGAGCACCTGCCGCTGCGGCGCGGTTTCGACGCCTTCCGCCACGACGGTCAGGCCGAGCGCGGCGCTCATGGCGACCACCGCCCGTACGATCTCCTCGTCCTCGGGGTTGACGCCGAGCCCGCCGACGAATGCCCGGTCGATCTTTACGCCGGTGACAGGGTGTCGCCGCAGATACCCCAGGGCGGAGAAGCCCGTGCCGAAGTCGTCGACGACGATCGACACACCGAGTGCGCGCAGGTCGCGCAGCACGTTCTCGGCGATGGTGGAATGGTCGATCGTGACCGACTCGGTAATCTCCAACACGACAGTGTGTGCGGGCAGGTCGTGTTGGGCCATAGCCTCGGCGATCATGCCGGGCAGGCCCGGATCGCGGAGCTGTCGCGGCGAAACGTTGATCGAGACCCAGAAGTCCTCCGGGACGAGTCTCTGCGCCCGCCAGGCAGCGAGTTGGCGGAGCGACTCCTCCACGACCCAGCCGCCGATTGCCGAGATCATTCCGGTGTCCTCGGCCACCGGAATGAACGTCGTGGGCGCGATCGCGCCACGCGCCGGATGGTTCCAGCGAAGCAACGCCTCGGCGCCCAGCAGCGTCCCGTCGGTCAACCCGACGATCGGCTGGTAGGCGACGTGCATCTGGTTCTCGGCCAAGGCGTGCCGCAGAGCGAGTTCAATATCGACCCGCTCGCGGACCCGCTCGTGCATCGACGCGTCGAACATCGTCCACTTGCCCGGTCCCTCGGACTTGGCCCGGTACATCGCCGTGTCGGCGTCACGCAGCAAGGCCTCGGCCGTGGCCGAGGTTCGGCCAGCTACCGGAGCGCTCGCGACACCGACCGAAGCGGTGATCATCACTTCGACGCTGCGCACGTGCAGCGGCGCGGCGAAGCACTCGAGGATCCGGTCGGCAAGCTGCGCTGCCTTGCTGCGGCGGCCAACCTGGATGACCACGAACTCGTCGCCGCCAACCCGGGCGACCTCGGCCGCGTCCGGAACACACGACCGCAGGCGCCGGCCCACCTCGACGATCACCTGATCGCCGACTTGGTGACCTCGCGAGTCGTTGACCAGCTTGAAGCCGTCCAAGTCGACATAGAAGACCCAGACCTCTGATCCGGCGACCGGCCGTTCGGCCATCAGTCGATCGACCTGAGCCGAGAGCATCAGCCGGTTGGGAAGCCCGGTGAGATGGTCATGAGTGGCCTGATGCTGATACCGGCGCCGGGCCGCCGAATACGCATGCACCGCCGAGACAGCGCGCGTGAGCAGCAGGGATACGAGCAACGCGCCACCCACGGCGAGCACCCAGCGATCGGTGAGCGTTGACTCACGTACCAAAGCGATCAACGCGAAAGGCGCTCCCAGGGCCGGCACGATCAGGAGCAGGCGCGGCCACGACCATGCCTGCACCGGCGCAGGCGCACCGCGGCCCAACTCCACCATCGACGGATGCAGCGCCGACGCACCGAGCAACGCGAACCCGAATAGGAAAGGAAGATCTAGCAACCTCGACCCCGTCAGGTCGCCGGAGGTTCCGATGATCGCATAGGCCACGTCCCCGATCAGAAGTAATGACGCACAGCCGACCAGCAGGAGGTAGCTGGGGCTCCGCACCGCGGTGGTGAACGCCAGGCTTGCCACCATGAGAACAAGGACCACATCGAAGAACGGATACACCGCCGCCAAGGCCGACACCGCCGCTGGTCGCCCCTCGATCGACGCCGCCGGCAGGGAGAAGAGCACGGCGAACACCACCCCCACGCCGACTCCCACGATCAGCCCGTCGATGAGCGCGTGTCGCTCAAGCCCGCGCCGGGCCCACAGCAGACCGCCGAGGCCAAGCACAGTGAATATGTATCCGGGCACCGTGAACGCGTCCGCCAGAAGTACGGTGGCACCCGCTTGATCCGCCGCCCAGGGGCGCATCAGCGCGCCCAAGAGGAAGGCCGCAGCCGCGATCGCCAGAAGGGCCCACGGACGTCGGATGACCGCCCGATTCCAACGCGGCCCTTCAACCAGCGCGACGACGCAGCCGATCCCCACGCCGGCGAACGCTCCCGTCGTGGTGATCGTGGACAAGTCGAGAAGGTACACAGCCGCGGCGACGGCCCCCAGCACGACAAGCATCGCCGCCGCAGCTGCGGGCGCCGGCGCGCCGCCAATCTGCCCAGCCATGTCTGGCGCAGGCGTCACCGTCCTGCGAGGGGTCACCGCTACCCTCCTCTCGACGGCGGGAAGGAACATGCCGGCATCGAGCTGCCCCCGACCGTCGCCCTTCGCCGCGCATATCCGCATGTAACGGCTAGATCAGCTCATAGCATACTTTAGGATGAATAGAACGTCCCGTCGTAAGTGCTGCCTCGTGGAGCTCCTCGTCAGCACCCCCGCCCTCGGCACGGGTGCCGGCACACCTCCTCGCACATCGCTACGCTGCGTTTCTCCACAGTGATCTCCAAATTCCCAGACCTGTACATGATCTTAGGCGGGTTGCCCGGGGGTCCGTTGGATCATGAGGTTAGATTTTTCTGGCCCTCCGACGGTAACTCTGCGTAGTTGGCGCAGGCCCCTGGCCATCGGCTCGTGCCACCCCTCAACCCACCCCTCCCTGGGGAAGACAAGATCGACTGGTCCGGGATCCGGAAGACCAACTCCAGATTTTATCCCTATATCCGGATATTGGCTCCCAGGCTGGTCGTGCCGGGGGTGACGTAGCGTCACTTGGCCGGTGCCGGCCTGCCAATGTCACGCACAGTGACGCCCGGTTGCGTAATGTCCGATGATGGCGCAGCCAGGATCGTGGGCGCGGAAGGAGACGCCTGTTCGTGGCGCACCGCCAGGACGCCAAGTCCGCCGACATCCCGTGCGGCCTAGCAATCACCGAGGGCCGCGACGAACCGGAACTGAAGCCGGCCGACGAGAACGCTGCCGACCTGGTTCTGGTGCGTCACCGAGGCTCATCGCCGCCGAGGGGACGCCGCATTCCACGCCTGACCCACCACTACCCCATCGGCGCGGTGCTCGGGCTCGCCCGGGATCTACGCATCCCGCTCCTTATCGGCGACGCGAGCCGAAGGAGACGCTGCTGGCCGCCTCGCTGCCAACCTGCCGGACGCTGTTCGCGATCACGTCCGACGATGCCACCAACCTTGAGACGGCGCTGATCGGCCGCGCAATTCGAAAGGATCTGCCCGTCGTACTGCGCCTGTTCGACGGCGATTCCGCAGACCGGATCCAGCGAGCCTTCAGCATCACGGCGTCGCGCAGCGTCTCGCACCTGGCCGCGCCCACGTTCGCGGCGCACATGCTTGGACAGGTGCTGGACACCGTTCCGGTCGGACGCCACGTGCTGGTCGTCGCCGATCTGGCCGTGGGTGCCTACTCCACGCTCGAGGGGCAGACGGTTGGCGACGTACGGCGTCCACGCGAAGCGGGATTCTTGAGGTAACCAACCCGCAGGGAAACCGGCTTTCGCCATCCGTTGCCGGCGACCGTCGATTGCAGCGCGCCGACAGGCACTTGGTCGTGGCGACCCGCCGAGGACTCGCCCGCTTGATCGCGGAGACGACGGAACCGCAGGAGTCCGCGCCGCGACTGCCGATCGTGCTGCATGATTCGCTACCGGCAAGGCCGACGACACCGCACCCCCGCAGTCCGATGTGGAGTCGAAGGGCAGCGAAGCCGAATGGCAGGGCGAGTCAGCTTACGTCCGAGCGAACCGCGGACCGGTTGAACCGCGCACCACGAGTTCGGGCTCGAACAACAGCTCATCGGCCGTGACGGTGGCACCCTCGATCTGGTTGACCAACAGCGTTACCGCGGCCCGCCCCAGCTCCTCGATCGGCTGCGGCACCATAATCAACGGCGGCTCCGTACAGGTCATCAAC
>Ga0209843_1000063_pt1 | contig 14359 bp, 14 predicted proteins | sample GWRWS1_20_30_FD_187222 | JGI IMG/M metagenome (GOLD analysis project Ga0209843, IMG submission 187222) | Riverbed sediment microbial communities from areas with vegetation nearby in Columbia River, Washington, USA - GW-RW S1_20_30 (SPAdes)... | ecosystem: Environmental > Aquatic > Freshwater >... | reverse complement strand
CGAATACCCGAACCCCGAACCGAGCTCGAACACCCGCTTGGCGCCCACCGAGCGCGCGAGCAGCTCGACGGTCACCCCTACGAGCCGGCCGATGATCGGGAAGCCACGCTCCTTGCCCTCGGCCTCCATCTCCAGCAGGACGGGCTCATCGTACCGCGTGAGCAACGACCGCATGTAGTCCTCGACGCGCGGGTCGACGATGTCCACGCTCGCGATGCTACCGGCTACCCTGGTCCCAGCGATGGGTGACGTCCAACAGCGGTCGACCGACTCCGAGATCGACTTGAAGCCGGTCTACGAACCGGCCGACCTCGAGGGCTTCGATCCCGAACGCGACCTGGGTCTCCCCGGCGAGCCGCCGTTCACCCGCGGCGTGTACCCGTCAATGTACCTCGGACGTCTGTGGACGATGCGCCAGTACGCCGGGATGGCCACCGCCGAGGAGACGAACCGGCGCTTCCGGTACCTGCTCGAGCACGGACAGACCGGGCTGTCGGTGGCGTTCGACCTCCCAACCCAGATGGGATTGGACTCGGACCACCCGCGTGCCGAAGGCGAGGTGGGCAAGACCGGCGTCGCGATCGACTCGATCGAGGACATGGGCCGGCTCTTCGACGCCATCCCTCTGGACGGGGTCTCGACGTCGATGACGATCAACGCGACCGCGCCGATCCTACTGCTGCTCTACGAGCTCGTGGCCGAGGAACGGGGGATCGACGCTGGCGCGCTCTCCGGCACGGTGCAGAACGACCTGCTGAAGGAGTACGCGGCCCGCGGCACGTACATCTACCCACCGAAGCCCTCGATGCGGCTGATCACCGATCTGCTCGCGTATTGCGGAGAGCGGATCCCGAGATGGAACACGATCTCGGTGAGTGGCTACCACATGCGCGAGGCGGGGGCGACGGCGGTGCAGGAGGCGGCGTTCACGCTCGCGGACGGGATCGCGTACGTGCAGGCGGCGATCGACGCCGGGCTCGAGGTGGACCGGTTCGCGCCGCGTGTCTCATTCTTCTTCGCCTGCCACATGAACTTCTTCGAGGAGATCGCGAAGTTCCGTGCGGCCCGCCGCATGTGGTCAGCGATCATGGCCGAGCGGTTCGGCGCGGAGGACCCGAAGAGCCTGATGCTCCGGTTCCACACGCAGACGGGCGGCGCGACGCTCACGGCCCAGCAGCCGCGGAACAACATCGTGCGCACGGCGCTCGAGGCGCTCGCCGCCGTCCTCGGCGGGACGCAGTCGCTGCACACGAACTCGTTCGACGAGGCGCTCGCGCTACCGACCGAGCACGCCGCGAAGATCGCGCTCCGGACCCAGCAGGTGATCGGCCTCGAGACCGGTGTGACGCACACCGTCGACCCTCTGGGCGGCTCGTACTACGTCGAGGCGCTCACCAACGAGGTCGAGCGGCGCGCGTGGGACTACCTCGAGCGCATCGACCGGATGGGCGGCGCCGTCGAGGCGATCGAGGCGGGGTTCTACCAGGACGAGATCGCGGAGGCCGCGTTCGAGATCCAACGGGGGATCGAGTCGGGGGAGCGCGTGGTGGTCGGGGTGAACGGCTTCGAGGACGCCGAGGAGCAGCCCATCGAGATCCAGGTGATCGGCGAGGAGGAGGTCGCGAGGCAGGTCGACCGCCTTCGGCACCTGCGCGCGTCACGCGACCAGGCGGAGGTGGACCGCGCGCTCGCCGATGTGGAGGCGGCGGCCCGGGGGACGGCCAACCTGCTGCCGCCGATGAAGAAGGCCCTGCGCTCGCGAGCGACCCTCGGCGAGGTCTCCGACGTGCTCCGCGGTGTGTTCGGCGAGTACCACCCACGCTAGGCGATCAGCCGGGCGACGGCGTGCGTCACGGCGGCAGCTCCGGCGATGAGGAGGATCGCGCCGAGCCATCGACGTCCGGGGCTCCTCATCGTCCACACGGCAACGACGACGCAGCCGAGTCCGACCGCGAGCTCGATGAAGTAGGTCAGGGTATCGCCCATCGCGGTGCAGGGTAGGCTCTGCCGCCATGGACATCTCGGTCATCGGCGGGACCGGCGACGAGGGGTTCGGCCTCACGCTCCGGCTCGCCATGGCGGGCAACCGAGTCACGATCGGCTCGCGGATCGCCGAGAAGGGTTCGGCCGTCGCGGACACGGCCCGCGAGATGCTCGGCGCTGGCGCGAACGTCGACGGAGCGGCCAACGAGGAGGCGGCGACCGCGGACGTCGTCATCGTGACCGTGCCGTTCGGCGGCCAGGCCGAGATCTACCGCTCGATCAAGGACCACGTGAAGGCGGACGCGATCGTCGTCGACTGCACGAGTCCGCTCGCGACCGCGGTGGGCGGGCGCGCGTGGCAGGTGGTCCGGCCGTGGCACGGCTCGGCCGCCGAGCAGGCCAAACACATCTTGGAGCAGGTGCACCCCGTTCGGATGGTGGGCGCGTTCCACACGATCTCGGGAGAGGCGCTGCAGGACCTCGAGCACCAGATGGAGAGCGACGTCCTGGTCTGCGGGACCGACACGGAGGCGAAGGCTGTCGTCGGCGGCTTGGTCGACCAGATCCCCAACCTCCGCTGGGTGGACGCCGGCGACCTCACGCAGGCGCGGACGCTCGAGCCTCTCACCGCGCTGCTGATCTCGATCAATCGTTCCTACAAGATCCGCGACGCCGGATTGCGGATCACGGGACGCGACGCGTGGGGGGTTCCCGACGCCTAGCGCGTTGGGTCGCGCTCGGTCGAGGACGTTCGGTCCTCACGCCATCGTGTCGACGATCAACCAACCGAACCCCGCGCCCCACACCGCGACGGAGACAGGCGCCGTCACCCTGACGTTCCGCGGCCGAACCGCCACAGCCACCCCTCCGAGGAGGCCGATGACGACGATCGCCTCCTTGAGGAGCAGCCAGCTCGTGGCGTCCGAGATCGACGGTGGGTGCATGCAGACCGCGAGCGCATCGTCGAAGTGCCCACGATCACACGTGAAGGCCGGGATCCTCGCTGCGATGAAGATCCCCCCGAGTGCGAACAGGGCACCGAGCGCCCAGACGTACCTGGAGCTCCCCGACGGATCGACGGGCCGGCGCCGGATGCGGAGGACGATCCCCACGCCCCAACCGATCGCGGCGATGGACCCGATCGTCAGGATCATCGCGCCGGCCGATCGCTCCACGCACTGGCCGTAGACCGAGCCACAGACGCGCCAGATGTCGTCCCACGACAGACCGATCAACGCGACCGCGGACACGATCAACGTCGCGGAGAACACGCGCCCCGCGAATACTCCCTCGCGGCTGATCTCCGAGACGATCGCGTCCGCGCGGTCCCTTGAGCGGCTCACGAAGGGCACGTCCCCCCTCAGTCGAGCTCGACGAGCGTGTCCCCGGGCTGAACGTTCTGACCGGCCTCGACCGGGATTTGGGTGACCACGCCCTCGCGCGGGGCCGGGATCGCGTTCTCCATCTTCATCGCCTCGAGGATGCAGACGACGTCCCCCGCCTGGATCTCCTGCCCCGGCTCGACGAGCACGCGCAGGATCGTTCCCTGCATCGGCGCCGCGATCACGCTGTGCACGTGGTCACCGCCGTGGGCGGAGTGGCGAGACGGAACCTTCGGAGCCGTGTCCCGGCGCTGGTCGAAGATCCGGACCGGAACCCTGCGCCCGTCCACCTCGAGCAGCAGTTCGGCGGGCACGGGCTGCCGTGTGTCCGCCGGAGGTGGCGCCGTCCCACCTTCCGGGAGCTCGGCGTCGCGGAGCGCCTTCTCGAGCCACGTCGTCGAGTGCGTCGACTTGCCGAACGCGCGAGTGCCGAGCACCCACCGGTGGAGCGGGATCGTCGTGGGGACGCCCTCGACCTGGAACTCGGACAACGCGCGGTCCATCCGCGCGATCGCGCGAGGGCGGTTCTCCGCGGAGACGATCACCTTCGCGAACATCGAGTCGTAGTCGGCGGGGATCTCCTTGCCGGTGCGAACGGCCGAGTCCACGCGCACGAACGGTCCCGACGGCTCCCGGTAGGCGGTGATCCGGCCGGGTCCCGGCAGGAAGTTCCGAGCCGGGTCCTCGGCGTTGATCCGGCACTGGATCGCGTGACCCGTCGACGCGGTCTCGGCAAGGTCGAGCTTCTCGCCAAGAGCGACGCGGATCTGGAGCGCGACCAGGTCCAGGCCCGTCACCATCTCGGTGACCGTGTGCTCGACCTGCAACCGCGTGTTCATCTCCAGGAAGTAGAAGCTGCCGTCCTCGTCGAGGATGCATTCGACGGTGCCGGCGTTCACGTACCCGGCCTCCTTCGCGAGCGCCATCGCCGCCTCGCCGATCCGAGCGCGGAGCTCCGCGTCGACCACGGGCGACGGCGTCTCCTCGATCAGCTTCTGGTGCCGGCGCTGGACCGTGCAGTCGCGTTCGCCGAGGAAGAACACGTTGCCCCGGGTGTCGGCGAACACCTGCGCCTCGACGTGGTGCGCGCGGTCGATGTACCGCTCGAGAAAGACCTCGGGCCGGCCGAAGTACGCCTGCGCCTCGCGGGTCGCGCGCGCCAGGGCGCCCTCGAGCTCCTCGGGCTTGCGGACGGCCTGCATCCCCTTCCCGCCGCCCCCGAACGCGGCCTTGACCAGGACCGGGAAGCCGATGCGCTCCGCCTCTGCCGGGGCCTGCTCGATCGTGACCGGCTGCGGGGTGCCCGGCACGATCGGGACGCCGACCCGGTCGGCCGCACGCCGAGCCGCCGACTTGTCGCCCATCATCTCGATCGCGTCGGCGGGGGGCCCGATGAACGTGAAACCGGAGTCGGCCACCGCGCGGGCGAAGTGGGCGCGCTCGGACAGGAACCCGTAGCCGGGGTGGATCATCGTGGCCTTGGCCCGGGAGGCCGCCTCCAAGATCGCCCCGATCGACAGGTAGGAGTCGGCGGCGAGGGCCGGGCCGATCCGGTGCGCCTGGTCGGCCATCTCGACGTGCAGGGAGTCGCGGTCGGCGTCGCTGTAGACGGCGATCGAGGTGTAGCCGAGCTCTCGGACGGTCCGGATGATGCGCACCGCGATCTCGCCGCGGTTGGCGATCAGGACCCGAGGTTTCGCCACACGCTCCGCTCCGTCATGCTGGACGATCGGGTCTTCGGCAACCCGAAGACCCGGAGGAACCGGTACCCACGGAACAATCGGGTACGCCCGAACGGGAGTCAACGTCTGGTGCTGTCCGAAGACGCCCTGCTCCGAGCGCTCGAACGAGCCGGTCTGAACGCCCCCGTGCGGTTCGAGGAGGTTACTGCCTCGACCCAGGCGACGGCGCTCGAGATGGCGGCCGCAGGCACGCCCGAGTGGACGCTCGTGGCCGCGGGACATCAGACGCAGGGTCGCGGGCGACGGGGTCGAACGTGGCTCGACGAGCCGGGTCGGGCGTTGATGTTCTCCTTCGTACTCCGCCCGGAGCTCGACCCCGGGTCGGGAGGCCTCCTGACGCTGCTGGCCGGCACCGCCTTGGCCTCGGCGAGCTCCGAGCTCGCGGACCAACGGACGGCCTGCACGTGGCCGAACGACCTCCTGGTCGCCGGGCGCAAGGCCGGTGGGATCCTGGCCGAGTCCCGCGTCGACGGAGGCCGATTCGAGCACGTCGTGATCGGCATCGGCGTCAACCTCCGGACCCCGCCGCGCGACGTGCCCGGCGCCGGAGCCGTCGACGCAGAGGACGACGAGCTGCTGGACGCGTTCTTCTCCGCGTTCGTCCGCGGCTACCAGCCCGCGCACCCGGCCTTCGCCGGAGCCGTGATCGCGGCCTACCGGGACGTGTGCGCGACGCTCGGAGCGCGGGTGCGGGCGACCACCTCCCGAGCGGTCGTCGAGGGCGAGGCCGTGGACCTCGACGAGCGCGGCGGACTGGTCGTCCGAACGCCGACGGGCGAGCAGGTCGTGCGGTTCGGAGAGGTCGAGCACCTGGAGTAGGATTCCGCCCATGCCGTTCCCCCGCCGGCTCCTGATCGAGAACGAGGAGCTCATCCTCGAGCTGCGTCCGCACTGGATCGCGATCGTGGTGCCCGCCATCGTGACGATCCTCGTCGTCGCCGGGTGGATCCTCGCGCTCACGTACGCGCCCGACGACGGGACGAGCCGGAGCATCGTGGTCTGGGGCGCGTCCGCGATCGGGGTCTTCCTCCTGATCGCGTTCCCCGTCCGGAAGTTCATCGCATGGGCGACGTCGTACTTCGTCGTGACGTCCGACCGCGTCATCCACCGCGAGGGGTGGATCGCCAAGCGCTCGATGGAGATCCCACTCGAGGCGATCAACGACGTGCGGTTCCACCAGGGCGTGTTCGAGCGGCTGATCGGCGCCGGGGACCTCATCATCAGCTCGGCGAGCGAGTTCGGGCGCCAGGTGTTCGGCGACATCCGCAACCCCGAGGAGGTTCAGAAGACGATCTCCCACCAGGGCGAGCTCAACAAGGAGCGCATGTATCGAGGGGGCGGACGGGGATCGGCGGCGCCGGCCCAGGCGACCACGCCGCCGGCATCCGCCTCCACCACCGGGGAGCTCGAACGCCTCGCCGAGCTCCGGAACAAGGGCGTGCTGACCGAGGACGAGTTCCAGAGCCAGAAGAAGAGGATCCTCGGCGGGTAGGGCATCCAGGACGAGCCGCGGAGATCACGTATGGACACGTTGAACCGATCGGTCGCGCGAACGCCGCCGGCCACCAAGCTCGAGATCGTCGGGTACGTGATGGTGGCCGTCGGGTACGTCGTCATGACGCTCGGCATCGTCGAGATCGGCGGGCTGCGCAACGTCGTGCTCGGGCTCGCCGTCGCGTGGGCGGGCTGCGTGGTGATGTTCCTCGGAGAGGAACGGCGCGAGTTCGACGAGGAGGCGGAGTTCCGCAGGCAGCTCGAGGAGCTGTGAGGGCCGAGGGTTCTCGGCTTCAGTCCTGCGGCGCCGCGGGGGACCCGCGGACCGCGGCCAGCTCCTGCTCGCCGAGCAGCAGGACCAGGTCTCCCTGCCGCAGCTGGAGCTCCGACGGCGGGTTGGGCGCGATCTGACCGCCGGCGTGGCGGATGGCGAGCACCGGGGTCGAGCCCATCGCCTCGCCGACCGTCTTGCCTTCGAGCGGTGAGCCCGGCTCCACCCGCACCTCTTCGAGCTTCATCGAGGCGGCGTCGGTCGTCTCCAGCTCGAGGACGTCGTCGACCCGCGGGCGCATCGCGACCAGGGCCATGTGGCGGCCGCTCGAGACGAACGGTGACACGACGCGGTTGGCGCCCGCGTGGAGCAGCCGCTGGTCAGAGCCCGGTTCGGACGCCCGCGCGACGATGAACAGGTCCGGGCTGACCGCTCGTGCGACGAGCGTGATGTAGACGTTCGTCGCGTCCGAGTCCACCGCGCAGACGAGCCCTCGTGCCCGGTCGACCCCGGACCGACGCAGCACGGTCTCGTGCGACGGATCGTCGATCAGGAACGCGACGCCGTCCGAGGTCATGCGCTCGGTCAGGCCCTCGTCGGGGTCGATCACGACGAACGACGCCCCCTCGGCATCGAGCTCGCGCGCCACGGCCCTGCCGACCCGGCCGTAGGCGCAGACGATGAAGTGCTCCGACATACCGTCGATCCGCCGCTGCATCCGATACCTCCTCGTCCGTTCGCCCCAGCGGCCCTCGAGGATCCACTGGGCGATGACGGTCACGGTGATCAACACCAGCCCCACGCCGATCGCGATCAGCGTGAGCGTGAAGATGCGACCCGAGTCGTCGAGCGGTCGCACCTCTCGGAACCCGACGGTCGTGAGCGTGATGACGGTCATGTAGAGCGCGTCCAGGAACCGCCAGCCCTCGAGGATCATGTAGCCGGCGACCCCGTAGGCGATCGCGATCGCCAGCCCGAGCGCCGGCCATCGGACGCGTTGCCACAGCTCGTGCCGTGGGGAGACCGTCATCTGGCGGAGCCTAACGCGGCTCGGCTCGCGGGGGCGGCGGCTCGGATGGGACAATCGCGTCCGTGGAGCCGAGGGTCGCCGTCGTCGGTGTGGGGCACGCGGGGTTCGCGCCCGTCACGGCCGGCGTCTCCTACAAGGAGCTGATGTTCGAGGCCGCCCAGCGGGCCTACCACGACGCCGGCGTTGACCCGCGGACCGAGGTCGACTCGTTCGTCTGCTGCTCGGAGGACCTGCTCGAAGGGACGTCGATCTTCGACGAGTACGTGCCGGACCAGCTGGGTGCGATGCAACGCCCCGTGCAGACCGTCGCCGCCGACGGGTTGTTCGGCGTGGCGACGGGGATGATGCTGATCGGTTCCGGGCTCGCGTCGATCGTCGCCGTCGAGGCGCACAGCAAGGTCTCGGACGTCCTGACCCTCGGCGCGATCGAGGCCTTCGCGCTCGACCCGGTGCTGAACCGGCCGCTGCGGTTCCCGACGAACGCGGTCGCCGGGCTCGACATGAACGCGTTCCTCGAACGCACGGGCCTGACCGAGGAGCATTGCGCGATGGTGGCCGCCAAGAACCGCTCGAACGCGCTCGACAACCCCCGCGCCGCGTATCCGGCCGCGCTCGCGGTGGACGACGTGGACGACTCGGCTCCGGTCGCCTGGCCGCTGCGGGAGCTCGAGGTCGCCGGTCGCGCCGACGGCTGCGTCGTGGTCGTGCTCGCCGCCGAGGAACGCGCACGCGAGCTCACCGAGGGACCGGTGTGGCTGCTCGGCGCCGGGTGGGCCTCCGGCAGCCCGACGCTCGAGAGCCGGACGTGGGGTGAGACGGAGCCGGTGACCACGGCAGCGGAGTCCGCCTATCGGCAGGCCGAGATCACGGACCCCCAGGAGGAGATCGACCTTGCGGAGGTCGACGACACGTACGCGTACAAGGAGCTGCAGCACCTCGAGGCGCTCGGGCTCGGCGATGCCGCGGCCCTCGCGCAGCTGCTCGAGGAGGGCGAGCTCGAGCCGGGCGGCGACCTGCCGGTCAACGTCTCGGGCGGCTCGCTCGGCCAGGGGAACCTGTTCGAGGCGAACGGGCTCGCCCGGCTGCTCGAATGCGTCGAGCAGCTCCGCGACGAGGCCGGCGAGCGCCAGGTCGACGAGGCCTACGTGGCCGTTGCGCAGTCAGCCCGCAGCGCGCCGTCGACCTCGGCCGCGGTGGTCGTGCTCGCGAACGACGAGGGAGCCGGCGGATGAAGCTCGAGTCCCTGGATCACGTGTGGTTCTGGGTGACCGACATGGATCGATCCGTGCGCTTCTACGAGGGCCAGCTCGGGTTGTCGCTGCGCGTACGGCACGGTGACGAATGGGCCGAGCTCGAGGCCGGCGCGATCCACATCGGGCTCCACGGCTCGCGCGACGAGGGCACCGTGCCGCACGGCGGCACCGCGGTGTTCCGCGTGAACGACCTCGATCTCGCGAAGACCGCGCTCGAGCAGCGCGGCGTGGCGTTCGAGGAGCACCTGGGCGAAGTGCCGGGGATCGCCCGGTACGCCTCGTTCGCGGACCCCGACGGCAACTCGATGCAGCTGATCGAGTACGTGACCGACGACGCGTTCCCCGGGGGGATCGTCTGATGGCGCGGCGGGTCGCGGTCGTCGGCGCGGGGATGACGAGGTTCGTCCGCCGCGCGCAGGAGACCGGCAAGGAGCTCGCGTGGGAGGCCTCGCGCGAGGCGCTGGCGTCGTGCGAGCTGCCGCTCGACCGGATCGACGCGGTGTGTCTGACGAGCGCGCCCGACGCGTTCGACGGCGTGCACATGAAGGGGGAGTACCTGTCCGACGGCGCCGGCGCGTTCGGGCGGCCGTACATGCGCACGTACGTCGGCGGCGGCAGCGGCGTGTTCACGGCGATCCAGGCGTACTACACCGTCGCGAGCGGGATGGCCGACGTGGTGCTCGCGGTGGCCGAGGAGAAGATGTCCTCGACGCAGCCGCATCCGCAGGGCGCGTTTCTCACGATCTTCGACAACATCCTCGAACGCCCCCTCGGGCCGAACCTGCTCTGGATCTTCGCGCTCGAGATGAACCGCTACATGACCGTGCACGGCATCGACAAGCGCGATATCGCCGCGGTCGCCGTGAAGAACAAGCGGAACGCGGCCGACCACCCGGCGGCGCTGCTCGGGCAGGCCGATATCACGATCGAGGACGTGCTCACCTCTGAGACGCTCGCGTGGCCCGTGCAGCGCCTCGATGTCTCGCCGATCAGCGACGGCGCGGTCGCGATCGTCGTCGCGAGCGAGGAGGCGGCCAAGCAGATCACGAGCGATCCCGTCTGGATCCAGGGCGTCGGGTGGAACCTCGACACCGCGTACTGGACCAACCGCGACCTCGTGTTCCCCGAGTACGTCGCGAACGCCGCCCGCATGGCCTACGGGATGGCCGGCGTCACCGAGCCGCGCAAGCAGATCCACGTCGCCGAGCCCTACGACCCGTTCGACTACAAGGAGCTGCACCACCTCGAGGGGCTCTTGCTGTTCGACAAGGGAAAGGCGCCCGAGGCGGCCCGCGACGGCGTCCTCGATCGGAAGGGCGACCTGCCGTCGTGTCCGAGCGGCGGCCTGCTCGGCGTCGGCAACCCGATCGCGGCTGCCGGCCTGATGAAGATCGCCGAGCTCTTCTGGCAGCTCCGCGGCGAGGCCGGCGCGCGCCAGGTCCCCGGCAGCCCCGAACGCGGCGTTGCCCAGGCGTGGGGTGACCTGATGCAGGTCGGCACGGTCGTCGTGATGGGTCGCGAGGGCGGCCCGCCGACCACCGCGACCCAGCTCGAGACCCCTCCAACCGCGACGCCGGGACAGTCGCTCTCAGACGCCGAGTTCCGTTCGGCGACGGGCGCGGTCGATGACGAGATCGGCGCTCGCTACGCGTGGGACGCGGGTGTCGCGATCGGCCGATTCCTCGACGGCCTCCGCGAGGGAACGATCTGGGGTCGCGAGTGCCGGAACTGCGAGCGCATCCTCGTCCCGCCTAGGATGTTCTGCGAACGCTGCTTCCGCGGGACGGATACCTGGAAGCAGGTCGAGAACACGGGTGTCGTGCAGACGTTCTCGATCTGCAACGTGCGCTGGGACATGCTGCCGCTCGACGAGCCCGAGCTCCCCGCGGTCATCGCGATCGACGGCTCGGACGGCGGATTCCTGCACACCCTCGGCGAGGTGAAGCCGGACGACGTGCGCATCGGGATGGCCGTCGAGGCCGTCTGGAAGCCGGTCGGCGAGCGCACCGGGTCGATCCTAGACATCGCGTACTTCCGGCCGCGGAGTGACGTCTGATGCTCGAGAAGATCGCGCGTCCCGAACAGATCCGGCGGTGGGACGGCGACCTGCCCGTCCGCCACCGCTACACACCGGGTGTCGCGGGCGACGCTTTCTTCACCGCGCTCAAGGAGCGGGGCGTGCTGCTCGGCTCGCGGTGCGAGAGCTGCGCGTACACGTACGTGCCGGCGCGGCTGTTCTGCGAGCGGTGCTTCGCCGAGCTTTCGGCCGACACCGAGGTCGGCCCCGGCGGCGAGCTCGTCTCGTTCACGATCGTCTTCCAGGGCATCGAGGGCGAGCCGCTCGAACGCCCCGAGACCCTCGGCGCTGTGCGGCTCGACGGCGCGGACGCGGTGCTGATCCATCGAGTGCTCGAGCCGGGGGAGGAGCCGCTCGAGATCGGCGAACGCGTCGAGGTGGTCGTTCGACCCGAGAACGAACGTGCCGGATCGTTCCTGGATATCGCGGGTTTCGGTGTGGTCGACGCGTCGTGAATGAAGATGGAGAGGTTTCGCGAGCCATGACGGCGGCTCTATAGGAGGAGTCCCGATCGGTAAGGAGGCACTGGCGGACGCGCTGAGGGAACGGGGCTTCGATCCAAAGCTCCTACCGTAGGTGACCGCTTCTCCCTAATGCTCTACGGAAGGCGGTAGCGGGTCTCCCTCGGAGCGGATCGATAGGACGTGGAATACGCGACCTCGACTCCCGAACTCCTCGACCGCGTATCTGACCTCGACCTCGAAAGACTCGTCATCCTCGTCGAAGCGCATGGTCTCGGTGCCAACGCTGCCCAGCGGGGCGTTACTCAGGGCGCTTAACGCGAGACGCGCGAGGTGACCAGCGAAGTCATCTGATGGATGGAGGTCGAGCCACCAGTTGTACCAGTCACCCGGATCGTCGAGTCCCATGCCTGGAGGCACGTCCATCCGCTAGCTCTTGGAGGACCTCGATGGAGACGAAATGCTCAGACAGGGGTGCGCCCCCCTGGATCTCGGCCAGCCTCCGCCGGTAATAGCGTTCAAGAGCATCCCGCTCTCGCTCCTCCTGGGCGCGATCCGCAGCATAGTTTTCATTTGCTGAACTCATCAAGAATCCCTCCGCCGTCTCTCCAAGAGAGTCTCGTGCGCTGCGTTGCATATCAACCGCATCGCCCATTCTTTTCCAGATTCTGTCCCCAGGGTCTGACACGCCAATCGCCAGGCCAGCCGCTTATCCACAGCATCGTGGACAGATTAGGAGTGACAAGTGACAAGAAGCCAGTCGACGGCCATGAAACGACGAAGACGTCAACCCGAAACTGGCCCACAACCCGATCCCTCAAGAGTGTCGGCTGTCCGAAGAACGCTTGCGAAGGGAGTTGTCTCCACGCCCCCGTATCCTTTCTGGCATGGCGACGCTGACGTGTGAACGGTGCGGGCTTCCTCTTCCCGACGAGGCCCGCTTCTGCCCGAACTGCGGTTACCCGGTGGGCGCCGGGCCGGCCGATGAGCGCAAGTTCGTCACGGTGATCTTCGTCGATCTCGTGGGGTCGACGCGGCTCGCCAGCCAGATCGATCCCGAGCGCTACCGTGAGGTCCTCACCCGCTACTACCGCATGGTGGCCGAGGAGCTCGAATCGCTCCGCGGCCGCGCGTACAACTTCGCCGGGGACGCGGTCGTTGGGGTCTTCGGCCTGCAGCACACGCACGACGACGACGCGCTCCGCGCCGTCCGTGCCGGCTTAGGGCTCGTCGATCGCGTCGGTCGCCTCGGCGAGGAGATCGGGCTCCCGGTCCCGCTCCGGATCCGTGTCGGCATCCACACGGGCCCGGTCGCGATCGGCACCGAGGCGTCCGAGCAGGGCCTGCTCTACGGCGCCACGGTGAACCTGGCGGCCCGTCTGCAGCAGGCCGCGGACCCGGGAACCGTGCTGGTCTCGGAGACGAGCTACCTCCTGTCGCTGTCGCAGGTCCAGTACGGGCCGATGCGCGAGGTCGAGGCGAAGGGGTTCGAGGACGAGGCGCGCGCGTGGCCGGTCGCGGCGCTCCAACCGGGCTCGGGGCGCCGGACGATCCCGTTCGTGAACCGCAAGCGCGAGCTCCGGCTGCTGCAGGACTCGTTCGACGGCGCGCGGGAGACTCGGCGCGGCCACCTGGTGACGCTGTTCGGCGAGGCGGGGATCGGCAAGAGCCGGGTCGCCGATGAGTTCGTCGCGGGACTCCCGGACGAGACGAAGGTCCTGCGGGGCCGGGCGAGCCCGTTCGAGGAAGATGTGACCTTCGGGCCGCTCGCGCAGATCCTCCTGCACGAGATGGGGGAGGCGGCGCACGCTCCGCCGGACGCGTTGCGCGCACGGCTGGAGGAGATCGTCGTCGAGCGCTACTCGGCGGAGGAGGCTCGGCAGATCGTCGAGCGCCTGTGCATCGCGCTCGGGATCGGCGGGGAGGCCCGGGACGAGAAGCGCTACCGCGTGGCCGAGATCCGTTCGGGACTGCTCGCGCTCATCCGGGGGTTCTCCAGCCTGGGCACGGTCGTCGTCGTGCTGGAGGACATCCAGGCGGCCCAGGCGCCGATGCTCGACCTCGTCGAGGAGATGGTGCGCGAGGCGGACGACATCCCGCTGCTCGTGGTGTGCGCGGCTCGGTACGCCCTGCTGGACGATCGCCCGGATTGGGGTGGCGGGCGCGGGAACTCCGTGAACCTCTACCTGGAGACGCTCTCGCTCGACGATTCGACCCAGCTCGCTCGGGACGCGGGAGAGGGCCTGGACGAGTCGACCGCTCAACGGATCGCGCAGCACGCGGGCGGGAACCCGTTCTTCATCATCGAGACCACCGGGATGCTGATGCACGCGGGCTCAGGCCTCTCGGCCGACACCGGGCCGCTGCCACCCGCGCTGCTGCCCCCGACGGTGCAGGCGGTGATCGCCGCTCGCATCGATCACCTCTCGTCGCAGGCGCGGGACCTGGTGCGCAAGGCTTCGGTCTTCGCCCGATCGTCGTTCACGCTCGCCGAGCTCGACCTGATCGCCGTGCCGACCGGGGATGCCCTCGACCGGCTCGAGCAGGAGGAGCTGCTCGAGCACGACGACGATCGCCCCGACCTCTGGCGCTTCAGCCACGGGATGGTCCGGGACGTCGCCTACGAGAGCCTGCCCAAACGCGAGCGCCAGCGGCTGCATCTGCTG
>Ga0209843_1000062_pt1 | contig 14386 bp, 11 predicted proteins | sample GWRWS1_20_30_FD_187222 | JGI IMG/M metagenome (GOLD analysis project Ga0209843, IMG submission 187222) | Riverbed sediment microbial communities from areas with vegetation nearby in Columbia River, Washington, USA - GW-RW S1_20_30 (SPAdes)... | ecosystem: Environmental > Aquatic > Freshwater >... | reverse complement strand
GTCTTCGGCTGCAGCACCGCCTTCTTCAGCGCATCCAACATCGAGAGGAAGATCAGGCGCCCATCGTCATTGCCCAGCACATCCTCGGCACACCGTTCCGGGTGCGGCATCATGCCCAGCACGTTGCCAGCCGCGTTCCTGATCCCGGCGATATTATCCAGCGAGCCGTTGGGATTGGCCTCTGGCATGATCTTGCCTTCCGGCGTGCAGTAGCGAAAGACGACTTGAGCATTCGCCTTCATCTGCGAGAGCGTCACCTCGTCGGTGTAGTAGTTGCCATCCGCATGCGCGATCGGAAGTTTCAACACCTGCCAAGGTTCGCAACGCCCGGTAAAGGGCGTGGCCGCATTCTCCACCCGCACATAGACATCTTTGCAAATGAAGTGGAGCGAAGTGTTCCGCAGCATCGCGCCGGGCAGCAACCCCGCCTCCAGCAGAATCTGAAAGCCGTTGCAGATCCCCAGCACCATCCCGCCTTCCGCCGAGAACTGCTTGATTGCCGCCATGACCGGCGAAAAGCGGGCGATGGCACCGGTCCGCAAATAATCCCCGTAAGAAAAGCCGCCCGGCAGGATCACCGCGTCGAGCCCAGACAACGAGGTCTCCTTGTGCCACACCTCGATCGCCTTCTGGCCCAGCACGTCCGAGAGGATATGCACACAGTCATGATCGCAGTTGCTTCCCGGAAAAACGATTACTCCGAAGTTCATCTTCTAACCATCAGCCATAGGCCATAAGCCATTAGCTCAGTTCGTACCGATATTCTTCGATGATCGTGTTCGCGAGCAGCTTCTCGCACATCGCCTTCACCTCAACCTCAGCCTTAACCTTATCCTTCTCATTCAGATCCAGCTCCAGATACTTCCCCATGCGCACATTACTCGCAGAGGAATAGCCCAAGGTCGCCAGCGCCTGCTCAATCGCCTTCCCCTGCGGATCCAGAATCCCCGGCTTCAACGTCACATGAATCTTCGCTTTCACTTTTTCTCCCCACCCCCCAACCATGGACTTGGCTGCGGCTTCCGCAGGGTGGCCTGACCGGCCTTTACTGCGCGCATCGAACGAGCACAGCTTTATCGTGCGCGTTCTGCGAGCACGAAGGGCGGTCAGGCCGTCCTCATCCACAGACTCTTCGCAACACCTCTTGATACGCTTCTTCGATCTTGCCCAAGTCCTTTCTGAACCGATCCTTGTCCATTGATTCCCCAGTCTTTTGATCCCAGAACCGGCAAGTGTCAGGCGAAATTTCGTCCGCCAGAATCAGTTTCCCGTGGTGCAGGCCGAATTCCAACTTGAAGTCCACCAAGATCATGCCCCGCTCTTGAAAGAACGGCACGAGGAGCTGGTTGATCCGGTTCGCCCACGCCTTGATCTGGTTCACCACAGACGGCGCGGCCAGATTCAGCAGGCGGATGTGATCCTCGGTGATCAAGGGATCGCCCAGTGCGTCGTTCTTATAGTAGAACTCCACGATGGGCGGTTCGATGGCGTCTCCCTCTTTGAGGCCTAGTCGCTTCGCGAGGCTTCCCGCGACCCGGTTACGGACCACCACCTCGATCAGGATGATCGTCACCCGCTTCGTCAGCATCTCGCGGTCGCTCAGCCGCTCCAGAAAATGCGTCGGGATTCCGGCGTCCTCCAGCAGGCGGAAGAGGCGCTCGGACACCTTGTTGTTCACCACACCTTTTTCGACGATCGTCCCTCGCTTTTCCGCATTGAAGGCCGTGGCGTCGTCCTTGAAATACTGAATGACGTGGTCAGGTTGGCCGGCCTCGAACACCTTCTTGGCCTTGCCCTCGTAGATCAAGGCCCCTTTCGTGATTGCATTAGCCACTTTTCCGAGCCCTCCTCTTGCCAACTTGTCGACCTCTGTGCCCCTTTCGATCAGTGGTCCCGAAGACCCGCTGATAGAGTTTGCCAATGTGCCGCAAATAGTATTTCGGATCAAAACAGGCCGCGATCTCGGCTGCGCTGAGGTGCTTGCTCACAAACGGGTCTTTGCCGATAAGATCTTGGAACGAAGCGCCGCCTTCCCAGACCTCCATGGCATTCCGCTGGATCGCCTCGTAGGCTTCCGTGCGCTGCGCGCCCCGTTCGACCAGGGCCAGCAACAACCGCTGGGAATAGATGAGGCCGCCGGTCAGTTCGAGGTTCTGCTTCATGCGGGCCGGGTACACCAACAGGGTCCTAATGATCTCGGTCAGCCGCACGAGCATATAGTCCACCAGGATCGTGCTGTCCGGCAGGATCACGCGTTCGACGGAGGAATGGCTGATGTCACGCTCGTGCCAGAGCGGGACGTTCTCCATCGCGGCCAGGCTGTTGGCCCGCACGACTCGAGCTAACCCGCAGAGGTTCTCCGCAGCAATCGGATTCCGCTTGTGCGGCATCGCCGAAGACCCCTTCTGTCCCGCTGAGAAATACTCCTCCGCCTCCAGCACTTCGGTCCGCTGCAGATGGCGAATCTCCGTGGCGAACTTCTCGATGCTGGCTGCCAGCAGTGCCAGTGCGGACACATAAGCCGCGTGTCGATCCCGCTGGACGATCTGACTGGAGATGGGGTCCGGTTTGAGGCCGAGGCGCTTGCAGACAAAGGCCTCCACTTCAGGCCCCAGATGCGCGAAGGTGCCCATGGCGCCGGAGAGTTTCCCCACCGCGATCTCTTCTCGAACAGCCGTGAGCCGGTCACGGTGACGGCGCGCTTCCTCGTACCAGATCGCCAGCTTGAACCCGAAGGAGACCGGTTCGCCATGAATCCCGTGAGACCGGCCGACCATGGTCGTGCCCCTGTGCTCATAAGCCCGCTGCTTCAGCACGCGGAGGAGCGCGTCCAGATCCTCCAGGATAATGTCCAGCGCTTCCGCCATCTGGACGGCCAGCGACGTGTCCACGATGTCGGACGAAGTCAGCCCCAGATGCAGGTAGCGGACGTCCTGGCCGACCGGCTCCGCCAGTGACTCAAGGAACGCAATCACATCATGTTTCACCACTTTCTCGATCGACGCGATCCGACCAGGATCAATCCGTGCCTTTCGGCGAATCCGGGCTGTGACCCCGCGAGGGACCTTACCCGCCCGCTCCAGCGCCTGGCAGGCCTGCAGCTCGACCTGCAGCCAGATCTCGTACTTGTGCGTGAGATCCCAGACTTCCTTCATTCGGGGCAGGGTGTAGCGATCAATCATCGTGCACTCTTCTCTCGTGAAGCGGGCCTCGTGAAGTGTCTCTTCAGAGACCGCTCAGGCCGCCAGCCAAGGGCTTATCGTGATATACCTCAATCCCGCCTTCCACGCCCTACTGTTCACGTTTCACGGCTGCCGGCTCGGCGGCGATCTCAGTACGCTTCTCCTGCAGTCGCGGGTCGTCTTTCAGAATTTTATCGAGGATTCCGTTTACAAACTTCTTGGTCTCGTCGTCCGCGAACCGCTTGGCCAGCTCGATGGCCTCGTTCATCGTGACCTTCGCCGGCACGTCCGGCATCCAGAGCAGCTCATACAACGCGGCTCGCAGGATATTGCGATCCACAATCGGCATGCGGCTGATCTTCCAGTTCGTCGCATGGGCGCCGATCAGCTCATCCAGCTCAGCGCGGTGCGTGATCACCCCGTCCACGAGTCGCTCAACAAAGAGCCGCACCTCGGCTGAAACCGGATGCTGGACCCAGAAGTCCTCCAGCCACTCGCCGGCTTTGCCGTGGATGTCCCACTGAAAGAGAATCTGCAGCGCGCGCTCGCGTGATTGTCGGCGACTGCCCATGGATGCTGTTATCGCTTCCGCCTGGTGCCGGTTATCCTTCGCCTGAGGGACCGGTGCAGGCCTTTCTTCGTTGTCTTGAGGGCCCTCAACAAGGTCGCCATCTCGATGGCCGTGCGGGCCGCCTCTGCGCCTTTGTTGCGTTCCGGTGCGCCGGCCCGTTCCAAGGCCTGCTCCACATTCTCTGTGGTGAGGACTCCGAAAACCACGGGCAGGTCCGCCTCCCAGGCCGCTTGCGCGATTCCACGGCTGGCTTCCGCACTGATGTACTCAAAATGTGGCGTCTCGCCCCGGATCACAGCACCCAGACAGATGACTGCGTCAAAACGGCCAGACCTGGCCATCCGACGCGCCACCAACGGAATCTCAAAGGCGCCGGGGACCCGCGCCACTTCAATGGCCTCTTGACTCGCCCCAGCCTTGGTCAACACGTCCAACGCCCCAGCCAGCAACCGGCTGGTCACGAACTCGTTGAACTTGCTGACGACAATGCCGAAACGGAAGCCGGCAGCCTCGATCTGTCCTTCAAGGGTTTTCATGCCGAGGGTACTCCGGCTACACAGGACACACGTATGTTTCGGAGACAAAGATGGAAGAAGGCTAACGAACCTGCACCTTAACAGGTTCCCCTGGAGGGAGGCAAGAACAACGTTGGGGGACCTTGTGCGATGCCCGTCAAACCTTATTAAGGAGGTGCCCTAACTTCGTTTTTTTCGTGCGAAGATAACGCTCGTTCGCCGCTCGCGGTGGAATCTCGATGGGTACCCGCTCAACGACTTTGAGCCCGTATCCCTCGATGCCGACGATCTTCCGAGGATTGTTGGTGATCAGGCGGATCTCCCGAAGGCCCAGGTTGACCAGGATCTGCGCGCCGATCCCATAGTCGCGAAGGTCCGCCTTGAATCCCAGTTGCAAATTAGCCTCCACGGTATCGTGTCCCTCATCCTGCAACTTATAGGCTCTGATCTTGTTCAGCAGGCCGATGCCGCGCCCTTCCTGGTTGAGGTACAGCAGGACGCCGCGGCCTTCTTTCTGAATGATCTCCATCGCGCGGTGAAGCTGATCGCGACAGTCGCAGCGTAGCGAGCCAAACACATCCGCCGTCAGACAGCCGGAGTGGACCCTGACCAGCGTCGGCGCGCCGTCATCCACGCGGCCCTTGACCAACGCGACGTGCGTGCCGTTATCCACTTCGTTCTCGAAGACCACGGCCTCGAATTCTCCGAAGACAGTCGGAAGCTTCGCGTTGGCCACGCGCTTCACGAACGTTTCCCGACGCATGCGATATTCGATCAGGGCCTTGACGGTGACCATCTTGAGACGATGCCGTTTGGCGAACTCGGTCAATTCGGGCACGCGGGCCATCGTTCCATCATCATTCATAATCTCGCACAGGACTCCGGCCGGGTAGAGCCCCGCCAGTCTGGCCAGATCCACCGATCCCTCAGTCTGGCCGGCGCGTTTGAGTACACCCCCTCGATCCGCCTTGAGCGGGAAAATATGGCCTGGCCTGGCTAAATCGGACGGCTTGGATTTCGGATCGATGGCAGTCCGGATAGTCGTCGCTCGGTCGGCCGCGGAGATGCCGGTCGAAATGTCGCGTCGCGCGTCAATCGAGACCGTGAACGCAGTCCCAAACGAGGCGGTATTTTCCGCCGCTTGCGGCGGCAGTTGCAGCTCTTCCACTCGTTCTGGCGTCAAGGCTAGGCAAATGAGGCCGCGCGCGTGCTTGGCCATGAAGTTAATGGTCTGGGGCGTCACTTTCTCGGCCGCCATGACGAGGTCGCCTTCATTTTCACGGTCCTCGTCATCTAAGAGGACGACGAACTGCCCTCGTTTGATGTCCTTGATGGCCTCTTCTATGGAGTCGAACGGAGAAGCCATGTCTTCCTCCCCAAGGTCCGCTGCAGCCTAGGATAAGTGCTTATAACATAAAACGTTTTCACTCATCTGTCAACGGGAAAAGCCGCCTGTGTCCATGAATTGCCTGTCGGCCCGCCGGCTCCGTCTTATGGTCAGCACCACGCTCAGGCAGGCCACCAGAGCGAACATGGCAAACAGGAGAAACCCGCTCTGATAGGTCCCCGTCACGTCCTTGAGGAGGCCAAGCCAGGATGGAAGCAGAAAGCCTCCAAAGCCACCTGCGGCTCCGATCAACCCTGACGCCATGCCGATTTGCTTGGGAAACCGATCGGCGACCACCTGGAATACCACCCCATTGCCGAACCCCATCACAGCCATCGCCATGATCATGAGCGTGGCCGTCCAGGCCAGTTCCGGTAGTTGCCCGATCACCGCGGTCAATGCGGCTATGCCGAGGAACGCGGCTCTCAACACCCTGAGGCCGCCCAGGCGGTCGGCCACATACCCGCCGAACGGCCTGATTAGGCTGCCGGCCAACCCACAAGCCGCTGTCAACGAGCCAGCCGCCACAAAACCCACCCCGTACTGATCATGAAAGAAGATCGGGAGGAAACTCGACAAGCCCACAAAGCCCCCGAAGGTCACCGCATAGATGAAGCAGAGCCAGTACATGGACGGCTGTCGAAGCGCCCCTGCCATCGTGGTCCACCAGCCTGGTGAACGCTCATGACGGGACACATTCATATCGTCACGAACTAACAAGGTGAACAGGAGGGTGGTCAGGGCAACCGGCAAGACCATCAGTCCAAAGACACCGTGCCAGCCGACCATCTGCCCCAGTCTCGGCGCAAAAAACATTGCGAGCACGCTCCCGCTGTTCCCGGACGCAGCAATCCCCATTGCGAGCCCCTGGTGAGCCGGCGGGTAGGCCCGACTGGCGAGGGGGAGCGCCACCGCAAAGCTCGCCCCTGCTGCCCCCAGCAAAAGGCCGACACCCAGCACCTGGAGATAGCTGCCGGCGCCAAGCCAGCCCCACACCAAGGCAAGGCCTTCACACCCCAGGAGCGCGAGGCCGATCGACTTCGGTCCAAATCGATCGCTGCTTGCACCAACAACAACTCGCAGTAGCGCACCGCCCAGCAGCGGCACCGCAACCAGCAATCCTTTCTGCGTGGCCGTCAGCCCGAACTCCGCAGCGATGGACACACCCAACGCCCCGATCAGCAACCAAACCAGGAAGCTGACTTCAAAATGCAGCCAGGCTCCCGCCAAGGACGGCCAATGACCGCTACGCAATGCGCCGATGAAAGTCTTCATACCTGAACTCGCTCAGCGAGGACTCACTTCACACACGTATCTCGCTGCTTCTCCGCACTATATGCTGCGACGATCGCTCGAAACAAGGTGCGTAAGAGAGTCTTGCAGGAGGCTTTGTGCTCGCTGTCGCTTCCGTTTATAATCACCCGACACACTCTTCCAAAGATGGGCCGGAGCAACCTGGGACACTCATGAGTGATTCTCAAGAAGACCCTGTCCGGGACCTGCGGGACACCACTGCGCTCGATAACCCGAAAGATGATCAGGAAAAGGCGACCCGCCTGCCTGAAGCTGCAGTGGACTCCCTGGAGGTCGTTCCGGTCACGACCCTCCAACGGTATCTGGCTGAAGTCCGGCGCTATCCTTACCTGTCTAAAGAAGAGGAACTTCGGCTGTTTCACGAATACCAGGTTCAGGGCAGCCGGGAAGCAGCCATGAAACTCATTCTGGCCAACCTGCGGGTCTCGGTGGCGATGGCCTCTGAATATCTCCATGCCGGCGCCGATCAGATGGACCTGATCCAGGAAGGCAATGTGGGGCTGATGCAGGCGATCAAGAAGTTTGACCCGACCAAGAACGTCCGGTTCTACGCCTATGCCGCCTGGTGGGCCCGTGCGTACATTTTGCGCTATCTGCTCAACAACTTTCGCCTGGTCAAAGTGGGCACGACACAGGACCAGCGCAAGCTGTTCTACAATCTCCGGAAGGAGAAGGCCAAGCTGGAACGTGAGGGCTTCGCGCCGGATACCAAACTGCTGGCGGATCGCCTGAACGTCCGTGAGCGCGACGTAATCGAGATGGATCAGCGTCTGGGGAGCTGGGAGCTGTCTCTCGATCAACCACTCACCCAGGACACCGATGGCACGCTCCTTGATCTACTCCCGGCTCAAGAAGTTCCAGTCGATGAGCAGCTTGCGGACACTGAACTTCGATCCATCTTTCGAGAGAAATTGGCCCAGTTCATCAAGACACTCGGCGAGCGAGAGGAAGACATCCTACGGAACCGCATCCTCTCTGACACACCGGTGACGCTTGAAGACCTTGGGAAAAAATACAACATAACCAAGGAACGGACCCGCCAACTGGAGGCCCGAATTATCAAACGCCTCCGTGACTACATGAAGAAGGAGGTCAAGGATTTCGACCGTCTGCGCACCTAGATCCTCGACAGATCATATCCTTTTTGTTTTTCAACACGTTAGAGTCATGGATAGGTTCAGGACCGGCCGGGAAAAAGAAAGTCTCGGAAGGCTCTTGACTTACTATTCCGGAGAGCTATCTCTACAAGAGAATTGTACCGACGGGGGGAAACCCGCGCTTCAGCCGAAAGAAGTTACACACAAACACATCTTCCCAACACTTCACACCATAAAGGAGGATTGAGCGTATGGCCACGGAGACCAAGGAGAAGAAAACCGTCGCAGCCGCGAAAGGCTTTCAGCCGCTGGGGGATCGAGTCTTTATTACCTATACAGAGGAGCTGGAGCGGACGGCGGGAGGTATCTATGTGCCGGAGACCGCGAAGGAAAAGCCTCAGCGCGGGACGGTCCAGGCGGTGGGTAAGGACGTGAAGCAACTGAAAGTCGGGGACCAGGTTCTCTTTGACAAGTATTCAGGCAGCAAGTTGCGGGTGGACGACGAGGATTGTCTGATCCTGAAGGAAGAAGATGTCCTCGGAATCTTTACCACGACGTAATTGAGGGTCACTCTGACCACACGTCGCGTCACGATAACCAACGATTTTATTTAATGGAGGAACACGATGGCAAAGCAGCTTTTGTACGGTGACGGGGCACGAGCCGCCATTCTGAAGGGGGTCAACCAACTTGCCGACGCGGTGAAAGCTACCCTCGGCCCGAAGGGTCGCAACGCGATCCTGGACAAGAAGTTTGGCGCACCCACCATCACGAAGGACGGCGTGACCGTTGCGAAGGAAGTGGAGCTGAAGAACCCCTACGAGAACATGGGAGCGCAACTTGTTCGTGAGGTGGCGAGCAAGACCAGCGACGTGGCCGGTGACGGCACGACCACCGCGACGGTGCTGGCGCAAGCCATTTATCGCGAGGGCGCCAAGAACATCACAGCTGGCGGCAATCCGATGGAGATCAAGCGTGGGATTGATCGCGCGGTTGAAGTCGTCGTGCAGGAACTCAAGAAGCTGAGCAAGCCCTGCCAGGCGAAAAAGGAGATATCTCAGATTGGCACGATTTCTGCGAACAACGATTCAACCATCGGCGATTTGATCGCCGAAGCCATGGAGAAGGTCGGCAAAGACGGCGTCATCACGGTCGAGGAAGCCAAGTCCATGTCCACCTCATTGGACGTGGTCGAGGGCATGCAGTTTGACCGCGGGTACATCTCCCCGTATTTCGTCACCAACGCCGAGCGCATGGAGGCGTCCGTCGAGGAACCGTTTCTGCTCATCCATGAGAAGAAAATCAGCAGCATGAAGGACTTGCTCCCCCTGTTGGAGCAGGTGGCCAAGATGGGTAAACCGCTCGTGATCATCGCCGAGGAAGTGGAAGGCGAGGCCTTGGCCACGCTGGTCGTGAACAAGCTCCGCGGCACGCTCAATGTCGCTGCGGTGAAGGCGCCGGGATTCGGCGATCGTCGGAAGGCCATGCTCGAGGACATTGCCATCTTGACCGGTGGCCAGGTGATCTCCGAGGAGCTGGGGCTGAAGCTCGAGAATATCAAGCTCACCGACCTCGGACGGGCCAAGCGGGTCACGATTGACAAGGACAACACCACCATCGTGGAAGGATACGGCGACCCGAAGAAGATCGAGGGCCGCGTGAAGCAGGTCAAGGCCCAGATCGAGGAAACAACTTCGGATTACGACCGGGAGAAGCTCCAGGAGCGTCTGGCTAAAATCGTCGGCGGCGTGGCGGTCATCAACGTCGGCGCGGCGACTGAAACCGAGATGAAGGAGAAGAAGGCCCGGGTCGAGGACGCCCTGCACGCCACCAAGGCGGCCGTCGAGGAAGGGATCGTACCAGGCGGCGGGGTGGCCTTTCTACGCTGTGTCTCAGCCTTAGACTCCCTGAAGCTGAGTCCTGAACAGCAGGTGGGTGTGAATATCGTGCGACGGGCGCTGGAGGAGCCAATCCGTCAGATCGTCGAGAATGCCGGCGTGGAGGGATCGGTGGTGGTCGACAAGGTTCGCAAAGAGAAAACCGCCTACGGCTTTGACGCCCAAACCGAGCAGTATGTGGACATGTTGCAGGCTGGAATCATTGACCCGACGAAGGTGACGCGCTGCGCCCTGCAGAACGCGGCCAGCGTAGCGGGCTTGATGCTTACCACCGAGGTCATGATCACGGAGCTGCCGGAGGATAAGAAAGAACCGGCCATGCCGGGCGGCGGCGGCCACATGCACGACATGTATTAAGAACAGGGCAAATGGCTGATAGCAGATAGCTACTAGCCATCAGCAGTCAGCACAAGGCCGGGTGGCTAATGAAGTCGCCCGGCCTTGTTGTTTCTCCTCCTGTGATCGCTCCTTCCCGACTTCGTGTCTTTCAGGCTGGCAAGAGTCATTTTGAGCAGAGGGGACCGAGCGGGAGCGGAAAACAGTTTCTGGAAGATCCGGTGCACCAGCGTGGTGTGCCGGCGATAATCCGCGATAAACCGCCTCATAGCGGCCTGCCTGTCGCCAGGCGAATAGCCCAGCCGAATCGCGCAGCGTGTCAGTTCATCCGGCGTCTCCGGCAAGGCGTGGGTCTGGAGATCATGCACCATCTGCAGCTTATGCTCCACGTCGCGCAGGAACAGGTACCCCTGCGTAAGCGCGGCTTGCTCGACGGCCGACAACAGCCCATAGCGCCTGATTCGGGTCAGCGTTCCCATCGTGCTTCGATCGAGGATGCCGGCCAACTGCCTCCCGCATAGCACTTGGATCGCCTGCACAATAAACTCAACCTCCCGGATGCCCCCGATGCCCAGTTTGACGTTCCGGCGCTCATGTCCACGCGTAGCCATCTTGTCGTCAATCATCCCCTTGATCGCTCTCACCTGTTCGATGATATCCGCTGCGGCACGACTCCTCCCACGGCCGTCCTGCCGGCCAAAGACAAACGGCTTCACGAGACGCCGGAAGGCTTGTCCCACAGCCCGCGCGCCAGCGATCGGCCAGGCCTTCAGGAGGGCCAGCCGTTCCCATCCTTGCCCGCGCGTCCGGTAGTACCGCTCGTAATCAGCCAGTGGTCTCGCCAGCCGCCCCACGGAGCCCTCGGCGCGAAGCCGAAGATCCACCCTGAACACATAGCCCTCCTGTGTCACATCAGTCAGCGCCTTCGTGAGATCCCGCGCGAGGTACTCAAAGTACTCCTCGTTGGGAATCGAGCGGGGGACCGGCTGGGTCGGCTTCGAGCCCCGTGGCCTGGTCGGTTGCGTCGCCCCGTCATCCGACGCATAAACATAAATCAGATCCACATCGGAGCTAAAGTTCAGCTCGCCACCTCCCAGCTTTCCCATCGCAACTACCGCGAATCCGGTCTGTGCCAGCTTTCCGTTCCGGTCCCGATGCATCGGTGTTCCATATTGTTGTTGAAGACTGGTCTCGACAATTTCATAGGCAGCCTGGATCAACACCGAGGCAAGGTCGGAGAGCGAAGCAGTCGTTTCGGACACATCGGCCACCCGTAGGAGATCCCGCACCCCAATCCTGAGCATCTCACGACGTTTGACCCGGCGGAGCGCGTCCAGCTTGAGCTCAACCGAGGTCAGATTCTCTATGATGGACCGCAGTGCACGATCCAGCGCGGAACGCGACGGCCGCCTGGTCAGCACCTGCTCTTCAGCCAGCCAATAGACCAGCAACGGATCCCTGATGAGCGTCTGCGCGAGAGAAGCGCTGTCCCCAAAGATCGTGCACAAAAGATGGAGCATGAGCGGCGAGTCACCCAGGTAACCGAAGAGTTGGACGCGGTTCACACCCGCCTGGAGAAATCGCTCCCAATGGTTCAGCGCCTGATCGGGATCCGCCGTCCGGGATACGGCTGCCAGCAGCTCACCCAGGATCTCGGCCAGCAGCTCTCGGGGACGAGGCTCACCGGCCATCGTCTGGATATTGGCGTCGGCTCGCTTGAGGTCCTCGAACCCGTAGGGCTTGAGTAACTCTGCCACATCTCCAGAGGTGAGGCCGGACGCGAGGAGCAGGGGGGCTGGATTGGGTGAAGTTCGGGCCATGTTGGGGGATTATACCGGTGCGCTCTGGCACAGACAATGAAACAGCGTTCCGGTATACTCGCGGGGCCCATTTGTGAGGATACCGTGACACACGACCGCCTGCTTCAGACGCTGCGGCCCCTCTGCGCCGAAGTGGACCAGGACGTGCTCCAGGACTTTGTGTCCCGGATGGACCCTGAATACTTCGACCGGTTCGCTCCGCATGAAATTGCGCGCCATATCACCCTCGCCGGGCGCCTCGACCTGGATCATCCGTGCGAAGTGGGCTTCAAGACCAGCGAGGACGGGCTCTTCGAGATCGTCGTGGTGGCCTACGACTACTTCTCAGAGTTCGCCACCCTCTGCGGGCTCCTGTCGGCCTTCGGTCTGGATATCCGCGAGGGCCAGGTGTACACCTTTGCGGAGACTCAACCACCTCCGGCTTCGCCGCGGGTCGGCTCGGTGCCCCTCAGAAACCGTCGGCGTGGCCGAGCCGGGCTGGCCCGCAAGAAGATCGTGGACCGCTTCCTGGTGAAACCTGTAGCGGGGAAGCCCTTCACGTCCCCTCAGCAGAGGCGCTTCACCGAAGAGCTTGCCAGCATGGTCCAGCTCCTGGACGAGCACCGATTCCAGGATGCCCGCCACCACGTGAATCGGCGGCTCATCGAAACGCTCGGCCAAGCCCGAGGTACCTTCACCGGTCTTCTCCATCCTGTGCAGATCCGGTTCGACAACGAGCAGTCCGCCACCGACACCGTGATGGATATCCGATCCGCCGATACCCCCGCATTCCTCTATGCCTTTGCCAACGCGCTGGCCATGCGGGGGATCTACATCTCTAAGGCTCAGGTTGGTCACGTCGGCGCAGACCTGCATGACCGCTTTTACGTCCGTGACCGACAGGGGAAGAAGATCCTGGATCATGCAGCGCAGCAGGAATTGAGAGCCACCGCGGTCCTCATCAAACAGTTCACCCACATGTTGACATGGGCACCGGATCCTGGAAAAGCGATCGAATACTTCGACCAATTTCTGGATCGGATTCTGGGAGAGGCGGGAGCTTCGAAGGGTGGGAAAGCGCTGACCCTGCTCAAGAACAAGAAGACCCTGACTCTGCTCGCCCGTCTCCTAGGCAGCAGCGACTTCCTGTGGGAAGACTTTCTCCGACGGCAACATGCCAACCTGCTTCCCGTCCTGGAGGATTACCAGACCTCGCCCTTGATCCGGCCAAGGTCTGCCATGATCCGGGAGCTGCGCCAGCGGCTGAGCCGGGCCAGGACGGACGAGCACCGCCGGCGCGCCTTGAACCAGTTCAAGGATCAGGAGATGTTCCGCATTGACATGAAGCACCTGCTGGACCCGGACACCACGCTGCCGGACTTCTCCCGCGCTCTGACCGAGCTGGCGGAAGTGGTGCTGGATCAGGCCGTCCGCGACTGCCAGGCCACACTGACCCGTCTCCACGGGGCTCCCCGACTGCCTGGTGGAGCGCCATGCCCCTTTGCCGTCTTCGGCATGGGCAAGTTCGGCGGCCGGGAACTCGGCTATGCCTCGGACATTGAAGTATTGTTTGTGTATGGCGGGGCTGGCCGAACCACCGGGCGGCGCCCACTGGAGAACAGCGAATATTTCGAGCGGCTGGTGCAGGTCATCCTGCAGCAGATCGAGGCGAAGCAGGAAGGCATCTTCCACCTCGATACACGGCTCCGGCCGCACGGAGGAAAAGGATTGCTGGCCAACACCTTGGACGAGCTGCGCACCTATTACAGCGCCTCAGGCCTCAGCGCGCCATTCGAACGCCAGGCCCTGATCAAGTTGCGGTTCGTGGCGGGAGACCAGGTCTTGGGGCGGAAGGTGGAAACGCACCGGGATGCGTTTGCCTACAGCGGCCAGCCGTGGGATCTCGCAACCGCGCTCGACTTGCGCCGGCGTCAAGTCAAGGAATTGGTGGAACCAGGCCAGACCAACGTGAAGTACAGCCCTGGCGGACTGATTGATATCGAATATGCAGTCCAGTACCTCCAGCTTCTTCACGGACACCGGCATCCAGACCTCCGAACGCCCAATACGCTGGAAGCCCTCAGGGCTCTGGATCAGACTGGCGTGCTTGCCCCGGACAAGGTGACAGCCCTTCGCGACGCGTACCTATTCCTCCGGACGCTCATTGACGGGCTCAGGATCGTGCGCGGGAACGCCAAGGACCTCGTGCTGCCGCCGTCCGACTTCGATGAGTTTGTGTTTCTTGCCAGGCGGCTGGGCTACACGACCGAGCAGTGGCAGGAAGGTG
>Ga0209843_1000059_pt1 | contig 14491 bp, 16 predicted proteins | sample GWRWS1_20_30_FD_187222 | JGI IMG/M metagenome (GOLD analysis project Ga0209843, IMG submission 187222) | Riverbed sediment microbial communities from areas with vegetation nearby in Columbia River, Washington, USA - GW-RW S1_20_30 (SPAdes)... | ecosystem: Environmental > Aquatic > Freshwater >... | reverse complement strand
GACGGCGATGCGATCCGCCTGCGGCTTTGCCGCCACGAACGCCCGCGCGGCGGCGACCGCGGCGTCGAGCGGCTGCCCGGCCATCGACTGCGAGCGGTCGACCGCGAGGACGATGCTCTTCGCCCGGCCAAGGTTCGTGGCTACGAGGCCCGTGACCTCCTGACCGTTCTCCGTCAGGACCGGCGCGGAGTAGGTCGCCTTGCTCGTGACGAAGATCGCCCGGACGACCGGGTAGTCGGTCGCATCCGCCTCGACCTTCGCCGCCAGAGCGCCTGCGGGAAGGAGGAGGACGAGGACGGCGAGGACGGAGGCAACGACCGGCCTGCGCATCACTGGAACCCGCCGAAGCTCGCTGCCTGGAAGGTCGAGCGGACGACCTCGTCGGAGTCCTGCTGGAAGAAGTTCGGCGGGAGGACGACGCCGTTCGCGGCCAGCTGCTCGAGGAAGTGCGGCTTGAGCCCCGTGCACTTCAGCGGAGAGAGGAGGCGGGTCGCGCCCGGCGCGGCCGCGTCCTCGTCTGGAGGCTTGGCGATGAAGATGTCCTGGAGGGTGATGACGTCCGACTCCATGCGCAGCACCTCCGTGACGTGCGAGAGGCGGCGCGAGCCGTCCACGAGACGCGTGATCTGAACAAGCAGGTCGAACGCGCTCGAGATCTGCTCGCGGATCGCACGGTGCGGAAGCTCGACGCCCGCCGTGAGGACGAGCGTCTCGAGGCGGGCCAGCGCGTCGCGCGGGGAGTTGGCGTGGATCGTCGTCAGCGAGCCCTCGTGGCCCGTGTTCATGGCCTGGAGCATGTCCAGCGTCTCCGAGCCGCGGACCTCGCCGACGATGATGCGGTCGGGACGCATGCGGAGGGCGTTGCGGACGAGCTCGCGGATCTTGACCTCGCCCTGGCCCTCGATGTTCGCCGGCCTCGACTCGAGCGGGATCACGTGCTCCTGCTGGAGCTGGAGCTCGGCGGCGTCCTCGATCGTGACGATGCGCTCGTCACCCGGCACGAAGGCGGAGAGGGCGTTGAGCGTCGTCGTCTTACCGGTGCCCGTTCCCCCCGAGATGAGGACGTTGAGCTTGCCCTGGACGCAGGCGGCGAGGAAGTGGGCCGCCTTCGAGGTGATCGACCCGAAGTTGATCAGATCGTCCATCGTGTAGGGATCGCGCGAGAACTTCCGGATGGTGAGGACCGGCCCGCGCAGCGAGAGCGGCGGGATGATCGCGTTCACGCGGCTGCCGTCCGGCAGGCGCGCGTCCACCATCGGCGAGGACTCGTCGACCCGGCGGCCGACCTGGGAGACGATCTTGTCGATGATGCGCAGGAGGTGCGCGTCGTCGACGAAGGTCGACCTCGTCAGCTCGATCTTGCCCGCGCGCTCGACGTAGATGCGGTCGGGCCCGTTGACCATGACCTCGCTGACCGAGTCGTCTCGGAGCAGAGGCTCGAGCGGCCCGTAGCCGAGGATGTCGTCAGAGATCTCGCGCACGATCTGCCGGCGCTCGTCTCGCGTGAGCGGCGTCGGGTCGAGCGCGAGCTGCTCTGTGACGGCCCGCAGCACGCGCTCCGAGAGGTCCTCGTTCGTCCGCGCGCTGAAGAGCTCCGGGCCGAGCTTGGCGATGCACGCGTGGTGGATGCGGGTCTTCAGCTCCGCGTAGGGATCGACGGCCCGGTGCTCGGGCTGAGCACCCCGGGCGGCGGTCTCGATGCGAGCGACGGTGGCCTCGACGTGGCCGCCGTTCCCGCTCCTGAGGCGATCGTGGAGGCCCATGTGCCTACCCTCGCCTGAAGAGGCCGCGCTTCTGGGACGACTTCGCGACCTCGGCCGGCTGGAGCCCCTTCGCCATCTCGCGGATCGCCTTGGAGAAGTCCGCGCCGGGCTCGGCGAGGACCGCCGGGTTCCCGCGGTTGACCGCGATGGGGACGGCCCTGTCGCTCGGCACCTCGAAGCGCACCTTCACCTCGAGAGCCCCCTCCACCTCGCTCTGCTTCATCCCGACCTTCGTGTTCGCGCGGTTCAGGACGACACGGATGCGGTTTTGGGGGAAGGCGAGGAGCTCGAGCGTCTGCAGCGCGAGCCGGACGTTCTTCAGCGTGGGGACGTCGAGCCCGCAGACGAGGAGGAGCTCGTCCGTGCGGTCGAGCGTCGCGAGCATCGGCCCGTGGAAGAACGGCGACGTGTCGACGACGATGACGTCGTACGACTGTCGCGCGACCTCGAGCAGGCGGGAGAGCTTCGTCTCCGTGACGAGCTCCGCATCCTCCGGGCGCACGGGCGCAGGAAGGATGTCGAGCCCCGACGGATGCCGGGTCGTGTAGCCGGTGAGCTTCTCCGAGTCGAGCTCGCCCGGAGCGACGACCAGGTCGTAGATCGTCTTGTCGGGCTCCAGGCCGAGCATGATCGCCGTGTCCCCGAACTGGAGATCGAGGTCGAGGAGGAGCGTCCTCTTGCCCTCGAACTTCGCGAAGGCGGCGGCGAGGTTCGTCGAGATGACCGTCTTGCCCGTCCCGCCCTTCGGGGAGAACACGGTGACGATGCGGCCCCGGCGGGTCGGTGCGCTCGAGGGCGCGGGCCGGAGGCCGGACCTGCCCGCCTTGCGAACCGCGAAGACGACGTTCTCGGTCATCTGCGGGAGGAGGAGGACGTCCGACACGTCAGCGTCCAGGGCCTCCTCGAGCAAGACCGAGGCCTCGCCCGAGGCGAGCAGGATGATCGGAGCGCGCGTGTGCTCGCGGATCGTGGCGATCTCGTCGGCCGGGAGCGTCGAGCTCCGCGTCCCGTGGAGGACGACCTCGAGGTGGCCTCCGGTGAGGACGCCGGCCGACTCCGACGCGCTGACGCTCGTCCCGACGAGCTCGACCTCCGCGTGGCGCTCGAGCGCCTCCCGGAGCTGGTCGAGGCCGTCACACGATCCGGTGACGAAGATCCGCGCCTTCTCGCGTGTGGCGACGGCGGGCTCGCTACTCATCTCCGGCTCCCTTCACCTGCTCGATCTGCTGCGCCCTGAGACCGTCGGACAGGAGCGTCGACCACGTCTCGGCACCCTCCGGGCTGTCGGAGGCGTCCTTCGGCGGCCGGAGCACGAACGTCCAGACGCCGTTCTGGGCGATCCAGAAGAGCTTCTGCTCTTGGGCGTCGGTCAAGGCGAGCTTGACGGAGAGGCCCTTGTCGCCGCCTTCCGTGATCTTCGACTGGACGTCGGCCTTCTGCGCGGCCTCGAGGACGAGGATGTCGCGCAGGATGATGCGGCTGACGTGGTTCGTCACGTTCTCGGGGACGTTCCAGGTGGCGACCACGTCGACCCTGTCGCCCGCCTGCAGCGTCCCGGCGAGGAGCTGGTGCTCGTTGCCCGGGATCTGCACCGCGCGAAGATTGCCGGTGAGCTGGGCGCGGATCCCCCTCTCCGCCTCCGAGCGGAAGCGGAGCTGGCTTACCTGCTCGCCCTTGTAGATCGGGTTGGCGACGACCTTCGTGGCGACGTCGTCCGGCTCGAGGAGCGCGCCGGGCGCGACCTGCGCCCGCTCGACCTCGGCCTGTGTCAAGAATCCGCCCGCCTCGAGCTCGGCGCCCGAGGTGCCGACGGGGATGTCCTTCGCCGCCACCCAGACAGGGACGAGCTCCTGATCCTCCTGGAGCCGACCCCGCTCTTGGGAGACGTAGTAGAAAACGAGCAGGACCGCGACGGCGGCGAGCGCGATCGCGAGCCCGAGGTTGCGGAGTCGATACGTCATTGCACCACGTCTTTCTGGTCTCGGATACGTGCCTTATCGGCGTCCTCGGCCCATGAGATGAGCGCCTATTCGCGAAGCGCGACGGCGCTGGCGCGGCTGCTCATTCCACGCGCTCCGTCGTCGAGGCCGAGAGGTTCCCCGACTTGATGACGACGCCGAGGAGATTGATGTCGTAGGGGTACGTCGCCGTGACCGTGACGTCATCCCCTTGGGTCCACGTCGAGGTGACGGAGATCCCGAGCTGGCCCGGATCGAGATCGGCTGCCGAGCGGCGCACACGGTCCACGACCACGGCCGTGGGGTTCGCGAGGTCGCGGCTGACCGCGCCCTGCCGCCCGCCGGCGCGCACGGCGTCGGTCAGCGTGACGTACTGGTGGAAGACGATCCCGAACTGGATGACGCCGAACAGGAGCAGCGCCAGCAGCGGCAGCACCATGGCGAACTCGGTGAGCGTCTGACCCTGCTGTCTCTTGCGTCTAGACCTGTGCGGCGAAAGCTTGGTGAGCATGTGTGTGATCCGTTCCTGCTTCTTGGAGCTAGGCGGGCCCTTCTTCCGCGGGGGCGCTGAAAAAGGACCCGCCTCGACTCGCTGACCTTCGGCCTCCTTAGAGGACTCCGGTGACAGCGTTGATCGCATCGCTGATGGCGCCCGAGAGGGCGGCGAGGGCGACGACGATGGCGAGCGTGATGACGGCGAGCACCACGCCGTACTCCGCCATGGTCTGGCCGTCCTCGCGCTTCAGTGCAACGAGGGACTTGAACATTCTCGATTCACCTCCCTTCCCTACTCCGGGCACGCACGCCGGCGCGCTGAAAGTCGGACGAGCCGAACGCGGAGATGGCACGTGGGTGTGCCGTGAGAGCCGGCTGGTCGATCGGGCGGTTAGCGTGGTCACCTTGATGTAAGACCTCCCGAGTCTCCTCGAGCTACTCGGCGTGACCGCTCCGCCGCTTGGCTCAATCTGCCCCGCACCATCGGGCACGCCAGGCGGGTCGAGAATCCCCCGGCAGGGGGGTTCGAGGGGCATTTGACCCTTTCGGGGGAAGATCGCCCTCGCGCCTGCACCCGATAGTCCAACAGGTCCGCGAAGCGGTAGCGGATCGGTTTCAAGAAGGTTTCCGCGCCGATGTGGCGGCCTCGGCGCCCGACAGACGGGAGCAGTAGGCAATGCCACAGAAGAAGACAACGCGGCGCTTTCTCACGCCGCTCCTGCTCTTCACCCTCGCCGGCTGGGCGCTCTGGGCCCTCGGGCGCAACGCGCCCACCGCTTCGGAGGCTGCGGAAGCGGACCCAGGCGACTCCTCGAGCGTCACCGGGTCGACCTCCACGCCCGCGCGCCCGCGCGGGACGTGGAGCAAGCGCCGGCTCGCGACGAGCCTGGCCTTCGCCACGCTCTTCTTCGGCGGCGCCGCCTTCTCGGCGGGCGCCGGCGATGTCGTCGCGGAGGCCCTCGAGGGCGACGCGACCACCGAGGTCACCTCCACAGAGGAAGCTCCGGCGGATGGGGAGCCCGCCGAAGAGCCGCCTGCCGACGAGGAGGCCGCGGAGCCGGAGACCCCGGCCGACCCCGAGAATCCGGCCGACACCGAGGCTCCGCCTGAGGACGGCGACCCAGCCGAGGACGGCGGCGGCTCGGGCGAGGAGCCGGGCGAGGACGGCGGTGGCCAGCCGGGCGACAACGGCGGCGAGACTCCGCCTCCGCCGCTCCCGGACGACCCTGACAACGGCGAGACGCCGCCTGCCACGCCGCCTCCGCCCGGAGTCGGCGAGGGCGCCGATCCTCCGTCTCCGGGGAGCCTGCCCGTCATCGACAAGGAGACGAGGAGCCCTGCCTACCTCGATCCGGAAGCGGACGCCGACGGCTTCTTCGCCACGATCTGGCTCCACCGGCCGCTGCCGGACCCGACGCCACCCGCTAAGCGGCTCGACAAAAGCTTCGCCCGCTCGCTCGCGCGCGTGGCGGACCAGGCGAACGTCAACTGGGCGCTCCTCCTGGGCGTCCTTCGGGCACGCGGCTTCGACGGGGGCTCGCTGAGCCTCGTCCCGGTTCGCTCGACCGCCCGGCGGCTCGCCGACCTCGGCGCCCGCCGCCGCCCAGTACGGGCGCTCCGAGCCTACGGGGGCAAGGACTTCGCCGACGAAGCGTTCGCCCTCCGGAACTACAATCGCGCCGTCGGCCTCCGCGCCCTCGTCACGGGCTTCGAGGCCGCGAAGCCGGCACTCCAGCGGAAGGTGCTTCGCGACAAGCGGCTGGACATCTACCCCGGCGGGCGGCTCGACGTCGCCATGGGCCGGACGGACGTCCGCATCCTCGTGCTCCTGCGCTACCTCGCCGAGGCGCACGGGCAGGCGACCGTGTCCAGCCTCATCACCGGCCACCGGTACTACGCCCGGCCCGGCGTCGTCTCGGCACACGTCTTCGGCCTCGCCGTCGATGTCGCCGCGCTCGACGACAGGTCGATCTACGGGAACCAGGAGCCGGGCGGGCTCACGGAGAAGGGCGTGCGCAACATCCTGCTCCTCCCTGCCGAGCTGCAGCCGAAGCAGGTCATCTCCCTGCTCGGCCTCGGCGGGCCGTCCTTCCCACTGGCCGACCACGACGACCACATCCACGTGGGGTACTAGCCAAGTGTCCCTCCAGGCAATGCCCGCCTAGCGTGCTCGTCTCCCTAGAGCGTCACGACGGCAACCTGGTGTGTGAGCGGTGTCTCCTCGCGGAGACACCGCTCTCCCGCCTCCGAGGGCTCCTCGGGCGTGCGGGGCTCGAGCGGGGCGAAGGGATCCTCCTTCGGCCCGCCTCCTCCATCCACATGTGGTTCATGCGCTTCGCAATCGATGCGGTCTTCCTCGACCGGGAGAACCGCGTCCTTCGGGTCGCGGAGCGCCTAGGGCCCTGGCGCCTGGCCGGCTGCCGGGGCGCGAAGGCCGTGCTCGAGCTGGCCGCCGGCGAGTGCGAACGCGTCGGGCTCGCCCCGGGCGACCGGGTCGTGGTCAGGCCGGCTCGCGAGCCCGTAGCTCGAGCTGCTTAGGGCTTAGACCCGTTCCTAGACCGCGCCTTCGATGGCGTGGAGCGTCCACGCCGGCCCGATGCGGACGAGGTGGCCGTCGGGGTCGGCGAGGTCGTAGACCTCGGTGCCGAAACGCGTGCGCGTGACCCGGCCGCCCTGGATCCTCTGGCGGTCGAGCCGGTCGATCTCGGACTGGATGTCGGAGGCCGCGAGCTCGAGGCGGACGCTGCCGCCGATCTCGCGCCCGCGCTCGGGATCCCAGGTCAGCACCAGGAACGTCTGGCCTTCGAGGACGAAGAAAGCGCTGTGCGCGTTCTCGCCCTCATCGTAGGCCGCCGCGGGCCCGCGCCCGAGCAGGCGCGTGTACCAGTCGATCGAGCGGTCGAGGTCGGTGACGTAGAGGTGGACGGCGGTGACGAGGCTCATGGGCCACCCGGCCCATGAGCCTGCGGAGGGGGTGTGGGGGAACCGGGAGGTTCCTCCACTGCGTCAAAGAAGGGGGTTCGTGGGGGAAACACGGTTTCCCCCACGGAAGCAAGCCGAGGGCGAGCGACGCTCATGCGGGCTTCGACTTCCCGCGGGCCATCCCGACCTCGGTGGCGTGGCGCTTCTCGCGCTCCTTCTTCTTGCGCTTGCGGTCGTTCCGCCAGCGCCTGATCGGCCTCGAGCCGCGTCCCATAGGGCTGTGACTCTATACATTCCCTGCCGTGCCGCTCGAACCAGGCCGCGCCGTCGCCGAGCTCGGCGAGCTCCGTGAGCTGACGGGCGACGACGACGGCGCGCAGCGCGTGGCCTGGACCGAGACGTGGGTCATTGCGAAGGAGTGGCTCTCCGGCAAGCTCGCTCCGGTCGGCGTCGAGGAGGAGACGGACGAGGCCGGAAACCAGTGGTTCACGCTTCGCGGGGCGTCCGAGCGGGCTCTGCTGATCGGCGGCCACATCGATTCGGTTCCCAACGGCGGCTGGCTCGACGGCGCGCTCAACGTCGTGGCCGGCGCCGAGGTGCTCCGCCGGATCGCCGGGGACGGGACGCCGCCCGTCACCGTCAGGCTCGTCAGCTGGGCGGACGAGGAGGGCGCCCGCTTCGGCCGCTCCCTCTTCGGCTCGAGCGCCGCCTCGGGGACGATGTCCGACCAGGACGAGATCCGAGAGCGAACCGACGCGGGCGGGATCCGCTGGGAGGACGCCCTCCGCGACCACGGTGTCGTCCTCGACCGCGCGCTGGAGGCCGGGAGACAGCTCGAGCACGCGACGGCCTACCTCGAGCTCCACATCGAGCAAGGCCCCGTGCTCGAGTCCATGGAGCTCCCGCTCGGGGTCGTCCTGGGGACGTTCGGGGTCGAGCGGCACCAGATCACGTTCCGGGGCCAGGCCGCTCACGCCGGCTCGACGCCGATGGACAAGCGCCGCGACGCCCTCGCCGCCGCCGCCAAGCTCGCGCTCGAGATCCGCCGCATCGCCGCGCGAACCGGGGGCGGCGCCGTCTGCACGATGGGGAGCTGCGTCACGAGGCCGGGGATCGTCACGTCGGTCGTGGAGACGTGCACGGTCCTCCTTGATCAGCGCCACCTCGACGGAGAGAAGCTCGCAGTCATGCTGCAGGAGGCGAAGGAGGCGAGCCAGCTCTTCGCCCGTGAGGAGGACGTTGAGGTGGAGTGGGAGCGGGTCTGGCGCATCGACCCGATCCTCTTCGACGAGAGCCTGATCGAGCTGGCGGACGAGGCGGTGACCGAGGTCGCCGGGCGGTCGCACCGCCTGCCGAGCGGGCCGCTGCACGACGCAGCCGAGGTCGCCCGCGCCGGCGTCCCCACGGTGATGCTCTTCGTCCAGAGCCTGCGCGGCCTTTCGCACACGAAGCTCGAGGACACGAAGCCTGAGCACCTCGAGCTCTCCGTGACGGCGCTCGACCGCCTGGCTGCGAAGACAATCGACCGGCTCGCGGCCGGCTAGAGCTTCGCAGCGAGTCGCTCGTGGGGGACGCCCTCGTCGACTCCGGGTCAGGTGGTCCCGCTACGGCACGCGAGGACCGGCCGTCATGTGGTGCCCGACGAGGCGCGGGTCGCCGAGCGGCCCCTCCTTGCTCAGGTGGATCGCCGTGCGGCCGTTCGCGCGCTCGATCCGCCGCACGATCCACGGCCGACCGTCCACGAACGAGCGACCGAGCTCGTCCCCGACCTCGGGGACCTCGCCCTGATGGACGCCGCGCCAGAGCTCGTGCCCTTGCGAGTCCTCCCGGATCCACACCACGGGCGTGTCGATCCCGGCGTCCGGCGGCGCGGCGCCGCCGGCCTCCCAGACGGCCTGCGGGTCGTAGCTCGGCTGCTCGCCCCGGTTGATCTCCCGAAGTGCAAGGCGAAGCTCGTCGGGGGTCGGATTCCCCCAGTACCAGAAGCCGCACCAGATCCGGTGGACGACGAGCCGCGAGTCGAGCACGAACGTGAAGGGCAGGAACGGGCGGTGCGTCTCGTCGGTCAGCTCGAGCAGATCCAGGTCGTCGGCCACCCGGCGCTCGACGTCCGAGAGAAACGGGAAGTCGGCGCCGAGCCCGGCCCGCAGCGCGCCGTTCACGTACGGCTCGTCCACGGTGACGACGGCGATCCTCCCGAACTCGCGCTGCACCTCGTCCTGGAGCGAGACGAGGTTCGAGAGCCGCACCTGCTCCTTCGGACACCACCAGCCGCGGACGAAGGCAAGCACGAGCGGCTGCGCGCGGGCGATCTCGCTGAGCGCGAGCTCCTTGCCCGTCGTCTCGGGGAGTCTCAGATCGGGGAAAGCGTTGCCGGGTACGAGGTCCTCTCTCATCGCTGTCGCCTCCTTCGGAACTGGTAGTGGAGCCAACGCGGCGCGTTCCGACGCGCCCGCCCCACCGCCTCTGCGACCGCCAACGCCGCGTCCTCTCCGTGGATTCCCTCCCCGTGCCCCACGAGGACATGGCCCGGGGTCAGATCCCTGGCTATGTCGCGAAGAGCCCTGGGCTGGTAGAGCCGGAGGAAGGGATGAACGCCGAGCCGCTCGCCGGGGGCACGGAAGTACGAGACCGTGCCGAGCGACTCGGCGCAGAGGAGCACGCGCTCCGCGGGCCACCAAAGCGCGACCTCGCGCCAGCCGGGGACGTTCAGGACGCCGACGACCTCGAACGGCGAACGCGGGATTCCTGCGAACGGCACCCGATGGTGAGGAACGCAGAGCCGCTCCGCCAGGAGCGCGCAGTCGCGCCCGTGCCGGTCGATGAGCTGAACGACGCCGGCCGGCTCCCCGAACGCCCGGGTCCGTTCCTCGACGTCCGGCCCGTCCACGGGATCGACGAGCCACACACGCCCGTCCGCCGCGAGCGCGTGGGAGGCACGCTCGAGAAGTTCCGGCTCGGCTGCGATCCAGCCGAAGCCGAAGGCCGTCTCGTCGCAGATCCTGAGCTTCATCCTCTCCGTCGTACTCTTGCAAGCGGTAGACGGCGGGAGCACATCCGGCTCGGCGCGAGCTCCGGAGGGACGGGACGGAACCCGAGTTGGAGGTGACGCGTCTCCGCCACCGCTCGGGTTCGTCAGCGTCTACCCGGGCGAGGAGTTCGTGGAGATCTGGAGCATCGACATCGGCTCCGGCTAACGTCGCCTCCGCTATGAACACTGGCCTCTGGACCTCCAGGGTCCGCTGAGCCGGGGGACAGCTCCCTCGAAGCCGAGGGCCGGGGTGCGATCGGGCCCTCGGCGTCTTGTCATGAGCGTCACTTGGGTTTAGCCTCGCCGCATCCCCGGATCGCCGAACCGGAGACTGGGACTCCCGAGGAGGAGATCGTCATCAGAGCGTTTCGCCTCTTCACCACCGCCGCGGCGGCGCTGGGACTGCTCGCGTTCGGCAACGTCGCGGGCGCGAGTCCTGACCGCGACCTGGGCCTCGCGCGTGCCGCCGGGGAGCCCGGCCCGCCGCACGCGAGCCCACGAATCGCCAGATCGAGTCACGCCCGGGTGCTCGGCCACGCCGATCCCGGCGGCGGCTTCAACGGCGACGTCGTTGCCCATCGGGGCTTCGCCTACCTGGCAAGCTGGGGCACCCGCGTGCCGCCGTGGCTCAGTGACTTCGACTTCTGCCCCTCGCAGGGCGTGCGGGTCTACGACCTACAGGATCCGCGGAACCCGACCCAGGTCTCGACCTTCGCCGACGACGTATCCGAGCCTGATCTCGCAGGCACGTGGACGGAGAAGGTGATCGTCCGCCACGTCAGGACGCACTGGTTCGAGGGCGACCTCGCCGCCGTCAGCATCCAGTCGTTGCTCGCACGAGATCTGGCTCCAGAAGCGCGCCAAGCGGGCCTACGTGTACACGGCGATCCCGTACTCGGAGCTCACGACCTCGCCGGACTTCGATCGGGACACCTTCTCGGCCACCACGCCGGGCGAGCCGGACTTCCGGATCATCGACGTCTCGAACCCGGCGAACCCCGGTCAAGGTCGGCGAGTGGGGCGCCTGGGCCGAGCTCGGCGTCTATCCGCTGGACGGGCAGGGCAACGAGTTCCTTGCCAGCTTCGTCCACTCGGTGATCGGCGACGGCAAGCGGGCGTACCTCTCGCACTGGGACCTGGGCACCGTGATCCTGGACGTGTCCGATCCGACTGACCCCCGCTTCCTCGGTCGAACGAGATACCGCCGGCGTGAGGAGGGCAACGCCCATTCGGCCTGGACCGCCCAGGGCAGGAACCTCCTCATCCAGACCGACGAGGACTTCGACCCCTACCCCGGCCCGAGGACCGGGAAGGCTTGGGGGTACGCGCGCTTCTTCGACATCAGCGACCCGGCAAAGCCCGTGCGCCTCTCGAGGTTCAAGCTCCCGACGACGACCCGGCTCCCGCCGCCTCACGGGTTCTTCAGCGTCCACGACTCGAAAGTTCGAGGCACCCGAGCCTATCTCTCGTGGTACTCCGAGGGCGTCATCGTCCTCGACATCTCACAGCCGGCCAACCCGAAGAAGATCGCCCAGTTCGTGCCGCCCCCGACGGCCGATCCTCTTGGCTTCTGGGGACCCCTCGTGCTCGGCTCGGATCGGCCCTTCCCGTTCGTGTGGGGCGTGTTCGTCCACCAGGGCTACGTGCTCGCGTCGGACATCAACAGCGGGCTCTGGGTCTTCAAGCTGGAGTAGGCCCGCAGACGAGTGATCGGGCCGGGTCGCGAGACCCGGCCCTCGGCGTCTTGCGGTGGACCCTCGCCAAAACTATGATTTAGACGTGTCTAACTCTCGAGGAGTCACCCGCCGGCAGCTGATCGTCGGAGCCGCGCCCGTCGTCGCGGCCGCTCCCTTCGCCGGGCTCGCCCTCGCCGGCGGCAAGGAACGCCAGGCGACCCACCTGGGAACGCACGCCGCTGCCGCCGGCCACGCGGCCATGATCGGCGAGGAGGTGCCGGCCCCGGGCGGGCCGACCGACCTCGACGAGCTCACCAACCCTCCGCCTCCGCTGCCGCACCAGCCCGGGCGCGTGCGCGAGTACACGCTGATCGCGCAGGACGCGGACATCGAGGTCGCCAAGGGCGTGACGTTTCCGGCCTGGACGTACAACGGCACCGTCCCCGGGCCGGTCGTCCGCGCCACCGAGGACGACCTCCTGCGCGTCGACTTCCGAAACGGCGGCTCGCACCCCCACACAATCCACTTCCACGGGATCCACGCGGCGAACATGGACGGCGTCTTCGAGATCGTGAACCCGGGCGAGCGCTTCACGTACGAGTTTCCCGCGCGCCCGTACGGGATGCACCTGTACCACTGCCACGCGACGCCCCTCAAGAAGCACATCCACAAGGGGCTTTACGGCGCCTTCATCATCGACCCGCCGGAACCGCGGCCCCCCGCACAGGAGCTCGTCATGGTCCTGAACGGGTTCGACACGGACGGCGACGGCGAGAACAACTTCTATGCCGTCAACGGGCCGGCGTTCTACTACGCGCGGTACCCGATCAGCGTGCGCCGGTCGCAGACCGTCCGCATCTACATCGCGAACCTGACCGAGTTCGACCTGATCAACTCGTTCCACCTCCACGGCGAGTTCTTCCGCTACTACCCGACGGGCTCGACCGACCACTTCGAGTACACGGACACGATCATGCTCTGCCAGGGCGAGCGCGGGATCATCGAGATCGACTTCGCGAACGCCGGACGCTTCATGTTCCATGCACACCAGTCAGAGTTCGCCGAACTCGGCTGGATGGGCTTCTTCGAGGTCGAGGACTGAGTGCCCCTCCTGGCAATACTTGCCTGCCCCTGGCCCGCGATCACGCGGCGCCAGAGCCCACCCTCGCCCTTGCCAAGGCCTCCAGCCTTGGCTGCGGACGAGTGCGGACTCTGGCTTGGTGCTCGCGACCCAGAGGCGGGGCAGCATCACCAGGAGTGGCACTAGAGTGGAAGCCAGGTCGGTCGCCGAGGAGAGGCCGCGCCGCGGAGAGCCGGCGCGCTGGCGGCTGTGGGCGCTCGTCCCCATCGTCCTCCTCGTCGCCGTCGTCTCGCTCTTCTCGGCCCGCGGCGGGTCGCTCCTCGAGCTGGTCGGCGAGAATCCGCCGCCGGCGGACGAGTTCGACGTCCGCCGGGTCGAGTTCTCGCCCGGTGAGATCCGCATCCGGGTCACGAATCCGCAGCGCGACGATCTCTCGATCGCCACTGTCACCGTCGACGACGCGATCGTTCCCTACACCGTCGACGGGCCGACGACGCTCGGTCGCCTGCGATCGGCGACGATCGTCGTCCCCTACGACTGGGTCGAGGACGAGCCGATCGCCGTCGGGATCACGAGCTCGAGCGGGATCCAGACGACGGAGGAGATCGCGGCCGCGGTCGAGACGCCCGAGCCGAGCGTGAGCGGGTTCGCCGGGTACGCGATCATCGGTGCGCTGGTCGGCATCGTTCCGATCGCGCTCGGGCTCCTCTGGCTCCCGTCCCTGCGACGGGCCAGGCCCGAGTGGCTCGCGGCCTTCATGGCCCTGACCGGCGGGCTCCTCACCTTCCTCGCCCTGGAAGCACTCGCCGAGGCGCTCGAGCTTCAGGCGGCGCTCCCCGGCGCCCTCGGCGGCACCGGCCTCGTCGTCCTGGGCGTCGCTGCGAGCTACCTCGCGCTCACCTTCCTCTCCCAGCGGCTCGGACGCGCCGGCGGAGCCGCGACGGGCGGGGCGCTGGGCGGCCTCGCTCTCGCGACGCTCGTCGCCGTCGGGATCGGGGTGCATAACCTCGGCGAGGGCCTGGCCGTCGGGACATCCTTCGCGCTCGGCGAGCTCACGCTGGGGACGTTTCTGATCGTCGGCTTCATGCTCCACAACGTCACCGAAGGGCTTGGGATCGCGGCGCCCGTGGCCGAGGGCGAGCGCGTCGGGCTCGCGCGGCTCGCGGCGCTCGTGCTCGTCGCCGGGGCCCCGACGATCCTCGGCGCCTGGATCGGCGGCTACGTCACGAGCGACGTGCTCGGCGTCGTCTTCTTCGCCGTGGCCGCAGGCGCCGCGCTCCAGGTCGTCGTCGAGGTCGGGCGCTTCGTCGCGCGGCGCGCGCCGGGCGGGCTGGGCTCGGGCTACGCCGTGGGCGGCTTCCTGGCCGGGCTGGCCGTCATGTACGTCACGGGCCTGCTGGTCGGGTAGGAAGCGGGTATGAGCGGCCGCGTATCACTCGGGAGGGTGATAACCGGCCCCCGGCAGAGGACGATACTCCGACGTAGGACGGAGCCAACGGCGTCCGACCTGCGGCACATGACGTGGAACCGTTTCATCCCCCTGGCGACGAGCCCGGCGCAGACCG
>Ga0209843_1000057_pt1 | contig 14524 bp, 15 predicted proteins | sample GWRWS1_20_30_FD_187222 | JGI IMG/M metagenome (GOLD analysis project Ga0209843, IMG submission 187222) | Riverbed sediment microbial communities from areas with vegetation nearby in Columbia River, Washington, USA - GW-RW S1_20_30 (SPAdes)... | ecosystem: Environmental > Aquatic > Freshwater >... | reverse complement strand
CGGCCCCTCACTCCCGACCCGCTGACCGATGACGGATGACCGACGACCGTCAAGACCAAGAAGTTCTTTCTGTCATCGGTGATCGGTCTGCGGTCAACGCGATACTTCCCCCACCTGCGCTTCGCTCCGCCGGAGGGACCCCGGCCGACCGCAAACCAGGGTTCCGCCGGGTGCAGGCCCAGCTCCCCTCGCCCTTCCGAAGACACCCGTTTTATCTTCTTGGGCAGCACCTGTAGGGCCCGAGCGACATTGCCGGGAGCGGCGGGGCCCCTCGGCAGGCGGCGGCCTGGGAAACCGAGGCGCGGTCCCTGCCGGGCTTCTTTGCAGGGATCGTGAACACGGAGGGACCCAGGCCGTAAGCCGCCCCTCAGGGTCGCCGCGGGAGGCCCGGAGCGAGGGGCCGAAGGTGCTGGTCCTTTTTCTCGGCTGGACGCAAGCCAGTTTCCGCCTTCCCCACTAGGCAGGGTTTCCCATTGGTGACCCCAGGCGGAGCTCCAGCCGACGGCTGAAGCGGGACATGCTGTAGGTACAGATCCAGTACACAACAGCAATGAAGAGGTACAGCTCGAAGGGGCGGATCTCCCGTTGGCTGACGATCTGGGCCGCCTTGGTGAGATCCATCATCCCGATGATCGAGGCAAGTGAGGTGTCCTTGAACAGGACGATGAATTGCGTGACCAGGGACGGGATCATATTTCGGATGGCCTGGGGCAGGATCACGTGGCGCATCATCTGGAGATAGGACAGACCGCTGGACGCCGCGGCGTCGATCTGGCTGCGGGGAACCGACTGAATGCCGGCGCGGACGATCTCCGCGAGATAGGCCGCCTCGAACACGACGAAGGCGGTCAACGCGACGGTGTATTCCGGCAGGCGCTGCCCGGTCATCTGCGGGATCAGGAACCAGAACCAGAAGATCACCATGACCAGCGGAACGCCTCGGAAGAACTCGACGTACAGGACGGCCGGATAGCGGATCCAGGGACGCTGGGCTAGGCGGCACAATCCGATGACGACCCCCAGCATGAACCCGAGCACGATAGCGGGAATTGCCAGGCGGAGCGTCCCGCCACCGAAGGCCCCGATTCCCATGAGGCCCTGGAGTATCAGGAACTTCCAGTTGCTGACGATGACCGCCCAGTCGAAGGTCAATGCTCGGCCCTCCCGACGCGGGCGATGAGGCCCGGGATCTGGAAGGAGCGTTCCACCTGTCCCATGACGGCTGCGATGCCGAGACAGAGGATCAGGTAGATGAGCGTGCCGGCGGTGAACGCTTCGAAGGCCTTGGCGGTATAGGTCTCGATCTGGCGGGTCATGAAGGTCAGCTCGGCAACGCCGATGGTCAGCGCCAGTGACGAGTTCTTGAGGAGATTGAGGGACTCATTCGTCGCCGGCGGGATGATGAGGCGCAGCGCGAGGGGAAGGATGACGTAGCGGTAGGCCTCGACCACCGACAGGCCCGTCGAGACGGCCGCCTCGAATTGCGTCCTGGGGATCGACTGGATCCCGGCCCGGATGACCTCGGCCATCCGGGCCCCGTGATAGACGCTGAGGCCGAGCACGGCCGACCAGAATTCAGCGCCGTGGCGGTTGAACCATTCCTGGGCCGATTGCGGCAGGATCTGGGGGGCGCCGAAGTACCAGAAGAAGAGCCAGACCAGCAGGGGGACGTTCCGGAAGAACTCGACGTAGGCCGCCCCGGCCCAGCGGATGATCCGCACCGGCGCGGTCCGCATGGCCCCAAAGACGATGCCGAGCAGGCACGCGATGACCCAGCCGAGCGCCGACAGCTTCAGGGTCGTGAGGACTCCCTCGAGGATCCAGCCACCATGCCCATCGGTCCAGAGCACGCTCCAGCGGAAGTCGTAGGAGAGGCCGAGGAAGAGGACCGGTATCATGGCTCGACCCCCCATGCGCACGCGCCGGCGCTCGGCTGCCCCAGTCTCGTTACTTCGGCACCACCTGCATCAGCAGAAAGGCCAGGACGATCTCGCTCAACGGGTAGGGCACCTCTCCCTTGGGTCCGAACCACTTTTCGTAGAGCCTGAAATACTCACGCCCCTCAATCGCCTCCATCAGGGTGTTGTTGACGATGGCGCGGAACTCCGAATCGTTCTTCCGCATCGCCATCCCGTACGGCTCGTAGCTGTAGAACTCCCCGACGATCTCCCACTCGTCGGGCTTGGGGGCCTTGGCCTGTAGGCCGGCGAGCTGGATCCCGTCGTTGGTATAGGCGTCCACCTTCCCCTGGGCCAACGCCGTGAAGCCGGCGGGCTGGTCCGGAAAGACCACCAGTTGGGCCTGCGGATGCTTCTCGCGGATGATGCGCTCATTGGTCGATCCCTGCTGGGCGCCGATCCGCTTTCCGGCGATGTCCTTGATCCCCCGGATTGGGCTCCCCTTCTTCACGAGGAACTGGGCCCCGGTTGCGAAGAAGGTCAGGCTGAAGTCGACGCTGTCCCGGCGAGAGCGCGTGTCGGTCATGGTGCCGGCGATGAGATCGACGGCCCCACTGGAGAGGAGCGGAATCCGGGTGTCCGGCTTGCTCTCCTTCAGCTCGAACTTGATGGACTTCCCGAGCTTCTTCTCGATGTTGGCATGGACCAGCTTGGCCAAATCGATGGAGAACCCCACCCACTCGTTCTGCTTGTTGATGAACCCAAAGGGGGGCGAGCCCGTCCGGGTCCCCACGGTGAAGACCCCCGTCCGGCCGATCTTCTCCAGGGTGGTCTCCGCAGCCGCATGACCGACACCCCAGACGCTGAGCCCCAAGGCAACCCACAGAAGTACCACACCCCGAATCCTTCGCCTGTGCACCATGGTCTTACCCTCCTCTGATGGTTAGTGTTAGTGAACGAGGATCTTGCTCAAAAAGAGCCGGGTCCGCTCCTCGCGGGGGTGGCTGAAGAAGGTGTCGGGCAGACCCTCCTCCACGATGCGCCCTTCATCCATGAAGATGATCCGGTTGGCCACCTTCTTGGCGAAGCCCATCTCGTGGGTGATCACGATCATCGTCATTCCCTCCTTGGCCAGGCTCACCATGACGTCGAGAACCTCGTTGATCATCTCCGGATCGAGGGCGGAGGTCGGTTCGTCAAGGAGCATGATCTTGGGTTGCATGGCGAGCGCCCGCGCGATGGCGACCCGCTGCTGCTGCCCGCCGGAGAGCTGGGCGGGGTAGGCATCCGCCTTCTCCGGAATGCCGACCTTGGCCAGGAGATCCCTGGCGATGGCCTCGGCGTGAGCCCGCTCAAGCCTTCGGACCTTCATCGGGGCCAGCATGATGTTCGCCAGGGCGGTCATATGGGGGTAGAGATTCAGGTGCTGAAAGACCATCCCCACCTCCGCCCGGAGCCGGGCGAGGTCGAGCCCCGGATCGTTGAGGTGGATGCCGTCGACGATGATTTCCCCCGATTGGATCGGTTCCAACTTGTTGATACATCGGATGAGCGTGCTCTTGCCCGAGCCGCTCGGCCCGCACACCACCACCACCTCGCCAGGCAGGACCTGGAGGGTGACATCTTTGAGGACGTGGAGGGGGCCGAACCACTTGTTCACCTGCCGGAAGTGGATCATCCGAAAGCCTCGTCTGATCGGGCCCCTCAACCTTATAACCGCACCCCCGATTACTGTCAATAGCCCGGTGAGGCTTTACTTCCGTCGGAAATTGCAGTAAATTTGATTGAACACCATCAGCGCCCGATCGGCGGGGGACGCCACACAGTGTTCAGGTCGATCAATTGGAGACCCCCCTAAGGTTCGCTTCCACGGACATCGTGCTCAGAGTAGAGAAAGGCTCCGGCGCAGTCGATTCGGCCAGTCTGGGCGACCATGAAGCGTGAGATCATCGTGAACTCGTCCATGGTGGAGACCCGCGTGGCGGTCCTGGAGGACGGCCAGTTGGCGGAGCTCATGATCGCGGACGCCCAGAACGCGGGGCTGGCCGGCAATATCTATAAGGGGCGCGTGCTGAAGATCCTGCCCGGGATGCAGGCGGCCTTTGTCGATATCGGCCTCAGCAAGGATGCCTTCCTCTACGTCCGGGACATCTACGAAGACCTGGAGGATTACGAGCAGATCCTCACGGCGGGTGAGGAATCCGAAGGGGAGGAGCGCCTGCCGCCGCCCTCGCCCCCCAAACGACCCCCCCGCCAGGGACAGGCCTCGATCGACGAACTGCTCCAGGAGGGCCAAGAGGTGCTGGTCCAGGTGGCCCGAGAGCCTTTGGGCACGAAGGGGGCCCGGATCACCTCACACATCACCCTCCCGGGCCGCTATCTGGTCTACATGCCCACCGAGCAGCACATCGGCATCTCTCGGAAGATCGAGAGTGAAGGGGAGCGGGCCCGCCTCCGCCAGATCGTGCAGGAATTGACCACGGGGACCGAGGGGGTGATCGTCCGCACCGCGGGGATGGGAAGAAAACGCGATGAGATCGCCGCCGATCTGCAGTTTCTCCGCTCCCTCTGGCGACAGATCAGAGCGCGGGCCGAGACGGTCACGGCGCCTGCCCTGGTCCAACGGGATCTCGATCTCGTCTTTCGGATCTTCCGCGACCTCTTCACCCGCGATGTCACGCGGCTGGTGGTGGACAACGAAGGGGAATATGAACGGTGTCTGGAGTTTGTGGAGTCGCTGTTCCCCGATCTTCGCTCTCACCTCTTCCTCTACACCGAGGAGGAGTCCATCTTTCGGTCCTTCGGGGTCGAGCGCGAGATCGAAAAGGCCCTGCGGCCCAAGGTCTGGCTGAAATCGGGGGGGTATCTCGTCATCGAGGAGACCGAGGCGTTGGTCTCGATCGATGTCAACACCGGGCGCTACGTCGGCAAACACGACTTCGAAGAGACCGTCTTCAAGACGAATCTGGAAGCGGCGCGCGAGATTGCCCGTCAGGTGCGCCTCAGGGACCTGGGGGGGATTGTCATCATCGACTTCATCGACATGGCGAGGCAGGATCACCGGGACCGGGTGGTCGCCGAACTCAAGGAGGGCCTCAGATCCGACCGCTCTCCCACCAACGTCGCTCTCCTCTCGGAATTGGGCCTGGTCGAGATGACCCGCAAGCGGGTCAAGCAGGGTCTCATCCGCTCCCTGAGCGTGAGCTGTCCCAACTGCGGGGGAACCGGCCTGCTCCGGGCCATCCCCTCCATCGCCCATCAGGTTCTGCGGGAGGCGGAGTGGCTGATGGTCAAGCGCAAGCCGGCGCACCTCAAGATCCGCGCCCATGCCGACGTGATCGCGTGGCTCCGGGCCGAGGAGGCGGAGGCGATCGAGGCCTTGCGGCAGAAGTTCGGGACCGAAATCTCTCTCGCGCCCGAGGAGGGATGGGGCACCGCGAAGTACCAGGTCTCCGAAGGGTGATGCCCCCTGCCATTCATCAGCCCCCGTCGCCCCCGATCCTGCCCACCGCTGAGCCCCACCCCCGCACCTGAGCAACGGGGGCCCTTCTTGACAGGCGCAAATATTCCTGATACATAGACATTTCGGCCCAGCCAGCGAGGCATCTGGAGGCATCGAGATGTACGCCGTCATAGAGACCGGAGGAAAGCAATACCGGGTGGCCCCGGGAGGGGTGATCGCCGTGGAGCGTCTCCCCGGGAGCGTGGGGGATGTCGTCGAGCTTTCCCGGGTCTTGCTGGTCGGCGAGGGGGAAAAGGTCAAGGTCGGGGCCCCCATCGTCGCAGGGGCGAAGGTGCGCGCGACTATTGTGGCGCAGGCGCGGGGCCCCAAGATCATGGTTTTCAAGTTCAAGCGGCGGCGAAAGTACCGGCGCAAGACCGGACACCGCCAGGCGCTGACCCGTCTCCGGGTCGAGGAAATTGTCGCGTAAAGCGAGCAGTCAGCTGTCCGCTGTCAGCACAGAATTGAAAGTCAGCCAACCGCTTTGAGCCCATTGCTGATCGCTGGCTGCTGATAGCTGACAGCCGAGTGGAGGAAGAGATGGCGCATAAGAAGGGGATGGGGAGTTCGAGAAACGGCCGCGATAGCCAGTCGCAGCGGCTCGGGATGAAGGCCTTCTCTGGGCAGACAGTCACGGGCGGGAGCATCCTGGTTCGGCAACGCGGCACCCGATTCAAGCCCGGCTGGAACGTCGGGATTGGTCGGGACGATACGCTGTACGCGAAGGTGAGTGGGATCGTTTCCGTCGTCGAGCGGGGAGGCCGAGGCCGTTTCGTGAACATCACCCCGGTTTCGCCAGTGGAAGGCTAGGGAAGCGATCAGCAATCAGCGGTCAGCATGACCGAATAGCAGTCCGCAGCCAGCAATCAGCGGTCAGCATGGAGGAGAAATTCAAGGGCCCGTCGAACTTGATTCCTCATTGCTGACAGCCGAAAAGCTGACGATTTGCTGACAGCCGACTGCTGATAGCTCAGAGACATGAGGGTCCGTGTTCATCGATGTTGCCCGGATCAAGGTCAGAGCGGGCCACGGCGGAAAAGGCTGCATCAGCTTTCGGCGTGAAAAATACGTCCCCCGCGGGGGGCCGGACGGAGGGGACGGCGGACAGGGAGGTCACGTGCACGTGGAAGCCTCCCGGTCGGTGGGGACCCTCCTCGATCCGAAATACCAGCAGGAGTATCGGGCGCCACACGGGGGCCACGGACAGGGGAAGAAGAAGCGCGGTCGTGACGGGGCGGATATCATCATCCGGGTTCCCCTCGGTACGGTGATTACGGACAAAGAGACGGGGCGGCTCCTCGGGGACCTGACGGAAGACCGGCAGCAGGTCTTGGTGGCCCGCGGCGGGCGAGGGGGCCGGGGCAACGCGGCCTTTGCCACGGCCACGCGCCGCGCACCGCGGATTGCCGAGGAGGGACGGGCGGGCGAGGAGCGAACGCTCCTGTTGGAGCTGAAGCTCCTGGCTGATGTCGGGCTGGTGGGGGTTCCCAATGCCGGCAAGTCCACCCTTCTGCGGGCCCTGACTGCGGCGCAGCCGAAGATCGCCGATTATCCTTTCACCACTCTCGTCCCCAATCTGGGGGTCCTTGATCTCTCCCTGAACGAGCGCATGACGGTGGCTGACATCCCGGGGCTCGTCGCTGGCGCCTCGGGAGGTGCGGGTCTTGGTCTCGACTTTCTCCGCCACATCGAGCGGGTCCGCCTGATCGTGCACGTCCTCGATGTTTCGGAGGGTCACGATCCCCTCAAGGCGTTCGAGGTGGTGGAGGAAGAGCTTCGAGCGTACCGTCATCCCCTCACCGAGCTCCCACGACTGGTGGCGGCCAATAAGATCGATCTGCCCCACGAGAGGAATCTCGCGCGCTGCCACCGCTATTTTGCCGGCCGGGGAATCCCCCTGTACCCCGTCTCGGCCTTAACGAAGACAGGTATTCCCGCGCTGAAAGATGGACTCCAGCAGAGCCTCAGGCGAGCGCCAGGCCAGAGGGAGAGCGGTGGAGCGCAGAGAGCTCTGTAAGCAGGTGCGACGCCTGGTGGTCAAGGTGGGCTCGGGGGTCCTGTCCGGGGGGACCGCCTGCCTGCAGGTGGAGGCCATCCAGGGCCTCGCGAAACAGATGGCCTCCGCGACGGCCCAAGGGATGCAGACCATCCTGGTCTCCTCTGGGGCGGTGATGGCCGGGCTCGAGCGGCTCGAGCGGATGGAAAGACCGCGCACCATCCCCTTGAAGCAGGCGGCGGCCGCCGTCGGCCAGAGTGTGCTCATGGCGACGTACGAGGAGGCCTTTCGGCCCTTCGGGATCAAGGTGGCCCAGATCCTCCTTACGCAGGAAGATCTCCGGGACCGAGCCCGATACCTGAACGCTCGACATACGCTCTTCACGCTCCTTGACCTCGGGGTCCTTCCCATCGTCAACGAAAATGACACCGTGGCCGTCGAGGAGATCAAGTTCGGCGACAACGACATCCTCTCGGCATTGGTCGCCTCGTTGGTGGACGCGGATCTTCTTGTGATGCTCACGGATCAGGAGGGGCTGTATACCGCGGATCCCCGTTCTGATCCAGGCGCGCGGTTGATCCCGGTCCTCTCGAGCCCCTTCCCCCCGGACACGTTTTGGGCCGGCCCAGCCCGGACAGCCGTCGGGATCGGGGGGATGGCCTCCAAAGTGGAGGCGGCCCGCGTGGCCACCGGTGCCCACATTCCGGCGCTGGTGGCAAATGGTCTCACGGCGGATATCCTCCTCCGCCTCCTAGCCGGCGAGTCCCTGGGAACCCTCTTCCTCCCCCAGGCGGCCAGGATGGGGAGCCGGAAGCGATGGCTGGCCTTCGCCACCCGTCCGAAGGGAGAGATCCGGGTGGATGCGGGGGCGAAACGGGCTCTCATGGAGCAGGGACGGAGCCTCCTCCCCTCAGGTGTCCAGGGGACGGTCAAGGCGTTTGCCGCCGGTGATGTGGTGTCGATCCTGGGGGCCGAAGGGGAAGAGTTCGCCCGGGGCCTGGTCAACTACGGCGCGGAAGAGGTGGAACGGATCAAGGGACGGAAGAGTAGCGAGATTGAGCGGATCCTGGGGTACAAACACTCTGACGAGGTCATCCATCGGGACAACCTGGTGATTGTGGGGGGGCGCAGTTGAGGGAGGTGGAGGCGTTAGCCCGTCAGGCGCGGGAGGCGGCGCGGGCCATGGCGCTCGCCTCGACGGAGGTCAAGAATCGGGCCCTGAAGGCGATGGCTCAGGGGCTGCTCGATCGCCGGGAGGAGATCCTCACGGCGAACGCGGCTGACCTGGCCGCCGCGGAGGGCCGGGGGCACCCGCCCGCCTTTCTCGATCGGCTCAGACTGAACACCGACCGGGTCCGGGCGATGGCGCGAGGGCTCGAGGAGATAGCGGTCCTTCCCGATCCCGTGGGGGAGGTGACCGGCATGGAGCGCCGCCCCAACGGCCTCTGGGTGGGTCGCATGCGAGTCCCCCTGGGCGTGATCGCCGTCATCTACGAGTCCCGGCCCAATGTGACCGCCGATGTGACCGGACTGTGCCTCAAGGCCGGCAACGCGGTCCTCCTACGCGGCGGCTCGGAGGCGATCCGGTCCAATACGGCCATCGCGGCGGTGCTCACGAGCTGTGCCGAGACCGCGGGCCTCGCGAAGGGGGCCGTCGGGATCGTGGCGACGACCGATCGGGCGGCGGTGCACGCCCTCCTCAAGCTGGATCGATTCATCGATCTGGTGATCCCCCGGGGCGGGGAGGAGCTGGTCCGGACGGTCAAGGAGGCGTCGACCATCCCCGTGATCGCCCACGAGAAGGGGCTCTGTCATATCTACGTGGACGCGGCGGCCGATCTCCCTATGGCCGAGGACGTGGTCTATAACGCCAAGGTGGAGCGGCCGGGGGTCTGTAACGCCGTCGAGACGCTGCTGGTGCACGGGGAGGTGGCGCGCGGGTTCCTGCCCAAGGTGGCTCCGCGCCTCGCGGCGGCGGGGGTCGAGCTCAAGGGTTGCCCAAGAACGCGGGCGGTCCTGCCCCATATTGGCGACGCCACCGAAACCGATTGGGAGACCGAGTATCTCGACCTGATCCTGTCTATCAAGGTCGTGGACTCCTTTGAGGAGGCGGTGGCGCACATCGACCGGTACGGCTCTGGCCTGGCGGAGGGGATCGTGACGAGCGACTATGGTCGCGCGCAGCGCTTCCTGCGCGAGGTGGATGCCGGGGTCGTCTTCGTCAACGCCTCGACCCGGTTTGCCGACGGGGGGGAATTCGGGTTAGGGGCGGAGATCGGCATCAGTACGCAAAAGCTTCACGCCAGAGGCCCGATGGGACTCAAGGAACTTACGTGTACGAAGTTTATCGTGCTCGGCGAGGGCCAGGTCCGTGACTCCCGCCGCGATTAGTCCAAAGTCCAAGGTCCAGGGTCCAATGTCGAGGGCTCGACGAGAGGACGGGAACTGACTGTGGACTTCGGACGTTGGACGTTGGACGACGGGACGTGAGCATGCGTATCGGCGTCATGGGGGGAACGTTTGATCCGATCCACCTCGGTCATCTGCGGGCGGCCGAGGAGATCTACTGGGCCTTCGGCCTCGACCACATCATCTTTGTCCCGGCGGCCCGTCCTCCCCACAAGACAGACCATGACGTAGCGGCACCCATCCATCGCTATGAGATGGTCTCGTTGGCCACGGTCTTTACCCCGTACTTCAGCGTCTCCCCCATCGAAATCAACCGACCAGGCCGATCCTACTCGGTGGAGACCCTGCGAGAGCTGCTCAAGCTGTGCGGCCCTGAGACCCACCTGTGGTTCATCATGGGGGTGGATACCTTTCTGGAGATGAGCACCTGGAAGGAGGCGAAGGAGATTTTGCGCCTGGCCCAGGTCGTCGTGACCGCCCGACCCGGCTGGCGTCTCGACGAGGTAGAAGAGACCCTGACGCCTCAGCAGCGCCGACAGCTCGGCAACCCTCAGTTCAAATACCTGAAGATTGCAGAGGTGACTCCGGACCTGAGTCGCCGGGGGCTGGTCCCGGGGCTGGTTCTGCTGGTGGAGGTGGTGTCGCTGGATATCTCCTCGACCGAGATCCGACAGCTCGTGGAGGAGGGGCGAAGCATCCGGTTCCTGGTCCCCGACACCGTGGCCGCGTACATGAGCAAGAACAGACTCTATCAAGGGCGGCGGGAGGCGGCCGGAGAGGGGGTCCAGGGGAGCCTGCTTGGAGGATGGGAAGAATAGACCCGGAGCGACTGGTCGATCTGGCAGCGCAGGCAGCCTGGGAGGTCAAGGCGCACAATCCTGTCATCCTGGACCTCCGGGGGATCTCGAGCCTTGCAGATCATTTTCTGATCTGCAGTGCCGATTCCGACCGGCACGTCCGTGCCATTGCCGATCACATCGGGGAGTGCCTCGAGAAGGCGCAGGTCCGGATGCATCACCGGGAAGGGTATCCAGAGGCGCGGTGGATTTTGCTTGACTACCATGATCTGATCATCCATATTTTCGACGCAGAAACGCGGCGTTACTACAATCTGGAGTGGCTCTGGGGTGATGCACCCCAGCGGGAGTACCGAGGCTAGATGAGGGCGTCCAAGCTCAAGGAACTGGAGAAATGGCTCCTGGAAAAGCGGAAGGGGCTCGTGAGCGGGGTCCGTTCGCGCAATGCCACCAGGTTCGAGACGGAGGGAGGGACGTTGGACCTGGCTGACCAGGCAGCGAGCGCGTACACCAAGGAGTTCCTGCTTTCCCTGGGTGATGCGGAACGGCGGCTCTTGCGCCAGGTGGACGCCGCTCTGGAGAAGATCCGCCTCCGGACGTACGGCACGTGCGAGAAGTGCGGGGAAGAGATCGCCATCAAGCGCCTGGAAGCCCTCCCCTTTGCTGAGTTCTGCATTGCGTGCCAGGAGGAGGAGGAACGTCGATAAGGCGCTTTCCTCCGGCCATCTTCCCCCTTCGGTGTGAGGTCGTCGTCGCCAGCGTCCTTCGGCGCGGGGCACGGCATGAGTACCTCGTCGAGACTTCGGCGAGCTCAGTCGAGTCGGTCGGTCGAGACGCTCGGCCGCTTCAAGCGCTGGGGCTCGGAACTCTATTTTGCCCTCCTCCGGCTCCTGCTCCCGGCCTGGTGTGCCGTCTGTCAGGGCCCGCTCGGCATTGGATCCCGATCGGTCGTCTGCGGCGCCTGCTGGGGAGGGATCCGGATTCTCGAAGCCCCCTTCTGTCCCCGGTGCGGGCGCCCCTTCTGGGGCAGTCCCCTCGCCCATCCCCCCTCGCACCGTTGCCAGGCGTGTCGGACCCGGGCGCCCCAGTACCTTCTCGCCCGGTCCGCCGTTCTCTATGCCCGGGACGATCCCCTCCGGGAGATCCTCCTCCTGTTCAAACACGGTCGACGAATCGCCCTGGGGGCCCATCTGGGGCGCCTCATGGCGACGCGAGTCGCCGATCTCTTTGATGGGCGCGCCATCGACGCGGTCGTGCCGGTTCCCCTCCATCGAGAACGAGAGCGAGAGCGAGGGTTCAACCAGGCCGATATCCTGGCCAGGGTCGTCGGCAAGCGTCTCCATCGGCCAGTCCTCCGGAGGACCGTAGAGCGCGTCCGCCCCACCCCGCCGCAGGCTGGGAAGGCGCGGGACCGCGCGCGGAATGTCCGCGGGGCCTTCGCCGTCCGGGATCCGGTAAGGATCGACGGCCGATCCCTCCTCCTCGTGGATGATGTCCTCACGACCGGCGCGACGGTCAATGAGTGCGCCAAGGTCTTGATGAAGGCCGGGGCCCGCACGGTCCTCGTCTACACGCTGGCGCGGGCGCTGTGAGGTTGACTTCGCAGCGCGCGGCCCCTATCATGGATGAGGCTTTTTCAGACCGTCCCACGTGGCATGCCGCGCTCGCGCGGGAAGGAGAATAAGGAGGACGATGGTGGCCATTCGCTTCGGAATCAACGGCTTCGGGCGGATCGGGCGGAACCTGTACCGGGCATCCTTTCAGGACGCGGCGTTGGAATGTGTCGCGGTGAACGACCTCACCGATGCCAAGACCCTCGCCCACCTGCTGAAGTACGACTCGATCCTCGGCAGGCTCACCGCCCAGGTCGAGGCCAGAGACGACGCCATCCTGGTGAACGGCAAGGCGCTCAAGGTCCTGTCCATCAAGGATCCGGCCGGTCTGCCGTGGAAGGAGCTAGGGGTGGAGTACGTCGTGGAGTCCACGGGGCGCTTCACCGATCGGGAGAGTGCCTCGAAGCACCTGCAGGCCGGCGCGAAGAAGGTGATCATCTCTGCGCCGGCCAAAGACCCTGACATCACCATCGTCCTCGGGGTGAACGAGAAGATGTACGACCGCCAGAAGCACCACGTCATCTCTAATGCCTCCTGCACGACCAACTGCATCGCACCGGTGGCCAAGGTGCTGCACGAGCACTTCCGCATCAAGCACGGGTTCATGACGACCATTCACTCCTACACCAATGATCAGCAGCTCCTCGACCTTCCCCACAAGGATCTCAGGCGGGCCCGGGCGGCAGCCCTCTCTCAGATCCCGACCACGACGGGGGCGGCCAAAGCCGTCGGGTTGGTCTTGCCTGAACTGCAGGGGAAACTCCATGGGATCGCCATCCGTGTCCCCACCGCGAATGTATCGCTGATCGATCTCGTGGCTGAGGTCGAACGGGTGACGTCGGAGGGGGAGGTGAACCAGGCCTTTAGGAAGGCGGCCGCGGGGGAACTCCAGGGGCTCATGGACTATACGGAGGAACCCCTGGTCTCCGTTGATTTCATCCATGACCCGCATTCTGCCATCGTGGATGGCGCCTCCACCTCGGTGATCGACGGCACCCTGGTGAAGGTCTTGGCCTGGTATGACAACGAGTGGGGATACTCCTGCCGGCTGCGCGATCTGATCAAGTACATGGCCTCCCGGTAGAGAGTCAAGCAGTCCGACGTCCGATGTCAATGACCAGGCGTGTTCGGTCGTGATTTGGGGCTTTGGACTTCGGACCTCGGACATCAGACGGTCACATGAACAAGGTGTGTATCGACGAGGTGTCGTTGGCCAACAAACGGGTGCTGATCCGGGTGGACTTCAACGTCCCGTTGGAGCAGGGCCGCGTGACCGATGATACCCGGATCCGCGAGAGTCTGCCCACGATCCGGTACGCGCGCCATCAGAAGGCGAGGGTGATCCTCTGCTCCCACCTCGGTCGGCCCAAGGGCAAACCCTCACCCGAGCTGTCCCTTAGACCGGTCGCGGTACGTCTGTCGGAGCTGCTCGGGGAGCCCGTTGGGATGGCCGAGGACTGTGTTGGAGAGACAGTGCACGAAGCGGTCGCAAAGCTCAGAGCGGGCGAGGTCCTCCTCTTGGAGAACCTGCGCTTCCACCCGGAGGAGGAGCAGAATGGAGCGGAGTTCTCCCGGGCGCTCGCGGGGCTGTGCGATGTGTATGTCAACGACGCCTTTGGTGCTGCGCACCGCGCCCATGCCTCGACGGCTGGCATCACCCGTTTTGTCCCCGTGGCCGCGGCCGGTTTCCTCCTGAGAAGGGAGGTCGAACACCTCGGCAAACTCCTCACCGCGCCGGAGCACCCCTTCGTGGCGGTGCTGGGAGGGGCCAAGGTCTCGGACAAGATCTGCGTCCTCCGGAATCTTATCGGGAAGGTGGATACGTTCCTCCTGGGCGGGGCGATGGCGTACACCTTCTTGAAGGCGGTCGGGTGTTCGGTGGGAAGTTCCCTGGTGGAGGAAGACAAGCTGGCGGTTGCCCGCGAGACGATGAAGGCGGCCCGGGCGGCAAAGGTCGCCTTCCTGCCTGCGTCCGACCATGTCGTTGCGGAGCGGATTCAGCCGAATCCCCCGACCCGCGTGGTGGACGGTCCCGAGATCCCCGAGGGGTGGATGGCACTCGACATCGGCCCCAAGACGCGGGAGGCCTTTGCCGTCGTCATCCGGGGGGCGCGCACGATCCTCTGGAATGGACCCATGGGGGTCTTTGAGGTTCCTCCCTTTCATGAGGGGACCTGGGCCATCGCGGCGGCCATCGCGTCCAGTGGGGCTACTTCAATCATCGGCGGGGGGGATACTGCGGCGGCTGTCACCCGGGCAGGGGTGGCAGACAAGATGACCCATATCTCGACGGGGGGCGGGGCCTCGCT
>Ga0209843_1000056_pt1 | contig 14531 bp, 7 predicted proteins | sample GWRWS1_20_30_FD_187222 | JGI IMG/M metagenome (GOLD analysis project Ga0209843, IMG submission 187222) | Riverbed sediment microbial communities from areas with vegetation nearby in Columbia River, Washington, USA - GW-RW S1_20_30 (SPAdes)... | ecosystem: Environmental > Aquatic > Freshwater >... | reverse complement strand
CAAATCAGCGGCGACAAGGTCAAAGGATGATGCGCAAAGTTACCATCGGGACGGTTGCCTTCTTTATCGCGGTTCTGCCGTTCGGCGCCTTCTCGCAGAACACCTCGGAGACCTACCGACAGTTGAACCTGTTCGGCGAGGTGTTCGAGCGCGTGCGCGCCGACTATGTCGAGGAAGTCACGGACGAGAAGCTGATCGAGTCCGCGATCAACGGCATGCTGACCTCGCTCGACCCGCATTCGAGCTATCTCAGCCCCGAGGAATTCCAGGACATGCAGGTCCAGACCAAGGGCGAGTTCGGCGGGCTCGGCATCGAGATCACCCTGAAGGACGACATCCTGACGATCGTGTCGCCCATCGAGGGCACGCCCGCGGTGCGGCTCAAAGACCATGTCTCGGACGAGGTCCAGGCCGAGCGACTCGAGCGGCTCGAGCTCGCCGTCCTCGCCCTGGCCTACCGGCGCGGAGAGCGAGACCGTCGAGTAGGCCTGGCCTGACTCGAGCGCTTCCAGCACCTCTTCCTCGGTGACGTCGGCAGCCTCGGCCAGCTCGGGGATGGTCGGCGACCGCTCGAGCTCGACGGTCAGCCGCTCCAGGAGCTGTGAGAGCCTGACGTTGAGCTCCTGCAGCCCCCGCGGGACGCGGATTGACCAGCCCCTGTCCCGGAAATGCCGCTTGATCTCCCCGATGATGTTCGGTGTCGCGTAGGTCGCGAGCTCGACGCCCCGGTCGATGTCGAAGCGGTCGATCGCCTTGATGAGGCCGATGGAGCCGACCTGGACGAGGTCCTCGAGCTGCTCGCCGCGATTCGCGTAGCGTCGGGCGAGCGAGCGCACGAGCGGGAGATGCTGCTCGATCAACTGCTCCCGCGCTTCGAGATCTCCGCCCTCGTGGTAGCGGCGCAGGAACTCGCGGTACGGCTGCTGATCGCGCACGAACGTCCGGACCCGCTCGTCGGTGCCCGGGAGCGGCCGGAGCTCGTCTTCCCAGTGCGGGTTCGGCAGGAACCGGCAGTCGATCACCAGGTCCGCGTCCCTCGGCGCGCCGTACTTGTAGCCGAACGAGACGAGGCTGACCTGGAGGCTCTCCTCGGGTGGCGCGTCGGCGAACGCGTCGCGGATCCGGTCGCGGAGCTCGTGCGGGGTGAGCCCCGACGTGTCGATGATCAGGTCCGCGTCCCCTCGGAGCGCCTCCATCATCGTGCGCTCTTTTCGGATGCCCTCCACGACGCGGTCCGCCGGAGCGAGCGGATGGCGCCGGCGCGTCGACTCGTAACGGTTGACCAGATCCTCGTCCGAGGCCTCGAGGAACAGGATGCGAGAGGGGACGCTCAGCTCCTCGAGCTCCCGCAGGGCCTTCGAGAGCTCCCCGAAGAAAACGCCGCCGCGGACATCGAGCACGATCGCCACACGGCCGGGGCCACCGGGTCGCGACCCGAGCTCGGCCATCTTCGGCAACAGGGAGGGCGGCAGGTTGTCGACCACGAAATAGCCGATGTCCTCGAGGCACCGCGCCGCCTCCGAACGTCCGGCGCCGGACAGACCGGTGATGATCGTGAACCCCTCTCGAGCCGCATCCCGAGCCGCATCTCGAGCCACCGCCGGCGGCTTGACGGCCCGCTTCCGGCGATCCGCGAGCTTGCTCGGCTCGGCGGGCGCTCCTCGGCGTTCGGGCTGCGCGGTCACGCGGTCCGCCTCCCCCCGGCCGGCTCGCGACCGGTCAGCCGGTCGTGGATCGCGCGCGCGAGATCGAGCCCGACCCCGGGGGTCGACGCGATGTCGTCCTCGCTCGCCCTGGCCATGCGGGCGACCGACCCGAACCGCTTCAGCAGCGCCTTCTTCCTCGATGGCCCGACCCCGGCGACGTCGTCAAGCGGAGAGGCCAGCGCACGTTTGCCGCGCTTCTGCCGGTGGTACGTGATCGCGAACCGGTGCGCCTCGTCGCGCAGGTGCTGAAGAACGAACAGCGCCTCCGACCCCCTCGGGATCACGAGCGGGTCGGGTCGGTCGGGGAAGTAGACCTCCTCGAGCCGCTTCGCGAGCCCGATCGCCGGGATGTGCTCATCGGCGTCGGCGAGGGCCTTCGTCGCCGACGAGAGCTGCCCGCGGCCACCGTCGACCACGATCAACGAGGGGGGGTAGGCGAACCGGCGCCGTGCTCCGGGCTCCCGATCCTTGGGCAGGCGCGCCAGCCTCCGGCGGAGCATCTCCTCCATGCTTGCGAAATCGTCCTGTCCGGGGACTCCCTTGATCTCGAACCGCCGATAGTCGCTCCGTTTGGGCAGCCCATCCTCGAACACGACCATCGAGCCGACCTTGTCGCCGGGACCCAGGTTCGAGACGTCGTAGCACTCGATCCGCAGCGGAGGCTGATCGAGCTCGAGGAGCCTCCCGAGCTCCGCGAGCGCGCGCGACCGCGCCCCGAAGTCCGAGGCCCGCCGGAGCTTGTGGCGGCGGAACTGGTCGTGCGCGTTCTGCGTGACCGTCTCCATCAGCTTGCGCTTGGTGCCGCGCTCGGGCACGGCGAACCGGACCGGCCCCTCGCGACGCGAGGCGAGCCACGCACCCAACACGTCGGCGTCCGACGGGATCTCGGGCACCAGGATCCGCGGCGGGACGTCCTGTCGCTGCATGTACAGCTCCCGCAGGAACGAACCGACGAGGCCGGGACGGTCCAGGTCCTCGACGCGGTCCACGACCCAGCCCTTGCGGCCCATCACCCGGCCGCGCCGGACGAAGAAGACCTGGAACCCCGCCTCCAGGTCGTCCTCGGCAAGCCCGACGACGTCGAGATCCTCGGGCTGCGAGAGCACCATCTCCTGGCTCTCGAGCGCCCGACGGGCGGCCGTGAGCTGATCCCGGTGCTTGGCCGCCAGCTCGTACTCCTGCCGGCGGGCGGCCTCGCGCATCTCGCGATCGAGACGCTCGAGGATCGGACGCTCGTGGCCGGACAGGAACTCGCTCAGCGCTTCCACGTCCGCCCGGTACGACTCCTCCGTGACACCGGTGAGCTCCGGCACGCATGGCCCGGAGCACCGGCCGATGTCGTAGTACAGGCACGGGCGGCGGGCTCGGGCCCGTTGGTCGAAGAACGCGTTCGAGCAGGTCCGCACCGGGAAGACGCGGGTGAGCGCGTCGAGCGTCTCTCGGATCGCGTAGGCGTGACCGAATGGTCCGAAATACCGGACGTTCTTGCGCTTGGCTCCCCGCAGGACCTGGGCGCGAGGCCACCGCTCCCCCACCGTGAGCGCCAGGTACGGGTAGGACTTGTCGTCGCGGTACCGGACGTTGAACCGCGGCCGGTGCTCCTGGATCAGGTTGTACTCGAGCAGGAGCGCGTCGACCTCCGTGGACGCCATGATCCATTCGACCGAATCGGCGGCCGCGATCATCGCCTCCGTGCGTGGGTGGAGGTCGCGGCCCCAGTAGTTGGCCAGACGCTTGCGGAGCGACCTGGCCTTGCCGACGTAGACGACCCGTCCGTCGGCGTCCCGGAACAGGTAGGCACCCGGGCCGTCGGGGATCGACGAGGCATCGGGGCGGATGAGGCTCACGCGCCCCATCGTAGCGCGGCGACCTGCGAGAACCCGGTTGGATGCCTCCGGTATGGCTAGGAAACGCTCACCGTTCCACTCATGGTCGGGTGGATGTCACAGTGGAAGTAGTACTCGCCCGCCTCGAGAGGGTCGATCGCGTAGTCGATCTCGTCCGGCCCGGTGATGACCTCGCCTCGGAACAGGGGGTTCGCCAGGTCGTCCGCGCTCGGGTAGATCGCGATGTTGTGCTGGACCCCGGAGTCTTCGTTCACGAAGTGGATCGTGCTCGCCTCGCCCGCCGGCAGATCGATCGTCGAGGTGTCGAAGGCGATGTTCGCGGCCGTGACCGTGGTGGTCGTGGTTCCCCCTCCTCCACCCTGACCATCGCCGCCTCCGCCACCCTGACCGCCGCCGCCCTCGGAGACCTGGACGCTGCCGACCATCGTCGTCGGGTGGACGACGCAGTTGAATGCGACCTCCCCGGCATCGAGCGCAGGGACGTCGTACGAGACCTGATCCGGCCCGGTCACCAGATCGCCCTCGAACACCGTGTCGCCGCTGGGGTCGGGACCCGTGAAGATCTCGATGTTGTGCTGCGTGCCTTCGTCGCGGTTGTCGAACTCGATCGTGAACGGCTGGCCGGCAACGGCCTCGATGCAGTTGCCGTCCGTGAACGCGATGCCCTCCGCGACGACCGTGACCGTGCCGTCCTGGACGGGTGAGCACGCCTCGGGCGGCGGCGGTTGGCTGATCGGGCCGGTCGGCGTCGGGCTCGGCTCGGCGAACGGGACGTCCTCGAACTCCCCGTACCCGCCGACGAGCAGGTCCTGCTCCTCGGTCGCGTACCACGCGAGGTAGGAGACCGAGCCGTCCTCGCTCACCGCGACCGACGGGAGCGCGCCGTCGACGGTCGCGGTGCCGGTATCGATCGGCTCGAGCGACCCGGCCTCACCGGTCGCGAACAGGACGCCCTCGTCCGCATCCCTCCATGCGACGTCGAACGAGCCCTCGGAGTCGATCGCGAGCGACGTCCCGGCGCCCTCTTCGGTCTCCGAGCCCTCTGCCACCTCTGCGGCTGCATCCGTCGCGAACTGGCCGCCGCCGTCACCGGTGGCGATGGTGACCTGTCCGTTGGCGGCGTCGTAGTACGAGAGCGCCAGCCCCGAGTCCGTCGCCACGCCCGAGAGTCCCTGCCCACCGGTCTCCGAGACGTCGATGCTCACGAACCCACTCTCGCCGTCGTTCGACGCGACCTGCACGCCATCCCCACCGTTCGAGTACGCGACCACCGGGCCACCCGGAGCTGCGACCACGGCCGTGCGGCAGGTGTCGCATCCTGCGGCGTCGGCGATCGTGTCGTTCGACCAGGCGTCGCCGTCCGCCGTCGCGAGCTGCACCGTGGCCGACGACGAGGTCGACGTGTAGAAAGCGATCCACGGCTCACCGTCGACGAGCGCGATCGAGGGGCCGAAGCCCGGCGTGCTCGTGACCTGTGTGACCTCCGCCTGCGTCGTGGTGGCGGGGTCGAGTGAGCCGGTCGCGTAGAACACGCCTCCACTCGAGCCCCAGACGGCGTGATAGTGCTCGCCGTCGGCGACCATCGCGAGCCCCGTGACGTCCTCGGGCGTCAGGTCGGCGACCGGCGGTTCGAACGCCGGGTTGAAGGCGATCGAGACGTTGGGGATCTGGTCCGCGATCGCGATCGCGCCGCGCGTCCAGTACCCCTGGTCGCTCAGCCCCGCGAGGAGCACCGCGGGGATCGACGGGGAACCGACCGGTCGCGAGATCGGCACCTCGCCCTCCTCGAGCGTCTCCTCGAAACCGAAGTAGGCGACGACGGGCAGGCCGTCGGGGTTTGTCACGATCGACGGGTACCGGCCGGCGTCGTTCAGCGAGTCGGCGACCTCGGGGAGGAACCGGAGCCCCGAACCGACGTCCACCGACGGGGTGGGCGGTTCGGCACAGGCCGCCGCGACCAGGGCGAGCACGAAGGCGAGCGGCAGCAGCTTCCATCGGAGGGCCTGGGGCATGAGCGGGCGCAATCCTAGCAAGGTGGCGGGGGCCGAGCGGCTCTCCCGGCCGTCGACGTCAGGCCTCGCGCGACGCGCCGGCGGGCTCCAGGGGGAGCGTGCCGAGCACCTCCGCCAGGAACCTCCCCGTGTGCGACATCGGGTGCGCCGCAACCTCCTCGGGTGACCCGGCCACGATGACCTCGCCTCCCGCGTCCCCACCCTCGGGGCCGAGGTCGACGATCCAGTCGGCCGTCTTGACCACGTCGAGGTTGTGCTCGATCACGATCACCGTGTTCCCCTGCGCGACCAGTCGCTGCAACACCGACAGCAGCTTGCGGATGTCCTCGAAATGCAGCCCGGTCGTCGGCTCGTCCAGGATGTAGAGCGTGCTCCCGGTCGCGCGCTTCTGGAGCTCGGACGAGAGCTTGATCCGCTGCGCCTCGCCTCCCGAGAGCGTGGGCGCCGGCTGACCGAGCTTCACGTAGCCGAGCCCGACGTCGGACAGCGTCTGGAGGTGCCGCTTGATGACCGGGATGTTCTGGAAGAACTCGAGCGCCTCGTCGACGCTCATCTCGAGCACATCGGCGATCGAACGGTGCTTGTACCGCACCTCGAGCGTCTCCCGGTTGTAGCGGTGGCCCTTGCACACCTCGCAGGTGACGTACACGTCGGGCAGGAAGTGCATCTCGATCTTGATCTGCCCGTCGCCGGCGCAGTTCTCGCAGCGCCCGCCCCGGACGTTGAACGAGAAACGGCCGGGCTGGTAGCCGCGCACGCGCGCATCCGGCACCTGGCTGTACAGCTTGCGGATGTGGTCGAACATGCCGGTGTACGTCGCGGGGTTCGAGCGGGGCGTCCGGCCGATCGGCGACTGATCGATGTCGATCACCTTGTCGATCTGCTCCCACCCCACCAGCCGCCGGTGCTTGCCCGGCAAGGCTCGCGAGCGGTAGACCTTCTGCATCAGCGCCCGGAGCAGCACCTCCTGCACCAGCGTGGACTTGCCCGAACCGCTCACCCCCGTGACGCACACCAGGAGCCCGAGCGGGATCTCGAAGTCGATGTTCTTGAGGTTGTGCTCGCGCGCGCCGAGGACCTTCAGCCGGCGTTCGCCCGGCGTTCGCCGAACCTCGGGGGTCGGGATCACCCGCCGTCCCGACAGGAACGCACCGGTCAGCGACCCGTCGCACTCAAGCAGGCCCTTCAGGTCCCCCGTGTACACGATCTCGCCGCCTGCGTTGCCGGCGCCGGGTCCGATGTCGACGACGTGGTCGGAGGCCGCGATCGTCGCCTCGTCGTGCTCGACGACGATGAGCGTGTTCCCGAGGTCTCGGAGTCGCACCAACGTGTCGATCAGCCGCCGGTTGTCGCGCTGGTGCAGACCGATCGAGGGCTCGTCGAGGATGTAGAGGACGCCCACGAGCCCGCTCCCGATCTGCGTCGCCAGCCGGATCCGCTGCGCCTCCCCGCCTGCCAGCGTCGCCGAGGCACGCGAGAGCGTCAGGTAGTCCAGCCCGACGTCCACGAGGAACTGCAGCCGCTCGCGGATCTCCTTCATCAGGCGTTCGGCGATCATCTGTTCGCGTTCGGTGAGCCGGGCCTGGCGGGTGAACGTCAGTGTGTCGCGGATCGAGCGGTCGGTGAGCTGCGAGATGTTCAGGTCGCCGACGGTGACGGCGAGGCTCTCCGGGCGGAGGCGGGCACCCCCGCACGCCCGGCACGGGACCTCGCGCATGAACTCCTCGAGGCGCTCGCGCTGGCTCTCGGAGTCGGTCTCGACGTGCCGGCGTTCGACCGCGGGGAGCACACCCTCATAGGTGGTCCAGTACGACCGGGTCCTCCCGTACCGATTCTTGTACTTGACGTAGATCTCCTCGTCCGACCCGAACATGACCACGTCGCGCGCCTTCTTCGAGAGCTTCTTCCAGGGTGTCGAGGTCGAGAAGCCGTGCGCCTCCGCGACCGCGGCCAGGACCCGGTCCCAGTACTCGAGTCGGGAGCTCGACCACGGCGCGAGTGCGCCCTCGGCGATCGACAGGTCGGGGTCGGGGACGACGAGCGCCGCGTCCACCTCGAGACGGATGCCGAGCCCGTCGCACGTCTGGCATGCCCCGTACGGCGAGTTGAACGAGAAGTTCCTCGGCTGGAGCTCGTCGAACGACAGCCCGTCGAACGTGCAGGCCAAGGCCTGGCTGTAGGTCTGGACATCCTCGCCGTCGTGGGTCTGCACCGCGATCGCGACGAGGCCCTCGGTCAGCCCCAGCGCCGATTCGACCGAATCCGCCACCCGGCGCCGGATGTCCTGCTTGGCCACGAGCCGGTCGACCACGACCTCGATCGTGTGCTTGTAGTGGCGTGGCAGCCGGATCGGCTCGGCCAGCTCGCGGACCTCACCGTCGATCCTCGCGCGCACGAACCCCTTGCCGGCGAGATCCTTCAGGAGCTTCTCGTACTCACCCTTGCGCCCCCGGACGACGGGCGCGAGGACCTGGAACCTGGTGCCCTCGGGGAGCTGCATCACCTGGTCGACGATCTGCTCCGGCGTCTGGCGGCCGATCGGGCGTCCGCACGTGGGGCAGTGCGGGTGCCCGATGCGGGCGTAGAGCACCCGGAGGTAGTCGTAGATCTCGGTGATCGTCCCGACCGTGGACCGGGGGTTCCGGGAGGTCGACTTCTGGTCGATCGAGATCGCGGGCGACAGGCCCTCGATGAAGTCGACGTCGGGCTTCTCCATCTGGCCCAGGAACTGCCGCGCATAAGAGGACAGCGACTCGACGTAGCGGCGCTGGCCCTCCGCGTAGATCGTGTCGAACGCGAGGGAGCTCTTCCCCGAACCCGAGAGCCCCGTGAAGACGATCAGCGCGTTCCGCGGGAGCTCGAGGGTGATGTTCTTCAGGTTGTGCTCGCGAGCGCCATGAATGACAAGCGTGTCGGTCCCCATGGAGGCATCGTACCGAAGGCGCCGACAAGGCTTCGAGGCCGGCTCCCGGCCGCGGATATGGTGCGCGGGTGACCGCGCCCGACCCCGCGCCCGGCGATCTCCCCCACTCCCCTCGAGTGCCGTTCGCGGAGGCCTTGGGGTTCTGGGTGCGGCTAGGGTTCATCAACTTCGGGGGACCGACCGGACAGATCGCGCTGATGCACACGGAGCTCGTCGAGCGGCGCGGCTGGATCGGCGAGGCGAGCTTCCTCCACGCGCTGAACTTCGCGATGCTGCTCCCGGGTCCCGAGGCCCACCAGCTGGCGATCTACGTTGGGTGGCTCCTGAACGGCACGCCCGGCGCGCTGGTCGCAGGCGTGCTCTTCCTCCTCCCCGCCTTCGGGCTCATGCTGGCGCTCTCGTGGATCTACGCGGTCCACGGGGACGTCACGTGGATCTCGGGCGTCTTCGACGGGCTCGCGTGGGCCGTGGTGGGGATCGTGTCCGCGGCGCTGATCCGGATCGGCGCGCGAGCGCTCGGACACGCCATCCTGGTCGCTCTCGCCGCCGCCGCCTTCCTCGCCCTGTTCCTGTTCGGGGTGCCCTTCCCGCTCGTCGTGCTCGGCGCGGGGGTGGTCGGCCTGCTCGTGGGCGCGAGCCTCCCGGGATCGCGGCCCGGCGCCACCGACCTCCGCCAGCCCGAGCGGGTGGCGCCGAGCTGGGGTCGAACGGCCCGGGTGCTCGCGATCGGCCTCGCTGTGTGGCTCGTCCCACTCGCCGCCGTCGTGCTCGCGGCGGGCTCCGGCAGCGTGCTGGCCGACGAGGCGGTCTTCTTCACGGGCGCGGCGCTCGTCACGTTCGGCGGCGCCTACGCCGTCCTCGCCTACGTGAACCAGGCGACGGTGATCCGGTTCGGGTGGCTGAGCGCCTCCGAGATGGCCGTCGGCCTCAGCCTGGCCGAGACCACGCCGGGCCCGTTGATCATGGTCGTCGTGTTCGTGGGCTTCCTGGCCTCGTACCGCGCGCCAGGTTCGCTGGCTCCGGTCCTCGCAGGGATCGTCGGCGCCCTCGTCGTCGCCTGGGCCACCTTCGTCCCGAGCTTCCTGTGGATCTTCCTCGGAGCCCCTTCGGTCGAACGCCTCCGCGGGAACGAGCGGATCGCCGGAGCGCTCACCGCGATCACGGCGGCCGTCGTCGGCGTGATCGCGAACCTGGCCGTCGTCTTCGCGACGAGCGTGCTGTTCGACCAGACCGACGTCCGGACGCCGTTCGGACACGAGGTCGCGGTCCCGGTGTTGGGCTCGGCCGACCTGCTCGCGATGGCCGTGGCAATCGTGTCGTTCGTCGCGATCCTCCGTTTCCGCGTGAACGTCGTCTGGGTGATCCTCGCCGCGGGGCTCGTCGGTCTCGTTCGTGCCGTGGCCGGGTAACCGTTCGACCTCCCGGTAACCGGGCCCGTGCCACCTGCCGGGACAACGGGTGGGGTACGCTCGGGCGATGACCGATCGCGAGAGCCTCGAGCGCCTGTCGGCCCAGGACCTGCACGACCGCGCCACGAGGCTCGCCTGGCGACGTCTCGACGTCTCGTTCCTGTGGAACCTCCTCAGCACGATCCCCGAGGCGAGAGCGGCCGGGGGCGACCAGGACCGGAGCGAGATGGACATCCTGCGGCCGCTCGCGCTGCTCAACGACCTCGTCGACGCGGATCGCGGGGAGCTCGCAGAGGCTCTGCGCCCGCTGTACATCGACTACCTGGTCGAGCACGAGACGGCCGAGATGGCCGAGGACGCCCGGGAGGCCGAGGGAGCCGCGGATGCCGATGAGGAGTATCTCGACGACTGACCGCGATCTCGAGTCGTACCGATCCGAGTTCCCGGTGCTCGAGCGCAAGGCGTATCTGATCAGCGCATCGCTGGGTCCCGTCTCGGACCGGTCGCGCCGGTACCTGGAGGCGTACCTGGACGCGTGGGCGACCAAGGGCGCCCCCGATCACGTCTGGTTCGAGGACATCTTCCCGAGGATGCGCGCCCTGAAGACCTCGTTCGCGCACCTCGCCGGCTGTGACGAGGACGAGCTCGCGATCACGACGAACATCTCGATCGCGATCTCGACGATCGCCTCGGCGCTCGAGTTCGGGGACCGGAACAAGGTCGTGATGTCCGAGCTTGATTTCCCCACCGACGGGCACGTCTGGCTCGCGAACGCCAAGCGCGGCGTCGAGATCGAGTGGCTCCGTTCACCCGACGGGCTCACGATCCCCCTCGAGGAGTACGACCGAGCGATCGACGAGCGCACGGCCGTCGTTATGGTGAACCGCGTGCTCTACCGCTCGAGCGCGATCGTCGATGCGAAAGAGGTGTGCCGGATCGCGCGCGAACGGGGAGCGCTCTCGTTCCTCGACGACTACCACGGGATCGGCATCGTGCCGCTCGACCTTCACGACGTCCGCTGCGACGTCTACGCCGCAGGCGTCCTGAAGTGGCTCTGCGGCGGTCCGGGTCTCGCGTTCCTGTACGTGCGGCGAGCGCTGATCCCCTCGCTCGAGCCGGCGGTGACAGGATGGTTCGGGACGGCCGAGCCGTTCTCGTTCGACACGCAGCACCTCGAGTACCACCCGACCGCTCGCCGCTTCGAGCACGGGACGCCGCCCGCGCCGGTGTTCTTCATCGCGCAGGGGGGACTCGACATCATCGGCGACGTGACGCCCGAACGGATCCGCGCGCGCCAGGGCGAGCTTGGCGATCACGTGATCGCCCGCGCCGACGAGCTCGGGTTGCCGGTGCGGACGCCACGTGATCGGAACGCGCGGGGCGGGGTCGTGAACGTCGGCGTCGGGCCCGAGGCCGGGAAGATCTGCCATGCGCTGCTCGATCGCGACGTGTGCACCGACTATCGCGGCGACGGCCTTCGGATCAGCCCGCACTTCTTCAACACCGAGGATGATATCGACCGCTGCTTCGAGGAGATGCGCGCGCTGCTCTGACCGACGCTACCCGGCGGGGCGTACCTCGACGGGCACGCGCTGCACCGCGTTGTTCGAGAACCCTCCGAGGTTCCACGACGGCTCGAGCGGTTGTTCGTTGCCCGCCCCGTCGGCGGCCCGGCAGCAGAGCTCAACAGTGCCAGGCTGCGCATCCCAGTCGAACGACCAGGAACGCCACGCATGGGGGGAGACCGCGCCGCCGAGCTCCGCGGTCTTCCATGTCGAGCCCCCGTCCGCACTCACCTGCACCCGCTCGATCGGACCCCAACCGGACCAGGTACGTCCGCGCAGCACCTGGAGCCCGGCATCCACGATGCGGCTCCGCGTCAGGAAGTCCGGGATGCCGGGCGGGATCATGAGCGAGCGAGGGTCCATCCGCGTCACGGGTTTCCCCTCGTCCTCGGGCCGTTGGCGGTACCGGTAGGCGAGCTGCTGGAAGCCCTCGAACGGTTCGGCGACCGCCGTGATCCGGGTGAGCCACTTCACGCTCGTCATGCCGTACCAACCGGGGACCAGGAGCCTCAGCGGGAAACCGTGCTGCGGGGGGATCGGCGCACCGTTCATCGCGTAGGCCAGGATCACCTCATCGCGCATCGCGTCGTCGAGCGTCAGGCTGCGCTCATACTCCTGTTCGACCTCGCCTTGGATGCCCCGATCGGCTCCGGCGAACACGAGCTCGACCGCCTCGTCCCGGATACCGGCCTCCTCGAGCAGTGACCGCAGCGGCGTCCCGGTCCACTCGGCCGTCCCGATGGCCTCGGTCAGCCACGGCTGCGAGATCGGCCGCGGCGACAGTCGCGCGCGTCCGTTGCCGGCGCATTCCATCGTCACCGGGAACGTCACACTCGGACGGCCGCGGAGCTCGATCATCGAAAGCTCGAGCGGCTCCCGAACGAGCCCGTCGATCGAGAGCGACCACGCACCATCGTCCGTCTCGGGCACGTCGAAGTGGATCAGGAGGTAATGCATCCCGACAGGAGTCACGTCGTAGCGGAGGCCTTCGAGGTGCATGCCATGGTTCCGCTGGGAGAGCTGCAGCTCGTCGAGGGACACCTCGCTCGAGGCGGACACACCGTCGGGCAGGTCGATGTGGTCGTGGTGTTCGCTCATGGGACATCCGGGCGCCACGAAGGCTCCGACCCTCCCTCCGCGACCTTGAACATCTGACTCCCGTCCGCGCGGATCAACAGGACCCCCGCCGTTCCTCCTTCGATGGCTGCCTGGTCGTGGAGTCCGGCTGCAACCACCCATCGACCGTCCGGCGACCAATCGATCGCGACGATCTCCCCGATCCGCAGGTCCGGGAACAGCTCGCGAGCGTCGCTCCCGTCGGGCCGCATCGTGAACAGCGCGGTGTAACCGAGAGCCTCGGAAACGAACACGATCCGGCGTCCGTCGGGCGTCCAGGCGATCGGCATGCCGAACAGGTCCCTCGGCTCACCGCCGACCTTGGTCAGGTTCCCGCCGTCAGCATCCATCACGTAGAGATCCCATCCCCTCTGCGAGTAAGCACTGAACGCGATCCGACGTCCGTCGGGCGACCACGCGGGCCACCCCAACCGCTCGTTCTGTCTCGTCACGAGTTCGTTCACCTCGCCTGTCCGCGGATCCACGATGTAGATGCTGGTGAAGAACGCATCGAGGCCGAGGTTGTCGAAGCCGAAGGCGATCAGGCTCCCATCGGGCGACCAGGCCGGATCGTACTCGTCTCCCTCCTCGTCGGTGAGCTGCGTCCGGCCGGTGCCGTCCGCGTTCATCAGGTAGAGGTCGTCGTCCCCCTGGGCCACCACCTCGGCGAACACGATCCTGGATGCGTCCGGCGACCAATCAGGATCCTTCCGCCGAGTCTCGGTATCGGGGGCGAGCGCCTCCATCTCGGCCCCACCCGGATCCATGAGCGTGATCTCCCCCTGCAGCTCGAGGGCGATCGTCCCCGCGGGTGCCCGCGTCCACACGGCGCGATTGGAGACCATCTTCCGAGGTCCGGCGCAGGTCCCCCCTCGAGCGTTCTGGAACGTGAGCGCGTCGTTCGTCCCTCCCACCGTGTAGGCGGCCGACCGAGGGTCTTGTCCCGGCGTGAAGCAGTAGCCCGACATCGGCAAGAACACGACCCGATTCGGCTTCTCCAGCAGGAGGGTGCCCGTTTCGTTCGGATCCTGCCCTGCGCCGAACGCATCCCAATAGGCGGTCCCAGCGACATGCAGGGCACATGTTGCCCCGGGGGATACGCACCCCTTCTTGGGGGTCACGAGGTACGTGCCGTCCCGCAGGCGCGCACCGGCCAGCGCGGGCGGTGGGTCCTTCGCCCGCACCGCATCCTCGCTCGGGAGGAGCGGACCCGATGCCGTCAGCCACCACTGGAACAGGCTGAGGTCGCCAAGATCGTTCCTGACCGCCTGCGCGTAGATCGAGGCGTTCTCGTCGGTCCACTCGATCCGCGACTGAGAAAGCTCCACTGTGTCGAGCAGCGAGCCTAGGCGCGTGATCGTGTAGCACAGGATGCGCCCCGCCCGCTGGCCTCCGATCGAGTACGTATCGACGGCGAGGTGGTCGGTCGCGCAATCACCTATGGAGGCTCGCTTGTTGTTCACGTTCACCTCGAATGCCGCGTTCATGGCATCCCGGGTCGGGAACAGCTCGTAGAGGACCTCGACGTCCTGGGAACGACACGCGATCGCGGCGAGCTCGTCGTGGATCGGCTCGGTGCGGTCGAGAGGCGCGCAGTCGGTGGCGACGGGGTTAGGGATGTAGGTGAGCAGCCGCTCCTCCTCCGGCTCGAGTGCGCGCTGGACGGTCCGGAACGTGGGGGGCGCCGGACTGGGGCTGGTCCCGGGCGATGTCTGCCCCGTCGCGCTCGCGGCCTCCGGCGCGTCGTTCCGCACGAGGGACGACACGACGATCCCCGCGATCAGCGCGGCGGCCACCGCGAGGATCGGGAGGAGCCTACGGAGACGGGACCGCGAGGGTTCCGAACCGTCGGCTCCGCCCGGAACCCCGACGCGGAGCGCCCGTGCGGCCTCGTCCACGAGCGTTCCCGCGCTGGCCTGCCGATCCTCCGGCGCTTTCGCCATCGCCCGCGCG
>Ga0209843_1000054_pt1 | contig 14583 bp, 26 predicted proteins | sample GWRWS1_20_30_FD_187222 | JGI IMG/M metagenome (GOLD analysis project Ga0209843, IMG submission 187222) | Riverbed sediment microbial communities from areas with vegetation nearby in Columbia River, Washington, USA - GW-RW S1_20_30 (SPAdes)... | ecosystem: Environmental > Aquatic > Freshwater >... | reverse complement strand
ACCGCTCGCCCGGTTCCATCGGCGCATGCGCCACCCCGGGTCGCGTCTTCAAGGGTGTGAAGATGCCAGGTCGCATGGGTGGCGTGCGCTACACGGCGCAGGGCCTGACGATCCAGGCGGTCGACGCCGATCAGAACCTGATTCTCGTCCGGGGTGCCATTCCGGGTCCGAAGGGTGGGCTCGTGCTCATCCGGACCGCGGCGAAGGCGCCGGCGAAGAAGGGGGCGAAGGCATGAGTACGGTCGACGTTCTTGGCGTGGACGGCGCGAAGGCCGGCTCGGTTGAGCTGCCCGCCGACGTCTTCGACGTGCAGGCGAACATCCCACTAATGCACCAGGTCGTGGTTGCCCAGCTGGCCGCCGCGCGAGCGGGCACACACAAGACGAAGACGCGCGCCGAGGTCTCCGGCGGAGGCAGGAAGCCGTACAAGCAGAAAGGCACCGGCCGGGCCCGCCAAGGCTCGATCCGGGCCCCGCAGTTCGCCGGTGGTGGCGTGGCCCACGGTCCGGTGCCGCGGGACCACAGCCAGCGGACCCCGAAGAAGATGAAGACCGCGGCCCTTCGCGGCGCGCTCTCCGATCGGGCCCGGGACGGCCGCGTACACGTGGTCGAGTCCTTTGTCGACGGTGAGACGCCGAAGACGAAGACCGCACTCGCCACGCTGAGGGCGGTGAGCGAGTCGGATCGCGTGCTGGTGGTGCTTGGTCGCGACGACGAGGTCAACTGGCTGTCACTGCGCAACGCGGCCGAGGTGCACCTGCTCGCGGCCGACCAGCTCAACACGTACGACGTGCTGGTCTCCGACGACGTGGTCTTCACCAAGGTGGCGCTCGACGAGTTCTGCGACCTTGGGAGCAGGACCGGCGGGCGGAGCCTGGGCGTGCCGGCTGAGGAGGGCAACAAATGAGCACCGTTGCTGACCCGCGTGACGTGATCGTGGCGCCGGTGGTGTCGGAGAAGAGCTACAGCCGGCTGGACACCAATTGGTACACGTTCCTGGTCCACCCGGACGCGAACAAGACCGAGATCAAGATAGCGATCGAGCAGATCTTCAATGTGCGCGTTCTCACCGTGAACACGCTCAACCGGGAGGGCAAGCGCAAGCGCACCCGTTCGGGTTGGGGCAAGCGCAAGGACACGAAGCGGGCGATGGTGAAGCTCGCCGATGGTGACCGCATTGACGCCTTCGGCGGACCGGTCAGCTGAGAGTCGTAGAGACTGAGAGGTTTTAGGAACTATGGCTATCCGCAAGTACAAGCCGACGACCCCGGGTCGACGTGGCTCCAGCGTGGCCGACTTCGCCGAGGTCACCCGCTCCACGCCGGAGAAGTCGCTGCTGCGCCCGCTGCACGGTAAGGGCGGCCGCAACGCGCAAGGTCGGATCACGACCCGGCACCAGGGCGGTGGGCACAAGCGCCAGTACCGCGTCATCGACTTCAAGCGGGTCGACAAGGACGGCGTCCCGGCGAAGATCGCGCACATCGAGTACGACCCGAACCGCACGGCGCGCATCGCGCTGCTGCACTACGCCGATGGTGAGAAGCGCTACATCCTCGCGCCGAAGGACTTGAAGCAGGGGGACAGGGTCGAGTCAGGCCCGGGCGCGGACATCAAGCCCGGCAATAACCTGGCGCTGCGCAACATTCCAGTCGGTACGCAAATTCACGCGGTGGAGCTTCGCCCGGGCGGCGGCGCGAAGCTGGCCCGCTCGGCCGGTGTGGGCATCCAGCTTCTTGGCCGTGAGGGTACCTACGCCACGCTGCGCATGCCTTCGGGCGAGATCCGGCGGGTCGATGTGCGCTGCCGCGCCACCGTTGGCGAGATCGGCAACGCCGACCAATCCAACATCAACTGGGGTAAGGCCGGCCGTATGCGTTGGAAGGGCAAGCGCCCGACCGTCCGCGGTGTCGCCATGAACCCGGTCGACCACCCCCACGGTGGTGGTGAGGGTAAGACCTCTGGTGGGCGCCACCCGGTGAACCCGAAGGGCAAGCCCGAGGGCCGTACCCGACGCAAGGGACTGCCGAGCGACCGCCTGATTGTCCGCCGCCGCTACGCGACGCGTAAGCGCGGCTAGGGGATGACCATGCGAGCGCGAGGAGCGAGCGTAGCGCGGCTCAGCCGCGAGCGCGAGGAGCGAGCGAAGCGAGCCCCGCAGTCGCGAGCAAACGCAGGCTCAGCCGCGAGCGAAAGGAATACACAGTGCCACGCAGCTTGAAGAAGGGCCCGTTCATCGACGACCACCTGCTCAAGAAGGTGGAGACGCAGAACGAGAAGAACTCCAAGAACGTCATCAAGACCTGGTCGCGCCGGTCGACGATCATCCCCGAGATGCTCGGCCACACCATCGCGGTCCACGACGGACGAAAGCACGTGCCGGTGTTCGTGACCGAGTCAATGGTCGGGCACAAGCTCGGCGAGTTCGCTATGACCCGCACGTTCAAGGGTCACGAGAAGGACGACCGTAAGGCCCGGCGCCGTTAAGGCGCACCGAGCCGGCACAGTGAGGATTAGGGGACACCCGAATGGCAACGAAGAGCGACGCCGTCGCACTGCCAGGCGCGCGAGCGGTTGCGCGGCACGTGCGCATCTCGCCGATGAAGGCGCGCCGCGTAGTCGACCTCGTCCGCGGCCTGCCCGCGAAGGAGGCGTTGACGGTGCTGCGGTTCGCGCCGCAGGCGGCGAGCGAGCAGGTCTACAAGGTGCTCGCGAGCGCGGTCGCCAACGCCGAGAACAACGAGCGGCTCGACCCGGAGTCGCTGCTGGTGCGCACGGCCTACGTCGATGAGGGTCCGACGCTCAAGCGGTTCCGGCCGCGGGCGCAGGGTCGCGCCTACCGCATCCGGAAGCGCACCTGCCACATCACGATCGAAGTCGAGAGTGTCATCCCGGCGGGTCCCGGTCGGAAGGCCGCGCCCGGCAAGGCAGCGCCTGGTAGGGCCGCGCCAGCCAAGACAGCGCCAGCCAAGACAGCGCCCGGCAAAGCCGCGCCGGCCAAGGCAGGAGCTAAGGCGGCACCGACCAAGGCCGCCGAGCCTGACGCGGTCGAGCCCGACGAGGTCGACGTGACCACGGCCGAGGAGAGGTCCGAGGCCCCCGCAAAGAAGGCACCAGCCAAGAAAGCCGCGAAGGCGACCAAGAAGGCTGCCGAAGAGGAGACCGAGTAATGGGTCAGAAAGTTCACCCGATTGGGTTCCGGCTCGGCATCTCGACCGACTGGAAGTCGCGCTGGTACGCGGACAAGCTCTACAAGGACTACATCTCCGAGGACGTCAAGATCCGCAAGATGATGTCGAAGGGCCTGGAGCGCGCCGGTATCTCCAAGGTGGACATCGAGCGCACGCGCGACCGCGTCCGTATCGACATCCACACTGCTCGGCCGGGCATCGTCATCGGCCGCAAGGGCGCCGAGGCCGACCGCATCCGTGGCGAGCTGGAGAAGCTCACCGGCAAGCAGGTTCAGCTGAACATCCTCGAAGTCAAGAGCCCGGAGTCCGACGCCCAGCTCGTGGCGCAGGGCGTCGCCGAGCAACTCTCCAGCCGGGTCAGCTTCCGTCGGGCCATGCGCAAGGCCATGCAGTCCGCGATGAAGAACACGATGGTGCGCGGCATCCGGGTGCAGGTGTCCGGCCGCCTGGGCGGCGCCGAGATGAGCCGTACCGAGTTCTACCGCGAGGGCCGAGTGCCGCTGCACACGCTGCGCGCCAACATCGAGTACGGCTTCTTTGAGGCCCGTACGACGTTCGGTCGGATCGGTGTGAAGGTCTGGATCTACAAGGGCGATGCCGCACCGGGCCGGGAGGAAGCGCAGGCGCCGGGCCGGCCGCGCCGGGAGCCTCGCGGCGAGCGCCCCGAGCGTCCGCGCCGGGTCCGCTCGGGCGCGTCGGGCACCACCGCGGGTGGCACCGAGGCTGGGCGAGCCGGCGCCGCGGAGCTGGCCCAGGGTGTCCCGGCGGCGGAGCCCACGCAGGCCGAGCCCGCGCCCGTCGCACCCGGCAGCGACAGTGCCGCCGCCGTTGCGGGCACGCCGGCCGAGAGTCAGGAGGGCTGATCCATGTTGATGCCCCGCAAGCCCCCCAAGGGCTTCCGCAAGCCGCACCACCCGGACCGCCACGGTAAGAGCAAAGGTGGAAACCGGGTCGTGTTCGGCGAGTTCGGTATCCAGGCGCTCGAGTCGGCGTACGTGACGAACCGGCAGATCGAGGCGGCACGTATCGCGATGACCCGACACATCCGTCGTGGCGGCAAGGTTTGGATCACGGTCTTCCCGGATCGGGCGCTGACCAAGAAGCCGGCCGAGACACGGATGGGTTCCGGCAAGGGGTCGCCCGAGTGGTGGGTCTCCAACGTCAAGCCCGGCCGGATTCTGTTCGAGATGTCTTTCCCGAGTGAGCCGATTGCGCGAGAGGCGATGCGTCGCGCGATTCACAAGCTCCCGATGAAATGCCGCATCGTCAAGCGCGAAGTGGGTGAGGTCTGATGGCAGCGGGCACAGCACCTGCCGAGCTGCGTGAGCTTCGTACCGAGGAGCTCACCACGAAGCTGCGGGAGGCCAAGGCGGAGCTGTTCAACCTCCGCGTGCAGTCCGCGACCGGGCAGCTCGACAACAACCGTCGGCTACAGGTCGTCCGTCGGGAGATCGCCCGGATCTACACGATCATGCGCGAGCGCGAGCTCGGGCTCTCGGCAGAACCATCTGAGGTGACAGCATGAGTGAAAACACAACGGTTACGTCGGGAACGACGACCTCGGGTACGCCTACCGGGGCCCGCAACCGCCGCAAGGTTCGCGAGGGCCTCGTGGTTAGCGACAAGATGGACAAGACCGTCGTCGTGGTCGTCGAGGACCGGGTCAAGCACCCGCTCTACGGCAAGGTCATGCGGCGCACCAGCAAGCTGAAGGTGCACGACGAAGGCAATGCGTGTGGCATCGGCGACCGGGTGTCGATTATGGAGACTCGTCCGCTCTCGGCAACGAAGCGTTGGCGAGTCGTGGAGATTCTCGAAAAGGCGAAGTAACAACTCTCGCGCTTCGGCGCGACGAAACAATTCTCGCGCATGCGCGCGACGAAGTTCTTCCAAGCTCCGGCCAAGCCGGAGGACTGGCAGACGGAGGAGATAGCTGTGATTCAGCAGGAGTCGCGACTTCGGGTCGCCGACAACACGGGTGCCAGGGAGATCCTGTGCATCCGGGTTCTCGGTGGCTCGGGTCGGCGCTACGCGAGCATCGGCGACGTCATCGTGGCTACGGTCAAGGACGCGATCCCGGGCGCTGGCGTGAAGAAGGGCGACGTCGTTAAGGCGGTCGTCGTCCGTACCGCCAAGGAGAGGCGGCGGCCGGACGGCTCGTACATTCGCTTCGATGAGAACGCTGCCGTGATCATCAAGGACGGTGGCGACCCGCGTGGCACCCGCATCTTCGGGCCGGTCGGCCGCGAGCTGCGGGACAAGCGCTTCATGAAGATCATCTCGCTCGCGCCGGAGGTGTTGTGACCATGAAGGTCAAGAAAGGCGACACCGTCGTGGTCATCGCCGGCAAGGACAAGGGAGCGCGCGGAAAGGTCATCGCGTCCTACCCGAGACTCGACAAGATCCTGGTCGAGGGCGTCAACCGGGTCAAGAAGCATACCCGCATCCGCACCACCCAGCGTGGCGCGAAGACCGGCGGCATCGTCACGCAGGAGGCGGCGATCCACGTCTCGAACGTGATGGTCGTCGACCCCGACGGGAAGCCGACCCGGATCGGTTACCGCATCGACGACAACGGCCAGAAGGTTCGCGTCGCCCGCAGCACCGGTAAGGACATGGCATCATGACGACCGCCACCGAGACGAAGCCGCTCCCGCGACTCAAGGAGCGCTACCGCGCCGACATCGTGTCCGCGCTGACCTCGCAGTTCAACTACACCAACCCGATGCAGGTGCCGGGCCTCGTGAAGATCGTCGTGAACATGGGTGTCGGTGAGGCCGCCCGGGACGCGAAGCTCATGGATGGCGCGATCCGCGACCTCGCCTCCATCACCGGTCAGAAGCCCCAGGTGCGCCGGGCGACCAAGTCGATCGCCCAGTTCAAGCTCCGCGAGGGCATGCCGATCGGGGCCAAGGTGACCCTGCGCGGCGACCGGATGTGGGAGTTCCTGGACCGGCTACTCTCGATCGCGCTGCCGCGCATTCGAGACTTCCGCGGTCTGGACGCGCGCAAGCTCGACGGGCACGGCAACTACACGTTCGGGCTTACCGAGCAGTCCGTCTTTCACGAGATCGACCAGGACAGGATCGATCGAGTACGGGGTATGGACATCACCATCGTGACCACCGCTGACACGGACGACGAGGGTCGGGCACTGCTGAAGCTGCTCGGCTTTCCCTTCAAAGACATGCCGAGCAAGGAGAACTGACATGGCGAAAAAGGCGCTGATCCTCAAGGCCGCCGCGAAGCCGAAGTTCTCGGTGCGCGCGTACACCCGCTGCCAGCGGTGTGGTCGTCCGAAGTCGGTCTATCGCAAGTTCGGCCTATGCCGAATCTGCATCCGTGAGATGGCTCACCGCGGCGAACTCCCCGGTGTGGCGAAAGCTTCCTGGTAACTCCCTTCGCCGAAGGCCTGCACAGGAACCGCGGCGAGAAAGGTCCGACGAAACATGACCATGACAGATCCGATCGCAGACATGTTGACGCGTCTGCGTAACGCCAACCAGGCCTACCACGACAAGGTGGTCATGCCCTACTCGAAGATCAAGGCGAACATCGCCGAGGTCCTCAAGGCCGAGGGCTACGTCGCCACGTGGACGGTCGAGGAACCCGCCGAGGAGACCGTCGGCAAGACGCTGGTGGTGGAGTTGAAGTACGGCCCGCACCGCGAGCGCAGCCTCGCCGGTATCCGTCGCGTCTCCAAGCCCGGTCTGCGGGTATACGCGAAGGCTCAGGAGATGCCACGCGTGCTCGGTGGACTCGGCATTGCCATCATCTCGACGTCCCAGGGACTGCTTACCGACCGGCAGGCCCGCAAGCGAAACGTAGGCGGGGAAGTCCTCGCCTGGGTCTGGTAAGCGGAGGCTGTAGAAATGTCGCGAATCGGGCGTAAGCCGATCGCCGTGCCGTCCGGCGTCGAGATCACCATCGACGGCCAGACCGTCAAGGTCAAGGGCCCCAAGGGCCAGTTGAGCCACACCGTCGCTGAGCCGATCACGGTCGAGCGTGACGACGATGGGCTGCACGTCAACCGCCCCAACGACGAGCGCAAGGCCAAGGAGTTACACGGCCTGAGCCGTACCCTTGTGTCCAACATGGTCGTCGGGGTGACCGAGGGCTACCGGAAGTCGTTGGAGATCAACGGCACCGGCTACCGGGTCCTGCAGAAGGGCACCGACCTCGAGTTCGCGCTCGGGTTCTCGCACCCGGTCGTTGTCGTGGCGCCGGAGGGCATCACCTTCACCGTGGAGCGGCCGACGCTGTTCCACGTTGCCGGCATCGACAAGCAGCAGGTCGGCGAGGTCGCGGCCAACATCCGCAAGATCCGACCGCCGGAGCCGTACAAGGGCAAGGGCGTGAAGTACACCGGCGAGGTCATTCGCCGCAAGGCCGGAAAGGCGGGTAAGAAGTGAGCCCGAACAGAGCTTGCTGCTCGCTGGTGACCGGGCGACGAGAGCTTGCGAGCCCCAGTCGCGAGCGCGAGGAGCGAGCGAAGCGAGCCCCGCAGTCGCGAGCAACCGTGGACGCAGTGGCGAACAAAGGAGTAATAGCGTGAGCGCATCTCTGCTTAAGCGCCGCAGCGGCGTCGCCGCGCAGCGCGCCGTTGGGCGGGCGCGGCGCCACTTCCGGGTCCGCAAGAACATCAACGGGACGCTCGAGCGGCCGCGTCTGGTGGTTACTCGCTCACTGCGGCAGATCACCGCGCAGATCGTGGACGACACCAAGGGGCACACGCTGATCTCGGCGTCGAGCCTCGACGTATCGATCCGGGGCACCAAGGGTACTGAAAAGCCTTTCGGCGGAGCCGACAAAAAGGCCGTGGCCGCCAAGGTCGGCGCGCTCGTAGCTGATCGGGCCAAGGCCGCAGGAATCAACAAGGTCGTCTTCGATCGCGGCGGGAACCGGTACGCGGGGCGCATCGCCTCGCTGGCCGACGCCGCGCGCGAAGCCGGACTCGAGTTCTAGGAAGGAGTGGACGTTATGCCAGGTCCACAGCGCCGGGGCTCCGGGTCCGGTACCAGTAGCACGGAGGGCGGAAGCCGCGAAGGCGGCGGTCGTGACGGTCGCGGTCGCGGCCGGGACGGCGGTCGGGGGCCCCGCGAGGCGGCGGAGAAGACACCGCACCTCGAGCGGGTCGTGACGATCAACCGCGTCGCCAAGGTCGTCAAGGGCGGCCGTCGATTCAGCTTCACCGCGCTCGTTGTGGTGGGGGATGGCGACGGCATGGTCGGCATCGGCTACGGCAAGGCCAAGGAGGTGCCCGCCGCGATCGCCAAGGGCGTCGAGGAGGCCAAGAAGCACTTCTTCAAGGTGCCGCGGATCGGTTCGACCATTCCGCACCCGGTGCTCGGCGAGGCCGCCGCCGGCGTGGTCCTACTCAAGCCGGCCAGCGCCGGTACCGGTGTCATCGCGGGTGGCCCGGTGCGCGCGGTGCTGGAGTGCGCGGGCATCCATGACGTGCTGTCGAAGAGCCTCGGGTCGTCGAACCCGATCAATATCGTGCATGCCACGGTGGCGGCGCTGCGGATGCTGGAATCGCCGGAGGCGGTCGCCGCCCGCCGCGGCCTCCCGGTCGAGGATGTCGCGCCCGCCGCGATGCTCGCGGCGCGCGCCGGGGCGGGGGTGTGACCCGGATGGCACGGCTCAAGGTAACTCAGATCCGGTCCGGGATCGGGGCGAAGCAGAACCAAAGGGACACGCTGCGCTCGCTCGGTCTGAAGCGGATCAACGACGTTGTGGTCAAAGAGGACCGCCCCGAGTTTCGGGGCATGATCTTCACCGTCAACCACCTCGTCACCGTCGAGGAGGTCGAGTAATGACGATCAAGGTCCACCACCTTCGCCCCGCTCCCGGAGCCAAGACCGACAAGACCCGTGTCGGTCGCGGTGAGGGCTCCAAGGGCAAGAGCGCCGGCCGTGGCACCAAGGGTTCCAAGGCCCGCAAGAACGTCCCTGCCTCATTCGAGGGTGGGCAGATGCCCATTCACATGCGCCTGCCCAAGCTCAAGGGATTCAAGAACAAGTTCAGGGTCGAGTTCCAGGTGGTCAACCTGGACCGGCTGGCCGAGCTTTTCCCGAGCGGGGGCCAGGTGGGCCCGGCCGAGCTGGTCGAGTATGGCGCGGTTCGGAAGGATCAGCCGGTGAAGGTGCTCGGGAGCGGCGAACTCGGCGGCGTGAAGCTCCAGGTGTCGGCGCACGCGTTCAGCGCGTCGGCGAAGGAGAAGATCGCCGCCGCTGGTGGCTCGGCCATCCAGCTGTAAGAATGTGAAGGCGTGGCGCCACGGCGAGCTTTGCGAGCCGCGCCGGCATGCCAGCGCGGCGACCACCTGCTCGCGTCGCAGGTGGGAGCCACGATCCGTGTGAGGGACGTGACGCCGTCGCAGCCCATACCGACCTGACCGACCGGTCGCGCGACTGTTAGAGTCTGCGATCGCACACCGTACCCCTAGAACCGCCCCGCCGTAGCCGTCGGCGGCCCGCCACGCGCAGGAGGAAGAACTTTGCTCTCCGCCTTTCTCAGTGCGTTCCGAACGCCTGACCTGCGCAAAAAGCTGATCTTTACGCTGGGAATCATCGCGGTCTACCGCCTCGGTGCGACTCTGCCCAGCCCAGGTGTCTCCTTCGGCAACGTCCAGGCGTGCATCGACGCGATCTCGGGCACGCAGCAAAACGGCGTCTACACGCTGCTCAACCTGTTCTCCGGCGGCGCGCTGCTCCAGCTGTCCGTCTTCGCGCTGGGCATCATGCCCTACATCACCGCGAGCATCATCCTCCAGCTGCTCACCGTGGTGATCCCGAGGCTCGAGCTGCTCAAGAAGGAGGGGCAGTCCGGCCAAGCGAAGATCACCCAGTACACGCGCTACCTGACCCTGGGTCTGGCGGTCCTGCAATCCTCCGCCTTCGTCGCGCTTGCCCGGTCCGGCCAACTCTTCCAGAATCAGTGCGACCAGTGGCCGGTCATCCCCGTCAACGAGCTGGGCATGCCGCTGACCCTGGTTGTGCTCGTGATCACCATGACCGCCGGCACGGGTGTGGTCATGTGGCTCGGTGAGCTGATCACGGACCGCGGCGTCGGCAACGGCATGTCAGTGCTGATCTTCACCTCCATCGCCGCCCGACTGCCCTCCGAGGGCTGGCGGATCAAGGAGAACCGGGGCTGGAGTGTCTTCGCCCTCGTGCTCCTCATCGGCATCATCGTGATCGCCGGTGTGGTCTTCATCGAGCAGGCGCAGCGGCGCATCCCGGTGCAGTATGCCAAGCGCATGATCGGTCGACGCATGTACGGCGGCACGTCCACCTACATCCCGCTGAAGGTCAACCAAGCCGGCGTCATCCCGGTGATCTTCGCGTCCTCGCTGCTCTACCTGCCGCAACTGGTGCTGGGCTTCATGGACCGGAACAACCCGAACGCGTTTTACCTGTTTGTCCAGGACTACATCGTCGACCCGACCAGCTGGGTCAACATCACCCTCTACTTCCTTCTGATCATCTTCTTCACGTACTTTTACGTCGGGATCACGTTCAACCCGACCGAGGTCGCCGACAACATGAAGAAGTACGGCGGGTTTGTGCCTGGAATCCGCCCAGGCAAGCCCACTGCGGAGTACCTGGACTTCATTCTCAGCCGGATCACGCTGCCGGGCGCGCTCTACCTCGGCATTATCTCGATCTTGCCTAACCTGTTCATCGGACTCGTCGGCGGAGGCCAGACGCTACAGAACTTCCCATTCGGCGGCACGGCGGTGCTCATCATGGTGGGTGTCGGGCTGGAGACGGTCAAACAGATCGAGAGCCAGCTCATGCAGCGCAACTACGAGGGGTTCCTCCGCTAGTGGGTGGAGCTCCTCTGACCGGGCCAGCAGGATTGAGGGAGAGTCGGAGGGTGGTGATCCCATGAGACTGGTGCTCGTGGGCCCACCCGGGGCGGGGAAGGGCACACAGGCGGAATTCATCGCCGCCCACCTCGCCCTTCCCAAGATCTCGACCGGCGATATCTTTCGGGCAAACGTCGCGGCCGGCACACCGTTGGGCGTCGAGGCCAAGCGGTACATGGATGGCGGCCAGCTCGTGCCCGACGAGGTCACCATCAATATGGTGAGGGACCGCCTGGCTGATCCTGACGCGGCTGACGGGTTCCTGCTCGACGGCTTTCCCCGCACCGTGCCGCAGGCATCTGCACTGGACAAGCTGCTGGCGGATCTCGGTGTGGGCCTGGACCTCGTGCTGGAACTCGTGGTCGACGATGACGAGGTGATCCGGCGCCTATCCGGCCGTCGGACCTGTCGGGGGTGCGGCAAGGTCTGGCATATCGACTTCGACGCGCCGACGCACGAGGGTGTCTGCGACCGGTGCGGCAACGAGCTGTACCAGCGTGACGACGACAAGGCTGAGACGGTCTCCGAACGGCTGCGTGTCTACGCCAGGGACACCGCCCCGCTCGTCGACTTCTACGGCGCGCAGGGCAAGCTGGTGGGGATCGATGCCACCGGACCAGTGGAGGACGTGACCGTGCGGGCAATCGACGCGCTTCGGTCGTACGGGGGATGAGTGCGAGCACGAAGAGCGAGCTTGCGAGCACCGCAGTTGCGAGCGAAAGGTAAATGAACGCGAGAATGTTTCGCCGGCAGCTCAATATTCAATACAAGACGCCGGAGCAGATCGAGAAGATGCGGGCCGCCGGGCTCGTCGTCGCCGAGGCGCTCGCCGCGATGCGTGACGTCGTGTCGCCCGGTGTGTCGACAGCCAAGTTGGACGAGATCGCTGACGAGGTAATCCGGTCGGCCGGCGCCACCCCCTCCTTCAAGGGTTACCAGGGGTATCCAGCCACGATCTGTGCCTCGGTGAACAGCCAGGTCGTGCATGCGATCCCAAGCCCAGCGCAGGTGCTCCACGACGGCGACCTCATCTCGATCGACTGCGGCGCTGTGCTCGACGGCTGGCACGGCGACGCCGCGATCACGGTCCCGGTCGGGCAGGTCGCGCCCGAGTTGCAGCGCCTCGCCACCACCGCGGAGGACTCGCTCTGGGCCGGACTCGCCGCGGCCGCGCAGGGTGCGCTGTCGGGGAGCGGCCGGCTCACGGACATCTCACGCGCCGTCGAGGTGGCGATACGCAGATCCGGCCGCTTCGGCATCGTGGACGGCTACGGCGGCCACGGCATCGGCACCGAGATGCACCAGGACCCCCACGTGCTCAATCACGGCCGCCCTGGCAAAGGCCCCAAGCTCGTACCCGGCCTCGTACTCGCCATCGAGCCGATGATCACGATCGGCTCGCCCAAGACCGTGGAGCTCTCCGACGGCTGGACCGTGGTGACCCAGGACGGCTCGGTGGCCGCACATGTCGAGCACACCGTCGCGATGCTCGATGACGGCGTCTGGGTGCTCACCGCCGACGATGGCGGCCGTTCCCGCCTCGGCGACCTCGTCACCTCCCGCGCCTAAGAGTTGATCCGAAGTGTGGTTTCACGCAAGAGAGCCAACGGCGATCGCGGTGGCGCCAAGGATTCGGGACGGTGCCATGACTTCTCCGATGGGTTCGTGCGAACAGGTGCCGAAGTAGGAGAATGTCACAACGCGCCTGACATCCGTCATATGCGCTGGACACGCCCGAGCGCGGGTGCGTTGACCTCTGTTTGCGGTCAATGCAGCCACCCGCGTACACTCATATCCGGCGCACAGCGTCGACTCTGGCATGCCCGCCTGCACTGTTATAGCGCTTCACGGCGGTGGGTCCCGGATCCGCGGCTGGCGCGGGTGGCTCCTCTAAACCACCTGCGAACGATTCTGTGCTCCTGTTCATTAGACCCAGCGTCAGTTAGCGGAGGATATGCCGAAGAAAGACGGTGCCATCGAGATCGAGGGCCGAGTAGTCGAGCCTCTCCCGAACGCCATGTTCCGGGTGGAGCTCGCCAATGGCCACCGGGTCTTGGCCCACATCAGCGGCAAGATGCGGCAGCACTATATCCGCATCCTGCCCGAGGACCGGGTCGTCGTCGAACTCTCGCCGTACGACCTGACCCGCGGGCGGATCGTCTACCGCTACAAGTGACGCGGTCGCAAGTATTCATCCGTCTTCTTGCTCAGGCTCGTGGCCGGTCTTCGGACAAGGCACACGGGTTCGGGCGCGAGCAAAAGTAAGGCATAACCGGTGAAGGTCAAGCCGAGCGTCAAGAAGATCTGCAACAAGTGCCGCGTCATCCGCCGGCACGGCCGGGTCATGGTCATTTGTGATGACCCGCGACACAAGCAGCGCCAGGGCTGAGCCCAACGCCTGCACCATAGATAGAGAGTTCCGTTCCGGCCGCGGGTCGATCGTTCATCAGAGCGCGCACTCATGGCTGACCCCCGGTCGGAGGCCGGGGCCCCGCCAGGGCAGGCGGGGAGGAGCGGGCACAGACCTCCGCGACAGCCACGACAGGAGTACGCCCACACATGGCACGTCTAGTCGGCGTCGATCTTCCCCGCGAGAAGCGGCTGGAGATCGCGCTTACCTACATCTTCGGGATGGGTCGCACGCGTTCGACGGAGACCCTCGTCGCGACCGGCATCGATCCCAACAAGCGCGCCAAGGACCTAACCGACGACGAGGTCGTGCAGCTGCGCGAGCACATCGAGGCCAACTACCGGGTCGAGGGTGACCTGCGCCGCGAGGTCGCCGCCGACATCCGCCGGAAGGTGGAGATCGGCTGCTACGAGGGCATCCGGCACCGTCGCGGCCTGCCGGTGCGCGGTCAGCGCACCCGCACCAACGCGCGCACCCGTAAGGGCCCCAAGCGAACGGTCGCTGGCAAGAAGAAGCCCGGCAAGAAGTAGTAACCGAGACCGCCCCACAAGCCACACAAACTGGAGCGCACACAGATATGCCACCGAAGGCACGTACCGGCCCCGCAGCCGCCAAGAAGGTGCGGCGCAAGGAACGAAAGAACGTCGCCCACGGGCAGGCGCACATCAAGAGCACGTTCAACAACACGATCGTGTCCATCACGGACCCGACCGGGGCCGTGATCTCTTGGGCGTCCGCCGGCCAGGTGGGTTTCAAGGGCTCGCGCAAGTCGACCCCATTCGCCGCACAGCTGGCCGCCGAGGCGGCCGCGCGCCGTGCGATGGAGCACGGCATGCGCAAGGTCGATGTGTTCGTCAAGGGCCCGGGTTCGGGTCGAGAGACTGCCATCCGTTCGTTGACCGCCGCGGGCCTCGAGGTCGGGACCATCTCCGACGTCACCCCGCAGCCGCACAACGGGTGCCGTCCGCCGAAGCGTCGCCGGGTCTGAGGCAGGGAAGGTAGACAACAATGGCTCGTTATACAGGTGCTGACTGCCGCCGCTGCCGTCGCGAAAAGATGAAGCTGTTCCTGAAGGGTTCCAAATGCGATGGGCCGAAGTGCCCATTCGAGTC
>Ga0209843_1000053_pt1 | contig 14777 bp, 19 predicted proteins | sample GWRWS1_20_30_FD_187222 | JGI IMG/M metagenome (GOLD analysis project Ga0209843, IMG submission 187222) | Riverbed sediment microbial communities from areas with vegetation nearby in Columbia River, Washington, USA - GW-RW S1_20_30 (SPAdes)... | ecosystem: Environmental > Aquatic > Freshwater >... | reverse complement strand
TGTGGCTTCCCGCTCGACGACAGCGCGGGCCTGGGCCGCGACGATCTGGGTGTCGTGGGCGACTTTGGCGTAGGTCAGGGCGCGGAGTTGGCTGAGCAGCTCGGCGACCGCCCGCCGCCACAACGGCGCACCCATCAGCACTCCCGCCGTGCGGTTACGTTCGCCCGGGCCCTCGCCGCCAGCCCGGACAGCTGCCCCGCCGCCGCCTCCAACACATCCGGGTCCAGCCGGTAGTAGGTGTAGCGGCCGCGCGGTTCACCGAGCACGATGCCGGCCTCGCGTAGCTGGGCTGGGTGGCGCCGGTGTCGGCGACCAGGTGGCAGGTGCACGCCGGCCCGTCGGCCAGCAGCTCGACGATGAGTACCCGCAGCGGGTCGGCCAACAAGCGGATCACATCATGCTCAGCTGAAATCAGCACAGCCTGATTAAGGGTCAGCGGTGGTCGCGAGTCAACTCGCCCACCTCATGTTCACCTCGGCGCGGACATTGATCGTCCCTGCTCGATTAAGCGGGAACTGGCGTCGCGGCGTCTAAAAGGGCGGCGAGCTGGCGCAGGTTTGCCGGCCGGGGCCAGTAGTAGACCCAGGTGCCGCGACGCTCGGAGTCGACCAGGCCGGCCTCCCGCAGCACCCTCAGATGGTGGGAGATCGTCGGACCAGAGACGTCGAAGCCGACGGTGAGGTCGCACACGCAGATCTCCCCGCCCGGGCGCTGAGGTGATCATTGACAGCACGCGAAGCCGGACCGGGTCGCCGAGGGCCTTGAACATGCGGGCCAGGTCCCCAGCCCGCTCCGGCCGCAGCGCCGCATCGGTTAGTGGCGCGCAGCAACCAGCGGAAACCACGGCGAGCGGCAGCAGCTGTTTCGACATGCCTCTAGGTTGACAGATGTCGAATCAGTGTGCAGACTCGGATCCTGTTTCGAGAAGCATCTAGACAGGGAGGCGCCGGTGTTCGGCCTTGGCAAGCGCCGCGACGGGGCGGTGGACGTGGCGTTTTGTGAGTCGTGTGGGCGGGTGTGCATGGCAGCCTGTCGTGCTGTGGCCACCTGGGCTGCGCGGATGTAGCTGTCGAGCAGATTTGAAGGGTGAGGATCATGGTGGAGCAGCTCACAATCGTGGCGGGCGGATCCGACGCCGACATGGCGGCGACGTACGAGCCGGCGGCGGGGAGCGGCTGTTGCAGCACCGCCAACGCTGCGACACCGCGCGTTTCGACGCAGGGTCGGCTGGTCATGGCGACTGTGTTCCAAATCGGCCGGATCCAGGCTAGAGTGTCATCGTTGATCGGCGATAGACGATGAAGGTGGAGTGTGACCGAGCTGTTGAATCGGGCTACGGCGGTGGAGTACGCGTCGTGGTTTCGCGCCCTGGCCGATCCGAGCAGGGTGCAGATCGTGGAGCTCCTCGCCCGGGCGGGGCGGCCCATGAGCGTCGGGGAGATCGTGGCCGCGGTGGGGCTGGCGCAGTCCACCGTGTCGCAGCACCTGAAAATCCTCGCCGAGGTGCGGTTCGTGCTCGTCGACCCAATCGGCAACGCCCGGCACTACCGAATCAACGAGACATGTGTGTCTTGCTTCCCATCCGCCGCGGACGTGGTGATGGGCAGGCCCGCACCACCGACCCCGCAGGAAGGCGGTCAAGCATGACCACGGCGATCACTGTGGACACTGCTGCTGCCGAGACGCCGGTCCGGGTGATGTCCGATGAGGACGCTGCGGCGGTACTGGCCATCTACCAGTACGGTCTGAACACTGGGTTGGCCAGCTTCGAGACGGAGGCGCCGACCTGGCGGGTCTTCGACGCCGCCCGGCTGCCAGCCCACCGACACGTCGCCGTCGACACCGCCGGGACCGTCATCGGGTGGGTTGCCGCCTCCCAGGTGTCGGCTCGACCCGTGTACGCCGGCGTCGTGGAACATAGCCTCTACGTCCACCCCGACGCCCAGGGCAAGGGTGTCGGGCAGCTGCTGCTCCAAACCCTGATCGCCTCCACCGAAGCCGTAGGGATCTGGACCATCCAATCCAGTGTTTTCCCGGAGAACGCGGCCAGCCTCGCACTGCACGCTCAAGCCGGATTCCGAATTGTCGGCACCCGGGAGCGCATCGGCCAACACCACGGCCGCTGGCGCGACGTCGTCCTCATCGAACGCCGCAGCCCACACGTCACTTGACCAACAACCATGCCCCTGCATATAGACCCTCCTCACCCCGCTGATTCGAAAACTGTCGACATAGGAGCGAACATGACGAGTACCCGAACGCCAGAACTGCCGGCGGTTGTGATCGGCGCCGGACCGGTCGGTCTGGCCGCCGCGGCACATCTGGCCGAACGCGGCCTCCACTTCCTGATTCTGGAAGCTGCCGACACGGTCGCCGCTTCTGTGGCCGCATGGGGTCACGTGCGTATCTTCAGCCCGTGGCGATACAACACAGATCCCGCCGCTCGCCGGCTGCTCGCCACCGCTGGGTGGACCGAACCTGACCCGAACGCGCTGCCCACGGGCCGCGAACTCATAGACGCGTACCTCACACCATTGGCTGCACACCCAGCGATCGCCGCCCGGTTGCGCGTGCGTACGCGCGTGGAGGCCATCACGCGCCGGCACCACGACCGGGTGCACAGCGCTGGGCGGGAGACCGCACCGTTTCTGCTGCGTCTCCGCACCCCCGATGGCGAGGTCGACGAGGTCGAGGCTCGTGCGGTGATCGACGCCTCGGGTACGTGGACGGTGCCCCACGTGCTTGGTGGCGACGGCCTGCCGGCGCTGGGCGAGGGCGAGCACGCCGACCGGATCACACCGGCGCTGCCCGATGTCCTCGGCGTGCAGCGGCATCACTTCGCCGGCCGACACACCGTCGTGGTGGGCGCCGGCCACTCGGCCGCGACCACCCTGTTGGACCTGGCCACTCTCGCCGAGACCGAACCGGGCACCCGGGTCACCTGGGCCATCCGATCCGGGTCGCCAGGTCGAGCCTACGGCGGCGGCGACACCGACGCCCTGCCCGCCCGCGGCGCGATCGGCACCCGCCTGCGCGCGCACGTGCAGGCCGACCGTATCGATGTGATCACCGGCTTCCACACCCATACAGTGAGCGCGCTGCCCGGCGGCGTCGTCAAGCTGACCGGACGAGGGCTGGACGGCACGGAGGAGAAGCTGACTGCCGACGTGGTGGTCAACGCCACCGGCTTTCGGCCCGACCACACCCTCGCCGCCGAGCTGCGCCTCGATCTGGACCCGATCCTCGGCTCGACCCGGGCATTGGCTCCGCTGATCGACCCGAACCACCACTCCTGCGGCACGGTCCCCCCGCACGGCGTCGACGAGCTCACCCACCCCGAACTGGGCTACTACGCGATCGGGGTCAAGAGCTACGGTCGCGCCCCGACGTTCCTTCTCGCCACCGGATACGAACAAGCCCGGTCCGTGGTCGCGGCCCTCGCCGGCGACTGGGAAGCCGCCCGCGACGTCCAGCTCCACCTGCCCGAGACCGGGGTCTGCTCTAGCACCCTGGCCCTCGACGGCGCCGAGGCTGAAAGCTGCTGCGGTGCGGCCGACCAGCCAGCAGCCGCCGGGATCGGCCGCGGGTTGGCCACCGGCCTTGCGGGTGGCCGGAGCCCGCTGGCCATCATCGAGCGGATTCCCACCGCCAGCAGCTGCTGCGGCTGAGCCGTCCACAACCGACGACCAGATGATCGCGACGAACACGCCGGTCGCCGAATCCAGACGGGTCGGCGACCGGCACGCGTCTGGCCACCGGCAAATGCTCGCGGCACTCGCAGTCACCGTCTTCGGGCTACAGGCGGCCGCCGTCGCTGTGCTGCCGGCTGTCGGCCGTGCCGACGTCGGCGCCCTGGCCTGCGTGGTGATCTTCGGCTTGGGCTTCGGCGTCGCCACCATCGCGCGCCCCGCGATGCTAGCCGACCGGTTTGGCGGCGCATCGTATGCCGGCATCGCCGGCGCTCTCGCCCTGCCGGTCACCGTAGCTAAGGCCGCAGCTCCCCTGGTCGCCGCAATCGTGGCGAACAGCATCGGGGGCTACACCACAGTCATGATGGCTGCGGCCGGTGCGTGCGCCTTGGCCGCCTCGTTGCTCGCCATCGCCGGCGGCCACCGCAAGCTCGCCGCCGCACGGGTCGGGAGTCCCGATGTGAGCGGCCCGCAATGAGTGGCACCGTGCCGCCGCAACCGCCGACCTCCGCGGCTGGTGTTTCGCGGTGGCAAGACCTGTCCGGCCTCGGTGAGCGCCTGGCCTATCCGATCCTGCTCGTGCTCGGGGTCACCGACTCGGCCGCCTACAGCCTCATCGGTCCCATCCTGCCTACGCTTCGCCAAGCCACCGGCAGCACGGACACCACGATGAGCCTGCTGGCCGCGGCCTTCCCGCTGGCGATGCTGACAGGCTTCGCTGTGGCCGGGCGGCTCGCCCATGCTCGGCGGACCGGTGCGGCGATGCTGGTCGGCCTCTGCTGCCTGCTCGTCGGCTCTCTCACGTTCGTTATCACCACTGCGCTTCCCATTATGTTCGCAGCTCGTGCGGTGATGGGTGTCGGTTCCGGGTGTCTGTGGATCGCCATCACCTTCCGCACTCTGCAGTATTGGCCCGGGCAGGAGTACCTGTGCATGAGCCGCATCTACGCGGCCTACTCGGTGGGCGCGTTGGTCGGACCCGGTTTGGCCACTCTCGGCGGCGTACGGCTGCCCTTCGCCACATACGCCACCGTCGTGTTACTGTGCCTGCCTTTGGTGGTGGCCCTGCCCACAGCGAAGGCCAGCAACGTGACCCGCGACCTGACGATGATCCGAACCCGAGGGTTCTGGACTGCGGCCATCGCCATCATGTTTGCCATCACCGCCATCGGGACCCTGGACGGCGTGCTGCCCCTGCATTTCGCCACCCGCCTCACCCAGAGCCAGATAGGGCTGGCTTACATCGCCACCGCGGTCCTGATCGCCGTGGCCTCGGCCGTGGCCGGCAACACCCGCCCCGGCGCGGCACTGACTCTCGGTGGCATTGGCGTCGTCGGCGGTATCGCCCTGGCCGGCGCTAGCACCACCGTGCCCGTGTGGCTTTGCGCGCTCGCCCTGATCGGTCTTGGTGCCGGTGCCGCGCAGACCGGAGCCACTGGGATACTTCTGTACGCGGTGCCCACCGAACGCATAGTGACCGCCATGGTGGTGTGGTCCCAGATGGGCATCCTCGGATACCTCATCGCGCCAGCCGTCGGCGGCCCGCTCGCTGCGTGGCTTGGCTTCCAATGGCTCGGCCTGCTTCCCCTCGGCGCGGGCATCGTCCTCGTGGCCAGCACCATTATCTCGCATCCACATAGGACTCCTAGAAGGGAACGCTGACTTATTGATCGCATCCCATGCCGAGCGGCGGACACCCGCTGCTACGAGGCGAGAGCGCTGGGCAGAGATCGGATGGTCCACATCATGCGGGCGAGGCTGACTGGGACGGCCGCGGCCATAGGCCAGACGAGCGTCGGGGCGAGCAGCAGGGCGGCGGCGACCATGGCTGCGTCGAGCACAAGTAGCCCTAGCCCTCCGACGCCGGCCAGGCGGGTTCGGCGGTAGCTGTGGCGGCCGGTGGCCGCGAGAACGAGGACGGCGACAACGAGCAGCAGCGCCGATCCGAACACGACGGCGGCCGGATGTGGGATGGGCCAAGTCCAGGCCCGAGAGACGATGAGGCTGGCGCCCCAGCATGCGGCGGCGACGGGTCCGGTGGCGAGCAAGAGTCGTGCGGCACGGCGGCCGGGTGCCTGCGCGACGAACGCGTCGGTGATCTGCTGGGGGGTACCGAACTCGGCGATCGCGGCGTGGGCGGCCTGGGTGGGGGACCGGCCTGCGGCAACGTGCTGGTGCCAGGTATCGGTGATTCCGTCGGCGAGTTCGTCGACGGCGTCGGCGGGCAGCCGCCGGGCCAGCCTGTTCACGTAGTCATCGATTAGCTGGTGGCTGGCCATGGTCTGGTCTCCAGCAGGGCGGTAATGGCGGTGGCGAAGTCGTGCCAGTTGCTGCGGTCTGCGTGCAGCCGCCGCTGCCCGGCGGCGGTAAGCCGGTAGGTGCGGCGGCGTCGGCCGTCGACGGTCGACCAGGACCCAGCGATCAGCCCGGCGCCGGCCAGCCGGTGCAGCGCTGGGTAGATGGTGCCGGTGGGCAGGTCGAATCGGCCACCGCTGCCTTCGCGCAGGGCTTCCTTGACGGCGTAGCCGTGTCGCGGGCCGGCCTCCAGCGTTGCTAGCAGCAGCACGTCCAGGTGGCCCTTGAGCACCTGTGCCTGCGCGTTCACGAGAAGGACTCTACAGCTCTCATACGTAGCTATGCTACTCTCGCGTTGATAGGTAGCAAACCTAGCTATGAGTGGTGGTCGACGTGGTGGAGCGGCTGGCGGTCGAGGCGCGTGGTCTGGTCAAGCGGTTCGGCGACGTGATGGCGTTGGCCGGGGTCGACCTGGTTGTGCCGGCCGGCGAGGTGCTCGGGTTGTTGGGTCCGAACGGGGCGGGTAAGACCACCGCGGTGCGGATCCTGACGACGCTGCTGCCGCCCGACGGTGGCTGGGCCCGGGTGATGGGCCTGGACGTGGTGCGCCAGTCGGGCGAAGTCCGCCGCGTGATCGGCCTGTCCGGCCAGTACGCCGCGGTCGATGCGTATCTGACCGGACGGGAGAACCTGCTTATGATCGGCCGGCTGTCCGGGCTGAGCCGCAGCTCGGCGCGGCGGCGGGCCGACGATCTGCTGGAGCTGTTTGATCTGACCGACGCGGCTGGCCGCACTGCCCGCACGTACTCGGGCGGGATGCGTCGGCGGTTGGACGTGGCCGCCAGCTTGGTCGCCCGACCGGCGGTGCTGTTTCTGGATGAGCCCACTACCGGATTGGATCCGCGGGGGAGGCTGGGCTTGTGGCGGCTGCTGGGCGAGCTGACCGCGCGCGGCACCACCGTGCTGCTGAGCACCCAGTACTTGGAGGAGGCTGACCGGCTCGCCGACACGATTGTGGTCCTCGACGCCGGGACGGTGATCGCCTCCGGCACGCCTGAGCAGCTCAAGGCCAGGGTGGGCGGGGACCGGCTCGAGCTGCAGGCATCGCCCGGCGAGGACCCGACCGCACTGGCGGCGGCCATGGTCGGGCTCGGTTCCGCACCACCGACTGTCGACGTCGACGCCGGGCGCGTCGCGGTGCCGCTCACGGACGGCCCCGGCATCCTTCCCGACGTGGCCGCCCGGCTGTCCGCCGCTGGGCTGCGGGTGTCCGATCTGGCTCTGCGCCGCCCCACCCTCGATGACGTGTTCCTCACCCTGACCGGTCAACCAACCACCACCGAACCGTCCACAACGGACACTGTTGTCGTGGGGAGGCCCCGATGACCGCCACGACCGCCCATGCCGGCTTCCGGCGGTTGAGCGGGCTCGGCTGGCTGCTGGCCAATATCGCCACCGTCACCGGCCGCAACCTGCACCGGCTGGTCCGGGTACCGACGCTCATCGCGTTCGCGACCGTTCAGCCGATCCTCTTCGTGCTGCTGTTCAACTACGCCTGGGGCGGCGCCATCCATCCGCCTGGGGTGCAGCGGTATATCGATTACGCGCTGCCCGGTATCTATGTGCTGGCCATCGGGTTCGGCGCATCGCAGACGGGGGTGGCCATCGCCGACGACCTGACCACCGGCATGATCGACCGGTTCCGGGCGTTGCCGATGGCCCGCTCCGCGGTGCTGGCCGGGCGAACCGCCGCCGACCTGGTCCGCAACCTGTTCGTCCTGTTGCTGATGACCACTGTCGCCTATGCGATCGGGTTCCGTTTCCACGCCGGACTCGCTGCGGCGGCTGCGGCGATCGGCCTGGCCTTGGCCGTCGGGGTCGCCTTCTCATGGATCTTCGGCCTGTTGGGACTGCTTGTCCGCGACCCCGAATCGGCCGGCATCGGCGGGCTGCTCGCCATCATCCCGCTCATCTTCACCAGTTCCACCTTCGTCGCGGTGGCCACATTTCCGGGCTGGCTGCAGGCCTTCGCGAAGATCAACCCGATCACCGTCACCGTGGATGCCATTCGCGTGCTCTGCGTGGGCGGACCCGCGGCCGAACAGATACGGCAGGCCCTGGCCTGGATCGGTGCCCTACTCGCCGTGACCGTCCCCGCCGCCGTCATCCGCTACCGGCGCACCACCGCCACATGAACACCCCACCCGCCGCCCTTCCTGACCGTACGGTGAGATCATGACCGACGGCCCGCTCGACGTGCTCGTGGTCGGGGCAGGACCCACCGGGCTGAGCCTCGCCGCGCAGCTGGCCGCGTTCGGCGTCGCGCCACGCATCATCGACCGAGGGCACGACCGGGTCCACGAATCCCGGGCCTTGGCCATCCAGCCACGCACCCTCGAGGTCCTGGCCGGCCTCGGCGTCACCGGCGAGATGGTGGCGCACGGTAATCCCTCGGTCCAATTGCGCATGCACGTCCGCGGCCGAGAACTGGCGGTGCCGCTGTTCGACCTCGGCCTCGACGACACGGCGTATCCGTTCCTGCTGTTCCTGTCCCAGGCCGAAACCGAGCGCATCCTCCAAGAGCGCCTCAGCGAGGCCGGGGTGGAGGTCGAGCGCGGCGTCGAGCTCGTCGACCTGGTCGACGCGCCGGACGCTTTTGCCGCCACGCTGCGCCACCGCGGCGGCCGGGAGGAGATCGTGTCGGCCCGCTATGTGGTGGGCTGCGACGGCGGCCACAGCACGGTGCGGCGCGCCGCTGGGATCGCGTTTACGGGAAGCTCCTACCCGCAGACCTTCGTCCTGGCCGATGTTGAGGCAGACGGGATAGAACCCGGCGCGGCCCACGTGTTCCTTTCCGGCAACGGGATGCTGTTCTTCTTCCCCCTCGGCAAGCCGGCCACCTGGCGGCTGCTGGCCATGCGGCCATCCTCTGACCCGACCCCACCCGATGCTCCGGTTACCCTCGACGAGGTAAAGGCCATCTCCGACGCCTACACACAAAGGACAGTGCGGCTGCGTGACCCGGTATGGATGACCAACTTTCGGCTCCACCACCGCGGCGCCAGCCACTACCGGTCCGGGCAGGTATTCCTGGCCGGCGACGCCGCCCACATCCACAGCCCAGCCGGCGCCCAGGGCATGAACACCGGCATCCAGGACGCGACCAACCTCGGCTGGAAACTCGCCTACACGCTGCGCGGCCTGACCGATCCGGCGGTGTTGGACACCTACGAACCCGAACGCGCGCCGGTCGGGCGCACCGTACTGCGCTTCACCGACCGGGCCTTCACCATCGCCACATCCACCAACCCGATCGTGCGATTCGCCCGCATCCGGGTCGCCCCGGCGGTGATCCCGCTGGCGCTGAAGGCCAGGACCGGTCGGGCGTACTTCTTCCGGACCGTGTCCCAGCTGGGCATCCACTACGGGCACAGTCCACTGTCCCTCAATGGTCCGAACCCGCCGCGCCGCGGTCCCCGCGCCGGCGACCGGCTACCCGACGCGACCATCGTCCATGATGGACGGCCGACCACCCTACACGCGGCCACGGCCGCACTCGGATGGCACGTACTGCTGTGCGGGAACGCCGACGCTTGGCCGGCCGAGAAGACAACCGAGATCGGCGCCAGGTACGCCGGCCTGCTCACCGTGCATTACGTCACCGCGCAGCCCACGCCCGCAACACTGCACGACCCGCACGGGCAGGCATTACACCGCCTCGGTATCACCGCCGACGACATCGGGCAATACCTTGTGCGCCCCGACGGGCACGTCGGCTATCGTGCCGGCGGCAACGATCTCACCGGATTGGCCCGCTACGTAAGCCGCTGGTTACTGGGCTAGCTCAACCGCGGCAGCGACCACGCCCGCCCGTCCCGGCGGACGGTTGGCCTGGCGATGGTCTGGCCCGCGAACGCGGCTGGCGGGCGTAGGTGCGTGGAGTCCTCCATTTGTTGCGGCAGGGTCGGCGATCCGCATAGCCACAACGGCACCCGAGACGCGCGACGTGTTTGGGGTTGCATCTTGTACTTAGGTACAGGTTTATCGTGGTTGAGACAGGATGGAGCTACGACGACGGAGGTGGATGTAGTGGTCGACCGGGAGGTGCTGCGCGAGGTGAGCGATGCGACCTTCGACCGGGAGGTGTTGGCGGCGGGCCGGCCGGTGCTGGTGGAGTTCTTCGCCACGTGGTGCGCCAACTGCCGCAGGCTCGCGCCAGTGATCGATCGACTAGCCGCCGATCTGTCTGACCGGGTCGAGTTCGTAAAGATCAACGTCGACGACAACCCCGAACTCGTTGGCAGGTACGGGATTTCTTCGACGCCGACCCTGATCGTGTTCGATCGTGGTGAGCGCGTCGCCTCGACGGTTGGTGCCCATCAGGAGCCGGCGGTACGCGCGCTTCTTGCCGGTGTTCTGGACGACCAACGAGGCGAGGGCGTGCACGCTGGCCAGCCGGGATGGGTGGACGCAGAGGCGTGCACCCTTCCAACTGCGGAGCGGCCGCTGCGACAGGCCGAGTTCGACGACCTGTTCGCCACGGCGGTGACTTCGATAGATCGGGTCGACCGCACACGGCTGCGACTGGGGCTCACACCCGATCCAGCGGTGGCGGCGCGGGCGGCGGATCTGGTGGTGCGGGAGACCGACTGCTGCGGGTTCTTCACTTTCACGCTCGCCGCCACCGATGGTCATGTGATGTTGGACGTGGCGGTGCCGGACAGCCGGGTCGATGTCCTCGACGCGCTGGGCGCGCACGCCAAAGCGAGGGTCCGTTCATGACATTGGGACTGCGCTCTGGACAGGTGGCCGCGGCGGCGGGCGTGAACCAGCAGACGTTGCGCTACTACGAACGGCGGGGCCTGGTCGCCGAACCGGACCGCACGCTGGGCGGACACCGCTTGTGTCCGGCACAGACGGTTACCATCCTTCGCGTCATCAAGACCGCGCAACGACTCGGGTTCACATTGGACGAAATAGCCGACCTGCTCGATGCGGCCACCCACCGCCACGGCCGGCGACGGGATCCGGGCTTGCACGTGCGTGCGCAAGGCAAGCTCGCCGAGGTGGAACGAAAGATCGCCGACCTGACCGTCATCCGCGACACATTGCGGCAGGCGGTCGCGGCCGGTTGCGACGATCTGATCACCTGTGCGGAGAACCCGTGCTGCCCGCTCCCGTTCACCGAGCTCGCCCAAGGAGACACTATTGCGGAAGTCTGAGCGCCGCCGCATCCTTCCATCCGGGTTGACCGGCCTCGCGGGCATCGCATGCGCGGCGTGCTGCGCAATACCGCTGCTGCTGGCCGTCGGCGTTCTCAGCGGCGCGGGATGGGCCGCCGCCGGCCGTATCATGCCCGGCGTCGCCGTCGCCCTCGCCGCTGCGGCCGGAATCGCCTGGTGGTGGGTGGCGCGTCGGCGCCGTCACGGCGATGGGTGTAGCGGCGGGAACTGTTCGTGTGGCGACCAGCCCGCCGATCGGGAGTCGCCCGTGACATCGGTACGGTCCTCCTCGTGACAGTTGCCCGCTCGATCGCCCTGTTCGTGCTCGCCGCGCTGGCCGAGATCGGAGGTGCCTGGCTGGTCTGGCAGGGCTGGCGCGAAAACCGCGGCCTGCTATGGATCGCCGCCGGTGTGCTGGCTCTTGGACTGTACGGGTTCGTGGCCACCTTCCAGCCCGACCCGCACTTCGGACGCATTCTCGCCGCGTACGGCGGAGTCTTCGTGGCCGGTTCCCTTGCTTGGGGCGTGGTCGTCGACAACTTCCGCCCCGACCGGTGGGACCTTGTCGGAGCTGCACTGTGTCTGCTCGGCGTCGCTGTGATCATGTTTGCGCCTCGCGGCGCAGCCGGTTGACCTAACAACCGTGGAGAGCGGCACGTAGGCGAGAGGGAGCTCCTCACGTGACCAAGGTTGTGTCGCACCCACCGGAGTCGCTTGTTTGGGTTCGTGCGTCGAGGTACGCGCTCCAGTCGGGCCGTGTGTCGAACGCCCAACGCAGAGCGGTCTGGGCGTTGACGCCGAGGAGGTCCGCGACTGCGATGGCTGGAAGTTGTCGGCTAGTCACGGCGCCCTTCGCGTGCGGACGGCCAGCACTATGGCGATGGTGAGGCTGGCGGCCATCCACGCGGCCGCGTACCCGAAGCCGACCGTTGGGGAGATCGCGGCCCAGAGCAGGCCGACGACGGCGGAAGAGACGAAGTCCCCGCCGGCCTGGACCACGCCGAGCAGGCCGAACCCGCTGCCGCGCAGCCGGTCGGGCAGCGCGGCGGCGACCATGGCCGTCTCGGCCGTCTCGGCCAGCCCGATGCCGGCCCCGGCCAACGCGAATGCCGACAGCAGCATCGGCCATGCCCCGGTGCCGGTAGCGAAGCCGGCATAGGCGAGTACGTACACGCCGGCGCCGGCCGCGAACACCGGCCGCGGCCCGACCCGGTCAACCAGTGCGCCGCCAACCAGGGAGGCGCGGCCACGGCGTTGTGGCCGGCGTAGAGCAGGATGGCCAGCGACGTGGCGGCGGTGAGCGCACGGCCGTCGGCGTGCAGCAAGTCGGTGGCGCGGAGGATCAGCAGAGTGGTGGCGATGTCGCCACACTCGAATGCGACCACCGGCGCCAGCGCCCGCAGTAGTCCTGCGTCGCGCAGTTCGGTGAGGTTGAGCCGCAGCCGGCGCCGCCCGGCCGGAGCGGCCACCGTGCGGCCGGCTTGGCGGGCGGCGATGGTAATCGCGGCTGCGGCGAACATGCCCGGTATCGCGGCCAGCAGCAATGTGGACCGTATCCCGACCAGAGTGACCAGACCGGCCGCGAGCAAGGGACCGACCAGTGCGCCGAGGTTGTCTCCGGCCCGTTCCAGCCCGTACGCGCGGCCGTGTGCCGAGATGGGGGCGAGGGAGGCTAGCAACGCGTCGCGGGATGGGGAGCGCAGTCCGCGTGCCATCCATGAACCGGCCCGCAGCAGAGCGACCTGCCACACAGCCGTTGCGAAGCCGATCGCGCCGCCCAGCACGGCGGTGCCCAGATAGCCACCGCGGGCCAGCCGGCCACGCACGGCCGGGTCGTTGGCTAGCGGTCCGCCGGCCAGCTTGGACAGGCCGATCAGCGCGTCACTGGCGCCTTCGATCAGTCCCAGCGCACCTGGACCGGCGTGCAGCGTGCCGGTGAGGAAGGAGGGCAGGACGGCGGTGGTGATCTCGTGGCCGGCGTCGGAGAAGAAGCTGGCTGCACCGACCCCGGCCACACCTGCGGTCAGCCACCGCTCGCTGCCGGCCGCGTCTTCGGCCGTGGAGTCCGGACCGGGGTCGTCACGCGTCACACTGAGCTCCAAGCATGTCGGTGGCCGGCTTTGGTGGTGGGTGGGAGGCGGGCCGTGCTCCGGTGCGCGCGCCGACGCTCCCGCGAGCGGTCGGGTCAGGTGAGCAACATGCCGAAGATGTCGCGGCCGAGTGTCACGGCGGCGGCCTGGTCCAGGACGGTTGCTGCCAGGTGCGGGCGCGCCGCAATCCACGCCTCGGCGTGGGCCGCCGTGGTGAAGAAGTTGATGGTCGTGCAGCAGGTGTCCGCGGATCGGCCGGTCGCGCCGATCGCCGCATACACGACCACCGTCGCGAGCGGGGCGAAGGTGGCCACGCCGTCGGTGACGGTCACGGTGATCGGCTCGCCGGTTTGTGGGTCGGCGGAGGTGATCGTCGCGTTGAGGCCCAGCATCGACGGCACACCTAACGCGTCGATCGCGCACATCGCCCACACCCGCACGCCACCCAGCTCCACGACATGGGCAGTTGGTGTTGGCGAGAACGGGTAGGCGGCGACCAATCCGCCTTGCTGGTCCACCGCGACTAAATCATCGCCGGCAAGGCGACGCAGCGCGGTGACCGGGTCGAGGCCGGCGCTGGCAGCGACACGGGTGAGGTCGTCCGGGCTGGGCGCGGCGCCGGTCGCAGCGAAATGCCGTAACACTGTTCGGTGCACCTCGCGTAAACCATCGGGCAGTGTCGCGGCCCGCCGGGGCCGATCGACGCGAATCGGATCATCTGGCGGCGCAGAACCTTGCGTCTGCGTTGACGGTGCGGCCGCGGTGTCGTCCTGCCCGACGTGTCCGGTATGCAGCGCCGCGAGCAGTGCGGTACGGATCTGGTCACCGGTCGGCGGGGCCAGGACGCATGCTGCTGGAGCGTCCGTGGCAGCGCCGGTGACATCGATCCCGTCGACGAGCACCGACGGGGACGGATAGTCGCCGACTATTTCCGTCACGTTCGGGGGCAGGCCGAGTTCGGCCAGACAGTCACGCAGCAGTTCCCGCGTCGCGGGCAAGTTGGGGCAGTCCGGCACAGCACGCAGTTGGACGATCACCACACCATTCTCAACCCTGTACTTACTTCGGGGTCCAGCCTTCGGGCGGGCAGACTGGGAGGATGCGAATCGGTGATGTGGCGAAAGCCAGTGGCGTGAGCTGGAGACGCGGCGTTACTACGAGCGCCGGGGCATCCTCGCGTCGCCCGCGCGCACCTGCTGCTGATCCTCGCATTGGATCAAGGTTCCCGCGCCGGCCGCATCCTTGTCGACCTGGGCGTGGACATCGCCGGACTCAAGAAGGAACTCGCCTGAGGTCGAGCACTCGCGGGCCGGGTGCGGGCTCGAGCGCCCAACGCACCGCGGCCGGCGCATAATCCGGGCGGTGCTCGGCGTATGTGGCCGCCCGCTGCACCGAACGACGAGACGTGAAGTAGCCGTTCGTCCTGTTCCAGGCGGTTACCTTATCGGCGCCGCGAGTACACGGACTGCCGGGTCTGGACC
>Ga0209843_1000052_pt1 | contig 14792 bp, 16 predicted proteins | sample GWRWS1_20_30_FD_187222 | JGI IMG/M metagenome (GOLD analysis project Ga0209843, IMG submission 187222) | Riverbed sediment microbial communities from areas with vegetation nearby in Columbia River, Washington, USA - GW-RW S1_20_30 (SPAdes)... | ecosystem: Environmental > Aquatic > Freshwater >... | reverse complement strand
ATCGCTCTAACCAACTGGGATCCGCCTGCGCTCGGGGTCTTGAGCAAGTATGGAATTGATTGGGCGATCGTAGGGCGCGGGAGTCCACTCGACCGAGTTCTGGCAGGCCGGCGCGAATGGCAAGCACGTTACCAGGATGCAAAGGTCAGCCTGTACGTGAGGCGGCAGGCGTGAGGTTAAAAGATGGAGCCGTACAGGCCGTTCGCTGCATTGCGTCGCACCAGCAGCAGCTCCAGGAGCATGCGCAGGCCGTCCCGCAGGATCCGGACCTTTGTGCCTGGCTGATCTGTCCAGTTGACCGGCACTTCGGCGATGCGGTACCCCCGCCGCTGGGCGATGTAGAGCAACTCCAGATCGAACCCATAGCCGTTCACGCGGCTCACTGAGAAGAGATCTTGAGCCACAGCTCCCCGGAACAGCTTGAAGCCGCACTGCGTGTCGGCGATGCCACGGACGCTGAGTCGTTGAATAATCCAGTTGAACAGGTTTCCCAGCACGATCCTGTGCCATCGGGCCCTGACGGTGTAGCGGTTGTCGCGGGAAGCCAGCAACCGGGAGCCGATCGCGATGTCCGCTCCATCCTTCAGAAGACTCTCCAGGCGTTCCAGTTCCTGAATGGGCGTGGCGCCATCCGCGTCTGCAAAGAGTTGCAAGCGGCCACGCGCGTCCAGCATTCCCCTGCGGACTGCGCCGCCCTTCCCTGTATTCTGAGCAAGCTGCAGGAGTCGGATGGTTGGTGCTTCAGTTTGGAATTTCTCAACCACGACGACGGTCTCGTCCTTGCTTCCATCGTCCACGACCAGGATTTCATAGGCCATACCGCGCCGTCCCAAATAGGCGGTGATGTTGCGCAGGTAGGGAATGATCCGATCCGCTTCGTTGTAGGCCGGGATAATGATAGAAATGTCAACGAGTTCGTTGGGATAGGATGTGGTCACGTGGGGCTTCCCAGGTTCCAAACGTGGTGAGGACGAACCTCCTCTGGACCAAGGCTTTTGTGCCCGCCACCCTAACTGAGCAAGGGACGGATTGCAAGAAAGAATGGGGGGCTTGACAGATCGGCCTTGCGCGCGAGAACGTATAGGTATAAGAGACAGGGATAGACCGAACAGCCGGAGGTGTGGCATGCGCCCGTCGGGTCTCGTCGCAAAACCCATCGGTCTCTTGGTAGGAGTTGCCGCACTTGCTGCCTGCGCCTCCGCGACTCCACCCAGCCGTCTGGCCGACTATATGGGACAGCAAGTGCTGAGCCTGCCGGCGTCCGCCTCAACCTTGCCTGAGCAAAGACCGATCCGAGCCGGTCTCGTCGTAATCTCTGATACCACAGCTCCAGATGCCGCGCCCGCCCTGCCGGACGAAGCGCTGAACCGGCTGTCCGAACTGCTGAGACAGGAGTTCAGTCAGTTCCTCCCGATCGCAGTCGAGAAGATCATCCCGGCCGATGGCATCCTGCCTGGTGGAGCCTCGAGCCAGTTCAGCGAGCTTGGGAAGAAGCACGGCGTGGAGTATCTGCTGGTGGTGGTCGGCTCGAGCACCGAGCAGGAGTATCCGGTGTATGTCTTTCTCGGATGGACGAGTCACATGCAGCCAGGCTTCCGACGCGACAATTGGTCCTTGCTGGAAGTCGCGCTGGTAGAGGTCAAGAGTGGGCAGACGTTGCTCCATGCAGAGGGGCGCGCCTGGGCCACGCTGGATAGCCCCTCGGCGCCGGGCATTAATCAGTGGTATCCGGTCGTGTATCTGCGCCCGCAGGACCCTGAGCGGCACTGGTGGCCGCCGACGTTTGCCGGTGCGCCCAATACGTTGCGGGTCATTGCCATGGATCAAGCGGCCAAGCGCTTAATCCTGAACCTGCAGGACGCCTGGAATCAGAAACGTCAGGCGGAACTATCCGCTTCGCGCGGGTAATCCCCCCAGCGACTATTTTCTCGTACAGACACATCGCGCGCCCTTCCTGAGGGCTGTCTGCCGCCTTCCGGAGGGACTTTTTGTCTTTGAACGCAGGAGAGTGGTTGGTGTAGAATGAGCGCACATTGCCGGGGAGGATTGGAACAAGTCCTACATCGGTCGGATGGGCAGCGCCTGGGTGGTATGGCGTGGGTTTACGAGTAAAATTTAAGGTGGGTGAGGTCATCATCATGCACAAGAGACAATGGTCTGTCAGGCTTCTCCGTAGGGGACTGGTGGTTCTCTCCGTGACGTCGTTCGCGATCATGGCGCTGGCCAGCTCCCCTCTCCAGTTTGGTCCATCCGCCGTTGGGGCCGCGGTCCCCCCGTCGCTGGCTCAAGGCTTTGCTGACATCGTCAAAAAGGTCACGCCTGCTGTGGTCAATATTGCGGTCACGGGCGGCGAGGGAGGGCGTCGCGAGGGAGGAGGAGGGCCACGGCGACCGTTGCCTCCCGGGCCCTTCGGAGGTCCTCCTGGCGAAGATCCGCCTGGGGCTGAGCCGCCGGTCCCACCGCCATTGCCTGGGCCGCCAGGGGGGCCGGGGCGACCCGATCAGAGCGCAGGGTCCGGGGTGATCATTGATGCCCAAGGGCACATTGTCACCAACAACCATGTGGTCGAGAATGCGACACAGATCACCGTCACGCTGAGCGACAAGCGCGAATTTCAGGCCAAGGTGATCGGGACCGATCCCAAGACTGACCTGGCGGTCATCAAGATCGAAGCGGACAATTTGCCGTCGCTCAAATGGGCTGAGTACGACAAGCTCCAGGTGGGCGACTTGGTGCTGGCGGTCGGAAGTCCGTTTGGGTTGAGTTCAACCGTCACGCTCGGCATCATCAGCGCGTTGGGACGAGGCAATGTCGGGATCGCAGACTACGAGGACTTTGTCCAGACCGACGCCGCGATCAATCCGGGGAATTCAGGCGGTGCCCTGGTCAACATGAACGGCGAATTGATCGGCATCAACACGGCCATCTTTTCCAGGACCGGTGGCTCCGAAGGTATCGGGTTCGCGATCCCCAGCAGCATCGCGCTGGATATCGTCGACAGCCTGAGGAAGACAGGCAAGGTCGTCCGGGGCTGGATGGGGGTGGCGATCCAGGAGATCACTCCGGCGCTCGCCAAATCGTTCAGGATCCCGGATAACCGCAAAGGCGTCTTGATCAGCGATGTCAATGAGAACGGTCCGTCGTCCGCGGCAGGGCTCAAACGGGGCGACGTGATCATCGGATACGATGACAAGGACGTCCAGAACGTCAGCCAGCTTCGCAACCTGGTGGCCCGCACGCTGGTGGGACGTGACGCCAAGGTCAAGGTACTTCGGGACGGCAAGGAGCAGATCGTCACGGTCAAGGTCGGTGAGCGACCGTCGGATGAGATGCTGGCCCGCCGAGAGCCGGCGTCGCCGCCGCCGGAATCAACGGTGAAGCCGCCTGATAACGTGCTCGCGTCACTCCGGGTGCAGGCGCTGGACGCCGCGATGATGAGCCAGCTCAATCTGCCCAGCAAGACCACCGGCGTGGTTATCAATCACGTCGAAGCAGGCGGTGCCGCGGAAGCAGCCGGCCTGCAGCGGGGCGATGTGATCCAGGAAGTCAACCACGAGGTGATCAAGAGCCTCGAGGACTATCAAAGGGCATCGGGCAAGATCAAGAAGGAAGAGATGGCGGTGCTGCTGTTGAGCCGACAGGGCAACAACCTGTTTGTGGCGATCAATCCCAAATGAATTGAGTCATTGAATCACCGAATTCTCACTCGCTGATGGCTGACTGGGCGAAGTTCAAACAGTGGCTCCAGGATTCGGTCCTGACGCCGCTGGAAGACAAAAAGATGCCGGTGATGGAGCACCTTGTCGAGCTCCAAGTCCGGCTGACCCGGGCGGTCGTCGTGGTGGGAGTGGTGTTCGTCGGCACCTTCTTCTATGCGGACACCCTGGTGAAATGGCTGCGGATCCCCCTCCAGAACATGTTTGTTCCGGGGAAGCTTGCCTGGATGCCCACAGACCTTCCCGTCATTCCCTTCGTGTTTTTAGCGCCGGCCGAAGCGCTCTGGCAAAACGTCAAGGTGGCCGGCCTGTTCGCTGTCGTGGTGGCGACCCCCTACATTCTGTGGGAGACGTGGCAGTTCGTGGTCCCAGGTCTGCATGTCCAGGAGCGGCGATTTGTCGGGCCGTTCGTCCTGATCAGTGCCGGCGCGTTCTACGCCGGTGTGCTGTTCTCATTCTTCTTCGTGTTACCCTTCGCCTTGAATTTCCTGATCTCGTACGGCGTCAATGCCGGATTCATCCCCCAACTCTCCATCGCCCAGTACGTGGGCTTCGCCCTCTGGTTCTTGCTGATCTTCGGATTGATCTTCGAGGTCCCGCTCGCCATCACCCTGATGGCGAAGCTCGGATGGGTCGATGCGCCGTTTCTCAAGCGCTACCGCAAGTGGGCGTTCCTCGGCGCGTTTTTGGTCGCGGCGATTTTGACGCCCACGCCGGACCCGTTCAATCAATGTTTGATGGCGCTGCCGATGTATGTGTTCTACGAAGTCGGCATCCTCAGCGCCGGCTTTTTCGCCGGCAAGCGCCGGGGCGCTGGCGTGGTGGCAGGAACCTCAGCGACAGGAGCGCCCGCGGCCGGTAACGGCTCGCTCGCGCCGGTGGCCGCCAAGCCCGTCATCGCGGCGGAAGACCAGTACGTGGGTGTGCCTGGTGCCGGTCGCAGGCCCTGACATTGCCCAGCCATGTTGCGCATCGCCATTCTGGTGATCAGCAGCAAGATTGTGTCAGGGGAGGAGCCTGACAAAGGACGGGAGGTCTTGGAGCAGATGGTGGCTGAAGTGCCCGGCTCGGTCGCTGCCTATGAGATCGTGCCGGATGATCGCAAGGCGATCCGCGATCGTCTGGTGAGGCTGTGTGAGGAGCACGATTCCGACCTGATCCTCACGATCGGGGGGACGGGGGTACGGCCGACAGACTGGGCACCGGAAGCCAGCCGCGACGTGATCGAAAAGGAAATCCCAGGCATAGGGGAGGCGATGCGGCAGGAAAGTCTGAAGAAGGTCCGGACCGCGATGTTGTCTCGCGGAACAGCGGGGATTCGAGGGGCCACGCTGATCGTCAATCTGCCCGGAAGTCCGAAAGGAGCTCGGGAAAACCTTGCGGTCATCCTGCCGGTGCTCGAGCATACGGTGGAGAAGCTCCGTAAGGCGTAAGGGGTAGGGAGAGAACATGCCAGGGGAGTTGAAGGTCATCCAGCATCCCGGGTCCGGAGGCAGCGACGCCTGCACCTATATGTGGGCCTGCGCGATCTGCGATGAAAACGAAACCTGCCAGAAGGACAAGGAAGGGCACAGCCGCTGGCTCGTCGCGAAGCGGATGGAACGGGTCGAATACAAGGTGCTCGTCATGAGCAATAAGGGTGGGGTGGGGAAGAGCACGGTCACCACCAACCTCGCCGTGAGTCTGGCGCTCAAGGGATGGCATGTCGGGATCTGCGACATGGATATCCACGGTCCCAACATCCCGAAGATGATCGGGGCGGAGGGCCAGAAGCTGAAGATCAGCACCGGAGGGGGCATCATTCCGCACCAAGCCTACAACCTCAAGGTGGCCTCGATGTCCTTTCTCCTCCAGAATTCGGATGATCCGATCATCTGGCGCGATGCCTACAAATACGAGTTCATTAACCAATTGCTGGGCGGAGTGGAATGGCAGGACCTGAATTTCCTGCTTGTGGACCTCCCCCCGGGCACGGGCAACGAGTCGGTGACCACCATTGATTTGATCGGGAACGTGAGCGGATGCGTGATCGTCACCACCCCTCAAGAAGTGGCGCTGCTGGACTCCCGCAAGTCGGTTTCCTTCGCCAAGGACAGCCAGATTCCGATCATCGGGATCGTCGAAAATATGAGCGGCCTGGATTGCCCGCATTGCGGCCACCACATCGAGGTGTTCAAAAAGGGGGGGGGCGAGGCCTCCGCGCACGACATGGGGGTGCCGTTCCTGGGCCGCATCCCGCTCGATCCCGACGTGGTCACGCAATGCGATGCGGGGGAGCCCTTCGCGATGTTTTATTCCGACACGCCGACCGCCGAGGCCTTCCACGACATCGCCAACAAGGTCGAGCAATTCTGCAAGAAGAGCGGGTCTCTGCTGCGGGTTGCGCCGCGGCACCGGTGACGGGAGAAGGGCCCGCTTCTGAGGTGAATACAATGCAAGGGCTTACCCTACTGCACGAAGCGCAGAAGACGGTTTTCGAAGCGACCAAGACGCTGGGGCTTGAGAAGGTCAGCCTGCTCGACGCCTTCGGCCGCGTGCTCGGTGAAGACATTATCGCCGCCCGGGACAACCCCCCGTGGGACAACTCAGCCATGGACGGCTTTGCCGTGCGCTGGGAGGACATCAAGCAGGAGCATGCGATCACCAAGCCCGTCGCACTCAAGGTGATCGAAGATGTGCCGGCCGGGACGGTGGCGACGAAGACAGTCGGTCCTGGTCAGGCGATCCGGATCATGACCGGCGCGCCCATTCCGAAAGGGGCCGACACCGTCGTGAAAGTGGAGGAAACCGAACCCTCCAAAGACACCGTCAAGATCTTCAAGGAAGTGGAGCGTGGGGGCAATATCCGTCCCCAGGGTGAGGACGTCAAAAAAGGCGACTGCATTATCGCGAAGGGGACGCAGATCCGCCCGGCCGAGGCCGGCATGCTGGCCATCCTGGCCAAATCCTTTGTGCTGGTCTATCAGCGGCCCAGGGTCGCGATCCTGTCCACCGGCGATGAACTCGCTGATCTGGACGAGCGCTTCGACGAAGAGAAGATCATCAATTCGAACAGCTACGGGACCGCGGCGGCGGTACAGGAGGCGGGCGGCATCCCCATTCTGCTCGGTATCGCCAAAGATCAGCCAGCAGCCTTGAAGGAAAAAATCTCGCATGGCCTGAACGCGGATATCCTCGTGCTGTCCGGCGGTGTATCCATGGGCGATTATGATTTCACCAAGGCGGTCTTCAAGGACCTGGGCGCGGAGATGAATTTCTGGAAGCTGGCCATCCGGCCCGGGCAGCCGCTGGCCTTTGGGAAGATCCAAGGCAAGCTGGCCTTTGGGTTGCCGGGCAATCCGGTCTCTTCAATGGTGACGTTCGAGCAACTGGTGCGTCCGGCCATGCTCAAGATGGGGGGGCACCGCAGCTATGGGCGCCCGGTCGTGCAGGCGGCCTTCCAGGAGAAGTTCTCCAAACGCACTGACCGGCGACATTTCCTGCGCGGAATTCTCAGTCGAGAGAACGACGTGCTGACTGTTCGAACGACGGGCGATCAGGGCTCCGGCATTCTGACCTCGATGGTGAAGGCGAACGGGCTGATTGATGTGCCGGAAGAGGTCGAACGGCTGAATCCCGGTGATATCGTCAATGTCCAGGTCTTGAGCGGGCAGTTCTGGGTACGCTGAGAGATGAACATTCCAATCCTCTGTTTCGTCGGGCGGTCCAACAGCGGCAAAACGACGCTGATTGAACGCCTTATTCCCGAGCTGGTCCAGGCCGGCTATCGCGTGGCTACGATCAAGCATGCGGGCCACGGCTTTGACCTCGATACTGAGGGGAAGGATAGCTGGCGGCACAAGCGGGCTGGTGCCAGCACGGTGATTGTGCTATCCAAGGGGAGCCTGGCGATGTTTTCCGACGTGCCGGATCAGATCAAGGTTGAGGAGGTCCGCGACCGGTTCCTGGATGAGCACATCGATCTCATCATCGCCGAGGGCTGGAAGAGCGATGGCTATCCGAAGATCGTGGTCGTGCGGGATCAGCTCGGTGAGGTGCCGGTTTCGCAGGAAGGCCTGCTGGCGGTCGTGTCCAACGAGCCGACGGATTTGTCGGTCCCCGTGATTGACCCTGATGATATCGCGAGTCTGACCTCGCTGGTTATCCGCCATTTCCCCAAGCATGATCGGTAAGCCCAAGGCCATTGTTATCGGGGCAATCGTCGCCGGCGCAGTGGCTCTCGGGGGAGTCGCCGTTCCGCTGACCAGTCATCCCAAGTTCTGCGCGAGCTGCCACAACATCAAGCCGTCGTACGACAGTTGGATGGTGTCGTCCCACAAGGAAGTGACTTGCGTCGAATGCCACGTCCGACCGACCGTCGAGGGGTATCTTGAGGACAAGGTGCTGGCGGGGCTCAAGGACGTGGCCATCTATGTCTTCGGCACGCCAACCGATCCGTCTAACCTTCAGGCCAGCGTGTCGTCGGAAGTCTGCATCGGCTGCCACCGTGCGATCTTGCGTGTGTCAGAGGTCGCTGTGCGTGATCTCCCCCCGCCGGTGAAAGATGTGGGGCTGATCATGAGCCATCGGAAGCACATTGAAGCCTTCGGCAAGCGAGCGAAGGGAGAAGGCTGCACGACCTGCCATTCACAGGTCGTGCATGGCAAGCCCATCAAGGGCTATCCGATCGTCATCCCCCGGGGGCACGTGGCGGCGGACAGTCAACCGTATTATCCTGACTACCCAGAGGGCTCCAAGCTGCGAACCGCCGCGCTGGCGGATTGCTTCCGGTGCCATGATGGGAAGATGGAGCATGAGGAGAAGGTTCTGAGCAAGCGCTGTGAGACTTGCCATTTGCCTGACAAGATCGGGGAATTTTTGTTGAACTAGCAGGATGCTGAAACAGGCCCCCAGCTTTGTTCTCATCACCCATTGCACGAGGCCAAGCAATGGGTACCCGTCGAACCATTCAACGTACTGGTCAAGTACGCTTCATGGTCCTCGCTTCCTGCGGCCTCGCTGGCTGGCCTGTTTGAGCATCCTGTTGGGTTAGCTTCCATCCCTAATCCCATGTCGACTGCAATCGTTGAAGTCCAAGGTCTGACGAAGCGGTTTGGTGAGTTCACCGCCGTGGACGGCATTTCGTTTGAGATCCGGCAAGGCGAGATTCTGGGCCTGCTCGGTCCCAACGGGGCCGGCAAGACCACCACCATCCAGATGTTGCTGAGCTTGATCACGCCGACGGCCGGTTCGATCCGCATGTTCGGCCTGGACCTGGCCACACACCGCGAGACCATCCTGAGCCAGGTCAACTTCTCATCCACCTATATTTCCATGCCCTATTCGCTGACCGTGGAGGAGAATCTCTGGTTCGTGGCGAAACTCTACGGGCTGACCGACATCCCCCGGCGCATTGACGAAGTGGTCAAGAAGCTGGAGATGGAGGAATTTCGCAGCAAGGTGACCAGGAAGCTGTCGTCCGGACAGATGACCAGGCTCACGCTGGCCAAGGCGATCCTCACGGAACCGAAGGTGCTGTTCCTGGATGAACCGACGGCCAGCCTTGACCCCGACATCGCGCACAAGACGCGCAGCCTGCTGAAAGAAGTCCGCCGGTCGGCCGGGTTGAGCGTGCTCTACACCTCGCACAATATGCGGGAGATGGAAGACATGTCGGACCGGATCATTTTTCTCCAGCGGGGCAAGATTGTGGCGCAGGGTACGGCTCAGGAAATCGTGAAACGGTTCGGGCAGGCGGATCTAGAAGAGGTGTTTTTGAAGTTGGCGCGGGAAAAGTAGAGAGGGGGGAGAAGCCGGCAAGGGTACTCCTGTGCTCGCAGAGCCCTCACCGCAGAAGGGATGGCGCGGAGCGACCAGGGAATTCCCGTGCTCCCGCAGCGCGCGGCCTCAGAAGGCCCTCGCTGGACGGCCGCAGTAGGAATCCCCCGGTCGCCCCGCTTGAAAAAGGGGGCTGCCGGTGAAAGAAGTACTCGCTCGATGCGCGCAGTGAGGAGCACCCCAGCCGGCTCCTCCCGTGGACACTGCAGCCGTACCCAGACTGGGTGGGAGAGGGAAGGCAGAAGCAGGATGAAACTTCACCGGATTGTCGCGTTGATCACGCGCCACCTCTTTCTGTACCGCCGCAGCCTGCCTCGGTTGATGGAGATCTTCTACTGGCCGTTCCTGGACCTCGTGGTGTGGGGGTTTATCACAGTGTACTTGATGCGGTTTCAGGGCCAGTTGCCCGGCGTCGTCACCTTCTTTCTGGGCGCGCTGATCCTGTGGGATGTGCTGTTTCGCGCGCAGCAGGGCATTACCATCTCGTTTCTGGAAGAGATCTGGGCCAGAAACCTGATGAACCTCTTCGCGAGCCCGCTCAAGCCGAGCGAGTTCCTGGCGGCGACCATGGCTATGAGCGTGTTCAAAGTCATGGCGGTCTCGATTATCATGGCCGTCGCGGCCCTGACGTTCTATTCCTATAACGTGTTCATGATCGGCCTGTGGTTGATTCCCTTTGTCCTCAACCTGATCATCGCCGGCTGGACGATCGGCGTCTTGACGACCTCGCTCATCATGCGGTTCGGGCAAGAGGCCGAGGTGCTGGCCTGGGGCATGGTGTTTCTGTTTCAGCCGATCTCCTGCGTGTTCTATCCGATTGAAGTACTCCCCAAATGGCTCCAGGCGATTGCCTGGGCCAACCCGGCCGCGCATGTGTTCGAGGGCATGCGGATAGTGCTGAATCAATCGGCCGTGCCACTGGTCCACCTGGCTTGGGCAATCGGGCTTAATCTCCTCTTTCTCACCTTCATGGTGACCTGGTTCCACCACACGGTCAATGTCTGCAAAGAAAAGGGGCTATTGGTGCGTGTAGGAGAGTAGGGGCGGGGTGTGCCAGGGTTCAGCCGCTCCCGCGCCTCTCGGAGCGACCCTACCGGACTCTGCCGGGCGGCAACCTTCGGAAATTCCCTCGAAGACTCGGTCAGTTTCCGTTTTCCTTCCCAGCACAGCCTCGGTGGGTCCCCGCTCCTCCGGCGATGTCCGCTCTGAACCCTGGCACACCCACTCGCACCAAGTTGGAGAGTAGAGTGAGGGAAGGGCGGGTGAACCACGTTCGTTCGTGGGTGTGCACATCAGCGTGGCTCATCCGCGACGTCGCTTCGCCACCACCCCCGATGCTGGCTGGGGCACCCGAACTTCGATTAGAGGGGGGAGAAGGGTTGGTAACGTGAGTTGTTGGTGCGGGTGGGGGAGTAGCGGGTCCTGTTGCCGACCAGCCTGGCGCAGAGCGGCTGGCCGTTGATTTCAGGGCAAAGAGGCGGACATGATTATTGGGTTGCTTTTTGGGTGTAGACGTGTTACCGTACAGGCACTTCATCGCAGGGGCCTGGTGATGGAGCTACAAATAGTAAGGCCCGTAACCGATGTTGTTTTGTCCGGGAATCTGATCGGAAGCCAGACCTAAGTCGCTGCACTGTTCGCGTCTTCGGCCCGTTCCTTCCTCTTCTGTCCTCGTGTCTAAGACAATATCACAAATCAAAGGAGGACCCCTCATGGGTTCCAAACTTTATGTCGGTGGGTTGCCGTACTCGGCGACCGAGCAGCAACTCAGTGATCTCTTTAAGGCGCACGGCTCAATCGAGTCGGCGCGGGTGATCACGGATAAGTTCACCGGGCAGTCGCGGGGCTTCGGCTTCGTGGAAATGTCCACGGCCGAGGAGGCCCAAAAGGCCATCGGCGCCCTCAATGGGACGCAGATGGACGGGCGCACGCTAACGGTGAATGAAGCCAAGCCCCAGGAGTCCCGCTCAGGCGGTGATAGCCGGGGCCGTAGCGGCAATCGCGACCGCTGGTAAGAACTCGGCATTGCTGAGTGAGGGGCTGCCGTCTGAACGACGGCAGCCCCTTTTTGTTTGCGCCCGCTTCTCAGCCATCCAGCCCATTTAGCGCCACCCGCCGCACTGAGTTAGAGCCACGACGAGCTTAGCGTTGGATGCCGGGTTGTCAGGATGTCTTTGACTTAGTTCGATTGATCAACCTGGTTGGCGAAGAAGAGTTGCGACACCTTGGGCCGGAGGGCTTCGATGTAGACTTCCCATTTCCTGAACCGCCGTTCGGCTTCTATTTCTGAATCTACAAACACTGCTGCATCAAAGGCCCTTTCAATGTCAGGGAAAAGCTCGACGATAGCGCGGGCATCTCCAAGACGCTTGCGAGCTTCCTTGATTTCGGGAGCTATCTCGAAATTATGAATCGAGAGTCCCACAGCCACCCAGATGACTCCTGCGATAGGAATGGCGATCGCTGCAGTGGCAACGAGAACCGCAGCACTTGAGAGGCCGGCCAAGCCTCCCACAATTGCGTCAGCGATCCAGTATTTCCTGTCCAGTTCCTCGTTGGCTTCGAGGTTCTTTTCGAGCGCGTCTATGTAATCATTGAGGCTGGTCTCACAGTTGTGAAAAAAAATCAGAAATTCCTCCCCTACTCGCTTCTTGTCCTGAGGGAGTCTTGCTGTGGACAGGAGGTCAAGATCCACCGGTAATCCCATGTGTGGCTGCGATAGGGGGTTATAGTAATCCTCGGGCCTTGGTACGGGAGTGGCGCATGACAAAGCAAACAACAACGAAACAAAGAGCACAAGGGTACAACTCCTCATGAGTGACACAAGCAGAGGGCTCGCTAGACACTTAAGAAGTGAACAATTTGGGATTTTCAGGCCTGAAAGTCAAGGTGTGACGGGTGCCTGTCCGTTCTTGTAGCCAGGTTGGGGGAAGTCGACCACGAGGGTCTTCCTCCCCCTTTGAGGGGTTTCCCCCACCTAAGAGGCATTTACTCCCAGCGGCTCTGAGCCCGAAACTCCAGTATTCGCCCATCCCTGCGGCAATCTGGACGGCTGCCTGACGATGGAGGCGGGTAGGACACCTGCATGGAGTGGCTCTACTGGTTTAAATTTCCTCGAGTCAAACGCTCGGGTTCTGCCACAGGAGCGGAGTCACCCAATAAGCCGCTCGAAATGGGGCCGCCCCTGCTGGCTTCCTTGTTCCTGGTGGTGACCACCGGGCACCTCAACGCCTTGGAAAAGGCCGCGGAGAAAACGGGTGTTCGGTTGAGTCCAGACCAAAAGGCTGCGCTCTTCCGCCAAGTGTGCCTGTTCTACTACGCGCTGTGGCACACGCTCCTCCTGCCCACCCGAATTGTCCACACGGGCCGAATCCTGCGTGAAAACATGACGACCTTTCGCGAACGGGTTCGAGGGGAGATCGTGAAAGCCATTGCCCAAGCCGACTATCTACCGGAGGCCTACCGGACCTGGGCCACCGACTCTTCTGCTGAAGCTCTGGAGGCCCACTGTCATCTGTACATGAAGGGAGTCCTGCCGTCATCGGGCGAAGCGGATTTCAAGAAGATCTTGTTAGTGGGGCAGGCGTCATTGGACAGGTTCGTGCTCGAACTTGCCGCGCAACTTCATCGCCGAACGTGCCAGATCGTCGGATTGCTCGAAGTCGGGGACGCCCTCGTACATGAGGCCTGGTGGAGTCGCCAGTCTCGACTGCCTGCCGAATGTGTGGTGCTGTTCGACCACATTGTGCCCATGCCTGAGTGAAACGCGCAGAGCCTTAACCAGGTCCCATATCTTTGTCTCGCCTCCGGGTCTTCCAATAGATGAGCTGAGCGCCGGGCTTGTAGGTGAAGTAGTACCACACCCATTCCGACATGACACGAAGACGGTTGCGGAATCCGATCAGAAAGAAAATGTGGACCAGTGACCAGAGCAGCCACGCGATCAATCCGGACAGGCGCAACCGTCCGATTTCGGCCACGGCCTTGGCTCGTCCGACCGTAGTCATCGTGCCACGATCGCGGTACACGAATGGCCGGCGTGTCTCTGAACCCAGCTTGTGCTGGATCAGACTCGCGACATAGTGCGCCTGCTGCATGGCGACGGGAGCCAGGGGAGGGAGCGCCTTGCCAAACCCATCGTCAGAGCAGGCCGCATCGCCGATGACGAAAATGCCAGGATCGCCTGGAATGGTCAAATCCCGCTGAACGATGACACGTCCCTGTTGATCCAGCGGCACCTTCAAGGTTTCCAGCAGAGGAGAAGCCCTGGTCCCCGCCGCCCAGATGACGTTCACGGTTTCAATGAGCGTATTCTCCGCGTAGACGCCTTTCTCAGTTATCTCCGTGACTTTGGTGTTCACCCTGACGACCACTCCCAACTCTTCCAGGAACTGTTTCGCTTTGTCACGCAAAGGCGAAGGATAGGTCGGCAGAATGGACCCGCTGCCTTCCAGCAACATGATGGTAAAATCTTCTGCGCAGAGCGCGGCAAAATCTCGAACCACGGCTTCCCTTGCGATTTCGGCGAGCGCGCCGGCCAGTTCTACTCCAGTCGGTCCTCCGCCGACGATCACGAACGTGAGATATTTCCGTGCCTCTGGTCTGTGCAGGACGCGCTCCGCCCGTTCGAACGACAGGATCAGGCGCTCGCGAATCTCCAGTGCGTCAGACAGGGTTTTCAAGCCTGGTGCGAACCGCTCCCAGCCATCCTGGCCAAAATACCAATGCCGTGATCCAGGCGCCACGATCAGATAGTCAAAGGGGATCGCTTCTCCCTCCGCGAGGGCAACCAGCCGGCGCTCTTTGTCGATCGCGAGCACTTCGTCCATGACCACTTGCACATTGCGCTGAGACCGGAGCACGCTGCGGAGGGGGGACGCGATGTCGGCCGGTGAGAGCGCTGCGGTCGCCACCTGGTAGAGCAACGGCTGAAACAGATGATGATTGGTCCTGTCAATGAGGACCACCTCGACCTTCGCCCGTCGCAGGGATTGGACGACCGTCAACCCACCAAACCCGCCGCCGATAATGACCACTTGAGGGGTCTTCATTGAGCCATAGTGTGGGAAGAGTCCATGAAAGAGACAAGCCGTTGGAAGACTGACCCTAGCGGGAGCGTTCCTTCAAGGCTTCCAAGCGAGTCCTGTCCAATGTCACGAAGACTGACTTCTCCTGCGTGACCGTCACCGTGCCAGGTGGCTGGCCTTTCACCTTCCGGACGTACTTTCTCTTCGTGTATATCACTTCGCCTTTGCCGCT
>Ga0209843_1000049_pt1 | contig 14989 bp, 10 predicted proteins | sample GWRWS1_20_30_FD_187222 | JGI IMG/M metagenome (GOLD analysis project Ga0209843, IMG submission 187222) | Riverbed sediment microbial communities from areas with vegetation nearby in Columbia River, Washington, USA - GW-RW S1_20_30 (SPAdes)... | ecosystem: Environmental > Aquatic > Freshwater >... | reverse complement strand
CCTGTCGCCCGGGGAGATCCCCGACCTGCCCCAGAACGTCCATATCGAGAATCCGACCGGAATCGATGGGTTCCCGCGAGCGATCACCGGGGTCGGATGGATCGGCATCCTGGCGACCATTGCGCTGTTCGCCGCCGTCCTGTTTACGTTTGCCTCGGGAGCTCGCGCGGGCGCGACTGCCCTCGCCCAGGTCTCGATCGTGGAGTCGCTGCCGACCGCGCGGAGCGCGCGGGTGACCACGTACGCCTCGCTCATCACGCCCTACGGCGGCGATTTTGTGATCCGGCTTCCCGAGGGTGCGGGGATACGAAGACTCGGGCCCGCGGCGTTGCGCATCATCGAGACGGGTCGTGTCGTCGAGGGCTCGGCCGCATCAGGACATTTGACGCTGGAGGCGACACAGATGATCGCCCTCAATCTCCCGGTGGAGGCGCGGGCCGGCGGAGGCGTCCTGGACCTCGTGGTCGGCGGAGGTTCCACCATGCCGGTGCGTGACGCCGTGCTCTATCGCGGCCGCCAGCTCTACCGCCTTTCCGAGGGTCTCAACCCTGGCCGGATCCGCGTGGATCCAGCGAGATGGGAACGCGTCGACCGCCCCGGGGTGCTCGGAGGAGAAACCGCCGGTCGGGCGCTGGAGTGGTTGTTTGGCCAGCTGGACCGCGCTGCGGGCGCAGACTTGTGGTTGTTGGGCCGGATTGACGACGCACGCCTCGAGATCCGGCTGGCAGGTGGAGCAGCGGGGCCGACGACGCAGCTTCTCGTGATCCCGGTCGTGGTGCGCTGATGCGCCTCAATCCGGTCGCGCGGGCCGATCTCCGGGTGCGGCTGACCAGTCCCAAGGCGCTCGGGATGGTGACCGTCTACCTCGGGATCCTCGCGGCTCTGGCCTTTATCTCACTGCCGCCCGATCTTGGACGCCTCGACGACCTGCGTCAGGAAGGATTGTTGCTCGCGTTTCTCATTGTCGAGACCGTCCTCGCTGCGTACCTGACCTCGGCGCCCGCCTGCGGCGAGATCGCGGTGGAGGGAGAGAAGTCGGTGTGGGATCTCGCCGCGTCGCCGTTCCCCCCCGGTGTCATCGCGCGGGGCAAGGTGATGACGTCCGCTGCGTTCGCGGCCTTGCTCGTGATCATGGCGACGCCGTTCATGGTCGTCGTCGCCGGCATCAGGGGCGAGCCTCTTGCCGGCGTCATCAGGGCCGCCGCTGTCGCGATTCCCGTTGCGACAACGCTTGGGTCCCTGGGGTCGCTCTACGCGGCGGTGTATGATTCCGACTTCGCGCGCAGCTTCGTGCACTGGATCACGCTGCTGGCTGTGATCGTCGGCGCCACGGCGCTGCCTCCGCCGTGGGACGGGATCAGCCCCGTGCGGATGGTGGTCGTCGCGGTGCGGGACGGCTTCCGTCCGGAGGTGCTGGCGGCGGATGCGCTATACGTGATTGTCGGATTCCTGACAATCCTGGCTATGTCGCGACGTATTGCCAGGATCCGGGCCGAAGCGCGTGCTGCGTGAGTATTCGTCTGGCGCTTTCGTGCGTTACCGACCGGGAGTATGATAGCCGTGATGAACGAGATTCCAGAGCTGCTTGAGCAGGGGGTGCGGCGCGCCGCGCGCCGGCTGGCGCTGCAGCGCGCGTTCCGCGCCGGTCTCGGGGCGGGGACTGTGTTCGCGGCCGGGCTTGCCGCGGCTGCGGTTGCCACACTCGTGCTGCCCCTTTCGCCGGTTCCCATCGGCTTGACGCTGATTGCAACCGGCTCAGTGATCACGCTGGTCACCGGATTCCTCATGCTCGTCCGTCCGGTGGCGCCGATGACGGCCGCGCGGCTGCTCGATCTGCGTGGAGGGCTGGAGGAGCGCGCCAGCACGGCGCTCGAGGTCGGCGAGAGCGGTGCCGCCTCGGTGCTCGCGCGCCGCCTGCTCGATGACGCGACCTCCCGGGTCGAGACGATCAACCTGCGCGCCGTATTTCCGTGGCGTCTGCCCCGATGGGCGTGGGTGATGCCGGCGCTCGCGCTGTTCATGGCGCTGTGGCCCTCGACGCTTGGCGGCGTGGCGATACCCGGGACGCCCGCGCACCGCACGCAGCAGGCGATCAAGCGTGAAGGCAGCCGGCTCGAACAGTTTGCGCGGTCACTGCAGTCGCGTGCGCGGAGCCAGCGTGTCCCGCAGACACGCCGCGTTGCCCCGCAGGTGCGCGATCTCGGTGTGAGGATGCAGCAGGAGCGTCTGGAACGGGCCGAGGCCCTCGCGCGGATCGGCGAGCTTTCCAGGCAGATCGAGGAAGCGCGCCGCGAGGTCGACGGCCGTCTCCGGAGCCAGGCTCCGCAGCGTGAGGGCGCGCTCCCCCAGGAGTTGTTCCGGCGTCAGGCGCTGCAGCAGCAGGTCCGCCAGCTCCGCGAACTGACGACCCGGCTCCGGCAGAATCCCGAAGCCGCGCCCACAGATGCGCTGCAACGACTTGGCGAGATTACACAGTCCGGAGAAGGCGATCAGCCCGCGCAGGTCCGCCGGCAACTCGAGCGCGCCCGGGAGCAGTTGCAGCAAGGGAATGCCGCGGGTGCGGGCGAGTCACTGGGAGAGGCGTTGCGCGAGCTCGAAGGTCTGGAGTCGATGCTCGCCGACGCAGAGGGGCTTCGCAGCGCGCAGCAGCAACTCGAACGCTCGCAGCGCGCCATCGCGTCGGGAGACGCGGGCGCCCGTGAGGGCGAGGCCGCCGAGGACCAGAGCCAATCACAGGCGCGAGCTGACGCTCCCGGCGAGAATGCGCCGGAGCGGGAGCCCGGTGCCGACGCGCTCCCGCCCGAGGGCCCGCACGAGGGGACGACCGCGGGGCAGGGGCGCGTGCGCGAGAAGATGGGCGAGCCCACAGATCGCCTCGAGGCGGCCCGCAAACCCGAGCGTCTCCGCGGCGCGCAGTCGGAGGGACCGGTGAGTTCTGCCGAGGTCGTGGGAGGTGGACGTCAGACCACCGCCCGCAGGAAGGCAGAGGCGGTCTCGCCGACCATCGTGGCGCAGGCCGATCGCGCGATGGAGAACGCGCGCACTCCGGGTCGGTATCGCGCGCTCGTCCGGCGATACTTCGAGCGGCTGGCCAGATTGCGGTGAGACGTGCACATGATTCCAGCGCATGGGGGATGAGATGACGCCTGAAGAGTTCACCTCCTCATTCGATCGGATACGCGCCGAGGTGCGCAAGGTCATCGTCGGGCACGAGACGCTCATCGACCACGTCTTGATCGCTTTCCTCGCCGGAGGGCACGTGCTGCTGGAGGGCGTCCCAGGGCTCGGCAAAACGTTGCTGGTGAAAACCCTCGCCCAGGCCCTCGAACTCGCCTTCTCGCGGATTCAATTCACGCCGGACCTCATGCCGGCGGACATCATCGGCACGAATGTGGTGATGCAGGACGCGGAAGGCCGGCGATACTTCGAGTTCCAGCGCGGACCGGTGTTCACGCAGGTGCTGCTGGCCGACGAGATCAACCGGGCCACGCCCAAGACGCAGTCCGCGCTGTTGGAGGCGATGCAGGAACACGCCGTCACCGCCGCCGGGAATTCGTTCCAGCTCGAGGAGCCGTTTTTCGTGCTGGCCACCCAGAACCCCATTGAAATGGAGGGCACCTACCCATTGCCCGAGGCGCAGCTCGACCGGTTCATGTTCAAAGTGAAGGCCGAGTTCCCCAGCGCCGCAGACCTCGTCGAGATCATCGATCGTACGACCGTCGTCGAGCAACCTCATCCGGCAGTGGTCGCCTCCCGGGATGTGATCAGGCAAATGCTTCGCCTCGCGCGTGAGGTCGAGGTGGCCTCCCACGTCAAGGCATATGCGGCGCGTCTGATTCTGGCGACGCATCCTGGAGATTCGCGCTCGGCGAACATGGCCCGGCGCTACGTGCGCTACGGGGCGAGTCCTCGGGCGGTGCAGGCGCTGATCCTCACCGGAAAGGTCCGCGCATTGATCGCAGGCCGGGCGAACATCAGCTTCGGCGATCTCAAGGCGCTGGCGCTGCCGAGCCTGCGCCACCGCATCATCCTCAACTTCGAAGGCGAGGCGGAGGGCGTGGATCCTGACGCCGTCATCCTCAATGCCCTCGACGAGACACCCGAGCTGGAAGAAGCGAAGGCGTGACCGTCACCGCGGGCACGCTGCTCGACGCGTCATTCCTCCGCCGCCTGGACACCCTGGGTCTGCGCAGCCGCCGGGTGTACCGCGGCCTGTTGCGGGGTGAGCGGCGGTCTCCCCGTCTGGGCCGCGGCGTGGAGTTCGCGGACTACCGCAGCTATCAGATCGGGGACGACTTTCGCTACGTCGATTGGAACATCTACTCACGGCTGGACCGGCTGTTCATCAAGCTCTTCAGCGAGGAAGAAGACATCAACGTCCACCTCCTGATGGACGGCAGCCGTTCGATGGGATGGGGTGCACCTTCCAAGCTGATGTACGCCGCGCGTCTGAGCGCGGCGATTGGGTACATCGGCTTGCGAAATCTGGATCGGGTAGGCGCGGTAGTATTCACCGATAGGCCGTCCCAGGTGCTGCCGCTCCAGCGCGGGAGGGGGCATGCGCTGCGGCTCTTTGAGTTTCTAAGCGGAGTCCAGCCGCAGGGCTCCTCCGACCTCGGAGCGGTCATGCGCGAGTATGTCTACCACACCAGGCGGCGCGGCCTGCTCATTCTCATCAGCGACTTCTGGCTGCCCGGGGGATACGAGGAAGGCCTCAAGCTCGCGCGCTATCACCGGTTCGAGCCGTTCGTGATCCACGTCGTCAGCGAGGACGAGCTCTCCCCCGGCGTGCGCGGGGATGCACGGTTGGTGGACGTGGAGACCGCCGGCGCCGTCGAGGTCAGCGTAGATGGTCACGCCCTCGACGCATACGCGCGCGCCCGCGATGCCTACTTTGCCGGGATCGAGCGGTTCTGCCTCCGCCATCAGATCGACTACCTGCGCACGGCAACGTCCATCCCGTTTGAGGATCTCGTGCTGCGGTACCTGCGCATCGGAGGCCTGCTGGCGTGAGCCTGAGGGAGCCTCTCGCGCTGTGGGGCCTGCTCGTCCTTCCGCTGATCGTTCTGCTGTACATGCTGCGCACGCGGCGTCAGGACGTGCCGGTGAGCACGCTGATCCTCTGGCATCGGGCCCGGCGCGACCTCGCGGCGCAGCGCCCCGCCCGTCGGCTGGAACGCAGCCTGCTGCTCCTCCTGCAACTCCTGGCGGCGGCGCTGATCGTGCTCGCCCTGGCGAAGCCTCAGCTGTCGCTGTCCGGGGCTCAGATCCCGTACGCCATCATCATCGACACCTCAGCGAGCATGCAGGCGACGGACGAGACGCCGACCCGATTTGCCTCGGCGGTCCGAAAGGCGCAGGAGGTCGTTGCCTCTGCCAGGGGACCCGTCATGATCATCGAGGCAGGCCCCCGACCGCAGATCGTCCTGCCGTTCTCCGAGCCTGGCGCAGCCCGTGCCGCGCTCGAGCGGATGCGGCCCACGGACGGACCCGGCCGGCTCGACCAGGCGCTCACCCTGGCTCTGGGACAGCGGTCGGGAGGTGCTCGTCCCCGCGTCGAGGTGTTTACGGATCGCGCCGGCGACGCGGTGCCCGGCGTGATGTACCACGTTGTGGGGAGTCGTTCCCACAACGTGGGGGTTTTTGGTGTCAACGTTGAACGCGATGCCGGCGGTTCGGTACTCATTATTCAGATTCAGAATGCCGGGGATCGGTCAGAGCGCGTTCCGGTCATCGTGACGATGGGCGATCGCCGTCTGCACGAGCGAACCGTCGACGTGGGGGCGCACGCAGTGGCGTCGGTCTCCGTTCCTGTTGCCGGAAGCGGGGTGGCCAGGATCGAGCTCGCCGTGCGCGACCTGCTGCCGGTCGACAACGTTGCGCACGCCGTCGTCGGCACGCCGCCTCCGCGGGTGATCGTCGCAGGTGCGGCCGATCGGGTCCTGACCGAAGCCCTTGCCGCGATTCCCGTCCGGTTTGCTCCGGCGCAGCGCGTGACATCCGAGGCGCTTGCGTCTGCCGACGTCGTGGTCCTCAACCGCACTCAGCCCGTGGAGCTGCCTCCGGGCAACTACCTGCTGTTGGGGACGGTGGCGCCGAATCTCCCGCTCACGGTGGAGGGGACGGTGCCCGGCGGAACGGCGCTGCGGTGGTCGCTGCGCCATCCCGTCATGCGCTACGTGGATCTCGGCGAGGTCACGGTCGGCCAGGCGCTGCGCCTGCTGCCGCGCGGCGGCGAAGTGCTGGCCGAGGGCGACACCCCGCTGATCTGGGCGCATGAGGGAGACGGGGTGCGGGTGGTGGTGGTCGCGTTTGCCCTGGACCAGTCCGATCTGCCGCTGCGCGTCGCGTTCCCGATCTTTCTCAGCAACGCGCTCTCCTGGCTGAGCGGCGCGGATCGCATTTACCAGACGGGTGACACCATCGCGATTCCATCAGGATCCGTGCCAGAGGCCGTTGTCGTCACGCCCGACGGCGCGGAGCATCGCCTGTCTGCTTCCTCCGGGCGCGTGGTCATCCCCACGGTGGAGCGCGCCGGAGTCTACACCGTGCGGATTGGAAATCGCGAGCAGCGCCTGGCGGTGAACCTCGTGGCAGAAGAGACCAACATTGCCCCGGTTGGGTCGTCGCCGCGCCCCTCGTCCGCCTCAGCGCCGCCCGCGGGCGAGCGGACCGGGGAAACCTGGCGGTTCATCATTGGCCTGGCGCTGGTAGTGCTGTGCGCGGAATGGATCTTGTGGCTGCGTGGTCTCCCTCGGGTTCCGAAGTGGGGCCGCAACGCCTATCTCCTTCGCCAGCGGGGATCGCATGGGTGATGTGAGCTTCGCGCATCCGAACGCGCTGCTGCTGCTGGCGCTCCTGCCCCTGATGATCGCACTGGCCACCCGGCGCGCGACGCCCCGGGCAGCGGTCGCGCTCCGCGCGCTCGTGCTGGCGGCGCTCGTGGTGAGCCTGGCCTCGCCGCAACTCGCCGGGCTGGGGGGCGGGCAGAGCATCATCTTCGCGCTGGATCTCTCGGACAGTATCTCCACGCGCTCCCGGGAAGACATGCTCAGGTTCATCCGTGAGGCAGCCCGTCAACGCCGCCCGGGCGACCGCATCGGTGTCGTCACCTTCGGAGCGGACGCGGTGTTGGAGGAAGCGCCATCAGCGGATCCGCGTCTTGCCGTGACATCCCGGCCCGATCCCGGCGCCACCGATCTGGCCGCCGGCATCCGCACCGCCCTCGCCGCGCTGCCACAAAGTGGAGGCCGTCGCATCATCGTCGCCACGGATGGCAATGCAAACCGCGGTGATCTCGACCAGGCGCTTGCCCTCGCCGGCAGCCAGGGGGTTGAGGTCTCGGTCGTGCCCCTGCAGCCAGGACAAGGCGAGGACGTCCTGGTCGAGGAGGTGCTCGCACCGGCGGAGGTCCGCGCCGGAGAGCGTTTCGTGGTGCGCGTCCCGTTGGTCGCCACCTCGCGCGCACAGGTGACGCTGCGCGTCAGTGAAGACGAACGTGTCATCGCCGAGCGCCGGCTCACTATTGAACCAGGGCGCACCACTGTGACTCTCTCACGTGTTGCGGAGTCGGAGGGACTGCTCCGGTATGTCGCGTCCATCACCGCAATACCCGACGGCACGATGGAGAACAATCGTGCCGTCGCACATGTCGACGTGCGTGGGGCCCCGATGATCTGGTATGTCGGCCCTGGAGAGGGCCTCATCACCCGCGCGCTCAGAGCCCAGGGCGCGCGTGTGCGCGTGATGCAGCCCGAGGCGCTGCCCGCGGCGCTCAGCGAGTATCGGGGCGTCTCCGCCGTGCTGCTCGACGACGTCAGCGCGTATCGCCTCTCCGCGGCGCAGATGGCGGCGCTGCGCGACTACGTTGGGCATCTGGGGGGAGGGCTCGTCGCGGTCGGGGGCACCCGCAGCTTTGGGGTCGGCGGGTACACGGGGACGCCGCTGGAGGAAGTGCTGCCCGTCTCGATGGACGTGCGCCACCGCTTGGCGATTCCGTCGATGGCGATCGTCCTCGTCATCGACACGTCCGGCAGCATGGGGTCCTTCGGCGCGCAGATCGCGAAGGTCGAGCTGGCGAAGGAGACGGCGCAATCGGTGATCGATTTGCTCGGGGAGCGCGACGTCATCGGCGTCATCTCGTTCGATCAGGAGGCGCGGTGGTTGGTCGCGCCCACTGAGGCGCGCAATCGGGAGCAGGTGATGGATCAGGTCTCACGGGTCCAGGCCGGCGGCGGCACGAACATGCACCCGGCGCTCCGTCTTGCCTACGATTACCTGCGCCCCTCACAGGCGAAGATCCGGCACGTCATCGTCATCTCAGACGGCCAGACGGATCCGGGCGATTTCCAGGGCTTGGTGACTCGTATGGCGCAGGAGAAGATCACCGTCTCCTCTGTCGCCGTGGGGGGCGACGCGGACGAACAGATCATGCGCGGGCTCGCGCGGTGGGGCGGCGGTCGCTATTACCTGACCAGGGATCTCTACACAATCCCGCAGATTCTCACCGCGGAAGCGCTGCTGGCCTCGCGCGCGTACTTCGTCGAGGAGCGCTTTGTCCCCGAGCGTGTCCAGCGCGGACTCGTAGACGATCTGGCGCCCCCGGCCCTCCGGGGCTACGTCGCCACAGCCCCGAAGCCGGCCGGCACGCTGCACCTGGTGTCGCCCTCCGATGATCCGATCCTCGCCGCCTGGCAGTACGGCATCGGTCGCGCGGCCGCGTTCACATCGGACGCGACCGCACGGTGGGCCGCGGAGTGGATGTCCTGGCCGGATCTCGCGCGATTCTGGTACCGCCTGGTGCGGTGGACGTCACGCGATGACGCCGATGGTCTTCAGGTTGGCGTTGAACAGATCGATGACTCAGGTCAGCGCGCCCCTGGGGGAGGTCATGTGGCGATCACGGTTGACGCCTATACTCCGTCGGGCGATCCCGTGGACGGCCTGGACGCGGAAGCGCGGGTCGCGGGTCCGGACGGTAGCGCGCATGTGGTCGCGCTGGTGCAATCCGCGCCCGGCCGGTACGAGGGCCGTGCGGACGCCGGGCGGGCGGGGGCGTATACCATCGCGGTGGCGACACGGCTCGGGCGGGAGGTCAGGACCAAGACCACGGGCTTCGTGGTGCCATACTCACCAGAGCTCCGGGACCTGATGGCAAACCGAACACTGCTCGCACGCATCGCGGAAGCCACCGGCGGAGCCATCCTGTCAGATCCCCAGGCGGCGGTGGCGACGTCCCGGTCGTCCCGCACTCCCGCAGATGCCTGGCCCTACGTGGCCGCGCTGGCCACCGGCCTGTTCCTCGCCGAGATCGCGTGGCGTCGCATCCCTGCGATTGGTGAATACGCGGGCGGTTTCGTCGCGGCGGCGTTGCGCCGGGTGCGGGCACAGCCATCGCCTGAGGAAGCCGAGGCGGAGCGCTTCTACGAAGAGGCGGATCGATGGAAGCTCATTGAAGGTGAATCGACCGAGGGATCTGAATCGATGGAAGCGGCGGCGCGGCTGTACATCGCGCGGCTGAAGGCTGCGCAGGGAGGCGACGAGAAACAGAGGGGCGGTGGCGATGACGGACTGGCATGACACCTTCAGCTTCGTCGCGCCGGCCACCGTGACGTTCGGCCCCGGCGCAATCGCGAAGCTCCCCGAACTGGTGAGTGGGCTCGGCACCCGGGCGATCGTGATCTCCGATCCCGGCATCGCCAAGGCCGGGATACTGGAGCGCATCTTCGCGCTGCTCAACGATGCCGGCATCACCATGGAGCCCTACACACAGGTGGAGCCCAACCCCAGCATTGAGACGGTGCATGCCGCTCATGATCTCTTCCGCCGGACGCGATCCGCCTTTGTGCTCGGGGTCGGCGGGGGCAGCGCGATGGACGTGGCCAAAGTGGTCGCGGTGCTGGCCGCACACGGCGGCACGGTGCTCGACTACGAAGGGATCGGGAAGGTGCCGGGTCCCGGCGTCCCCTGCGTGGCGATCCCCACGACCGCCGGCACGGGAAGCGAAGTGACCGTCTTTTCCGTGATCACCGACCGCAACCGGAAGTTCAAGATGACCGTGGGCAGCCCGCACATCGTCCCCCAGGTGGCACTGTGCGATCCCGCGCTGACGCTGTCCATGCCGCAGCCGCTCACCGCGGCCACCGGGATGGACGCGCTCACGCACGCGATCGAATGTTACGTGAACACCGTGCACAACCCGATCGCGAAGACGCTGGCGCTGGAGGCGATGCGCCTGATCGGCCGGTCCTTGCGCACGGCCTACGCGAGCGGCGGAGATCTTCACGCCCGCACCAGGATGCTGCTGGCCAGCACGATGGCCGCGATGGCCTTCACACGCACGCGGCTGGGAAACGTGCACGCCATGTCGCACCCCCTGGGCGCGCACTTCGACATCCCCCACGGCATCGCGAACGCGGTGCTCCTCCCGTACGTGATGGCGTGGAACATGATCGCCTGCACCGACACGTATCCGCACATCGCGGAAGCGCTGGGAGAGCGCGTGGCCGGCCTGGCGCCGCGCGCCGCCGCCGAGGCGGCAGTCGAGGCCGTCCGGCGGTTGTCCCGCGACGTACAGATCCCCGAGCGGCTCCGCGACCTGGGTGTCACGCGTGAAGCGATTCCCCGTCTGACCGAAGATGCGATGAAGAGTGGCAACGTGCTCGTCAATCCCCGGGCGACATCCGCGCCCGACATCGCCGCGCTCTTCGAGACCGCGTACTAGCTCCAGAGGCCCCCCTGCCGCACGCACGGACTCCGGTGTGACGAAGGTGAGATTTTTACGTGCTATCGTCCACTCACACTCGGTGGACGACCCGGATCCCTCCGGCGCCGAGACACGTCGGTCCGGGCTCTTAGGGGACGCCCTCCTCTCCAAGAGCGGCCGCGAGGGATCCGGGTCGTTCGCCTCGCAGGATCACGCACCGTGGCCAGCGTCCGTGAAGCACGCGCATTGTGGGCCCATCAACTGCACGCCAGCCTCCTCAATACCATCGGCGCCGCAATCGTGCAGTCGCAGGTCTGCGAGCAGGCGGTCCGTTCCTCGCTCCCCTCGTCCGTCGACGAAGTCGTCCGCCTCGGGCAAATCCTCCGCGTCCTGGAGGATGCGACGCGGGCGCTCCTGTCGGGTCGGGCTGAACCTCCGCGTGATCTCGCGCACGAAGTGCGGGCCCGGGCACAGGAATTCGCGCACGCGCATCCGGACGTGGAGATCCGCCTGAGCATTCAGGGCGGCGGGACCAGCCTCTCACGCCGGGTGAGAGCGGGGACAGGCATCATCCTGGCGGAGGCGCTGGCCAACGCCGGGCGGCATGCCGCGCCGACCGCCATCGACATCCACCTCACTCTCGAACATGGGTCTCTCCTGCTGCGCGTGCGTGACGACGGCTGCGGGTTCGATGACGCAGCGCGCGCGCCAGGGGGTTTGGGTCTCGCCATCATGCGCGAGTGGGCCGAGGCCCTGGGCGGTCGGTTGGTCGTGAGTTCGGTGCGGGGACGGGGGACGCAGGTGACGCTGCACGCGCCGCTGAAACAGTCAGACGCTCACCGCTAGAGCCGCATCATGAGACGCTTTCTCACCCTGGCGCTGTCCGCCTCCATCACCACCTACGTGCTGATCGTGCTCGGCGGCGTCGTGCGCGCCACCGGCGCCGGCCTGGCCTGCCCCGACTGGCCGCTGTGTCACGGCCGCCTCATCCCGCCGCTAGAAGGACTCATCCTGATCGAGTACTCACACCGGCTGGTGGCGTCGGTGGTGGGCTTCCTCACGCTCGCGGTCGCGATCTCCGCGTGGCGCCGCCGTATTTTCCCGGCTCACGCCGCTCTGGCGGTGCTGCTCGTGGGCGTGCAGATCGTGCTCGGCGGACTCACCGTGCGGACCGAGCTCAGCGCCTGGCTCGTCGTGGCGCATCTCGGCACGGCGATGGCCTTCTTCGCCACACTCGTCGCGCTCACGGCGCGCGCCTGGCTGCGCGATCAGCCGGTGCAGCGCAATCGCTTCCAGACCCTGGCCACCGGGACGCTGGTGGCCACGTTTGGCCTTGTGCTCCTGGGAGGCTACGTTAGCGCGACCGAGGCCGGCATCGCCTGTCCGGACTGGCCGTTATGCTATGGGCAGGTTCTCCCCTCGATCTCCGGCCCGGTCGCCGTCCACATGCTCCACCGGTTTGCGGCCGCGTTCGTCGGGTTCCTCATCATCCTTACCGCGGCCGCGGCATACCGGACGCAGCGCGGGCGGAGCGACCTGCAGGCCGGCTCGGCGATTGCGGTGGGGCTGCTCGTCCTCCAGGTGCTGCTCGGGGCGCTGAACGTGGAGTACCGGCTCGCCCCCGGCGTGACGACGTCGCACCTGGCGACGGCGGCCGCGTTGTTCGCGACGCTCGTCGTGCTCGTGGTGCTTGCCGGGCGCGCCCCTGGCGTGAGCGCGAGCCCTCTGTCATCCCACTCTCGCATTGCGTCCGGAGAAGCCGGACCCGTCGGCGCGCGCGGGGTTTCCCAGCGCGTGCTCAACTACGTCGCGCTGACGAAGCCGCGCATTATCATCCTGCTCCTCGTGACCGCGTTTGCCTCGATGCTCATCGCCGCGCCGGGAACTGTCTCCCCCTGGATCATCGTGTTTACGCTCGCCGGGGGTGCGGCGTCAGCCGGAGCCGCGAACGCCATCAACCAGGTGCTGGAACGCGATCTCGACGCGGTGATGTCCCGCACCCGCCGCAGGCCGATTCCATCCGGCCGCGTGGAGGCGCCGTTTGCCTTTGCATTCGCCGTGTTGCTGGGGACGGTGGCCTTCGTGGAGCTGGCGGTGCTCGTCAACGTGCAGAGCGCGGTGCTCGCGCTGGCGGCCCTGTGCTTCTACGTCTTCGTCTACACCGTGTGGCTCAAGCGCTCCACGCCCCAGAACATCGTGATCGGAGGGGCGGCGGGCGCGATGCCTCCGCTCGTCGGATGGGCCGCAGCCACCGGACGTGTCGAGCTCCCGGCGCTGATCCTCTTTCTGATCGTCTTCCTGTGGACGCCTCCACACTTTTGGGCGCTGGCGCTGTACCGGCGTGAAGAGTATGCGAAGGCGGGCGTCCCAATGCTGCCGGTCGTGGCGGGCGAGGAGAAGACGCGACAGCAGATCGTGATTTACTCGGTGGTGCTGGTGGCCTCGACGCTGCTCCTGTTCCCACTGGGAGGGATGGGCTGGGTGTACTGCGGGTCTGCGCTTGCCCTGGGCGGGCTCTTCATTCTCCTGGCGCTGCGGGTGCGCAGTGAACGCACCCCGAAGGCGGCGATGCGTCTCTTTGCCTATTCGTCGCTGTACCTGGCGCTGCTGTTCGCAGCCATGGTGGCAGACCGTCTCATGGTGTGAGTGGACAGCACCCACACCGCCAGCGCCGTCACCGGCAGCACCATCACGAACGCCCAGGCGAGACCTACTCCCGCCAGCGCTCCGCCCAACGCGGGGCCCAAGAAAAATCCCATGTCCGCTGCGGCATTGAAGCCTCCCATCGAGGCCACCAGGTATTCCCGGGGCGTCTGACCGGCGATGCGGGTCGAGAGCGCGTTCGGAATCGCCGCGCCGGGAATTCCCGTCAGCGCGTTGACCAGCAGCAGAGGCCAGAATGACGGCAGGACCGGCACGGCGAGGACGCCGAGCCCTCGGATGAGGAAGGCCGGGACCAGCAGGCGCTCCGCGCTCAGCCGGTCGCCTGCGCGCCGGAGCACGTCCTGGCCGGCAATGAAGGCCAGCGCCCCGGCGGTAAAGATGAGGCCGATCTGCCCGGCGCTCAGTCCGCGGTCTGCTGCATGCAGGGGTAGGAACGTGGCGTACACGCTGAAGATCATCACGTTGCAGGCGGTGAGCATCCACGTGCGCGACACGCCTGGGGCCGTGCGTAAGAGCTGACGGAAGGCGCCGAACGTATTCCCCGTGAGCGCATCGCGCTGCGGTCGGATGGCCAGCGCAACGGGAACGGTGAGCAGCGAGAGCGCCGCAGCGGCGTAGAACGGCGCCGCCAGCGAGACCCGGTCGCCGAGCCAGCCGCCCAGCGCGGGCCCGATCAACTGGCCCAAGCCGAAGTAGAGCCAGAAGACCGCCCACGCCGTCGCGCGCCACCGCGGCGGGCCGGCGTCGGCCACTTCAGAAAACAAGACCGGCCAGAGCAATCCCCGCACGGCGCCGAAGATGACCCGGTTCAGATACAGCCCGGACAGCGACTCGACGTGGGGGAACGCTGCCAGCATCACCGCGCTGCCGGCGAACGCGATCACCGCGGCCCCACGGCGGCCGATGCGGGCGGTGGCCCCAAGCGCCAGGATCTCGACGATGACAAGCGCCAGCGACATGATTCCGACCACTGCTCCCACGTGCACCGGAGGCAAACCACGGCGGTCCAGGTAGATCGGGAGGACAGGCGTCACCATCAGGATCGATGTGATCCCGCCGAACGCGGCCAGTCCCAATGGGTGAATCCGAACGGTGGGGGTCAAGACATTCTTCACCTTAACACGGCGCCAAACCCCATGCTTGACAGAACCGGAAATATCTGGTATCTGAAGACAAATCTCGCGCGGCTGACCGGCAGCCGTCGGGCGCGGGAGGTTCAGGATCCTTGTGAGCAGTTCCCCTGCCACTCTTTCGCAGCCTCGCGCCGTGTCCGTCACCATCCTCACCATCCTCAGCTCCGAAAACTGGAGGGCGCGCGCGCATGTCGATCAAACTGGTCATTCTCGATTGCGATCGAACCCTCTGGGATCATCACAATGCGTCAGATCTGAAACTGCCGTTCAGTCTCCTCAACGGCCAGGCGGTGCGGGATGCTTCCGGCGTAGCCGTCCGGCTGCTGCCCGGAGCGCGGCAGATGCTCGAGAGGCTGCGCGAGCAGCGCATCTTGATCTCCATCGCCAGCTGGAACATCCCGGAACCCGTCTTCGCCATCTTTGACCTGCTCGGCCTGACGGGTTTCTTCGTCCGACCGAAGGTGGAAACGCATCCACATAAGGACCG
>Ga0209843_1000048_pt1 | contig 15060 bp, 13 predicted proteins | sample GWRWS1_20_30_FD_187222 | JGI IMG/M metagenome (GOLD analysis project Ga0209843, IMG submission 187222) | Riverbed sediment microbial communities from areas with vegetation nearby in Columbia River, Washington, USA - GW-RW S1_20_30 (SPAdes)... | ecosystem: Environmental > Aquatic > Freshwater >... | reverse complement strand
GCCGTGCTCGATCAGCTCCTGCATCTGCCGGAAGAAGAACGTCAGCAACAGCGTCCGGATGTGGCTGCCGTCCACATCGGCATCGGTCATCAGAATGATCTTGTGGTACCGGGCGCGTGCGATGTCGAACACCTCCTTATCATCCTTCCCCTTCTCGCCGTCCTCCTCGCGCTTGCGCCCGATGCCGGTCCCAAGGGCCATGATCAGCACCCGGATCTCCTCGCTCGAGAGCATCTTGTCGAACCGGGCCTTCTCCACGTTGAGAATCTTGCCCTTGAGCGGCAGGATGGCCTGGAATTTCCGATCTCGCCCCTGCTTGGCTGACCCGCCGGCCGAGTCACCTTCCACAATGAAGAGCTCACTGTGCGCCGGGTCTTTCTCCGAGCAGTCGGCCAGCTTGCCGGGGAGAGAGCCTCCATCAAGGGCGCTCTTGCGCCGGATCAGCTCCTTGGCCTTCCGAGCCGCCTCGCGTGCTCTGGCCGCGTCAAGCGCTTTCCCGATGATCCGGCGAGCGATCGGGGGGTTTTCCTCGAAGCAGGTGCCCAGGGCCTCGTTGACCGCCGCTTCGACGATGCCCTTGACCTCGCTGTTCCCCAGCTTGGCCTTCGTCTGTCCTTCGAACTGCGGATTCCGCAGCTTCACGCTGACGACGGCGGTCAGCCCCTCCCGGACGTCGTCGCCGGTCAGCGACTCGGTGTCCTTTTTCAGCAGGTCGTTGGCGTTGGCGTAGTTGTTGATGGTCCGGGTCAGCGCCGCCTTAAAGCCGACCAGGTGGGTGCCGCCCTCGCGCGTGTTGATGTTGTTGGCGAAGGAAAACAGATTCTCCGCATAGCCGTCGTTGTATTGGAGGGCTACCTCCAGGATCATCTCGGACTTTTCAATCTCGATGAAGATCGGCTTGTGGAGGGGAGTCTTCGCCTCATTCAGGTGCTCGACGAAGGAGACGATCCCGCCCTTGTAGCGGAAGACCTGCTCTTTCTCCTTGCGCTCGTCCTTGAGTGTGATCGCCAGCCCTTTGTTCAGGAAGGCCATCTCGCGGAGGCGCTGCGCGAGAATGTCGAAGCTGAACTCGAGCGACTCGAAGATCTGACCGTCCGGCTTGAACGTAATCTTGGTCCCGCGCTTCTTGGTCTTGCCGGTCACCATGAGCGGGGCCGTCGGCTTTCCTCGCTCGTACCGCTGTTCGAAAACCTGCCCGCCCTGCCAGATCTCCAATTCCAGCCACTCCGACAGGGCGTTCACGACGGAAATGCCGACCCCATGCAGGCCGCCTGACACGGTATAGGCGCCCTGCTCGAACTTCCCTCCCGCGTGGAGCATCGTCAAGGCGACCTCGGCCGCGGACTTCTTCTGCGTGGAGTGCATCCCCGTCGGGATGCCCCGGCCGTTGTCCACCACGATCACGCTGCCGTCGATCTGGAGCGTGACCTCGATGGTCTCACCGAACCCGGCCATGTGCTCGTCAACGCTGTTGTCCACCACCTCGTAAACCAGGTGATGCAGCCCGTCCGGGCCGGTGCTCCCGATGTACATCGCGGGGCGCTTCCGGACAGCGTCGAGCCCTTCCAGCACCTTGATTTGGTCTGGACTGTAGCTCCCAGACTCAGCCTGGTCGGACAACTCCGTCTCTTCTGTCTTCCCGCCGAGGTCTTTGCTCGCCATCCGTGCTCCTACCGGTCCCTTCAGGCCCCTAGATCTTGATCGGCATCACCACGCAGGTGAAGCCCGCGTTGCCCGGCTCACGGATCAGGCAGGGGCTCAAGGGGGTGTCCATCTGCAGGGAAACCGCCTCTCCGTCGACCACGCCCAACACCTCCAACAGATACCGGGCGTTAAATCCTGTGGTCAATGTCTCGCCGCCATAGCGGGCCGGCAGCTCCTCGGTGGCCTCCCCGAAGTCCGGGTTGCTCGAGAACAGGGTCATGTGCCCGGACGTAAACGTGACTTTCACGGCGTTCGTCTTGTCGCGCGAGAGCACTGCCACGCGGCGGAGCGCGCCCTCCAGTTCCGCTTTGTCCGCCGTCACGCGCTTGCCCTGCTCTTTGGGAATCACCTGCTGATAGTTGGGGTAATTCCCCTCCATTAGCCTGGAGGTCAGCAGCAGGCCGCTCTTGCGAAAGATCATTAAGTTCTTCGTGAACCCGATCAGCGGCTCGCCGTCTCCCTCCTCCAACAGACGCTGCATCTCATGGGCCGCTTTCTTGGGAATGATCGCCTTGATCTCCTTCGGCGTGTCTTTGCCGCCCGTCGCACCCACCTCCTGCTCGGCGACGGCAAGCCGGTGGCCATCAGTGCCGACGAGCCGGAGGGTCGTTTTCTTCTCGGCGGTCGTCAAGGTGACCAGCAGCCCGTTCAGGATGTACCGGGCGTCGTTGTCGCCGACCGCAAACAACGTCTTGCGAATCAAGGCCAGCAGCCCCGATCCCGCCAGCGGAGTCAGTCCTTCTCGCTCGATCGCCGGCAGAGCTGGATACTCGCTGCTCGAAAGGCCGACGACCTTGAATTGGCTCTTCCCTGCCTGGATCGTTGCCCAGTTGTTCTCGCTTGTGGAGAGCTCGATCTCGCCGTCTCTCAGTTCTTTGAGGATCTCGTAGAGCTTGCGCGCCGACAACGTGATCGAGCCCGGTTCCTGGACGGTCGCCTTATACAGTCCTCGCATGCCGATCTCCAGGTCGGTCGCGAGGATATCCACGCCGTCCGGCTTCGCTTCGAGCAGGATGTTGGACAGGATAGGCATGGTGTTCCGCTTTTCCACCACTCCCTGCACCCGCTGGAGCGCCGTTAGCAATTCTTCCCGCGCAATTCGTAACTTCATGAGGGTATCTCCTCGTTTCGACTCGTTATCCTCTGGTGATCTGATTCTTCAGGCTCTCCAGCGTGGCTGTGAGCGCAGCATCCGCCTCTTTAGCCTTGGCGATCTGCTTACAGGCGTGAATGATCGTGGTATGGTCCTTCCCGCCGAACTGGCGTCCGATCTCTGGAAACGAGGCGTCGGTAAGCTCCCGGCACAGATGCATCGCGATTTGGCGCGGATGGACCAGCGTCTTGCTCCGTCGTCGCGATTTGAGCTCGGCGATTTTGACGTGGAAGCGTGTGGCTACCGCTTCCTGGATATCGTCCATCGCGATGACCTTCTTCTTGTCGCCGATGACATCCCGCAGGACATTCTTGGCCATCTCCATCGTGATCGGCTGCCCCGTCAAGGAGGAATAGGCCCCAACCCGGACCAATGCTCCCTCCAGCTCCCGGATGTTGCTCTTCATGTTTTCCGCCAGGAACTGGATCACCCCCTCGGGTAAACTGATCCCCTCGTCTTCGGACTTCTTGCGGAGGATCGCGATTCGCGTTTCCACATCTGGCAGTTGCAGGTCTGCGACCAAGCCCCACCCGAAGCGCGACCGGAGTCGCTCCTCCATGTCCGGCATTTCCCTCGGGAACCGATCGCTCGAGACCACGATCTGTTTACGGGCTTCATAGAGGCTGTTGAAGGTGTGGAAGAATTCCTCCTGAGTGCGCTCTTTCCCGGCGAGGAACTGCACATCGTCGATCAAGAGCATGTCGATGCTCCGGTAGCGCTTGCGTAGGTCGACCATTTTGTCGTACCGAATCGAGTTGATCACCTCGTTCGTGAACTGCTCCGTCGTGACATATGCAATCCTGAGATCGGTCCGCTCTGCAACGTGATTTCCGATCGCGTTGAGCAGGTGGGTCTTGCCAAGCCCCACGCCCCCATAGATAAAGAGCGGGTTATAGGCCTGGGCGGGCTTGTCCGCGACTGCCAGGCTCGCCGCGTGGGCGAATTGGTTGCTGGCACCGACCACGAAGCTGGTAAACGTGTATTTGGGATTAAGGTGCGCGGTTCTCCGCTGTCGCCCTGCCTGAGAGCCTCGGTTCACCGACGTCTGCGCAGGGCCAGGCCCTGATCTGGCTTCTGCCCTGCTGCCGGTCACGAATGCCACGTCCACCGCCTCCCTGCCGTAAGCGGCGGCCAAGGCCTCGCCGAGGAGGCTCCGATAGTGCTTCTCCAGCCACTCCCCAAAAAACTTGTTCGGCACGGCAATTCTGGCCGACGAGTCCTCAATGTGCTGGAGCTGTACTGGCACAAACCAGGTGTCAAACACCTGCTTCGGGACCTTGGCCCCGATGTAGGCAAGCGCCTCTTCCCAGACAGCATTAGTACCCATGATCGCAAGCCTCCGTTTATACACAGCTTTATTAACACGTGTGGATAACTAGGGACGCCGTTCTATCCTGCTAGTTTAAAGAGGTCCTGTAAAATCGCGGGCTTGTCAGTCTTACCCTAGACGCTCCTGACTGTATCCGTGCCCCAGGGTCCTTCTCCCTTGGTTGCTTCACCCCAAGAGCTAGCCTCTTCCGATCCACAAGATGCCCTGTTTTTATCCACGACCAACGAGACCGTTACCCAAAGGATCTCTTTACGAGTTCCTTCCTCAACAACCTTTAGAGTCCATCGCTTTCCCGCTATCAGACATGTCCACAGCCCCTCCTACTCCTACTCCTGTTCCGATGACTTCTCTTTGTACAGAGCCTACTCGGAGTCGGAGTCGCTTGCCCGTCACAACACGACAACTCCGTCGGCATCAAAGAGCATCCGCAGGATATCCTGATAAGACACGGATGGAAACGAAGAGCCTACACCTCTCGAAGCAACATCATCTGAAAGCGCAAAGACGTGGGGTGTAGGAAGTTGTCGATGGAGAACCCCATCCTGCAGAAGGATCACCGAAATCTCCTCAGTCGTCTGGGGATGCTTCGGGAGGAGATTCAAGGACGATTGCCCTGGGCCTTTAGTCAGAAGATAGAGGACTTTCCTCAACGGCGTAACCCCAACAGCTCAAAATACAAGGACGCGGTCGGAAGCAGAGATAAGGGACTCGATCTCCGGAGGTCTCGCCTCCCGGATTTTGAACTCAGGGTCAAGGTTAAAGTTCAAACCCGCACCTGACGGAACGACAAAAGGAATCTGAAGCTGCTTGAGAGAAGGGAGATATTTTTCCAAGATCTCTCCATCGACAAGGTCATCCTGATCCTCAACAAGGAGTAATGGCGCTTGATCAAGAAGCACAACAGTCAACGGGTTGTCTCCAGTCCCAAGTCCAAGAGCAATACGCAGGGCCTCAACCGCGCGGTGAGTCTTGCGAGGGTCCTCATGGATCACCACGATAATGCTGGGCGGCATGAGTCTTCAGTAGCGTTCAGGTCAGTTGAAGGCGACAAAGCGATCGCATCCATTCATCATATTCGAGAGCACAACCAGGCCACAGAGCGTGACCTCTTTCTCGAGACCATCGGTAGGAACGCCGTGCTGCTGGCATCCATAAGCACAGACGAACAACTTGGCGCCGGTTCCGGAGAGCTGCAAGAAGCGGTTGTCTCGCACGTTTCGTACACCCTCATCAATCAGATAGAGATAGACATCGATATCGGACTGCAGCGCCTCTTGGCACAGGCGCGCGACCGTCGTCACGCTAGGGTGAGAGGGGGGTGTGGATAGGAGGACGCCGAGCTTCTGTTTTTCCATCGTAATCCACAGGGGGAGAGAAAATAAAAACAATAATATATTCAACAACTTACAAGTCTAACAAATAATAACCAAATTTACTCTTTTGCGAAGGAAAAAGTCAACTGGAAAATAGGGAAAAATTTACGCACTCTTGAGGCGCGCCGCGAGGGCTTTCACGGCGGTGGAGAGCGGAAGTTCCTCCTGCTCTTTTGTCCTCATATTTCGCAGGAGGAGACGCCCGTTCGATACTTCGTCGTCACCAATGATGAGGGTGAACGCGGCGCCAAGACGATCAGCCTGGCGAAGATGAGCTTTCAGTGCGGACGCTCGATAATCCGTGTCGGCTCGTATGCCGAGCGCACGGAGTTCATGGAGAAGACGCAGGCCTGCGGGCGCACCCTGCTCACCAAACGCTGCAACGAAGACCATCATGGGTGGCGCTGGAACAGCCGCATCAGGCAGCATGAGGGACACTCGCTCCAACCCCACGGCAAATCCAACCGCCGGCGTCTTTGGGCCGCCCAAGACCTCGACGAGGCCGTCATACCGCCCCCCTGCCCCCACTGCATTCTGGGCGCCGAGACGACGCGAGGTCACTTCGAAGCTTGTCATGGTGTAATAGTCCAGCCCGCGGACAAGCCTGGAGTTCAGCACATAGGGGATCTTGAGAGCGCTCAACCCCGCGAGCACCTCGTCGAAGTGACGACGGGCATTTGAGGAGAGATGATCTGTGAGTTTCGGGGCATCCTTCGTGGCTGCCATACACTCAGGTACCTTGCAATCGAGGACACGCAGGGGATTGGTTCCCATCCGGCGTCGGCAGTTCTGGCAGAGGCGGTCCTCCCGTTTTTTTAGAAAGTCGAGCAAGATGGCCTTATAGGCGGGCCGGTCTGCGGCCTCACCCAGACTGTTGATCTCCAGGGTCAGGTCGGAGAGACCTAGCTCTGACAGGAAGCGCCAGAGCAGCGAGATCACTTCGATGTCCGCTCGCGGGTCAGCGCTGCCGAACGACTCGACCCCGAATTGGTGAAACTGGCGAAGCCGTCCGGCCTGCGGACGCTCATGGCGGAACATAGGGCCCAGGTAATAGAGCTTTTGAGAGGTAGGAGAGGCCGCAAGATTGTGCTCGATGTAGGCCCGAACTGCCCCGGCTGTGGCCTCAGGCCGGAGCGTGAGAGAGGTCCCGTCCCGATCCTGGAAGGTGTACATCTCCTTCTCGACGATGTCCGTGGTCGCTCCGATGCTTCGCGCGAACAACTCCGTGACTTCGAAGATGGGGACGCGAATTTCTTGGTATCCATACAGCATGGCGAGGCGATGGGCCGTCCCCTCTATCACCTGCCAGCGTGCAATCTCAGCCGGAAGGATGTCTTTGACGCCTTTAATACCGTGAATCATGTTTGGGAGCCGGTTAGGGGTGAGGTGTTAGGCGTGAGGAGAGGTCTGCTCGGAGAGGAAACCCCCTGACGCCTCACGTTTCACGCCTCACGGATTGGTCGGCACTATAGCCTTGGGGGTAGGGCAAGTCAACGCGCCGTAACCCGCATTCTTTCTTGCGCAGTCTTGTGGCGAGAGGTATAGTGCCCCCCTCTGAGAAGGCATCAGTTAACGCTGAAGGATGAACGATGAAGAGGATCTCCATCCAGCATTCCGCGTTCAGCAGTCATCGTTCTAAAGGAAGAGGGTCATGACCCAGGATGGATCAGCGCGGCGCGTCATCGCAGTGGCGCCCATGCCGCCGGAGAAGTCGGCCTACGCGCTGGCGCGCTACAGTCGCTCGCCGGACTCGATCGAGGACAGTATCCGGTGGGTCCATGCCCATTCTTCCGAAAAATTCTGGGATCAGTTCTATTTTGCCTACGGGCACGCCTCCATCGCGGATCTGGGCCATGTCATCATCTGCTTCGAGCACATCTCCGAGCTGGCGGCTATTCGACTCGAGGACGAACCGCTCTGGGACGGGCAGGCGAAATCCAGCCGTTACCAGAACTTCGGACCGAGCGGCTGCTATGTCCCGGACTCGATTCGCGGGACCGAGACAGAAGGAGCCTATCGCGGCATCCTTGGCAGCCTGTTCAATGCCTATCGATTGCTCCATGATCCGCTGAAACGCCATCTCTCGGACCGTGCCCCGCGTCCCGACGACATGAAACCAGCCGAGTATGATCGAACCATCGCCGCCAGAACCTTCGACGTGACACGCTACCTGCTGCCCCTCGCGGTGCGCACGAATGTCGGGCAGGTCGTGAGTATCCGCACGCTCGAAAAACAGATCACCCGGCTGCTCTCGGCCCAGCTTCCTGAACTGCGCGCGATCGGGGAGGAGTTGAAAGAAGCCTGCCAGCACCCGCCGGTCAACCTCTGGGGTGAGCTCTCAGGCCAAGCTGTGGGTCTGGCTGAGCCGTTGGCACCCACTTTGGCACGCCATGCGAAGCCGAATGCCTATCAGAGCGAGGTCTATACAGACCTCTCCCGCCACGCGCGGGAGGTGCTCAACGCGGCTGGCTTGGATCACCCTTCTTCCTGGACCGCGGAGACCCCCGTCGATCTGATCGAGCCGCACGATCCATTGGACGAGCTGGCCGCCACGTTGCTGTATCGGGCGAGCCATGCGCCCTACCGACGGATTCTGGCGCTGGTGCAGGGTTGGACCGAAAAGCAGAAGCAAGACACGATCGAGGTCGCGCTCACACGACGGGGTCCTCAGGATGAGCTGATCAAGGAGTTCCGCTGCGGTTACGCGCTCGTGTTCGATATCCTCATGGACATCGGAGGCTGGCGAGATCTGCATCGGCACCGCCGTTGCCAGCAGGTCCAGCAGAACTTCACGACTCAGCACGGCTATGACGTGCCGCCGGCCCTGACCGAGGCTGGCCTGGCGGGCGACTATCGGGCCGCGATGGACGCGGTGAGGGCGGATATCGAGCAGTTGCGCAAATCCCACCAAGAGGCGGCCCTCTACGCGATCCCCTTCGGCTTCAGGGTTCGCTGCCTGTTCAAGATGGATTACGCTGAGGCGGAGTATATCGCGCGGTTACGATCCGGGGTGAAAGGTCACTGGTCCTACCGCACGGTGGCTTGGCAGATGAAGCAGATGATCGCGAAGCGCCATCCCTTCCTCGGCGATCAGATTCGTGCGACTCCGCCGGATGTGGAAGACAGTTTGACGCGCTGATATACTGCCCCCATGAAAAGTCGCCTTCAGTTCGGCGGCCATCCGCTCCACGTGATGGTGGTGGGCTTTCCCATCGGGCTCTACACCACGTCGCTGGTCTGCGATGGCCTGTATCTCCTCCTTCATGAGACCTTCTGGTTCCGGATGGCCTACTGGGCGATCGTGTTCGGGTTGGTCACGCACCTGGGCGCGATTGCGACCGGGCTACCAGATTTTCTGGCGGTCATGCGGGATCCTGAACAGAAAGAGGCACGTCGTCCCGCCACCTCTCACCTCGTCTTCGGCATCGGCTTGCTCGTGGTTCAGGGATTGAACCTGGCGGTGCGAAACGGCGGAGACGTTCCAGTCGGAGGGTCCGTCGCCATGCCCGTGATTGCGAACGTGATCGCGGCTGCGCTTGTTGGTCTCCAGGGATGGTACGGAGGGGAACTCGTGTATCGGCATCTGGTCGGTATTGAGTTGCCGGACCCTATGGAGCAGGCGCCTTCCGGTAAGCACAAGGACAGGAAGCACCATTAGCCGATGGCTGAGTACGCAGATCGGGTCCGGGACGCGGTCCTCGCGGGCAATTGGTCCTCGGTGTTGCAAGAGGCCACCGCCTGGGTCGAGGATGCGTCGTGTGGTCCAGAAGCAGGACCCTTAACGGACCCGCGCGCCTACTTTGCGCTGAATGTCGTCCACCTCATCAAGGGCGAGTTTGGCCGGGCCTGGACGATGTCCACTAGGTCACTGCAGGAGGCGAGCGACATCGAGCAGATCCGGGTCTGGACCGAGGCGATGCTCGCGCAACATCCGGAGAATGCGAATGTCCAGCTCGTGATGGGCCTCTTCCTCGCCCAGTCCGGTCAGTCGGAGCGGTCGGTGGATCGGTACAAGGAAGCGATCGGGCTGGATTCTCACTCGGCCTATCCTCACTATTTTCTGGCACAAATCCACGAACGGGCGGACCGGATGGAGATGGCCATCAAGGAGTACCGAGAGGCGGTCAAGCTGAATCCTTCCTATGCCCCTGCCAGAACGAACCTGGGCGTGGCCTATCAGGAACAGGGCCGGCTCGAGATGGCAATTCCTCAGTATCGGGAGGTGATCAAGCTCAATCCGAACGATGCGGTGGCGCACGCCAATCTGGCCTGCGCTCTGTCGGAGCAGGGAAAGCTAGAGCCTGCGCGCCTCGAATATATGGAAGCGCTTCGGCTGAACCCCCGTGACGCGGAGGTCCACTTTGCCCTCGGTGGACTCTACGAAACCAAAGGACGACTGGACTTGGCCATGAAGCAGTACGAAGAGGCGTTACTGGTGGACCCGGAGTTCGCTCCGGCGTTTACCGCGATCGGCTGGATGCACTTCAACAAGGATCGGAAACCTGAAGCTATGGAGTCCTTCAACCGGGCGCTCAAGGGGAACCCGGAGGATGCCAGAGCCTACTTCGGAATCGGCCGGATCTATGCTGAACGGGGCAAGCAGGATATGGCGATGGAAAACTACATGAGGGCCCTCGAGCTGGAGAAGGATCCGGATCGCAAGAACGCGATGCTCACCCACCTTTACAAGGAAGGCAACACCCTGGCTTCATGATCAGGGACGGCGGGGGCCACGGAGCGACGGCCTAGAGATCGCGGATGAGGCCTTGCAGGACGGTCACCTGGGTGATGGGATCGCCGGCATTTTTCAGTTCAGCGCGGATCTGCTCTTTGAGGTAGGAAGAATAGCCGATTTTCTCGACCAGGAGTTCCAGGAAGCGTTCAGCCGGCAGGAGACTGTGGGCCTTCAGTTCAGCCAGGGTCTCATCGCTGACGGGCACGTAGGTGCTACTAATGTGGCAGACGACGTTATAATGGCGCCCATTGCCGAGCCGTTCGAACCGCAACCCTTTCACGCCCGCCTCCCGTTGGGAGCCCGTTGAAGAAGGCCTCATTCTAGACAATCGAGATCCAGAAGACAACTAGCTTTCTTTTCCCTCTCGCGCTAGACTCGGAGGGCTTCTCCTGAGGCACGAAATCTTGTTCGGGGTGTCCTATGCAAAGCAAGCACGTCATCTGGTCGTCCATCCTGTTCCTCAGCCTACTTGGGTCTAACCCGTCGGAGTCCGGTGAATCCAAAGGCCTGACCGAGGAGGCGACCTCTGGGCTGGCCAGGGGGGAGAGCCGGCCCCCATTGATCCAGCTCGTGCAAAAGAACGGGGAAAAGGCTGCCGTTGACGAATTGTTCAAGAAGATTCTCGGTCAGGGTTTCCTCATCACCCTCGCCACTGCCGACGAGCTGAAGGCGCGGGCGGAAATGCAAGAGGCTGATCAAGTCGTTCTCGACGTGCCCGTGACGATCAAGGCGTCAGAAGCCATCGAGGCAGCCATGGACAAGACCGCGCACGATCTCGGGGGGCTGAGCCTGGACGCTATTCTTGAGCTCGACTATGGAATGGTTAGATTGCAGGCGCACGCCGTCAGGGTCAGCAGTGATCCCCAGACCCTTGAATATCTTCAGCGTCGCGTCGGATCCCTCGTCTTCATCCTGGAACTCGTTCTGGACAACGGGGAATCCTATGAGTGTGCAACTTCTGACGTCTGGAGGTTTCCGATCACCCCAGTCAGCCAACTGTTTGCGTATGGTGGGAGGCCGACTATTCAGGGTCTTGGCATCTCTCCTGAGTTTGGCACGAAGGACTACGGCTTCATCGCGACTCGGAAGAAGCCGATCGCTTTCACATACAAGGCCATGATTCAGGAGACAGATTTGAAACGACTGAAGAAGGTGCAGGGCAAAGTGATCGAACGCAAGGGCAGCGAAATTGAAGGCCAATGCAAGAAGTCAGGGAAGACCGCCTCAGGCAAGTAGGAACCGCTTCGGCCACTTCTGACCATGCCGATTGTGGAACGAGATCCATGGCGCACGCAGTACTTCGAGGGTGTGGCCTGCCCGGACAGCGTGATGATTCCCACGGACGACCCAGAAGCCTATCTGCTCTATCCGGCGCATCGCTGGATCTACAACAAACTCAAAGTCTGCGAAACACAAGGGCTGGAGCATGGCCCGCATGGGGTGCTGCCGTCCCGCTTTCCGGTGTTCAGTAAGCCGATCTACAACATGAAGGGGATGGGAGCAGGCAGCAAAGTGATCGAGACCTCCGAGGCCTATGAGCGCGAGCAGACGCCGGGGCATATGTGGATGCCGCTGATTGTCGGCGAGCATGTCAGCACCGATGCGGCAGTGCTGGACGGCGAGCCGAAGTGGTGGCGACATACCATCGGCAAGGCATTGGACGATGGCATGTTCGATTACTGGACGGTGCAGGCGGAGCCTCGGCCTCAGATCGAGGCCTATTGCGGAGAGTGGATGCGCCGCAACCTGAAAGGCTACTCAGGGATTGTCAATTTCGAGACGATTAGCGGCACCATCATCGAATGCCACTTGCGCATGAGCGACCAGTGGATCGATCTCTATGGGCCCGGCTGGGTTGAGAGTGTCGTCACCCTATACGCGAACAGATACTGGGACTATGCGGATAATGCTCGTCGGACCGGGTACAGTGTGGTCCTCTTCGGGAAACACGGTGTCCGCTACGGGCAGGTGGACCGCAGCATGGTTGCAGAGGTCCTGAGCCGGCCGGAGATCTCGAGCATCCAGATGACGTTTCATGAGGACAAACTGCCGGACGCCCATTCCATGCCCCCTGGAGGGTTCAGGCTTGCGATCGTGAACTGCTGGGATCTTGAGGCGGGATTGGCACTCCGCGAATGGCTTGCGCTCATGTTCTGGGCGACACCCAAGTGAGCGCCCCGTTGGCGAACCCATCAGCAGCGTGAATAGTCCACCCGCCCCCCCTCCGCTCATATTTCTGCGCACGTTCCTCTTTTCTTTACCAGGAGCCCGGTGGTGAAGATCGTCGAGTCGTTTCCGCGCAAGGTGCGCGAGATCGAGAACTGTTGGATCCCTCTGTCCGACGGGAGTCGCCTAGCGAGCAGGATCTGGTTGCCAGAAGATGCCATGCAATCCCGGGTGCCAGCGATCCTCGAATACCTCCCCTATCGTAAGCGCGACTTCACGCGGGGGCGTGATGAGCCGATGCATCACTATTTCGCAGGACAGGGGTATGCAGCAATCCGCGTGGACATCCGTGGATCAGGCGACTCGGACGGCCTGCTTCTGGACGAATATTTGACACAGGAACTGGATGATGCAGTGGAAGTCATCAGGTGGATCGCCTCCCAACCCTGGTGCACCGGCGTGGTCGGCATGATGGGCAAGTCCTGGGGCGGATTTAACGCCCTCCAGGTCGCTGCGCGCCGGCCTCCGGCTCTGAAGGCGATCATCACCGTCTGTTCAACGGACGACCGTTACGCCGATGATGCCCATTACATGGGTGGCTGCCTCCTGAACGAGAACCTGATATGGGGGTCGGTGTTGATGGCCTTCGCGTCCTACCCGCCGGACCCGGAACTCGTCGGCGAGCGCTGGCGCGAGATGTGGGTAAACCGCCTTCAACAGGCGGTCCTGTTCCCTCAAGTCTGGCTTGACCACCAGCGGCGCGACTCCTATTGGAAGCATGGGTCGGTCTGTGAGGATTTCAGCCGGATCCAATGCCCAGTCTATGCCATCGGGGGCTGGGCGGACGCCTATTCAAACGCCATTTCTCGTCTGCTCGCAGGCCTCTCCTCCCCGCGGAAGGGCTTGGTTGGACCATGGGCGCACCTGTATCCGCACGACGGCCTGCCGGGTCCGCCAATCGGTTTCCTTCAGGAGGCCCTCCGTTGGTGGGACCAGTGGCTCAAAGGAATTCGCACGGGGATCCTGGACGAGCCGATGTACCGAGTGTGGATGCAGGAGAGTGTCCCGCCAAGATCATTCTATGACCTGCGTCCCGGCCGCTGGGTGGCGGAGACGTCCTGGCCCTCACCACGGATCACGACCAAGCGCCTTGTCCTCAATCCGGAGGGGCTGGGCGCGGAGCCGGAATCCGAAACGCAGCTCATCCTTCGCCCGCTGCAAACCATTGGCCTTTCCGCGGGCGACTGGTGCAGCTTTGGCGTTGCAGGCGACCTGCCGACGGATCAAAAGGACGACGATGTCAAGTCGCTCGTATTTGACTCCCTCCCTCTGGGCGAGCGACTTGAGATTCTGGGCGCGCCTATCGTGACGCTGGAGATTGCGGTTGATCGTCCCCTGGCTTTTGTCGCGGTCCGACTCAATGACGTGGCCCAGGACGGCTCCTCAACCAGGGTCACCTACGGCCTGTTGAACCTACCTCACCGGGTCAGTCATGAGCACCCTGAGCGCCTGGAACCAGGACGGCGTTATCACGTACGTGTGCGGTTGAATGACATCGCCCACGCGTTTCTCGCGGGGCATAGGATTCGCGTAGCGCTTTCTACCAGCTACTGGCCGGTAGCCTGGCCGTCGCCAGAGTCCGTGACCTTGACGGTGGTTACGGGCGTCAGTGTCCTGGAATTACCAGTCCGGTCGCCAGATCCCCAGGACCGGCTGCTGTCTCCATTGGGGGAACCTGAACGCGTGCCGCTGAAACCCAATGAACTACGGCCGATGCCAGCCCAACGGACGATCACGCGTGATCCGGCGACCAACGAGACAGTCTATACAGTCAGCGATGAAGGAGGCGAGTCCCACCAAGCCCCGCTTGCTCTGGTGGATGCGATCAATCTGGAGGTGGGACATAGGATCCTTAAACGTTTTCGAATCGGCGAGGCGGATCCGTTGTCCGCCCGTGCCGAAGTCGTCCAGATGACACAGTTCAAGCGAGGTAGCTGGTCGATCCGGATCGAAACCGACGTCTGCCTCTCGGCATCGGCAGAGGTCTTCCAGATACAGGCCAACCTCCATGCCTACGAGGGAGACACGTGCCTGTTCTCTAAAAAGTGGAATCGCGAGGTCCCGCGCGACCTGGTGTGAAAGCCTGCTTACAAGGGCGGGGTGGGGATTGAAGCCCGAGGATCACTGCGCGTACCATGCGGCGGCACAGCTTAATAGGCCCCAAGACAAGAACAGAAGGAGCCCAACGATGGGCGTCCAGTTGAGTCCCGAAAACATCATGCAGCTTGGCCTCGGCTTCTGGGCCTCCAAGACCCTGCTGAGCGCGGTGGAGCTTGGCTTGTTTACCGAGCTCGCGAAGGGTCCGCTCGATGCCAGGGCCTTGACCGAGCGGCTAGGGCTGCACCAGAGAAGTGCGCGGGATTTCTTTGACGCGCTGGTCTCCCTCCGCATGTTGAGGCGTCACGGCGATCGGTACGCGAACACGCCGGAGACTGACCAGTTCCTTGACCGGGCCAAGCCCACGTATGTCGGGGAAATGCTTGAGATGGCGAACATGAGGTTATATCCGTTTTGGGGGTTGCTCACCGAGGCCTTGCGC
>Ga0209843_1000047_pt1 | contig 15109 bp, 13 predicted proteins | sample GWRWS1_20_30_FD_187222 | JGI IMG/M metagenome (GOLD analysis project Ga0209843, IMG submission 187222) | Riverbed sediment microbial communities from areas with vegetation nearby in Columbia River, Washington, USA - GW-RW S1_20_30 (SPAdes)... | ecosystem: Environmental > Aquatic > Freshwater >... | reverse complement strand
CCCCGCGACGCGCACGACCAGGCCGCGACGACCGCGCACATCCCATTGGGGCAGGAGCGCCCCGGTGACCTGTACGTTTTTGCCCGGGGCAGCCACGATATCCATCACATCGGCTTCGTGGCGGCCGCGCCGGACGGTAACACCAGGCAGATGCTGCACGCGTGCGGCGACCAGGGCCGGGTGGTCCTCGAGGAGATCACCGGCGAGCGCGCCGATACGCTCGTCGGCGCCCGCCGGGTGACCTTCTGATGACGGCAGTGGGCGGTTGATACGTACGTCAGCGGTTGATGGGTACATCAGCGGCTGATGGGTACATCAGCGCTTGATTGGTCCGCGCTTGACGGAGGTGATGCTCCGGCCGCTCTGGCCGATAACCTGCGCTGCCGGCGAGAACTCATCAGGCTCAAGATCGTGGTCACGGCGAGAGTGCTAACGATCACCGTGAGCGAGAGCCAGATCGGGATCTCCGGCACGCCGGTCAACGGCTGGCCACCGTTGATGAACGGCACGTTGTTGCCGTGCAGCGCCTCCATCACGAGCTTGACGCCGATGAAGCCGAGCACCATGGCCAGCCCGATCGACAGATAAATGAGGCGGTCGAGCAGTCCCCCGAGCAGGAAGTAGAGCTGACGCAGACCCATCAGGGCGAACACGTTCGCGGTGAAGACCAGGTACGGCTCCTGGGTGAGCCCGAAGATCGCCGGAATGGAGTCGAGCGCGAAGATCAGGTCCGTGGTGCCGATCGCGATCATCACGATGAGCAGCGGCGTAAAGATCAGCCTGCCGGCCGAGTTGCGGGTCGTCACCCGCGATCTGTCGTAGTCCTTGGAGATCGGCAGCACCTTGCGGCTCCACCGGACCAGCGCATTCTCCTTGAAGTCCGTTGGGTCGTCCTCACCGTGCCTGAACAATCTGACGGCGGTATAGAGCAGGAACACTCCGAAGATGTAGAAGACCCAGACGAACTCATTGACCAGGGCCGCGCCGGCCGCAATGAAGGCACCCCGCATGACCAGCGCCAGCACGATGCCGATGAGCAGCACCTTCTGCTGATACTCCCGCGGCACCATGAACCGACTCATGATGATCACGAAGACGAAGAGGTTGTCGACCGAGAGGCTGTACTCCGTGAGCCACCCGGCCGCGAACTGACCGGCGTACTCCGCACCCGACGTGAGGTAGATGCCGAGGCCGAACAGCACCGCCATGGTCACATAGATGCTCACCCAGATCGTCGACTCGCGGATCGACGGCTCATGTGGGCGCCGGCCGATGATCAACAGATCGACGGCGAGCATACCTATCAAGCCGACCAGGGTGGCGGCCCATACCCAACTCGCGACGTTCATGCCTCAACCTCCGCCAGACACGTGGCACCGGCGGGGTCCGGCCGGACCGTCAACCGCGCGCGGTGGCACTTTCGGTGTTCAGCGGAGGTCTCTCCCGCCACCGGGCCCCAACCCGATGACCGACGGCGCCGGGCGTTCCTGGCGGATCCCTTGCCAGGTATCCACAGGTCAGCCGTGCTGACGACGCCGTCGCGAGGGAATACTCCCCTCCTGACTGTTGACCATTCTGCACGATCGACCCCACACCTGCGCGTCTCGAGCCCGCAATCGCCGCGAACATCACGGTCGCCGGTCACACCACGTACTGCGTCCTAGGAAGCTAGGTTTGTAACGGGCGGCCCGCCATGCACTGACCCGGGCGGACGTGGCAGGCTGCCCGCATGGTGCTCGAGGTTGCGCTCATCGATGTCCAGCCCGGTCGCGAGGACGACTTCGCCGCCGCATACGCGCAGGCCCGTCCCATTCTGGCCACGACGCCGGGCTGCCGGTCGGTCCGGATGACCCGCGGAATCGAGTCTCCGTCGCGGTTCGTACTGCTCGTCGACTGGGACTCGGTCGCTGCACACCAGGACAACTTTCGCGCGAGCGAGCGCTTCGGCCAATGGCGAGGGATGGTCGGGCCCTACTTCGCGGCCCCGCCCGTGGTGGAGCACTTCGCCGACGTCCCGGCGTAGGCTGGCCCGCCGTGACGACCCCCGAGTTGACGGCGCCGCAAACCGCAACGCTGAAGGCCGCGGACGGCGTGCCCATTGACGCCTGCCACGACCCGGCCTCGATGGACACTGCGTCGGTCGATGCTGTGTCGGTCGATGCTGTGTCGGTCGATCGCGCCGCGCGCTCGCAAGCACTCGTCGTGGCGCACGGTTTCACCGGTTCGTGGCGGCGTCCATCGCTACGCCGGATCGCATCGGTGCTTGCCGCGACCGGCGGTGTGGTGAGCTTCGACTTTCGCGGGCACGGCCGTTCCGGCGGCGCGAGCACCGTCGGCGACCGAGAGGTGCTCGACCTCGAGGCCGCGGTCGGCTGGGCCCGGGATCTCGGGTACGAGCGAGTCTGCACCCTGGGGTTCTCGATGGGGGCCGCAGTGGCGGTCCGGCACGCCGGCCTGCACCGCGGGGTTGACGCCGTCGCGGCGGTAAGCGGACCAAGCCGGTGGTACTACCGCGACACCACGCCGATGCGGCGCGCCCATTGGGTGATCGAGCGACCGCTCGGTCGGCTGGTCGGCCGCCTCGCCCTGCGTACCCGTATCTCCGCCGACGGCTGGGATCCGGTGCCCGAGCCGCCGCACGAGGTGGCGGCCCGCATCTCGCCCACTCCGCTGCTCATCGTCCACGGCGACGTCGATCGGTACTTCCCGCTTGAGCACGCCGAGAAGCTCTACGCGGCCGCCGCGGAGCCGAAGGAGCTCTGGATCGAACCCGGCTTCGGACACGCCGAGACCGCCGCGCCCGAGGATCTGCTGCGCCGCATCGCCGCCTGGCTCGCGACCGCCTGACCGCGATCCCGACGCGGCGGCCGTCAACTGCCGGCGGGATCACTCTCCCAAGGGGTACGTCATCGCCATCAGGCGCTCGACATGGTCTTGATGCCACTTCCGGTACCACTCGTCTCCACGGGCTGCAGCGTCGTCTGCACGTTGCTGTATCTCGGCGATGTATGTCTCGTGATGTTCTACGAGAAGATCGCGTAGTGCTTGAATGTGTTGATCGACATCCATCGTCATCCCCCTCCCCCACCGCTCGTCGAGCCGGCCAATCGTATACAGGTTGCTTTCGATCTCCCGTTGGAACCTCGAGCCGGTTGCGTACTGTTCAATGAGCATCCGCGCCTTCTCAATGTCTTGGTGCAGTTTGATCCGCTCGAACTCATCCTGCGCTCTTTGATCTTCCATTCTGTACCTCCCGACTCCCCATCCGGGCTTCCAGCAACGGCATCGTCGCACAGGGGTACGACAACATTGGCGGGTTGCGTGTAGGTGGGCCGACCGGCGACGATCTGTCCTGCGGGGAAGGCGGTGAGGACTCTTGGGGCGGCTGCGTGACCGGCAGGAGTGGAAGTTCTTCGCCATCCTCCCGCAGGCCGACATGCGGCTCGCGGTGCTCTGGTGGGTGGCCCTCATCGGCCGCGGCGTGCTGCCCGCACTGTTCGCCATCGCCACCGGTGTGCTGATCGGCGCCGTGCAGTCCGGCCGCGACCTGGCCGGGCCGCTGGCGCTGACCGGCGCGGTCTTCGTCGCCAGCCAGGTGCTGAGCCCGATCCACACCGCGATCAGCGCCAACCTCGGCGACCGGACCGCGGCCTGGCTCAATGACCGCCTCGCCACCGCCTGTGTGGCGCCGCCGGGCATGGGCCACCTCGAGGATCAGCGGCTCACCGACGACCTCACCGTCGCCCGCGACTTCGACCTGGGCATGCAGGGCCCGCCGCTATCGCTATCGATGGATTTCATCGCCGTGGGACTGATCGAGCTCATCGGCGGCTTGGCGTCGGCGGTGGTCCTGTTTGGATTCCGCTGGTGGGCTCCGATCGTCCTGGCCGGAGCCTGGCTGGCCACGCATTGGCTGCTGCGCGAGAGCGCGGTCTGGCGCGACCGCAGAACCGACGAGGTGCGCTCGGCCCAGCGGGATGCCGACTACGCGTACCGGCTCGCCGTCGATCCGCCGGCGGCGAAGGAGTTGCGGCTGTTCGGGCTGGTGGGCTGGACCATCGAGCGTTTCACCGCTCGCCGTACCCGCCTGCACGAGCTGCAGTACCGGGCCACCAGGCTGCGGGAGAAATCGGTGCTGACCAGCCTGCTGCTCGTCGTCGCGGCCAACGTTGTGGTGTTCTGGGCGCTGGCCACGGCCGCGGCCGGCGGCTTGGGACTTGGACCCGTGGCGGTGTTCGCGCAGGCGGCCGTGGGTACCAGCATGATCGCCTTTGGCGGACTCAACTGGTCACTGGACGCCGCGGCGGCCCCGGTGGCGGCCGTGCTTCGGCTGGACTCCGCGATGGCGCCGGCCGGAGCTCTGTCGGAACCGCCCGACCCGCTGCCGGCAGACGGCATGCCGGCCCAGCAGATCCGGTTCCGTGACGTCACATTCGCCTACCCGTCCTCGGATGAGCCGGTCCTGGAGCGCTTCGACCTCACCATCCCGGCCGGCTCCTCGCTCGCCATCGTTGGCCGCAACGGCTCCGGCAAGACCACCCTGGCCAAGCTGCTGTGCCGCCTCTACGATCCGCAGTCCGGGGCGATCGAGGTGGACAGCATCGACCTGCGGGAGCTCGACCTGATGCGTTGGCGCGGCCGGGTTGCCGCCGTCTTTCAGGACTTCACCCGGTTCGAACTCCCAATGCGCGACAACGTCGCCCCGGCTGGCGCGCCTGACGATGTCATCCGCGGCGCGCTTGACGCGGCTGGTGCGAGCCACCTGGCCGAGCTTGACACCGTGTTGGCGCGTGGGTACGCCGGCGGCACCGACCTGTCCGGCGGACAGTGGCAGCGCGTCGCGCTGGCCCGAGCGATGTGCGCGGTCTCGCTCGGCGCCGGCGTGGTGCTCCTCGACGAGCCAACGGCGCAGCTGGACGTGCGCGGCGAGGCAGAGATCTTCGATCGCATCCTCTCGGCCACTCGTCAGTGCACGACGATCCTTATCTCGCACCGGTTCTCGACCGTTCGCCACGCCGACCGAATCTGTGTGGTCGAACGGGGACGGGTGGTCGAGCTGGGCTCGCACGACGAGCTGATGGCGCTCGGCGGCCGGTACCGGGCGATGTTCGACCTGCAGGCGCGCCCGTTCAGCGTCATCGAGGGCGAGGAGGAGATGACCTACGATGTCCTCGCCTGAGGCGGCGCCGCCGGTTGCGTCGGATGAGCTGCCGCCGGCATTGTCGTCGATGTGGCGACTGGTGCGGCTCGGCTACCGACACGAGCCGGGCCTGCTGCTGGCCGCATTCCTGCTGTCAATGCTCGCGGCGCTGCCCGACGCCCTCATCGCGCTCTGGCTCGCGTTGCTGGGCGCGGGCGTGATCCGGAACGACCGCGGACTGCTCTTCGCGGCCGCGCTGGGCCTGGCCGCATCCGCGGCGGGCACGTGGTTCCTCCGTACCATCAGCACCCGCGTGCAGCGCCGATTCCGGGACCGGGTCACCATCGCGCTGGAAGGGCATGTGGCTCGCCTGCAGGCCTCGGTGGCGACGATCGCGCACCAGGAGCGCCCGGAGCTGCTGGACCGGCTCGCCGTTCTCCGCGACCAGGTGTTCGTGCTGGACCACATGTACATGTCGGTCTTCTCCACGTGCGGCTGGATTCTGCGGCTCGCCATTACGGTGGCTCTGCTGATGTCGGTCCATCCAGCGCTGGCGCTGCTCGCGTTGTTCGCGCTGCCCACGGTGCTCACCTCCAGCTGGCGGCCCGCGGTCGAGCGCGGCGCCGAGGAGCGCGGCGCGCCCGCCGCCAGGCTCGCCCGACACCTCTTCGTCACAGCGACGACCGCCGCGCCCGGCAAGGAGGTGCGCCTGTCCGGCATCGGGGCACGCCTGGTGCGCCGACGCCGCACCGAGTGGGAGCGCTGGTATCACCTGGTTTCCCGCGCCCGCTGGGGCAGCGCAGCCTGGCACACGCTGGCGTGGGCGGTCTTCGGCGCCGGCTATGTCGGCGCGATCGTCTACGTCGCCGCGCGGCTGCATGCACCGCCAGCCGAGGTTCTGCTCGTACTCGCGGCCGGCTCGCGCCTATCCGCCTACGTCGGCGCCACCGTCGGGGAGATCGGTTTCCTGCGCGGCATCTGGATGGATGGCTCGCGCCGGCTGGCCTGGCTGGAGGACTACGCCGCATCGCTGGTCGCACCGGCCAATCTGCCCGTGCCCGAACGACTGACTCAGGGGATCCGACTCGACCGGGTCTCCTTCGCCTATCCGGGGACCGACCGCCTCGTACTGCAGGAGGTGAGCCTCGACCTGCCGGCCGGGTCGGTTGTCGCCATCGTCGGCGAGAATGGGGCCGGCAAGTCCACATTGGTCAAGTTGCTGTGCAAGCTCTACGCCCCGACCTCAGGCCGGATCCTGGTCGACGGGGTGGACCTGGCTCGCCTGCCGGCGGATGAGTGGCGGACGCGGCTCGCCGGGGCGTTTCAGGACTTCTTCCGGTTTGAGCTGCCGGCGCGGCACTCGATCGGCCTCGGTGACGTGCCCCGACTCGACGATGACCCGGCCGTGCGCACCGCGGTCGAACGTGCCGGCGCCGCCGATGTGGTGGAGCGGCTCGCGGCTGGCCTGGACACCCAACTCGGTCCAACCTGGCCGGACGGCGTCGACGTCTCCTTCGGACAGTGGCAGAAGTTCGCACTGGCCCGCGGTTTCATGCGCGACGGGCCGCTTCTGCTCGTACTGGATGAACCGACCGCCGCCCTCGATGCCGAGACCGAGCACGCCGTGTTCGAGCGGTACGCCGCGGCGTTGCGCGGAGACCACGAGGGTGACGGCCGGCGGTACGCGCCGAACGGCCGGATCAGCATCCTCGTGTCGCACCGCTTCTCGACCGTACGCATGGCCGACCACATCGTCGTGCTCGACGGCGCACGGGTGGTCGAGACGGGAAGCCACGAGGAGCTCATGGCCGCGGGCGGTACGTACGCCGAGCTGTACGAGATCCAGGCGGCCGCCTACCGCTGACGTGTCACGACTCTGCGCCTGTGGCGTCCGGCCATAGCGGCTGGGCCAGGGCGGCCGCTTCAGCGACGCGAGCTCCGTCCACCTCGGTACGGGTCAATGGAATCCCCACCGACAACCACTCGATCACCACGTCGAACGGCTTGGCCGGCGGCAGCGGCCACAACCACATCGGGCGCTCCGCCGATGCGTCCCAGGGATTGCCGCTGGCGCTGCCGCTGTACTGAAACAGGTTGGTCGCCATGTGGCCGTCGGCGAAATGCACTTCCACGCGAAGCCCTGCGGGCAGCGCTGGGCCGTCATTGCCATACAGGTCGTGGCCGGAGACGCCCTCGACCGTAGACATCCAATCCTCTTCCGCCTGACCCGGGACGCGTCGCGCGCGGATCTCGATCTGCAGGTCGCAGCCAACTGGGTAGGCGACGATGGACTGAAGCACGACGACAACGCTTTCGGACCGGCCCACAATTCCCGGACCGACCGAAGGTGCGCCCAGCCAATCCCCGGGCGGTCCAACCCATGGCCGCCGCGGGCGGCCCGGTTCGGGTGCGGGAGGCGGTTGGATCGGGTCGAGGAAGTCCATGCGCAGAAAGCTACTGACGGGCGGCGGTCAACCGGTACCGCAAGCGGAAGGGCAGGCGCGCGACGACCGATGCGACCTGAGCGTCGCGTCCCACGAGGTAGCGCGGCCGCGGATTCTTGACGGTCAGCGCCTTGGCGATAACGACGGCGACCGCCGAGGGTGGCAGACCACCTTTGGCCGCTCGGGCGGCGTCCTTACGGGTACGGTCGATCTGCGCTCGATAGCGCGACATTGCTTCTGCTGGCAGGTCCGCCAGCAGCCGCTCGGCGCTCGCGGCACCGGTAGTCCAGATCGGGGTGGCGATCGCGCCCGGCTCCACGAGCACCACCGCGATGCCGGCCGGCGCCAACTCGGCCCGCAACGTGTCGGTCAGGCCCACCAGGCCGAACTTGGAGGCGTGGTACGCGCCGAGCATTGGCCCGGCGATCCGATCCCCGATCGACCCGATGTTGACTACCCGCCCGCGAGCCTCGCGAAGGCATGGCAGCACCGCCTGGGTCACCGCCAATTGCCCGGTGAGGTTGATATCGAGCTGGCGCCGGAACTCATGCAGCGGAATGAACTCCAGCGGCGCCGGGATGGCGGTGCCCGCGTTGTTGACCAGGCCATGCAGCGCTCCGTTCCGTCGTACCCGCTCCCCGACGGCAGCAACCTGCTCCGCATCGGTGACATCACAGCGCAGTACGGTGATCTTCTCGCCGTACTGCGCGCTGAGCCGGTCCGCGTCCTGCGCCCGACGCACCGTCGCCCATACCTGAAACCCGCGCCGAACCAGCTCGTGCACCGTCGCCTCGCCGATGCCGCTGGAGGCTCCGGTCACCAGGATCGATCGCGCGCCCATCCGCCCACCTCCATGTGTCAAACCCGGGCCTACCATGCTCAGCCAACCATCTGCGTCGGGACATTAGTAGTCCGACGGTTCACCCGGCAGGATGGTCCGCATGAGTCTGGACAGTCTGTGGGACTTCGACCGGCCCGAGGTGAGCGAGTCACGCTTCCGGGAGGCGCTCGCCGACGCGTCCGGCGAGGAGGGGTTGGTGCTGCGAACCCAGCTCGCCCGGTCGTTGGGCCTGCAGAACAGCTTTGACGAGTGTTCGGCCGAGCTCGATTCGGTCGATGCCGCTGTGGCGTCCGCCGATCCGGCCGTGACACCGCTGGTACGCATCCACCTGGCCCTCGAGCGCGGGCGGCAGCTGCGCTCGTCGGGACAAGGTGAGCAGTCCGACCCGCGCGCTCGCAGGTGGATTGGCTCGGTGGCGAACAACCTGGGCTGGACGCTGCACGAGGCGGGGCGTTTTGACGACGCACAGATTCAATTCGTACGGGCATTGCGCGCGCGGGAGGAGCAGGGCGAGGCCGAGCCGATCCGGATCGGACGCTGGACCGTGGCCCGCGGGCTTCGATCGTTGGGCCGCCACGAGGAGGCTCTTGCCATCCAATGGGAGCTACGGGCCACCGGGCCGGAGGACGGGTACGTCGAGGAGGAACTGGCCGAGGTGCTGCTCGCGCTCGGCCGGACCGAGGAGGCCGGGCCGCACTTTGCCCGGGCGTATGCTCTGCTCTCCGCCGACGCCTGGCTGGCCGAGAGCGAGCCAGACCGGTTGGCCCGGTTGCGGGATCTTGCCGCGTAGCCCCCTTATTCGCATGTGCCGAGGAGAGCCAGGTCGAGGGACTCGGTAGCGTCGGCGACGTGCAGGCCGGGATGTGGTCCGCCGGCTAGCGTATAGAGCACAGTGCCGACGGTGACCACGCCCAGGCCGTGCCGCGGTGTCGGCAACGGCGGGAGGCTCAGCCAGGTGCCCGCCCGCACATCGAACGCCTCGACCTCGGCGAATGTCTCCGCCGCCTCGCCGCCGACCGCGATCACCTGACCGTTACAGGTCGCCGCGGCCGCGAGGCCACCGCGCCGGGTGGGCAGATCGGGCAACGCACTCCAGGTGCCGGTACGGTCGTAGACCTCGAACGCGGTGAGGTTGCCCTGCAGGCCGCCCGTGCGGCCGCCCACCGTGTAGACACGCCCGTCGAACCCGGCCCCGCCCAGATGCTCGCGCCGGGTCGGCGGCCCCGGGCTGGTCGACCATCGGTCGGCGGACGCGTCGTAGACCAGCATCCTCACAGCCAGTCCGCCGTGGCCGCCGCCGGGCGTGCCGGCGATGCCGCCGGCGAGGTACACCATGGCGCCGATCGCCACGGCCGTGCCGGCGGCCCGCGCCTCCGGCAGGTCCGCTACCGCACGCCAGCCCGCCGGCTCCAGCCGGAACGCCGCCGCGCTGGGGAGGTTGCCGGCGCGATAGCCGCCGAACACGTACAGCGCTCCGTCGGCCGTCGCTGCCATCGCGTGATTCACCGCGACCGGCAGGTCTGGGCCCGCCTTCCAGCGCCCGGTGGCGGTGTCGAAGATCTCGACCGTTGCGACGGTGGCACCGTCGGCGGTGTACCCGCCGATCACGTAGATACGTCCGTCGGCGGCTCCGGCGGCCACCTCGGTCCGGGCCACCGGCGCCGCGGCGAGTCGACTCCACTGCATACCCGCTGGCGCAGGCGCAGGCGCAGGCGCGGGTGAAGGTGGTGGTGCTGCCGTGCAGCCGGACCCGGCGACGACCAGGCCGGCGAGGATAACCCAGACTCGCCCATGACGATTCATTGTCGCCCTCCTAGGACCAGCGGACGGTGGCCTTGTCCCGCCACAGATCGAGCAGTGTGGCGTCGCCGCGGATCTCGAGATCGGTGAGCGGTCTGCGGTTCCACAGCCCGAGGTAGAGATCGCTGGCTGACCCTCGAAGTTCGCAGTCTGCCGGGCCGACTCCCCGCTCCGCGCTGGCGCCGTTCGGTCCGATATGGACTAACCAGGAGATGTCGGCGTCCGTTGCGGCGACGCTCAGCGTACGCTCGGTCTCGCTGCGTAGCCGGTTGCGCGGCCGCGAGAAGAAACAGCGCAGCAGCTCATCGACTCCATCGACGGCAAAGTCTGTTGGCACGCGTGCGATGGCGCCGACGGCGCTCTGGGCATCGGCGTGGTGGATCGCCGTCTCGTGTGCCTGCCGCCGGGCCCAGAAAGCGAGCGGTGACAGCGCGGGTAGGAAGCTCCAGCAGTCCAGGTCCGCCGGCGCGGACTCCAAGAGCTCGGCAATCCGCCGATGCCCTTCCCGGAACCAACCCACCAGTGCCGTGTCGTCGGGCATCTCCCCCCAGGCCAGCTCGTCCTCCTCGGGGGACATCATGGCGGCCCGGTGATCGCGGACGTACGCGGCCGCCCATCGGTGAGTCCGCCCGAGGTGGCGCATCAGCTCTCGCACCGTCCAGTCAGGACACGTGGGTACAGTGGCGTCGAGGTCGGCGCGCTCGACGGTGTCGGCCATCCGCTCACCCTCGCGCCGTAGAGCGGCGATGTGCTCCTCGATCCGCATGGCGCCAGTGTCGTCCATTGCGGCAACGTCGTCCATTGCGGCAACGTCGTCCATCGCGCAGCTGTGCCAGGCCCCACCGACAGTGTTCGCCCGCCGCGAAACGACTTGCTCCCGAGCCGCGCGCCTGATCGGCTGTGTTCATGCGCGTGGTTGTGGTTGGCGGTACGAAGTTCATCGGGCGCCGCATCGTGGAGGAACTCGCCGCACGCGGGGACGAGGTTCTGGTGGTGCACCGGGGCGAGACCGAACCCGCGGACCTGGTCGAGTGCCGGCACCTGCATGCGTCGCGGGCCGAGTTCGCCTCGGTCGCGGCTGAGGTACGGGCATTCGGGCCGGACGCGATCGTCGACACGCTCGCCATGAGCCGTGCCGATGTGACGGCGGTGCTGCCCCACCTGCCCGACACGCAGCTGGTGCTGCTTTCGAGCATGGACGTCTACGAGGCGTTCTGGCTGGTCCTCAATGAGCGTGAGGGCGAACCTGTGCCGCTCAACGAGTCGTCGCGCCTCCGCACGGTGCGCTACCCGTATCGGGAGCTCGGCGGCCGGCCCAGCGACTACGACAAACTCGACGTTGAACCGTCCTATCTGGAGCGTGGCGCAACGGTCCTCAGGCTGGCGATGATCTACGGTGAGCATGACCATCAGCGCCGCGAGGAGTTCATCCTGCGTCGGGTTCGCGCCGGCCGCACCCGAATCCCCGTGGGCTCAGGCACGTGGCTGTGGACCCGGTGCTACGTCGGCGACGTCGCCGCCGCGGTCCTCGCCACCCTGGGCAACTCCTCCGTGGGCGGAGAGGTCTTCAACATCGGCGAGCCGTCCGTACGCAGCTTCCGCGGTTGGGCGCAGGAGATCCTGGTCGCGGCGGGCCACGAGGCCGAACTGGTCCGGGTACCCGAGGCGTTGCTGCCCGAGGACCTCGAGGTGACGAAGTCCTACCATCAGCACCTCGTGTTCGACGCCTACAAGGCCACGCAGGTGCTGGGTTGGCGTCCCGATCCGGCGGCGGGGCTGGCCCGCTCCGTCCGGTGGCACCTCGTCAACCCACCCGCCAACCCACCCGCCGACCCACCCGCCGACGCCAGCGAGGACTTCGCAGCCGACGACACCGCCCTGGCCGCCGCCATCCCCCCATCTCAGCGTCGATCATGACCTGGAGGTCATGATCGACGCGTTTTGACGACGCTCACATCATGATCGTGGCGATCTTGGAGCGAGCTAGCGGGTGCCGGCTACGTCCATTTGGCGGATCTCCTTCTTGAGCTCGGCGATCTCGTCTCTGATCCGGGCGGCGAGTTCGAACTGCAGCTCGCGGGCGGACGCGAGCATCTGGTCGGTGAGTTCCTGGATGAGCTTGGCCAACTCGGCGCGGGCCATGCCCTCGGTGGGTGCGCTGATGGATCTGGCGCGGCTGCGGGTCTCTTTGACGGGCGCCTTGCCCCTCGACATCTGCCGGCCGCTCCCCCCGATGATCGCGCCGCCGATGATGGAGCCGCTCACCAGCGCCTCGGCGTCGTCGGCTTCGCGGTAGATGTCGTCCAGGATGTCGCCGATCTTCTTGCGCAAGGGCTGCGGGTCGACCCCGTTCGCCGCGTTGAACGAGACCTGCTTGGCACGGCGCCGGTTCGTCTCGTCGATCGCCGCCGCCATCGACGGAGTGATCTTGTCGGCGTACATGTGCACCTGACCGGAGACGTTACGGGCCGCGCGGCCGATCGTCTGGATGAGCGACGTGCCCGAACGCAGGAAGCCCTCCTTGTCCGCGTCGAGGATCGACACCAGCGACACCTCGGGCAGGTCCAGACCCTCCCGGAGCAGGTTGATGCCGACGAGCACGTCGTAGTCTCCGCGCCGCAGTTCGCGCAGCAGCTCCACGCGGCGCAGCGTGTCCACTTCGGAGTGCAGGTAGCGCACCCGGATCCCGTGCTCCAGCAGGTAGTCGGTCAGGTCCTCGGACATCTTTTTGGTCAGCGTGGTGACCAGCACCCGCTCGTTACGCTCCGACCGCACCCCGATCTCGTGCATCAGGTCATCAATCTGACCCTTCGTGGGCTTGACCACCACTTCGGGGTCGACCAGGCCGGTCGGCCGGATCACCTGCTCGACCACCTCGCCGCCGACCTTCGCGAGCTCCCACGGACCCGGCGTCGCGGACAGATAGACGGTCTGCCCGATCCGCTCCTGGAACTCGTCGAAGCGCAGCGGCCGGTTGTCGGCGGCCGACGGCAGGCGGAACCCGTGCTCGATGAGCGTCCGCTTGCGGGACGCGTCGCCTTCGTACATCCCGCCGATTTGGGGCACTGTCACATGCGACTCGTCGATGACGGTGAGGAAGTCGTCGGGGAAGTAGTCGAGCAGGCAGTGCGGCGGGCTGCCCGCCTCGCGCCCATCGATATGGCGGGAGTAGTTCTCGATGCCGGAACAGAAGCCGACCTGGCGCATCATCTCGACGTCGTACGACGTGCGCATGCGCAGTCGCTGCGCCTCGAGCAGCTTGCCCTGACGGTCCAGCTCGGCGAGGCGCTCCTCAAGTTCGGCCTCGATGCCACGGATTGCCCGCTCCATCCGCTCCGGCCCGGCCGCGTAGTGCGTCGCCGGGAAGATGAGCAGCTGATCGACCTCGCGCACGACATCCCCGGTGAGTGGATGCAGGTAGTACAGCTTCTCCACCTCGTCGCCGAAGAGCTCGATACGGACGGCCAGCTCCTCGTACGCAGGGATGATCTCCAGGGTGTCACCGCGCACCCGGAAGGTGCCGCGGTTGAACGCCATGTCGTTGCGGGTGTACTGGATGTCGACCAGCCGCCGCAGCAGCTTGTCGCGCTCGATCTCGGCGCCGACCTGCACCTTCACCGACCGGTCGAGGTACTCCTGCGGGGTCCCCAGGCCATAGATCGCCGACACCGTTGCGACCACGATGACGTCGCGGCGGGTCAGCAGCGACATTGTGGCGGAGTGGCGCAGCCGCTCGACCTCCTCGTTGATGGACGAGTCCTTCTCGATATAGGTGTCCGTCTGCGGGATGTACGCCTCGGGCTGGTAGTAGTCGTAGTAGGAGACGAAGTACTCCACCGCGATGTTCGGCATCAGCTCGCGGAACTCCTTGGCCAGCTGCGCCGCGAGCGTCTTGTTCGGCGCGAGCACGAGCGTGGGTCGTTGCACCCGCTCCACCAGCCAGGCCGTCGTGGCACTCTTGCCCGTACCGGTCGCGCCGAGCAGGACGACGTGACGCTCGCCACGCCGCACCCGCTCCTGCAGGTCCTCGATCGCGGTCGGCTGATCTCCAGATGGCGTGTAGTCGCTGACCACCGAGAACCGGCCGTCCAGGCGCGGAATGTCCAGACTCATGCGTCCCAACCTACGCCGGACCCCCGACAACAATCGAAGGCAGGAACCGGAGGCACGAACCGGAAGCAGGAACCGGAGGTACGCGGAGCGCCCACACCAACACTCAGAGTTGTCGATGCTTGGGCAAGATTCCGATTGTGTGCCGCGCCGCACCGCGCTACCGTCGACCCGTAGGCCGCCCGCGGCGGTCGACCGGTCCCGACCAAGCCTCCACACCGGCGTGGTCGACCCCGGCGCTCGGGTACGCAGCCCCGGCGACGCGCAAGCGTCCCGCTTGGGCTCCCCAGCGGATGGGCGCGTCCGCGGCGCACTCTGGTGCGTCGCACGCGTTCACCGGCCGTCGCGGGTGGCCCTCTCTTACGCTCGCGGTAGGCGCGCCCGCGGCACGATGTGTTCCCACCACGCGGTGTCGACGGCGGCGCGCAGCTCATCGGTCGTACCGTCATTGACGATCACCACGTCCGCGACCGCACGCCGTTGCTCGTCGGTGGCCTGGGCCGAGATGCGCGATCGTGCCTCAGCGGTTGGCATGCCGCGGTCGCGGGCGAGCCGAGCGACGCGTGTCTCCTCCTCCGCGAGTACGACGATCACCAGGTCGTAGCTGGCTGCCAGGTTCGCCTCGACGAGCAGTGGTACGTCGTTGACGACGATCGCGTCGGGCGGCGCCGCGGCCACGATCTGCGCCGCGCGTGACCGTATCCGAGGATGCACGATCTCCTCCAACCGGCACCGCTTGGCGTCGTCGTCGAAGACGATCCGGCCCAGCCGCAA
>Ga0209843_1000044_pt1 | contig 15165 bp, 12 predicted proteins | sample GWRWS1_20_30_FD_187222 | JGI IMG/M metagenome (GOLD analysis project Ga0209843, IMG submission 187222) | Riverbed sediment microbial communities from areas with vegetation nearby in Columbia River, Washington, USA - GW-RW S1_20_30 (SPAdes)... | ecosystem: Environmental > Aquatic > Freshwater >... | reverse complement strand
GCGGGAACCCGGACCAAGCCCGCGGGCCTGTCCTGGGCGATCGTGTCGACGTTGCTGTTCGGCGTCGCTACCTACGTCACGGGCTGGGCGGCCAAGGAAGCAGGGTTCCTGCCGTCGCTCTGGTTCGGGAGGCTGACGATGACGTCCGTCTTCCTCGTTGCCGCGCTTGTGCTGTGGCTGCGTTCGCGCGCCGCCGGCCGAACGCGCGACCACGTCCCATGGTCGATGCTCCGGCTCGCCGTCATGGTCGGCGTCATGGAGCTCGTCGGGACAATCTCGTACGCGCGCGGCGCCGAGGTCGGCCTCGTGTCGATCGTGACGGCCGCCTCCGCCACCTACCCGTTGATCCCGGTGCTGGGCGGCGTCGTCCTCCTGCACGAGCGCCCGGTCCCCACCCAGTACCTCGGCATCGCGATGGTGATCGGCGGCCTCGTGCTGCTCGGCGTCGCCTGAGTCGCCTGCGGCTCTCCTACGGGCGGCGGTAGAACTCGAGCGGCTCCGGGGGGAGGGGGGTGTTCCCGAGGATCAGGTCCGCGGCCTTCTCGGCCACCATCATCACCGGCGCGTAGATGTTGCCGTTCGTCACGTACGGGAACACGGACGCGTCGACGACGCGTAGACCCTCGAGGCCGTGGACGCTCAGGCTGTCCGGGTCCACGACCGACAGGTCGTCGGTCCCCATCCTGCACGTGCACGAGGGGTGCAGGGCCGTCTCCGCGTCGCGGGCGACCCAGGCGAGGATCTGCTCGTCGGTCTTCACGTTCGGGCCCGGCGAGAGCTCGCCCCCGTCGAAGGGGGCCATCGCGGGCTGTCCGAGGATGCGCCTCGCGGTGCGGATCGCCTCCACCCACTCACGCCGGTCCTGATCGGTCGACAGGTAGTTGAACCGCAGTGCGGGGTGGACGCGAGGATCGGCGCTCACGACCTTCACCGAGCCGCGCGCGTCCGAGTACATCGGGCCGATGTGGACCTGGTAGCCGTGGTCTCCGGCCGGTGCCGAGCCGTCGTACCGGACCGCGATCGGCAGGAAATGGAACATCAGGTTGGGATAGCGGACCTCGTCGTTGCTCCGCGCGAATCCTCCGCCTTCGAAATGGTTCGTCGCGCCGGGTCCCCTGCGGAAGAAGAGCCACTGGAACCCGATCCAGGGGCGGTACCGCCACTTGAGGTAGGGCGCCATCGAGACCGGCTGGGTGCACGCGTGCTGGATGTACACCTCGAGATGATCCTGCAGGTTCTCACCGACCCCCGGCAGATCGTGCACGACGTCGACGCCGAGCGCCTGCAGCTCGTCCGCTCGGCCGACACCGGAGAGCTGGAGCGTCTGCGGCGAGTTGATCGCGCCGCCGCAGACGATGACCTCGCCCGCGCGGACGCGGGTCGGTGAGCCGCGCCCCCGCGTGTACTCCACGCCGACCGCGCGTGTGCCCTCGAACAGGATCCGCGTGACGAACGTCCGCGTTCGGACCGAGAGGTTGGGGCGCGACATCACCGGGTGCAGATAGGCGCGCGCCGCCGAGAGCCGCCTGCCCCGATGGATGTTCCGATCGAACGCCGCGAACCCCTCCTGCCGGTACCCGTTCACGTCGTCGGTCAGCTCGAGGCCCGCCTGCTGCACCGCTCCGAAGAACGCTCCGAACAGCGGGTTGGTGGCGGGCCCGCGTTCGAGCACGAGCGGGCCGTCGTGACCCCGGAAGGGATCGTCCGGTTCGGCCGCCAGACAACCCTCCATGCGGCGGAAGTAAGGGAGGCAGTGCGCGTAGTCCCACTGCTGCATCCCGGGGTCGGCCGCCCACCGCTCGTAGTCGAGCGGGTTGCCGCGCTGGAAGATCATGCCGTTGATGCTGCTCGAGCCCCCGAGCACCTTCCCCCGCGCGTGGTAGATCCGGCGGCCGTTCAGGTGTGGCTCCGGCTCGGACTCGTACTTCCAGTCGTAGAAGCGGTTCCCGATCGGGAACGTGAGGGCGGCCGGCATGTGGATGTAGACGTCCCACGGGTAGTCGGGCCGACCCGCCTCGAGGACCAGGACGCGGTTGGGGGGGTCGGCCGAGAGGCGGTTGGCGAGCGCGGACCCCGCCGACCCCCCACCGACGATCACGAAGTCGTACGACGCCATCCCGAACCTCCGGCCGGTCGCCTACCTGCGTTGGCGTTCCTCGGACGCCGCGGATGCTAACGCAGCGCCGGCGGTGACCTCGCCGGGGGTCCGCACCAACGCAACGGCTGCCTTGCGTGTCGGACCGCGTCGGCCCAAGATGCCATATCCGAGGGTGGCCAGAGGGCCGTTTCGGGCGGGTGGGAGGTCGAGGGTTGGCCGACGCACAAACCGACGTCCACAACTCGGCCACCGGCGCGTCCGGGACCGACGCCTCCGTGGCCTGCCGAGGGCTGTGGAAGGTCTACGGCGCGAACGGCAAGAAGATCGTCGGCTCGGCCGACGCCGACCTCCCTCGCGCAGAGCTCCTCGCCAAGACCGGATGCGTCGTGGCGGTTCGCGACGTCTCGTTCGAGGTCGCGCCCGGTGAGGTCTTCGTCGTCATGGGCCTGTCGGGTTCGGGCAAGTCGACGTTGGTCCGGATGATCAACCGGCTCCACGACCCGACCGCCGGGCAGATCCAGATCGACGGCGAGGACCTGCTGGCGCTCCCGGCCGATCGGCTCCGAGAGGTCCGGCGCCGCAAGATCAGCATGGTGTTCCAGCACTTCGGCTTGCTCCCGCACCGCCGGATCGTCGACAACGTCGGCTACGGTCTCGAGGTCCAGGGCATCGACAAGGCCGAGCGCGCCGAACGGTCGCGCCGCGTCCTCGAGGTGGTGGGCCTGGACGGTTGGGGCGAGCACTACCCCGAGGAGCTCTCGGGTGGGATGCAGCAGCGGGTCGGTCTCGCGAGGGCGCTCGCCACCGACCCCGAGATCATGCTGTTCGACGAGCCGTTCAGCGCGCTCGACCCGTTGATCCGTCGCGACATGCAGGACGAGGTCGTCCGGCTCCAGCGCGAGGTGAAGAAGACGATGATCTTCATCACGCACGACCTCATGGAGGCGCTCAAGCTCGGCGACCGGATCGCGATCATGAAGGACGGTAGGTTCGTCCAGGTCGGCACGCCCGAAGAGGTGGTGGCGCGACCCGCCGACGACTACGTCGCGGACTTCACGAAGGACGTCCCCCGGGCGCACGTCCTCACCGCTCGGACGATCATGAGGCCGCTCGACGGCGAGGTGGGTGGGGATGCTCCGACGGTGCCGGCCGACACGATCGTGCAGGACCTCCTCCCGTTGGTCGCCGGTTCGGACGCGGAACTTCACGTCGTGGACGGAGATCGGGTCGTGGGTGTCGTCGATCGGCGAGCCGTGATGTCGTCGCTGATCGAGGAGCGGGTCTGATGGCCGACACGGTCGCACCGCCTCGACCGATCACCGGGGGACGGGCCGCCCCACCACCGCCGGTCACGATCCGCCGGCGACGCCGGCTCTGGCCATTCTGGGTCCTCGGCTCGATCGCCGTCATCGTCATCGGGTCGCAGCTGGAGGGCGGCTTCCCCTCGTGGCGGGTCCGCGCGGGTCAGGTGTTCGACGACCTGGAGAACTGGGCGCTCCAGAACCGCGACACGAGCCCGCTGTTCATCTACTTCTTCACGCCCGTCAAGGAGATCTCGGAGGCCGTGTACGACAACCTCCTCCTCCTGCTCGAGCGGATGACGTACCTCGGCGTGATCGTCGGTGCGGGGGCGGTCGCGCTGGTCGCGGCCGGGTGGCGCAAGGCGGTGCTCGCGGTGGCCGGGTTCACGTTCCTCGGTCTGGTCGGCCTGTGGGAACGCAGCCTGCAGACGCTCGCCCTGATGCTCATCGCGGTCGCCGTGTGCGTGGTGATCGGCATCCCGCTCGGGATCTGGTCCGGCCGCAACCCGAAGGTGGAGAAGGTCCTCCGCCCGCTCCTGGACACCGCCCAGACGTTGCCCGCGTACGTCTACCTGCTGCCGCTCGTGATCTTCTTCAGCATCGGGGTGGCGACGGCGCTGATCGCGACCGTGATCTTCGCGCTCCCGCCGCTCATCCGGCTCACGAGCTACGGGGTGCGCGGGGTGCCGGCGTCCTCGCTGGAGGTGGGGACCGCGTTCGGCGCCACCACGAAGCAGGTCCTGCGGAAGATCCAGGTGCCGCTCGCGAAGCCCAGCATCATGCTCGGGGTCAACCAGGCGCTGCTGATGGCCTTCGGGATGGTCGTGATCGCGGCGATCGTCGGAGTCGAGAACCTGGGACGCGAGGTGCTCAACGGGCTCCAGCACCTGGACGTGGGCGTCGCGCTGAACGCGGGGATCGCGATCGTCGTGCTCGCGATCGTGCTCGACCGTGTGAGCGAAGCGTGGAGCACGCGGGACCGGGCCACGCAGGGGCGCGGATGGGTGGTGTTCGGACGAGCGATCCCCCGATGGCAGGTCGTGGTGTTCGCTGTCGCGGCCACCCTCGTCGCGGTGCTCGTCGGCCGGTACGTGCTGGTCCAGCAGGACTTCCCCGCGAGCCCGCGGATCGACCTGGTCACGCCCACGAACACGGCGGTGGAGTGGATCCAGACCAACCTCGAGTGGCTGACCTCGGCCATCGGGGACTTCCTGATCCTGTACTGCCTGGACCCGATCGTGAACCTGCTGCTCGGCGTCCCGTGGTGGATGGTCGCGGGGTTCTTCGCGGTCGCCGCGTGGCGGTTCTCGGGTTGGAAGCTCGCCGTGTTCACGGGGTCGGCCTTCCTCGGCATCGGACTCCTCGGGATGTGGGACGACGCGATGGACACGCTCAGCCTGGTCGTGGTCACCGTGGCGATCGCACTCGTGATCGCGATCCCGCTCGGCATGCTCGCCGGCCGGAGCGATCGCCTCGACCGGGCCCTGCGGCCGGTCCTCGACGCGATGCAGGTGATGCCTGCGTTCGTCTACCTCGTCCCGGTGGTCGCGCTGTTCGCCGTGGGGCGAGTGCCCGGCGTGATCGCGTCGGTGATCTACGCGGTGCCGGCCGGCGTTCGGATCACGAGCCTCGCGATCCGGCAGGTGCCGGCGACCACCGTCGAGGCGGCGGAGGCGTACGGTTCGAGCCCGGTGCAGGTGCTGACCAAGGTGCAGCTCCCGCTCGCGAAGAGCGGGATCATGCTCGCCGTGAACCAGGTCATCATGCTCTCGCTGTCGATGGTGATCATCGCCGGGCTGGTCGGTGCCGAGGGTCTTGGGCTGCAGGTGGTGTACGGCTTGACGAAGGGGCAGATCGCGCTCGGCTTCGAGGCGGGCACGGCGATCGTGCTGCTCGCGATCGTCCTGGACCGGATCACGCAGGCGATCGGCGTCGACGAGGGGATGCGGCGGAAGGAGTTCGCCAAGGCTCGTGCGATGTCGCAGACCGTATGACGGGATGGCGAAAGGGGGACGGATGAGGATGGGTGCATCGAAGTGGTGGCGGATCCTGGTGCTCGTGATGGCGCTCGGCCTGATGGCGGCCGCGTGCTCGGACGCCGGGTCCGGTGACGGTGACGAGACCGGGACGACCGGGACGACCGGGACCGCGGCGCTGCCCGGCGAGGGCGTGGAGCTCAGCATCGCCGTGAACCCGTGGACGGGTTCGGCGGTGAACGCGAACATCGCGAAGATCCTGCTCGAGCAGCAGCTCGGGTACACGGTCAGCTTGGTCGACATCGACGAGTTCGCGCAGTTCCCGGCGTTGTCGACCGGTGAGCTGGACGCGACGCTCGAGGTGTGGCCGTCCGGTCACGCGGAGGACTACGCCACCTACATCGAAGGCGACGGAAGCATCGTGGACGGCGGCGAGCTGGGCGTGGTCGGCAAGATCGGCTGGTACGTGCCTACCTACGTGGTCGACGAGCACCCCGAGGTCGCGACCGTCGAGGGGCTCAACGACAACGCGTCGCTGTTCGCGACGGCGGAGACGGGCGACAAGGGCCAGATGCTCGACGGCGACCCGAGCTTCGTGTCGTACGACCAGGAGATCGTCGAGAACCTCGGTCTGGACTTCGAGGTCGTCGTGGCGGGATCCGAAGCGGCGCTGCTGTCCGAGCTCGAGACGGCGTATCAGAACGAGGAGCCGCTGCTGTTCTACTGGTACACGCCGCACTGGGGGAACCAGAAGTACGACCTCACCGAGGTCGCCCTCCCCGAGGTGACCGAGGAGTGCACCGCCGCCGCCTCCACGAAGACCGGAGACGGCTACGCCTGCGACTACCCGCCGGACGTGCTGTACAAGGCGTTCAACGCGGATCTGGGATCGCGTGCACCCGAGGCGTTCGCGTTCCTGTCGGCGATGAGCTACGAGAACGCCGCGCAGGAGGAGGTTGCGTTCGCGGTCGACGTGGACGGCCAGACGCCCGAAGAGGCCGCCCAGGCATGGGTGGACGCCAACCAGGACATCTGGCAGCCGTGGGTCGACGCGGCGCTCGCCTGATCGACGCGACGAGGGGGCCAGGGAGCGAGAGGAACGGGGCGGCCGAGCGGGCCGCCCCGTTCGTCCGGTGTGTCAGGTGATCGCGGGCGAAGGAGCTTCCGGAGCCTGATGCGGGACCGAGCCCAGACCGTGGTCGTCGGCGCCGGGATCGTCGGCGCGAGCGCCGCCTACCACCTCGCCGAGCTCGGCGAGCCCGACGTGCAGGTGCTCGACCAGGGACCGCTGTTCGAGACCGGGGGTTCGAGCACGCACGCGCCGGGCCTCGCGTTCCAGACCAACGGCTCCCGGATGATGTGTCGGATCGCGCAGGAGTCGGTGGCGCTCTACAGGACGCTGGACGTCGATGGCGATCCGGGCTGGTACGGCGTGGGCGGGATCGAGGTCGCCACGACGGCGGCTCGGATGCAGGAGCTGATGCGCCGGCTCGGGTTCGCGCGCTCGTACGGGCTCGAAGGAGCCGAACTGCTCACTCCCGAGGAGACCGCGCAGAAGATACCGCTCCTCGACCCGTCCACGATCCTGGGGGCGTACCACGTGCCCTCGGACGGGATCGCCAAGGCGGTGACGATCGCCACCGCGCTCGCGCGAACCGCGGAGGCGAACGGCGTGGCGTTCGAAGGCGGCGTGACCGTGACCGGGTTCGACGTCCGGGATGGGCGCGTGCACGGCGTTCGGACCGAGCGAGGGAACGTCGAGTGCGAACGCGTGCTGCTGTGCGCCGGCATCTGGGGTCCGACCGTCGGCGCGATGGCGGGTGTGGCGATCCCGCTCGTCGCGGTGCAGCACCAGCTGGTGTGGACCGATCCGATCGCCGGGCTCGAGGGCGAGACCCGAGAGGTCGCCCACCCGATCCTGCGACACCAGGACATGGCGATGTACTTCCGTCACCGGAAGGACCACTACGCCGTCGGGAGCTACCGCCACGAACCGATCGTCACACCCCAGCAGGCGTTGCGCCGGCCCGGCGACGGGCCGATGCCGTCACTCATGCCGTTCACGCCCGCCGACTTCGAGGTGGCCGAGGCCGAGGCCGCACGCCTCCTCCCGGCGCTCGAGGGGCGGATGCGGCCGGCCGACCCCGAGCGCTCGCTCAACGGGATGTTCTCGTTCACGCCGGACGCGGGCTCGATCGTCGGGGAATCCGCGAGCGTTCGGGGCGTGTGGATCTGTGAGGCCGTCTGGGTGACGCACGCCGGCGGGTTCGGCAAGCACGTCGCCGAGTGGATCGTTAGCGGCGAGCCCTCGATCGACATGGCCGAGGCCGATGCCAACCGCTTCTACCCGTTCATGACGACGCCGCCCTACGTGCTCGAGCGCGGGAAGCAGCAGTACCGGGAGGTGTACGACATCCTCCATCCGCGCCAGCAGATGAGCCGCCCTCGCAAGCTCCGGCTCACGCCCTTCTACGAGCGGCACCGCGAGCTCGGCGCCGAGTTCGTCACCGGAGCGGGGTGGGAGCGCCCCGAGTGGTTCGAAGCGAACGCCGGACTCGTGCCCTCCGACGTTCCATGGGCGCGCCGGCACGGTTGGGCCGCGCAGCTCTGGTCGGCGATCGAAGGCGCCGAGCACCTCGCGGCGCGTTCGAACGCGGCGCTCTTCGACTTGACGCCGTTCGCGAAGCTCGACGTCGAGGGGCCCGACGCGCTCGCGTACCTCGAGCGGATCTGCGCGAACCGCATCGACCGCCCGGTGAGTGCGATCGTCTACACGGCGATGCTCACCGACTCTGGCGGCATCCGGTGTGACCTGACGATCGCCCGCAAGGGCGAGGAGCTGTTCCGCGTGGTGACGGGCGGCGGGAGTGGGCAGCACGATCTGGCCTGGATGCGGCGGCAGATCGGGGGGCACGAACGCGTCCGCATCACCGAGCGGACCGGTTCACTCTTCGCGCTCGGCCTCTGGGGGCCGAGGGCGCGCGAGATCCTCGGGGCGGTCACCGATACCCATCTCGGCAACGACGCGTTCCCGTACATGACCGCCCGATACCTCCACGTCGGGGAGGTCGGCCCCGTCTGGGCCCAGCGGATCTCCTACGCGGGAGAGCTCGGGTGGGAGCTCTACGGCCAGTTCGCCATGGGCGACCGCACCTGGGACCTGCTCTGGGAGGCCGGCCGGGAACACGGGCTGGTCGCGGCCGGGCTCGGCGCCTTCGACACCCTGCGTCTGGAGAAGGGGTATCGCCTGTGGGGGCAGGACATCCACACCGAGCACGATCCGTTCGAGGCGGGGCTCGGCTTCGCGGTGAAGATGGACAAGGGCGAGTTCCAGGGGCGCGAGGCGCTCGCACGGCGGCTCGAGCGCGGTCCGACGCGCAAGCTCGCGTGTATGACGCTCGACGACCCGGTCGCGGTCGTGCTGGGCAAGGAGCCGATCCGGTCCGACGGACGCGTCGTCGGGTACGCGACGTCCGCCGGGTACGGGTACTCGGTCGGGCGCTGCATCGTCTACGGTTACCTGCCCGTTGAGCTGGCGGTGCCGGGGACGCCGGTCGAGGTCGAGTACTTCGACGAACGGCTTCCGGCAACCGTCGCCGAGGACCCGCTGTGGGATCCGAAGGGCGAACGACTGAGGGCGTGACGACGTCACGCAGAGGGGAGCAGAGCTTGGCCGTCATCGACAACCCGGGGATCTTGCTGTACACGAGGATCCGCAAGTCGCCGTACTTCTACGCTTCCCGAAAGCACGGGGTCGCGCGCTACAGCGTCTACAACCACACGTACCATCCGCGTCACTACGGCGACCCGACGGCCGAGTACTGGCACCTGGTGAACGGCGTCACGATGTGGGACGTCGGCGTCGAGAAGCAGATCCAGATCAAGGGTCCCGACGCCTTCGACCTCACGAACATGATCGTCCCGCGGGACCTATACAAGTGCGCGGTCGATGAGTGCAAGTACGTCTTCATCACCGGTCCGGACGGTGGGATCCTCAACGATCCGGTGCTGCTCCGCGTCGCCGAGGACGAGTTCTGGCTGTCGCTCGCCGACTCGGACGTGAACCTGTACGCGCTCGGGATCGCCGGCGCGAAGGGGATGGACGTGACCGTGCAGGAGATCGACGTCGCTCCGGTCCAGATCCAGGGCCCGAACGCCAAGAAGGTGCTGACCGAGCTGTTCGGCGAGCGCGTCCTCGAGATCCCGTACTACGGCCTCATGAAGGGCGAGCTCGACGGCATGGACGTCGTCGTCTCGCGAACGGGCTACACGGGTGAGGTCGGCTACGAGATCTATCTGCGCGACGCGTCGAAGCAAGGCGTCAAGCTCTGGGACCGGGTGCTGGAGGCGGGCAAGCCGCACGGGCTCGAGGTGATCGGGCCGTGTCACATCCGTCGCATCGAGGGCGGCATCCTCGCATTCGGCGCGGACATGTGGTACGAGCACAACCCCTTCGAGGTCGGCTACCACTACACGTGGATGGTCGACCTGGAACAGGAGGCCGACTTCATGGGCAAGGAAGCCCTGAAGCGGATCAAGGCCGAGGGCGTCAAGCGCAAGCTCGTCGGGGTCGACATCGACGGCGAGCCGCTCGGCACCTACATCGACAACGAGATGATCGACGTCTTCCCGGTCTCGATGGGCGGGAACGTCGTCGGCAAGGTCACCTCCGCCTGCTTCTCGCCCCGGCTCGAGAAGAACATCGGTTTCGCGATGCTGCCGATCGAACACACCGAGCACGGCACCGAGCTCGAGGTCGAGACGCCGGTCTCCGGGCACGTGAAGGCGACGGTCGTGCCGATGCCGCACTGGGACCCGACGAAAGAGATCCCGAAGGGCTAGCGGCTCACGCGACCCACGCCGGGAACTGGCCGTAGATGCCGGTCTGCTCACTCACGTCGAGCTCAGTCGAGCCGTCGGAGCTCACGACGACGATCGCACCCTCTCGCGTGCAGACGATGCCCTGCTGCGACCAGTCCGGGAACTGCTCGAGCGTCTCGAGGCTGGCGGTGACGTTGCGAAGGTCCGAGCCGTCGGGTCTCATCACCCAGATGTCGGAATCGCTGGTTCGCTCTTGGTCGTAGTCGGGCGGCTCGAAGTCCTCGGGCGTCGCGCGATTGGAGTCGAACGCGATCCACTCACCGTCCGGTGACCACGTCGGATAGCCGTCGTCGCTGTCCGGGTCGTCGGTGAGGTTCGCGACGCCGGATCCGTCGGCGTTCATGACGAACACATCGTAGTTCGGGTCGCCGAACTCGGTGGTCTCGCCCACGTACGACTCGAACGCGATCCGATCGCCGTCCGGCGACCAGGCAGGGTACTCGCCCCACACGTCCGAGAGCCGCCGGAGGCCGCTGCCGTCGGCGTTCATCACGTACACCTGCGGGATGCCTTCGCGGTCCGAGTTGAACGCGATCCTCGTGCCGTCTGGCGACCAGGCCGGCCCCCACTCGTTGCTGTGCGGCGCGTTGGTCAGATTCCGGACACGGGTGCCGTGGGAGCGGACCACGTAGATCTCGTCGTCGACGTTGACCCCGTTGCGTGAATCGCGGAACACGACAAGGCGACCGTGGCCGTCTGGGTCGAACTGGTCGCCGTCGATCGACGTGACGGCCGTGGACGCGCCTTGGGGCAAGGAGAGCACATGGATCTCGCCGTCGTCGCCCGCGAGCACGATCCGTCCCTCGACGGTGCGGGCGGGAGATCGGACGGGTGGCGAGGAGCCGCCTGACGCATCGAGGTGCGTGGTGCAGGCCGCGAGGACGGATGCGGCGCAGAGGAACGGGATCAGGGTCCTCGATGTCATCGTCCCGAGTACACCCTCGAGAGACGTTGGGTTCCTCAGCGGGTCCCGGGCAGGGTGAAGCGGATCGAGGTCCCGTTCCCCGGCTCGCTTTCGGCGGAGATCGTGCCCCCGTGGGCCTGCACGAGGCTCTTCGCGATCGCCAGACCGAGCCCCGATCCGCGCGACTCCGCCGAGCGAGCGAACCGGACGAACACGTGGGCGAGCTCGTCCACCGGGATGCCCTCGCCGGTGTCGGTCACGCTGAAGGTGACGTCGTCTCCTTCCCGGGCGGCTGCGATGGTGATCGTCCCCCTCGTGGGGGTGTGACGCAGGGCGTTCGATACGAGGTTCGCGACGACCTCACCGATCCTGAGGGGGTCGACGTCGACGACCGGGAGGTCCTCCTCTGCTTCGACGACGAGCGCGACGCCGGCCTCTGCTGCCTGCGCGCGGAAGGTAGCTTCGGCGGACTCGAGCAGCTCGCGCGGCTCGAGCCGCTCCCGGTGGAGCCGGAGCGCTCCCGCCTCGGCGTTCGAGAGCAGTTGGAGATCGTCCAGGAGACGACCCATCACGCTCGCCTCGTCGGCGATCAGGGCGAGGTGGTCGGCGGTCGGCTCATAGATGCCGTCGGCCATCCCCTCGACGTGTGCTCGGATCACGGACAGCGGCGTCCGGAGCTCGTGCGCGACATCGGCGAGCAGGTTCCGCCGTTGTTCCTCGTTTGCTTCGAGCCGTTCGGCCATGCGGTTGAACGAGCGAGCGAGGTCGCGCACATCGGCCGGTCCCTGTACGTCCGCGCGCGCTGACAGGTCGCCCTCGGTGACCTTCCCGGCGGCATCCATCACCCCGCCGATCGGCCCGGCGGTCCGGCGGATCGCGCGCCCGAACGCCACGAACCCCAGGACCAGCAGCGCCGGGAAGACGAGGAACCACGGGAAGAACCCGCGATGGTCATCGCCCCGTCCGATCCACCCTCCCCCGAACGCGGCGCCCAGCCATCCGGCGACGAAGACGAACAGGAAGAACAGTCCGATCCCGATCGCGATGCGTCGGAAGAACCGACCACGCATCGCGCCCCAGCCCTCCGACGAGCGTGGAGGGAAGGGTTCGTCGGCGGGCCACCATGGGGGACGGAACCCTGGGCTCTTGCCCGGGCCGCGGGGACGGTCATGCATCGGCGAACCGATAGCCGACGCCGTGGACCGTCAGGACGTACCGAGGCGAGCCGGGCGTCGGCTCGATCTTCCGTCGGATGTTCTTGACGTGCGCGTCGATCGCGCGCTCGTAGGACTCGATCGCGACGCCGTGCACGGCGTCCAGGAGCTGGGAGCGCGTGAACACGCGGCCCGGTTGGCGCACGAGGGTGGCGAGCAGGTGGAACTCGGTCGGAGTGAGCTCGACCTGTGCGCCGGCCACGCTCACCCGCATCTTGCCCGTGTCGATCTCGACGTCGCCGGCGCGCAGGACCTCGTCGCCGCGTTCCGCCGTGCGGGTTCGCCGGAGCACGGCCCGGACGCGGGCGACGAGCTCCTTCGGGCTGAAGGGCTTGACGACGTAGTCGTCGGCCCCGAGCTCGAGTCCGACGATCCGATCGGTCTCGTCGCCCCGTGCCGTCAGCATCACGATCGGCGTGGTCGACCACCGGCGGATCTCGCGGGCGACGTCCAGACCGTCCCGGCCGGGCAGCCCCAGGTCGAGCACCAGGAGATCCGGCTTGGAGCTTCGGACGCTCGCGACGGCCGAGCCGCCGTCGCCGACCACGATGACCTCGAAGCCCGCGCTGCGCAGGTAGTCGCCGACGACCCGTGCGATCTCGATCTCGTCCTCGACCACCAGTACCGTCGTCATCTCCGCCCTGCCTCCCTTGGCACGTTCGCTAGCCTGCCGACGCGAACGGGCGGTGGCAACCGCCACCGCCCGTCCTCCGTGCCCGTCCGCTCAGCCGGTGGGCGGTCCCGTGCTCTCTTCGCCGCCCGACGCCTGCTCGTGCTGGCGGCGGTGCCAGTCGCCGGCCCTATCCTCGAACCTCGCTCGCCCCTCGTCGGACCAGGGTCCGTACCCGGGGCCGTGATCGCGGCCCCACGGGCCGCGGAACGCGCGGCTCACGAAGAAGATCGTCCCGATGATGAACAGCGGGAACAGGAAGAAGCCGAACGGGAAGAACCCGTGGCCGTACCCGTACCTGCCACCGACGACCTCCACCACCTGGCCGGCCTCGGCGCCGCGCCGGATCCCTTCGTCGATCCCGGCGTTGTACGCGCCGACCGCGACCCCGATCGTGACCAGCACCACCAGGATCGCTGCTGCGATCGCCCATCCGCGTCGCATCTCGTGCCTCCTTCCGAACGCTTCTCGTCCGTCGAGCCCATCCTGCGGCCGAGATGTGAAGCGCTCGTGAAGGCGATCGGGAGGAATCGTGGGTCTACGGCCGGAGCGCACGAAGGCCGGGCTCGAGATCCGAGCCCGGCCTTCGATCGCCTCGACTCAACGACCAGCCGGTGGGCGCTTCGGGATGTGCGGCTTCTGGACGGGATCCTCCGCCCGCAGTTCCTCGGCGAGCTGACGGCCCTCCATCGCCTCAAGCATCTGTGCGTCCCAGAGCTGCGTACCCGCGATGCCGACCTGCTCGGCGAGCTGTCGGCCTTCCATCGCCTCCAGCTTCTGGGCGTCCCAGAGCTGCGTACCCGCGATGCCGACCTGCTCGGCCAGCTGACGGCCCTCCATCGCCTCCAGCTTCTGCGCGTCCCAGTACGGGACCCCGACGGGCGTGGTGACGGCCGCGGGGCGCTCTTCGGTCGCACGGGTCACCAGCAACCCTGCGAGACCTCCGATGCCGAGCGCGACGACCGCGGCGATCGCGATCGCACCCATGTTGAACCTTCCGACCGGTGCCGACTCGACCCTGGCGCTCATGCCGCACCTCCTCCTTCGACGTCAGGGAGATGGTGTGCCCGCGCTGCGCAGATGTCGGTGGTCGCGACTACCGAACGCGCGTGCCGGGCATCACGCGGCCGGCGATCCGTCCGCGTCTGCCCGGGTGATGTCCCCGACGTCCGCGTCCACGAACCGCACGAGGTCAGCGCCGGACAGATGGAGGTTGACCCCGTGCTCACCGCCGCCGATCGCGACGCGATCGAGCGACGGGATGAGCGCGTCCGCGATCACGGGCCACGGGCTCGACGAACCGAACGGCGTGATGGTCCCGCGCTCGTAGCCGGTCGCCGTCTTCGCCTCCTCGGCATCGGGGAGCGAGAGCCGGCTCACGCCGAGGTGCGCTCGGAGCTTCGGCCAGTCGATCTGCCGCCCGCCGGGGACGAGCACGAACACGTAGTCGTCCGCGCCTCGCCGGACGACGATGGTCCGCAGCAGCTGACCGAGCTCGATGCCCTGGAAGGCCGCGCTCTCCTCGGCCGAGCGCGCCCGTTGGGTCCGCACGACCTCGAAGTCGAGGTCGGAGCCCGCGAGCGCGCGCAGGGCCGGTGTGTCGGGGTCCATCGGATCGCGAGCCTAACGGCTGCAGAGCAGCCGAGGCACCAGCGTCACGGATCGGAAGCCGCGAGGAGCAGGTCGACGACGTAGGCGGCGAAGGACGGACGAACGAACACCCTCGTCGTGCCCTCCCGCTCTTGGAGCAGGATCTGCGCCGCGCCGAACACCGTCTGCGCGCATCGGCCATCGCTCCACGAGCGGGGATGCAGATCGATCGGGCAGGCGGTCGACAGCAGCTCGTGGCGCGACGGGCCCGCGAGCTCGATCACCGTTCGGTTCGCCGAGACATCCACGACCGAGTGGTGCGCGTCCCCGAGCGAGGCCTCGAGCTCGGCGACCAGGGCCTCCGCGGTACCGGCGTGTCCGACCACGAGCCACTCGTCCGGCCCGAGCCACAGGATGTCGCGGTCGGGGTGGGACACCACGGTGTTCGGCTCGACGGGGAAACCGAGGCGCGCGGCGGTCGACGGATCGGCGCGGACGTCGACCTGCGCGAGGAAGACCAGCTCTCGCGCG
>Ga0209843_1000043_pt1 | contig 15361 bp, 16 predicted proteins | sample GWRWS1_20_30_FD_187222 | JGI IMG/M metagenome (GOLD analysis project Ga0209843, IMG submission 187222) | Riverbed sediment microbial communities from areas with vegetation nearby in Columbia River, Washington, USA - GW-RW S1_20_30 (SPAdes)... | ecosystem: Environmental > Aquatic > Freshwater >... | reverse complement strand
ACGGCAAGGGACAGCTCCCTCCAAACGAGGTGGATGGCGACGGAGGGAGGTCTGGGGCCTAGGTGACCGGTTCGAGCCAGTCGCGGTAGCGCTCGTCCCGGCCCCGGATGGCGGCCGTGAAGACCTCCTGGAGGCGGCGGGTAATCGGACCCGGGTCGCCGAGGACCCGGTCGTCCACCTCCCGGATGGGCACGACCTCGGCGGCCGTCCCGGTGAAGAAGGCCTCGTCGGCCAGGTACAGGTCGGTGCGGACCAGGTCGCCCTCGCGCACCCGGATGCCCTCGTCCTCGGCGATCTGCAGGATGCTGGCGCGGGTGATGCCGGCCAGGCAGCCGGCCGCGAGCGGCGGGGTGCACAGGACGCCGTCGCGGACCAGGAAGACGTTCTCGCCGGAGCCGTCGGTCACGTACCCGTTGGGGTTGAGCAGGATGCCCTCGTCGTAGCCGGCCTTGACCGCCTCGGCCTTGGCCAGCGAGGAGTTCAGGTACTGGCCGGTCGCCTTCGCCGCCGGCGGGATGATGTTGGGGTCCAGCCGCCGCCAGGAGCTGATCTTGACCCGCACGCCGGTCTCGAACGCCTCCTCGCCAAGGTAGGCGCCCCACGGCCAGGAGGCGATCGCCATGCGGACCGGCGAGGTGAGCGGGTTGAGGCCGATCTCGCCGTAGCCGAGGTAGACGATCGGCCGGATGTAGCAGGTGGGGATGCCGTTCATGGCCACCAGGTCCTTGGTCACCTTGACGGCGCCCTCCAGCGAGACCGGCGGCTCCATGTGGTAGATCTTGGCGCTGCGGAACAGCCGCTGCATGTGCTCGGTCAGCCGGAACACCGCCGAGCCGCCGCCGGCGGTCTCGTAGGCGCGGATGCCCTCGAACACGCCCCAGCCGTAGTGCAGGGAGGGCGTGAGGATGTGGACACGGGCCTCGTCCCAGTCGACGTACTCCCCGTCCATCCAGATCTTTCCGGTCGCCTGGATCGGCATCATTGCCTCCTAGATGGTCGGGGTCCGCCACCCGTCACGGCGGTGGCGATCCGGTCCCCAAGCGCTTGCGTCGAGTATCCTCCAGCCCCTGGTAGGGCTGCCACGGCCGCCGCCTCGACCGCCGCGGCGGCCTCCAGCTCCCCCAGGTGCTCCAGCAGCAGCGCGGCCGACAGGACCGCGGCCACCGGGTTGGCCGTGCCGGTGCCGGCGATGTCGGGCGCCGACCCGTGCACCGGCTCGAACAGGGAGGGCGGGCGTCTCACCGGGGGGCTATCGCTTCGCTCCTTGAGCCCCCCGGACCCCCCGCCCGGGTTGAGGTTGGCGCTGGCGGCGGTGCCGAGGCCGCCGGCGACGGCCGCGCCCAGGTCGGTGAGGATGTCGCCGAACAGGTTGTCGGTGACGACCACGTCGAAGCGGGCCGGGTCGCTGACGAGGTAGAGGCAGGCCGCGTCGGCGTGGACGTAGTCCAGCACCACGCCCGTCTCCCCGGCGACCTCCCTGGCCGCCCGCTGCCACAGGTCGCCGGCGTGGGTCAGCACGTTGGTCTTGTGGACCAGGGTGAGGCGGCCGGCACGCTCCCGGGCCCGGCCGGCGGCGTAGCGCAGGCAGCGCTCGACGCCGGCCCTGGTCTCGATCGAGGTCTCGGTGGCGACCTCCATCGGGGTGCCCCGGTGGACGACACCGCCGGCGCCGGCGTAGACGCCCTCGGTGTTCTCGCGGACGACCAGCAGGTCCAGGTCATCCGGCCCGACCCCGGCGAGCGGCGAGGCCACCCCCGGGTAGAGCTTCACAGGCCTCAAGTTCACGTAGAGGTCTAGCTCGAAGCGGAGCCGTAGCAGCAGCCCCCGCTCCAGCACGCCGGGCGGCACGTCCGGGCGGCCGACGGCGCCGAGCAGGACCGCGTCGGTCTCGCGCAGCTCCTTCACGGCGACGTCGGGCAGCGCCTCTCCGGTGCGCAGCCAGCGCTCGGCACCGAGGTCGAAGTCGACCCAGTCGACGCCGAAGCCGAAGCGCGCAGCGGCCGCGTCCACGGCCTTGCGCGCCTCGGCGACGACCTCGGGGCCGATGCCGTCGCCCGGCACGCAGGCAAGGTGGTAGGAATCGCCCACCTACGCCTCCGTGCCGAAGACGCGGCCGAGGGCGGCGCGACGCTCGGTCTCGTCGGCGGGCGGCTCGGGCGCCGTCGCCTCCGAGGGCGGGGCGTCGACCGCCTCGACGTCGACGCCGAACACCCTGGCCATGGCGGCGTGCGCCTCCTCGGTGTAGGGCTGGCTGGGCTTGGGTCTCCTGGTCATGCTGGCACCTCGGAACTGCCTGGAGCCCGCCTGCGGCGGACTGGCTTTGCATTGCGGCCGCCGAAGGCGGCCACCTTGTTGACTGCCTGCAGGTAGGCGCGCGCCGAGGCCTCCACCACGTCGGTGGCCACGCCGCGCCCAGTTACTCGGGCCCCCTCGTGCTCGACCTGCACGGTCACGTCCCCGAGGGCGTCGGTGCCCCCGCCGACGGCGGAGACGTGGAACTCGACCAGCCTGGCGTCGACCCCGACCGCCTTGGCGATGGCGGCGCAGGCGGCGTCGACCATGCCGTCCCCCACCGCCGACTGCTCGACCACGCCCCGCTCGTGGCTGAGCCGCACGGTCGCGGTCGGCGACATGACCGTCCCGCCGGCGACCTGGAGCCCGACGAACCGGTAGGCCGCCTCGTCGGCCAGCACCTCGCCGGCGACCAGCGCCTCCAGGTCGACGTCGGTGATGCGCGGCTTGCGGTCGGCCAGCTCCTTGAAGCGGGCGAACGCCTTGTCCAGCTCCTCGCGGTCGAGGTCGAAGCCCAGCTTGTGGAGGGCGTCGGCGACCGCGTGGCGGCCGGAGTGCTTGCCGAGCACGATCCGCGAGCCGGCGAAGCCCAGCTCCTTGGGGTCCATGTGCTCGTAGGTGGTGCGCTCCATGAGCACGCCGTGCTGGTGGATGCCGGACTCGTGGGCGAACGCGTTGGCCCCGACGATCGCCTTGTTGGGCTGGATCGGGTAGCCGGTGAGCAGGCTGACCAGCCGGGAGGTGCGGGCGATCTCGCGGGTGTTCACCCCGGTGGCGACGCCGAGCGAGGACTGGTGGGTGCGCAGCGCCATCACCACCTCCTCCATCGAGCAGTTGCCGGCCCGCTCGCCGATGCCGTTGACCGCGACCTCGACCTGGCGGGCGCCGGCCTGCACGGCCGCGACCGAGGAGGCGACGGAGACACCCAGGTCGTCGTGGCAGTGGACGCTCCAGGTGGCACGGTCGGAGCCGGGGACCTCGGCGATCAGCCAGGCGACCAGCTCGGCGAAGGCGTCCGGCAGCATGTAGCCGACCGTGTCCGGCACGTTGCAGGTGGTCGCCCCGGCCGCGATCGCGGCGGCGTAGACCTGCTTGAGGAACTCGGCGTCGGAGCGGGTGGCGTCCTCGGCCGAGAACTCGACGTCGTCGGTGTAGCCCTTGGCCCTGGCCACCGCGCCCTCGGCGGCGGCGAGCACCTCGGCCGGGCTCATCCGCAGCTTGTGGCGCATGTGGATGGGGCTGGTCGCGATGAAGGTGTGCAGCCGGCCGCGGCGGGCCGGGGCGAGCGCCTCGGCGGCCCGGTCGACGTCGCCGGCCGCGGTGCGGGCCAGGGCGGCCACGGTGGCCCCCTTGATCCGCTCGGCGACCGCCCGGACGGCCTCGAAGTCGCCGTGCGAGGCCTGCGGGAAGCCGGCCTCGATGACGTCCACGCCGAGCCGGGCGAGTTGCTCGGCGATCTCCACCTTGGCTTTGGCGTTCAGGTTGATCCCTGGGGCCTGCTCGCCGTCCCTCAGGGTCGTGTCGAAGACGATGACTCGCTCGGCCACGGCCGGCGACCTCCTTGTTCGGTTCCGCTCAGCTTCCTGATCGTCCGCGCCGTACGGTCCCCGTGGGGCGGCCGGCACGAGCCGCCCCACGGCAACGAAGGATCAGGAGGCGCGAAGCCGCGGAGATCGTCCGCCGGGTCATGCGCCCGCTCCGACGTGGAGGTGGATGAACGTGCTGTCGTGCGCGCCGATCTCCGCCTCCACCTGCTCCAGGACGCCGGCGGGGATGCCGGCGTCCACGGTCAGCGCCATCAGGGCCTCGCCGCCCTGCTTGCGCCGCCCGACCTGCATGCTGGCGATGTTCACGCCGCTCTCGCCGAGGATCGTCCCGACCCTGCCGATCACGCCGGGGCGGTCCTCGTAGAACAGGAACGCCATGTGGTCGGCGGGGGCCATGTCGATCGGGATGCCGTTGATGGCGACCAGCCGCTCGGCGTCCCGCGGCCCGACCGTGGTGCCGGCCACGCCCACCTGCCCCCTGGACCCCTCCCCCGAGAGGGCGACCAGGTTCACCCAGTCGCGGCTCTGGCGGGTCCTGGTCTCGGTCACCTCGACCCCGCGCTCGGCCGCCAGCAGCGGCGCGTTCACGAAGGTGACCGGCTCGTGCACCACCGGGCTGAACATGCCCTTGAGGGCGGCCAGGGTGAGCACGCGGGTGTCCTGCTCGGCCAGCGCCCCGACGTACTCCAGGTGCAGCCGGCCGCCGCCGAGGGCGCTGGCCCGGCCGCCCGGCCCGCCGCCCGCCAGCGCCGTGTACAGCCGGCCGAGCTTCTCGACCAGCGGCAGGAACGGCCGCACCGCGTCGGGCACCGAGCCGGCGTCGACGTTGACGGCGTTGGGCACGAACTGGCCGGCGAGCGCCAGCAGGAGCTGCTCGGCGATGGCGATGCCGGCCTTGTCCTGCGCTTCGGTGGTGGAGGCCCCCAGGTGCGGGGTGACGACCACGCCCTCCAGCTCGAACAGGGGGCTGTGGGTGGTCGGCTCCTCGGCGAACACGTCCAGGGCGGCGCCGGCGAGCTGGCCGTCGCCGACCGCCTTGGCGAGGGCGGCCTCGTCGACGATGCCGCCGCGCGCGGTGTTGACCAGGCGGGCGCCCGGCTTCATCGCGGCCAGCTCGGTCTCGCCGATCAGCCCGGTCGTGTCCGGCGTCTTGGGCAGGTGGACGGTGACCACGTCGGCGCGGGCGAGCACGTCGGCGAGGCTGGCCAGCTCGACCCCCATCTGCGCGGCCCGGTCGCGGCTCACGTACGGGTCGTAGGCGAGCAGGCGCATGCCGAACGAGTTCAGGCGCTGGGCGACCAGCGCCCCGACCCTGCCGAGCCCGATGATCCCCAGCGTCTTGCCGTACAGCTCGGCGCCCTGGAAGCGGCCGCGCTCCCAGCGCCCCTCCCGCAGGGCGACGTGGGCCTGCGGGATGTTGCGGGCCTGGGCCAGGATCAGCGCCACGGTGTGCTCGGCGGCCGAGATCACGTTGGACTGGGGCGCGTTGACGACCATCACCCCGAGCCGGGTGGCGGCGGCCACGTCCACGTTGTCCAGGCCGATGCCGGCCCGGCCCACGACCTTGAGGTTGCGGCCGGCCTCCAGCACCTCGGCGTCGACGCGGGTTGCCGACCGGACCACCAGGGCGTCGACGCCGGTGACGGCCGCGAGCAGCTCCTCGCGGGTGGTGGCGGCGCGCGCGTCCACCTCGTGGTGGGCGCGCAGCAGCTCGACGCCGGCCTCGGCCAGCGGCTCGGCGATCAGGATCCGGGCCATGTGCGGAGGCTAACCCTTCTCGCGCAGCCAGGACATCATCTGGCGCAGCGGCTTGCCGGTCCGCTCGATCGGGTGGTTCGCCCCCGCCTCGCGCATCCGGGTGAAGTTGGGCCGGCCCTGGTCGTCCTCGTCGATCCACTCGCGGGCGAACGCGCCCGACTGGACCTCGGCGAGGATGCGGGCCATCTCGGCCCTGGCGGCGTCGCCGACCACCCGCGGGCCGCGGGTGTAGTCGCCGTACTCCGCGGTGTCGGACACCGAGTAGCGCATCCCCGCCAGGCCGCCCTCGTACATCAGGTCGACGATCAGCTTCAGCTCGTGGAGGCACTCGAAGTAGGCGACCTCCGGCTGGTAGCCGGCCTTGACGAGGGTCTCGAAGCCGGCCTGGACCAGCGAGGTGGCACCGCCGCACAGCACCGCCTGCTCGCCGAACAGGTCGGTCTCGGTCTCCTCCTGGAAGGTGGTGACCAGCGCCCCGGCGCGGGTGCCGCCGATCGCCCTGGCGTACGACTTGGCCAGGTCCCAGGCCTTGCCGGTGGCGTCCTGGGCGACCGCGACCAGCACGGGGGTGCCCTCGCCGCTCTCGAACTGGCGCCGGACCAGGTGGCCGGGGCCCTTGGGCGCGACCATGGCCACGTCGACGGTCTCGGGCGGCTGGATGTAGCCGTAGTGGACGTTGAAGCCGTGGGCGAAGAGCAGCGCGTCGCCCGCCTTGAGGTGGGGGGCGATGTCGCCCGAGTACAGGTGCCGCTGCACGGTGTCGGGGACCAGCATCATGATCAGGTCGGCCCAGGCGGCCGCCTCGGCCGGGGTGGTCACCTGCAGCCCGGCCGCCTCGGCGACCGCGCGGCTCCTGGAGCCCTCCGCCAGCCCCACGCGCACCTCGCAGCCGGAGTCGTGCAGCGACAGCGCGTGGGCGTGGCCCTGGGAGCCGTAGCCGAGCACCGCGACCTTGCGCGACTGCACCAGGCCCAGGTCGGCGTCGTCGTCGTAGTAGATGGTGGCCATTGCTGCTCCTTCGTTGGAAGACTAGGCCGGGCGCGCCACGCGCAGCGGCTTGTCGGCGATGCCCTTGGCGCCCCGGGCCAGGGCGACGCGGCCGGTGCGGACCAGCTCGCGGATGCCGTAGGGGTCGAGCAGCTCGAGCATGGCGGCGACCTTGTCCGGGCTGCCGGTGGCCTCGATGGTGAGGGCCTCCGGGGCGACGTCGACGATCTTGGCCCGGAACATCTCGGCCAGCTCGACGATCTGGTAGCGCACCGCCGGGTCGGCCTTGACCTTGACCAGCACCAGCTCGCGCTCCACCGCCCGCGCCGGCTCCAGCTCGACGATCTTGAGCACGTGCACGAGCTTGTTGAGCTGCTTGGTGACCTGCTCGAGCGGCATCTCGGCGCAGTCGACCACGATCGTCATGCGGCTGCGGCCCGGGTCCTCGGTGGGCCCGACCGCCAGCGAGTCGATGTTGAAGCCACGCCGGCTGAACAGGCCGGCGATGCGGGCCAGCACGCCCGGCCGGTCCTCGACCAGCACCGAGACGGTGTGGGTGCTCATCCGGCGCGCACCTCCCTGCGGGTCGCGGCTGCCTGCTCCTCGGGGGAGAACTCGGGCCCGAGGATGATCTCGTCGTTGGAGCGGCCGGCGGGGACCATCGGGAACACGCCTTCGTGGGCGTCCACCCGGAAGTCGACGACGACCGCCTGGTCGCTGGTTGCCAGCGCCTTCTCGAGGGTGGCGTCGACGTCCTCGGCGCGCTCGCAGCGCAGGCCGAGCGCGCCGTAGGCCTCGGCCAGCTTCACGTAGTCGGGCACCTCGAAGCCGAGGTGCACCTCGGAGTAGCGCTCGTCGTAGAACAGCTCCTGCCACTGGCGGACCATGCCGAGGTGGCCGTTGTTGAGGACGAAGACCTTGATCGGGATGCGCTCGGTGGTGCAGGTGGCCAGCTCCTGGGCGGTCATCTGGAAGCAACCGTCGCCGTCGATGGCGACCACCAGCTCGTCGGGCCGGCCGACCTTGGCGCCCATGGCCGCCGGGACCGCGAAGCCCATCGTGCCCAGCCCTCCGGAGTTGATCCAGGAGCGGGGACGGTCGAAGCGGAAGTGCTGGGAGGCGTACATCTGGTGCTGGCCGACCCCGGCGACCACGATCGCATCGCCGCCGGTCAGCGCCGACACCCGCTCGACCACGTGCTGCGGCTTGAGCGGTCCGCCGTCGAGCTGCTCGTAGCGGTACGGGAAGCGCTGCTTCCACTGGGTGGTGGCGCGGCGCCAGGCGGCGGTGTCGCCGGGGCCGTCTGCGGCGACCGCGGCGCGGTGGGCCGCGACCAGCTCCTCCAGGACCAGCCGGACGTCGCCGACGATCGGCACGTCGGCGGCGCGGTTCTTGCCGATCTCGGCCGGGTCGATGTCGGCGTGGACGATCTTGGCCTTGGGCGCGAAGGTCGCCAGCTTGCCGGTCACCCGGTCGTCGAAGCGGGCGCCGAGGGCGACCACCAGGTCGGCCTCCTGCAGCGCGGCCACGGCCGCGTAGTTGCCGTGCATGCCGGGCATGCCGAGCGCCAGCGGGTGGCTGTCGGGGAAGCAGCCGCGGGCCATCAGCGTGGTGGTGACCGGCGCCCCGGCCGCCTCCGCCAGCTCGCGCAGGGCCTCGTGCGCCCCGGACTTGGCCACGCCGCCGCCGACGTACAGCACCGGCCGCTGCGCCCCCCGCAGCAGCGCCGCCGCCTCCCTGACCCGCTTGCCGTTGGGCCGCGTCACCGGCCGGTACCCCGGCAGGTCCAGCGACTGCGGCCAGGACCACTCGGTGGCGGCCTGGAGCACGTCCTTGGGCACGTCCACCAGGACCGGGCCCGGCCGCCCGGTGGCGGCGATGTGGAACGCCTCGGCGACCGCGCCGGGGATCCGGTCGGGGTCGAGGACCAGCTCGTTGTGCTTGGTGACCGGCATGGTGATGCCGGTGGTGTCGCACTCCTGGAAGGCGTCGGAGCCGATCGCCCAGCTCGGCACCTGGCCGGTGATGGCGACCATCGGCACCGAGTCCATGTAGGCGTCGCACAAGGCGGTGACCAGGTTGGTCGCGCCGGGCCCGCTGGTCACCATGCAGACCCCGACCCGGCCGGTCGCCCAGGCGTAGCCCTCGGCCGCGTGGCCGGCTCCCTGCTCGTGACGGACCAGGATGTGCCGGACCGACGACTCCCGCAGCGGGTCGTACGCGGGGAGGATCGCGCCGCCCGGGAGGCCGAAGACGACCTCGACCTCGCACTGTTCGAGGCTGCGGATGAGGGCTTGTGCGCCGGTGATCTTCACGAGAGCTCCCAAGGGGGTGGTTGCCGGGCAAACAAAAAACCTCCTGCCCAGGGCGTAGGAGGTTCAGCGCGGACCCGCCTTTCGCGGCGGTGTCCGCGCTAGCAAATAAGTACCAGGGTGCTGCGAGTTGCCATCGGCGTCCTTGTCGGTCACGGCGAAGAGCTACGCTGCAACGCATGGTATCGACCTTGTCAAGCGCTGCACCCCAGGCGGCGGCGGTCGCCTACCGCGAGTGGGCGCCGCCGCCGGCGCTGGCGCCCTGGGTCCGCCGTGTCTGGGAGCTGACCGTCCAGGGCGCGGGCGGCCCCGGCCGGGTCCTGCCCGACGGCTGCATGGACATCGTGGTCATGGGCGGGGCGCTGCTGGTCGCGGGCCCGGACACCGGTCCGGTCCCGATCGCGCGCCGTGCCGGCGAGACGGTGACCGGGGTCCGCTTCCACCCCGGCGCGGGCCCGGCCGTGCTCGGGCCGCGGGCCAGCGAGCTGCGCGACGCCAGGGTCCCCCTCGACGCCCTCTGGGGCCAGGACGGGCGCGAGCTCGAGGAGCGGGTCGCCGCGGCCTCGCCCGCGGCCGGGCTGGCGGTGCTGCAGGCGCAGCTCCTGGCCCGCCTCGGCGCCGCTCCCCTCCCCGACCCGCTGGTGGCGGCCGCGGTCCACCTGCTGGAGGGCCATCCCGCCCTGCCCGGCCGGGTCGGCGGGCTCGGGACCGCCCTCGGCCTCGGCGAGCGGCAGCTCCGGCGCCGCTTCCTGGCCGCCGTCGGCTACGGCCCCAAGACCCTCGCCCGCGTCCTCCGGTTCCAGAAGCTGCTCGAGCTGCTCGACCGGCCGGGGCCGCCCACGCCGCTTGCCCTGGTCGCCGCCGACGCCGGCTACGCCGACCAGGCGCACATGACGACCGAGTGCACCCGCCTGGCCGGCCTCCCCCCGACCGCCCTGCTCGCCGAGCGCCACAACGCCGGCCAACCGTGACGCGGGAACCGGTCCGCCAACCACGGTGTACCGGCGGCATCCACGCGGGTCGAGCCGGGAGGTCCCCTGATGCGAGCGGCACGAGCCATCGGTGTCGCGCGGGCCCTCCCGGTCCTGCTGGCCACCGCGGCGCTGGCGGCCTGCGGCGGCGAGCCCGCGTCGGCGCCGGCCCCGCGACCGGCCGCGACCTGCACGGCCGGCTACGACACCGGTGACGACCTGAGCCCGTCCTACAAGCCCAACGCGCCGGTGCGTACGGTGGTGGGCCACGGGCACGTGCTCACCGGGGTCGTGCGGTCGGGCCGGGACTGCACGCCGGTCGCGGGCGCCCGGGTCGAGCTGTGGCCGGAGATCGCCGGCCAGGGCCACCCCGACGCGCAGCGGGCGACCGTGCTCGCCGCCGCCGACGGCAGCTACCGGTTCGAGTCCGACCCGCCCGAGCACATCCACATGCGCGTGTCCGCCCCGGGCTTCCGGCCGCTGGCGACCAACCGCTACCACTCCGAAGGCCACCCCACGGGCCGGTTCGACATCCTGCTCACACCCGCGGCCGGCTGACCGCCAGGACCTCGCCGGCGGCCAGCTCGAAGCGGGCCTTGCCGTGCGCCTTGGCCATGTACATGGCGATGTCGGCCTCGCGGAGCAGGTCGTCCAGGTCCGATTCGGCGCCGAGGGCGACCCCGAGGCTGGCGGTCACCGGCACCTGGTTGCCACGCAACGTGAACGGGGTCCGCAGCCCGTCGAGGACGCGCCGCGCCGCGGCGGCGGCGACCTCCGGCGTCTCGGCCCGGTCCAGCAGGATCGCGAACTGTGGGATTTGCCGTGTGCGTCCGGATTCTCGCACCTGGCCCCGACAACGCGGCGTCCCGGGATTCGCACCTCGTCGGTCAGCGGCGCAGCGTCAACCCGCGCACATCCTCCGCGTTGCCGCCGCCGAAACCGCAATTGCATCGCGGATAGAGAATAAGGCCACCAGCGAATAGCCTTACGCCGCCATCCGTGCTGCGGCCCGAAGGAGCGAGCATGCGCGCACTCGTCGCCGACCCGTCGGCCTCCCCCGCCCTGGCCCTCGCCGACGTGCCCGAGCCCACCCCCGGCCCCGGCCAGCTCCTGATCGACATGGAGGCCGCGTCGGTCAACCGTGGGGAGGTCCGGCTGGCGCCCAAGCTGCCGGCGGGCACCGTCGCCGGCTGGGACGTCGCCGGGACCGTGGCCGCGCTCGGCGAGGGGGTCACCCAGTTCGACGTCGGCGACCGGGTGGTGGCCCTCAACGAGGCGGGCGGCAGCTTCGCCGAGCGGGTGGTGGTGCCCGCCGCCTGGACGGCGCCGCTGCCGGGCGCCTGCGACTTCGTGACCGCCTCGACCCTGCCGGTGGCGGGGGTCACCGCAGTCGGGATCAACCGCCTGGCCCGGGTCCACGCCGGCGACCGGGTGCTGGTGACGGGGGCGGCCGGCGGCGTCGGCGGGTTCGCCGTGCAGCTCGCCCGCGACGCCAAGGCGACCGTGACCGGCCAGGCGGGCAGCGAGGAGCGGGCCGCCGCGGTGCGGGCGACCGGGGCGGACGCGCTGGTCCACCCCGGCGACGGCTCGCCGGTGGACGGCGAGTTCGACGTGGTGCTCGACGGCATCGGCGGGCCGATGATCGCCGCGCTGGTGGAGGCGACCGCCCGCCACGGCCGCATGGTCGTGTACGGCAACTCGGCCGACGCCGAGTCGAGCTTCCGGATCGAGCGGCTCTACAACAAGGGCGTCACCATGTACGGCTTCCGCGTGTTCACCACCGTCCCGCCGGAGCAGGCCGTCAAGGACATGGCCAACCTGGCCGAGCAGGCGATGGCCAGCCGCCTCGCCGTGCACGTCCAGGCCACCGCGCCGCTGGCCGACGCCCTGCCGCTGATCCGGGACCTCTACGCCCGGAGGGTGACCGGCAAGGTGGTGATCACCCGCGGGTGACGCGTTACGATCCGTCCGGACCCGAACCGAGGGGGAAGGCGATGGCGCGGCGAGAGGACGGACCGGGGGCGGCGCGACCGATCGAGGCGGTGCCTCCGCCGGCGGCGGAGGACCCGACCTGGGAACGGCTCGAGGACGGGATCGGCTGGTACGACCGCAAGAGCGGCGAGAACCGGCGCTGGTACAGGTGGCTGAAGCTGCTCGAGCTCGCGGTCGCGGCGACGCTGCCGGTGGTGGCCGGCATCGGCAGCCCCGTGTGGGTGACCGGCGGCCTGGCCGCGGTCGTGGTCGTGCTGGAGGGCGCCCAGCACCTGTTCCAGTTCCACGAGCAGTGGATCACCTACCGCTCCACGGCAGAGGCGCTGAAGCACGAGCGCTTCCTGTACCTGGCCGAGGCGGGACCCTACGGCGGCGAGAACCGGCACGCCCAGCTCGCCACGCGGATCGAGGCGCTGATCTCGCAGGAGCACGCCAAGTGGATCGCCGGCCAGCAGGGAGCCGTCGCCCGTCCCGCGGAGCGATAGCCCCCGCTCAGCCCGCGACCAGCGGCTACCCGGGGCGGGCGGGGCGGCGGGGGCGGTGGTTGCCGGGGGCTGTGGGTTGGGCGTCGGCGGGGCGCAGCAGCTCCGGGAGGGCGGCGAACAGCTCGGTCGGGGAGGCGGTCACCGTCGCGGCCCCGGCGGCGACCGCGTCCTCGCGGTCGCGCGCCACGCCCCGGGCGCTGGTGTAGACGAGCACCGGCTGCTCGAAGCCGGCCTCGCGGAGCTGCCGCATCAGCGCCAGCCCGGCGTGCGGCCGGTACTCACCGCCCTCGACACGGCCGAGGTCGGTGACGATCGCCTGCACCCCGCGACGCAGCGTGAGCACGTCCATGGCCTCGTCGGTGGACTTGGCCTGGAGCACCTCGACGCCGTCGTCGCGCAGCTTGGCGAGCTCGAGGGCGTTGCCCTCCGGCCGGTCGTCGACCCACAGGACGGTCGGCCGGTCCTGGTAGGCCTGGGGCGCGACGCCGGCGGCCGCACTCGGCGGGCTCCGCTCGGCGAGCTGGGCGGCCATCTGGGTCTGGAGGTCGCTGACCTGCCTGCGGAGCTGCTCGGTCGCCTCCTCGACCGACAGCTCGACCCCGCCGACCTTGACCTTGAAGGCGCGCGTGCGCAGCGCCTCGCGGAGGTCGGCCACCAGCCCGGGCAGCAGCGGCACCACCCGGAACACGACCACGGCCAGCAGCAGCGGCCACAACAGGCTTCCGAGCGCCTCGATGATGCTGGCGGCGGTCATCGACTCCCACCTCGTTCCTCTCCCAACCCTGCGGCGCGCGGGCCGGGACGCGCCGCCGAATCCTGATCGGCCCGCCCGACCCGGGTCAAGGCGCGTCGGGCCGCGCCGACCGGCTGCAAATCGGGTGCGCCGGGACGCCGCGCCCCGCAAACTGCTCACATGCAGCTCGCCCTCCTCGGCTGGGACCGGTCCTTCGCCGACGACTTCGCTCCCTGGGCGGCGGCAGGCCACAGACCTGCCAGGGTCGCCGCCAGCTACCTCGGCGGGTTCCTGGTCCTCGCCGAGTCCGGGGAGCTGCGGGCACGGCTCACCGGCCGCCTGCGCCACCTTGCGGGCCCGTGCGTCGCCGGCCCGCCCGCCGTCGGCGACTGGGTGTGCCTACAGGCCGGCGCCCGCGTGCCCGCTGGCCGGGACGGCGACCCGCCGCTCATCCAGGCGGTGCTTCCCCGCCGCACCGCCGTCGTCCGCCGCGACCTGGGCGCCGGCGCCGAGGAGGTGCTCGCCGCCAACGTCGACCTGGTCATGGTCGTGGCCGCGCCCGGTCGGGAGGTCGACCCGGCGCGGGTCGAGCGGCTGCTGGCGGTGGCGTGCCGCAGCGGCGCCCGGCCGCTGCTGGTGCTCGCCAAGGCCGACCGCTGCCCCGACTGGGGCACCGACGTGGCGACCGAGCTGCGCCTGCTCGCCGCCCTCGCGCCCGGCGTCGAGGCGCACGCCGTGAGCTGCTGGACCGGCGAGGGGCTGGACGAGGTCGCCGCGCTGCTGCGGCCCGGCCGCACCGCGGTGCTGCTCGGCCCGAAGGGAGCCGGCAAGTCCACCCTGGTGAACCGCCTGGCGGGCCGGGACCTGCTGGCGACCGGGGAGGCCCGCGACGACCGCGCCGGCCTCCCCACCACCACAGGCCGCCAGCTCCTCGCCCTGGCAGGCGGGGCGCTGCTGATCGACACCCCCGGCCTGCGCGAGCTCGGGTCCGGCTGGGCCGAGGCCGGCACGGCCGCCTTCGACGCCCCACGGGCCGCCGCCCAGCGGCGGCACTAGCCGCCCGGCGAGGCCGCCTGGGACCAGAGCCTGACCGGCCGCGGCGGCCAGCGCTCAGTCGTCGGCCCCGATGCGCTGCAGGCCGACGGCGTCGGCGGCGCCGCGGAGCGCCTCCAGCCCGAACGCCTCGACCGGGCCGAGGGCGCCGGTGCCCTGAAGGCCCCCGGCGGCCGACTGGCGGGCGCCCCAGGCCAGCAGGCCCGCGGTGAGGGTGTAGACGTTGGGGCCACGCAGCCGGACCCGGGCCAGCTCGCGGCCGTCCGCGCCGGAGGCGACCGCGATCACGTGGGAGCGGCTGGCCTGCCTGGCCGGCTCCTCCGGGCCGCCCCCGGTCCGCCTGGCCAGCGCCGCCGCCGCCGCGCGGCCGACGGCCCTGGCCCCCGGCACGCGGGCCAGCGGCGCGCCCACGGCGGCGGCGGCCTGCACCGCGCGGGAGCGGCGGCCGAACCAGCCGAGGTACACGTCCACGTCACGCAGGCCTGGCGCCAGCCGGGGCAGGGCGTAGTGCTCGCTGCCGCCGTAGGAGACGGCCAGCCAGGCGCGGCCACGCACCGGGAACGCCCTGACGCGGCTCGCGACCCGGTCGCGCACCAGCCGCCCGCCGCGCCAGGCGAAGCTCTGCTCCAGCAGCATCCCCGCACCGGACGCCAGCGTGCCGGTGCTGAACCCGCCCCCGCCGCTGGCGAAGTAGCCGACCGCCACCGCGGTGGCCTCCTCCCCCGCCTCGCGCAGGGCGAGCGCGCCGGCGAGGTTGCCGGGCACGAAGTCGTAGCCGAACGCGGGGACCAGGGCGCAGCGGCCTTCGGCCCGCGGGCCGAGCTCGTCGAACACCCGGCGGACGAACGGCGGCTCGCCGGTCGCGTCCAGGTAGTGGGCGCCCGCCGCGACCGCCGCCTCGACGGCCGCCTGGCCGTGCACCAGGAACGGGCCGACGGTGGTGACCAGCACGTCGCCCTCGCCGACCAGGGCGCGGACGCTGTCCGGCCTGGCGCTGTCGGCGACCGCGACCTCGAAGCCGCCGCCCAGCTCGCCGGCGAGCGCCTCCAGCTTCCGCCGGTCCCGCCCGGCCAGGACCGCGTTCGTGCCGGAAGCTGCCAGCTCGCGGGCGGTCAGCCGGCCGGTGTAGCCGGTGGCCCCGAACAGGACGACCCGCGGCGGCAAGGTCGCTCAGCCGCCGCCGAGGCGGAACCCGACGAAGATGGTCACCACCCGGCCGCGCCGGACGGTG
>Ga0209843_1000041_pt1 | contig 15600 bp, 16 predicted proteins | sample GWRWS1_20_30_FD_187222 | JGI IMG/M metagenome (GOLD analysis project Ga0209843, IMG submission 187222) | Riverbed sediment microbial communities from areas with vegetation nearby in Columbia River, Washington, USA - GW-RW S1_20_30 (SPAdes)... | ecosystem: Environmental > Aquatic > Freshwater >... | reverse complement strand
CGCTCGCCGCGCTCAAGCTGCCGACCGGGGCGGTCACGGCGTTCCTCGGCCTGCTGCTCATGCGCGGCCAGTTCGTGCCGGGGCTCAGCGCCCTCGACACGCCCGCGCAGATCCTTGCCTGGGCGCTGGTGTTCGGGTACGCGCAGCAGCTCTTCACCCGCCTGGTCGACCAGCAGGCCCACACCGTGCTCGGCAACGTCCGCGGCGCCGACAAGGGCAACGCCGCCCGGCCGTAGGCCCTCCGCCTCGGCGCGCTACCCGTCGAGCGCCCTGAGCATGCGCTTGAGGGCCACCTGGCGGTAGGAGGACTCCATGAGCTCGGCGACCTCCTGCCAGTCGACCGGCGCGGCGGTGAAGTCCAGCGCCACCCAGCCGCTCGGTCCGAAGTAGGCCGGCTCGTAGAACCGCCCGTCCCCGAGCAGCGCCGGGCGCTCGGGCGGCTCGGGCTTGAACACCACCGCGTAGGGGTGCTCGTCGCCGCCGCCGAAGACCGCGAACAGCTTCTTCCCGGCCCGGAACGTCGGCCGTCCCCACGCCTCGACCTCCGCGGACTCCGGGAGCGCCAGGCACACCTGGCGCAGCTCGGTCAGGTAGGGGTCGTCGTCGGAGTACATCCGCGGATGCGCCATGGCCGAGACGGTAGCATCCAGCAGGTTGCATGGCTGCGCCTGCGCGCACCCGACGTACAGGCAGCCCTCACCGTGCTCGGCCGCGGCGGCTTTGCGGACCCGGACCCGGAGGCGCCGCGGCTCGACCTGGCGGACCTGGAGCCGACGGCGGCGGTCGCCAGTTCAAATCCGGCCGCCCCGGCCGGATAGAGACAGGTCGTGATCAGCATGCTGGGATATGAGCATCGCATTCGCAGACAGCACCGAGAGCCAGTAGTTCATTCGCTCGGCGTTGGTGGTGTCCTGCCAGTGAGGAAAGAGCCATGCGACGTCATTGAGGGGCAGCCGGCCTTCGACCTGGTGGACCTCGAGCGTGAAGGAGACTCCCTGCGGGGGGCATGCCTCGATAGCTGCTGACACGATGGAGGCCAGACCGCCTGGCCCGTACATCATCCTCAGTGATCGGCGACCTTGGTAGCTGAAGGGAATTGGCAGCCGCGTGAGGAAGCTGAAGTGATCCCGGAGACCTGGGACGAGGGGATGCCCGTCGTGCAGGTGAAAGTGGAGGTGCTTGCCGAGCCGGGCAAGCGAACGGGTGACGTCGAGCACATGCGGTAGCGCGCTTGCCACCGCGTCCTGAACGTCCGCGACCAGGTCGGGCAACCGGTCGTCCACCGGGCTGAGCTTCTTGAGATCCAGGCCAGGATGGCTGTCTCCGAACCTGGCGGCCGCCTGTCTCAGGCCGATGTGGCCGACGTCGAGGCAGCAACTGACTCGCTCAGCGGCTTGAAGACGCTCCGCCACCTCGACGAACCAGCCGCGATCCAGTCCAGCGGCGTACTCGAGAAAAACGAGGGGCCCATCGGGCCGCTCGCAGAGGCCAGCATTCAGCTCGCGCAGAGCGGCAACCAGGCGGTCCGTCTGTGCCGCCATCTCACGCTTGTCATGGACGACCAGTCCGGCGACGCGGCCCGCGAAGCGGTCGGCGAATTCCCTCACCACGGCGCGGTCCCGCCTGTGCAGCACGTTGACGCCACGGTTCAGGTGGACGACAGGCAAGCGCGCATGCGAGGGCACGAACTGCAGGACATACTCGAGCTGGTCCGGCGTGTGCGCGTGCACCTCGGCGGCCGTGCCCATCTGGGCGAAGCGCAGACCAGCGAGCTCGAGCAGCGCATCGTCTCCATCAACGCGTTGCTGGAACAGGGCATGAACATGCCTGAGTACCTCCTGCTCCGCGTCAGTTCCCTCGGTGCTGGCCTCGCCGAGACCTCGTCGGGCAGGTTCCATGACCCTCACTCCACTAGGCCGCCCGCGGCAGCTGTTCTGCCGCTGGAGAGAAGCCATCGACAGTGCGCGGTATTGTCCGCCTCAGCTGCTTCAGTTGCGCGCGGGCGCTGTCATGACGCATACGAACGTAGTGGACGATGCCCTCGATCGTCTTCTTCCCATGCCGCAGTTGGCGCTGCCGGCAACCGCTCTGGTAGACCTCGTCGTTGCTGTACCGTCGGCCAGTGAACGGCTTTTCATAAGGGGTATCAGATTCCAGATAGGCTGCCTGCCGGACGCGGTGCCACAGGCCGTCCTCAGAGCGTACCCCGATCTGCGCGGCAATTGCTCTTGGATTGAACTCGGTATCGAGCATGTGCTCCAGATAATCCAGGTAGTACTGACGGTAGTCGTGGTTGCGGAGCAGATTCCGTACGAGCGGGATCTTCGGGATGTGGCGGTTCACCTTGCCCGGCCAATCGAGGATATCAGCGTACTGCCACTGCGTACCGGAGTAGTCGATTCCCAGACAGTTGTCGTAGTCCCATGGGATGAAGTGGAAATAAGGAGTGCTGACGAAATCCTTCGCCGCTCCCCTGCGACCCGAGTTGTAGAGGTAATAATTTGACCGGGTCGCATAATAGTTGTCCCAGCTCCCGAGCAGCATGTTGACGGCAGCCCACCTGAGGAAGGCATTGACGTTCATGATGCCGTCCACCGACTCACGGAAGGCGTCCGTGTCGAATCGTTCGTCGCCGCCCGGGAGTCCGATGCCGTTGATCGTCCTGATGAAGCAGGCAAGGTCGTCGTACGTGTTGGCCTCGGAGTCGTTCTTGTTGGTCTTGAGACGGTAGGTGCGCTCCGGGGAGCCTGGGATGAAATACTGGCGCCCGGTGTCATCGCCATCGGGCCCGGTCCGGTATTCGAGGCTCGCGCACCCGATGTCGCGGCAGCCGGTCTTGTAAAGGTTTCCCAAGTGGTTCTCGCCGAAGTGATCTCTCAGGAATTTCTTGTCGACGTGCTCGATGACCGAGAAGAGGCCCCTATAGGTCGTGTCGAATGCCAGCTTCGCATACGTGTGCCGCGGCGCCGGGACATTGGCTTCTCCGAACAGGCGCCAGGCCAGCGATTCGCGCATCTGAGAAGGATCATTGTACATCGCTTTGAGATTGATCCGGACCATCCCGGCCAGGCGGTTGCCGGGCCCTGTGGCATCGAGCGTTATCCTCCAGGACCGCTTTGGCGCACGCAGCGTACGATTCCCACTGTTCTTCAGCGAGAACGCCGATGTGCCGAACAAGCTACCCCCACCGGGCGGGGCTGGAATGCGCCGGTCATCGGCCGGGTCGGTCTTCCACACGTCGAGCCTGGCGCCGTGGCCGGGCTTCACCTGCTCCGTCAGGACACCGCGCCCTGGGCGAAATCCAGTGACATGGAACATGTACATGTCCGTGCCGAAGAACTCCGGCTTCCCCAGCGACGCGCTGATGTACTCCTCGATCGCGAGCGCGGCGGCGGTGGGGCGCCCCGCCTCATCGAGCAGCCTCAGCTTGGCGGGCGGAACCGGCGGGACATGCGCAGCCAGCAGGTCGAAGAGCGCCAGGTACTCGGCCTTCGTGCGCAGCGACGCGTCAGCACCGCCTGCCAGCTCGTTGGCCGCGTTCGCCAGGACTCTGCTGTGCCCAGCGGGCAGCTCCGAGATCACCACCGCTCGCCCCTTGAACAGCCCCCAGAACCGGTCCCTGCCGACAGCCGCGTCCATGCTTCCCCCAACACCTACGCCTCTACCCCAACCGGTCGGTGCGCAGCAACGCCTCCAGCAGCGCGGGGCTCGCCCGAGCACCTGCCTCTGTAGGGGTAGTTGGGCACCTACTTCTGTGAGATACGAGCAGGCGGCCGGACCGTTGATACACGGGAGTTATGCCACCTAGTGATCAAGATCTGCCCCGAGTTGCCGGCTCCTGGTCCACACCCGGCCACCTGAGCGCCCAGCGACCGAGATCGTCTACCGGCACCCGCTCCGACCGGTGAGGGACGAGGGCGCCGTCACGAGGCATCGGATCGATCTTCCTGGGGACGGCGATGCACCGTAGGCCGTGATCACGACGGCCAGTCCGGCCAGCGAGCACGCCGACGTGCTGCGCGACAGCGTTCCTGGCTGGTCGCCGAGTTCCGGTGGGTCAACTGCTGAACGAGCCAGCGTTCATCGACCCTGGCGCCGACATCGGCGTCGGCACCGGCACCCCCTCCTCCTGCCCGCCGGAAGTATTGACCGCGATCACCGCGCCGACTGCCAAGAGCAGCACGACGATGGCAGTAAGCACCAGTTCGATGATCGCGATGACGCGGGCCGCCCTGGCCTGCTCCAGCCCCGACAGGCGCCCGCCGGAGGCCTCGATGCGCTGCTTGGCGCTGTTGGCCAGCACCAGCGCCACGATCGCGCCGACCGGCGCGCAGACAAAGAACCCCGCGATGGCGACCACCAGCGCCGCCACGGCCATCCCCTCGGTCGGCGGGGTGCCGTAGCCCGTCTGCCCCCAGCCGGGCTGCTGGGCGGCGGGCTGTGGCTCCGGTGGCGGCCCGGACCCTGGCGGCTGCTGGTCACCGCCCGGCTGGGAGGAGGGCGGGGGCACTGGTGGCTGGGCGGGGCCGCCCACCGGCTCGGTGGGTCGTGCGCCGGGTCGGTCGTCTTGGTTGCTGCCGGGTGGGCCGGGCAGGTCCTCGGCCATGGCGACTCCTCACGCTCGCGTCGGATGATGGTGGGCTCGCTGCACGGTGCGGCTCCATCCTCCCTGTCGACCACAGCCCGGTCCGGGTTCCTCCGAGGAGTGACAAGCCCGCCGGGTGCTGGCCGGGCCACGCCGCGGCCACGCGGCCCGAGTTAACCACACCGGCACGGTCAGGGCATATCCGAAGCCTGCCGCGAACGCGATCGACCGGACAGCTCAGTCATGCGGCGACTACAACGGCGGCACGACAGCGAGCTGGCACTTCTGGCGGGCGACCCCATCCTTACCATGTATCCCCGGCCCACCGGCATGCGACGGTGCGTTTTCCCAGGTCGCAGCGGACCGAAAGTGGTGAAGTTATGGGGTGGACACCCGGTCTGAGATTCGGGAGGGAGTCCTTGCATCGAATCCCCGTAGGGCGTGGCCGCATCCTTGATCAGCTGCGACAGGCCTACCACCAAACTGTCGTTCCCGCAGCTCGCCGCCGACTGTGAGAGGGAAGATCGGCGCTGTGGGCCACCCTCGTCCTGAGTTGGAGCTATGCCGGAGCGCCCGGGTGCTCAGCTTGAAGGTCGTACAGGGGCTGTGGCTTCGGTCGGTTGGGGCCGGGCCGGCGAAGCGGGGTCGGCGAGGATCTCATCCTCGAGCGTGATCCCTTCGGGCGTGATGGTGAACTCCCGGACTTGGGGTTGGTGCAGGCTGGCCCGTGTCTTGATCAGGGTCAGCGTGCGCCGTAGGACGGCGGGCTGACGCAGGTACTGCAACAGCACCACGTTGTCGGACACGTGGGAGACGCCCTGCTCCGACAGCCGGGTGACTTGGAAGAGGTCTGGCAGCTCCAAGGTCATCAGCAGGCTCACGCCCAGCCGCGAGCAGCGCTGCACCAGGGAGTACAGGTACTCGCGGTAGCGGGTCTCGTCGCCCGCCGCGAAGGCGAGATCGCCGAGGCTGTCGATCAGGACCCGTCGCGCGCCGGTGCGCTCGATGGCTGCCAGGACCTCATAGACCCATTGGTCGATGTAGAGGTCGACTGGGGTGCGGCACAGGAGCTCGATCCCGGGTTCGGCCAGCGACCAGCCAAACCCCTGGGCGATGCGCTGTAGCTGGGTCGGGTTCTCCTGCAGGGTGGCGATCACGCCAGGTTCGCCACGACGGGCGCCGCTGACGATGAAGTGCAGGCCCATAAGGGTCTTCCCCGACCCCGTCGGGCCGGCGACCAGCGTCGCCGCCCCCGGCCAGTAGCCGTCGCCGAGCATCGCGTCAAGGGCCGGGATCCCGGAGGAAACCCGCTCAGCGGCCATCGAGTAGGCCGCGGCATCGATGGGGTCGGCCAGGCGCGGGAACACCTCCATCCCAGCCTCCGACACCCGATAGGCATGCCTGCCGGACAGAAAGCCAGACCCGCGCAGCTTGAGCACCTGCAGCACCCGCAACTCCCGCTGGCCGACCCGGTCGCTGGACAGACTGACGATCGCGTCGGCGACCGCGAACTCCGGAGCCGTAGACAATTCCGTGCTGTCGTACTCCCCGATCCACAGGGACGTGACCGGAAACGCGCTCAGCCGACCCGCCAGGCTGTGCAGGAAGCGCCGGAACGCACCCTGGTCGGCCGCGTAGGGGGTCAGCGCCTTGAAGCTGTCGACCACGATGATGGCCGGCCGGTGTCCCTTGAGCAGCGCGTCGACGCGCTCCAACACCGCGGTGAGCCCATCCTCGCCGAGCAGGCCGCCCACATCCTCATAGTGCACGGCCCGACCGACCGCCCTGGCGTCGAAGAAGGCCATGGTCTGGCCGTAGCGCAAGACCTTCTCCAGCGGCTCCGAGACGGTGGTCAGGTAGATGGCGGGCCGCTGGGGGGTGGCGTTGTGGAACACGTACTGCTGGGCCAGGACCGTCTTACCGCTGCCGGGTGGCCCAACCACCAGGTTGATCCCGTGGGCTGGCAAGCCACCGCCCAGGATGGCGTCCAGCCGCGGGTTGCCGCTGGCCACCCTTCCGGTGCTGCCAGGGTGCTCGGTCATCGTCGCCCGGCTGGGCTGGGACGGAGAAAGGCGCTGGCGCCGAGCAGGTCCTTGACCGCGGAGACGAGCTGCAGCGGGTCCAGCGGCTTCTGCAGGAACCCATCAGCCCCGGCCTCCAGTGCCTGGTCGCTGGTCTCCAGGGTCGAGATGGCCAGCACCGGCGCCCCGCTCCGCTGCTTGAGCTGCCGGCACAGCTCCAAGCCGCCGCCGGGGGAGATCAGCAGGTCGATCACGGTCATGCTGGGGGTCAGCTCGTCAAACTTGCGAGCAGCCTCGGCGGCATCCAGCACCGCAGCGACCTCATACCCCTCGGTGCGCAGAAAGTACTCTGACAGCTCGGCCGCGTACGGGTCACGTTCGGCGAGCAGGATCAGCAGCCGCGTCTCGGCCGCCTCGGGAGCGCCCAAGGTGACCGAACCGGCGGCCGCCCGCTCGGCGAGCAGGCGATGCGCGTCGGCCGGCGGGATGCCTTGATCGATCTGCGCCTTGACGAAGCGGAGCTGCTCAACCTGGTCGCGGGAGTACACGCGGTGGCCGCCAGGACTGGTCATGCGCTGATCGTCGCTGAACCGAGCCATCATCCCACCAGCCGTCACTGCGCTCGCCTCTGGTCTCGCAACCGCCAAGACCGGCCGTGTGCCGGGCCATCCGACCACCTCGGTGGTCGGCTGCACGCTTGGGCTCAGTGTTGCTGGCGCTCCTGGTCCTCCGCCAGGTCCAGCGCCAGCACGCTGGCCAGGATCAGCAGGTCATCCTGGCCGGGGGCGACGTCCACCGCATAGGTGTCGCGCATGCTGAACCAGCGCTTGGAGACCGTCGCCACCGTCTGGTCGCCGCGCCGAACGGTGAACTCGTGGTCGAACAGATCGCCCTCCATCTCCAGGTCGTCGGGACCCGGGACGTCGATGGTGAACCGGTCCCCGAAGGGCGTGAAGAAATGCTTGCGCACCTCGGCGGCCTCCTGCCCGGCCACCGAGACCTCGTAGGTCGGCCGCAGCGCCACCAGCTTGCGCTGGACCTCCGCGACCTCCCGCCCCTCCGGGTCGCGCAGGACCAGCCGGTTGCGCAGGCTGAGCACCTTGCCGTCCACGTGCAGCACGGGCCGGCCCTGCTCGTCGGTGATGTCGGAGTCCTCGCCGAGTCGAAAGAAGCGCTCGTGGATCAGGTACATCCTTGGGTCCTCCTGCTCGACGGCGGTTGCCGACAGTTACCATGAGACCCGTGAGTCGGCGCAGGGCCCTCCGGCGTGACGCCGAGTGCTCATCGGCAGTCTCCGAGACCGGCCGTCACCACACGAGGTTCTGGATGTTCCCCTGGGCGACGGCGCTCACGAGTCATCACTCCCAACCTGGGCTCCCGCCTGTGGGACCGATCCGCAGACCCCTCTCGGCACCGTGAGGAAAAGGAGCTGTGAGGGCGAGACTCCCATAGATCGCGGCCAGGCCGAGGTATTCCGACAACTCGAACGGTCCGATCGCACCCACGATCACGTCGTAGGTCATTGCCGAGACAAAGGCGATGGTGTTGCCGACCAGTAGCGTCCACCACGCCCAACGGTCACCGCGGCGGTAGGCCGTCGCGGCGATGGCGATCGCCAACAGTCCGAACGCCACGATGTAGATGCCGTACATCCGGAAGACCAGTGTGATGTATCCGGCCGTCTTCGGGGACGTGGCCACGAGTTGCTGCCACGAGCCCCCGGTGAAGCCCTCGTAGCCGGCAGGCAGGATCGGCGCGGAACCCGGTCCCGGCAGACTCTCCGGCAACAGGGCTGCCCCCGCGCCCCACGCGAGCAGTCCCGCATCGGCGATCAAGATAACGAGCCAGGCGACGCGGCGCCATCGCGCCATGACCCTCCGCCAGGTTCCGGTATCGGGCCGGTCTTCCACACGTGCACCCATGGTCTTCTCCTTCCTATGCTCTTCCGACCTGCAGCGGCTCCTGATGAGCAACTCGCGGTCTGGCATCCACGCTGAACAGGGTGTTCATGGGCATGAACAGGCGCCGGTCGCCGCGCAGTTTCATCTTCCTGCTGATCAGCCCGGCCGCAAGACGGAACCGCCCGGTGAGCATCTGGCAGAAGACCGCTGTGTCACGCAGGTGGATCACCAGGCTGGGACGTTCCACAGCGCCTTCGCCGAACACCAAGAGATCAGGCGATACTTGGACGAACCAATCGCCCCCACCGGGGCCATCAACGCGGAAGACGATCGTTGCGCGCAGCGCACCGCCGATATCGCGACGATAGAGCAGGCTGAACGCCAGCATCGTCCGCGTGATCACGCGGTGGTGGAACTCGGGTGAAAGCCGGGTCCAGAGCGGCGGCTGTCCGGCAGGTTCCGCCACCTGCGCCGTGTGAACCAAACCGGCATGGAAGATGATGATGCTGAGAACTTCGTCGATCCTGACAGGTCTGTTGTAGATGGGCATCTGCGCTGTTAGTTCTGCCTGGTCCGGTCGTAGGTCGCTGGCGATGCTGGCGGCTTGGTCGAGGATGCCCAGGAATTCAGCGCACAGCTCGCTTCTTGGTATGCCTAGATGCTCGTCGATCCCTTTGCGATTGTAGGCATCGAACCTGTAGCGGTCATCGAGACCGACGAACATGTAATGCTCGCCGCGAAGCGTGTGCTTGACGCTCTCGAGCCCGGCTCCATTCAGGGCGCACTGGTGCGCGATCGTCTCGTGCAGCCTCCATTCTTCGGGGCCACCCTGTGGAGGCTTGTCCCAGGCCTCTTCGCGCAATCCGGCGAGGAACTCGCCATAGATCCTGCGCACTTCGTGCAAGTCGCCCGCAAGGGTAGCCGGATAAAGCGCGGCACTTCTCTTCTCCTCATCCATGGGAGCAATCGGTGTGTGTTGCATGACCTCTTCCCCTTGGCGACATCCCGGTGCTGGGGTGAGCTTGCGGTGCGCGCGGCTTGCCGACATCGAGGCGTCACCCTGAGCCGGACCCTTACTTTCCTGGCCAACGACCCTGAACTATCCTCGGCTCGAGCGAGCGGAGTTCAGCGGCGCGGGGTCGAGGTCCACCGACGACCAGGTGCGCCAGCGGGCCCACCCAACGAGGATCTGTCACGTGGGTGCGCCGACCTGTGTCGTGTTCTCGGTGCTACCGGTCGGGCCGCTGGCTCCTCAACCGAAGAGGCGTGCAGTCATCCGGAACGGGGCCGCGCTGACCACGTCGGCCTTCGGCTTACGCGAGTCGTCAGCGGCCAGGCGAAACGGGAGGTCGAGCGACCTATCTCGGTCGCGCGCTCGCTGTTCGGTCGGCGCGTTCGACGGCGCGCGCGAGGTCGGCGCGTGTCGTGACGCCCACCTTGTGGAAGATGTTGCGCAGGTGGGTCTCCACCGTCTTCTGGCTGAGGAACAGTTCCGCGGCGATCTCGGGGTTCGTCTTGCGGTCGACGACGAGCCGAGCCACCTGGAGCTCGCGCTCGGTCAGCGACTCGATGCCGGATCGGTCGGTCCTGCCCGGGCGAGTTCGACGATGAATGTGGCGGCCGAGCTTTCGGAGCTCGCGCTCTGCCTGGTCGCGGTATCGGAGCGAACCGAACGAGTCGAATGCCGCTGCGGCTCGCTGGAGCTCGAGCGCTGCACGGTCGCGGTCGCCTGCTTGGGCGAGCGCTCGTCCCGCGAGTTCCCGCGCGCGGGCCGCGTCGAAAAGCGCCGCGACCGATCCGAGGGCGGCGGCTGCCTCGAGGGCCCGCTCGGCGGCTGTGGTCGGCTGGTCTGCGTCGAGGGCGAGTGCGGCCGCGGCGAGGCTGGCCATCGCGGCCGCGCTCGGCAGCGCCACCGCGTCGGCGCAGGCCTTCGCTGCCCCGGCAGCACGCTCGGCCTGGGCCCGTCTGCCGGTTGCGAGCAGAGCGCGCGTGAGCAGCTCGAGGAATCGCGCCCGCCAGCCTCCGCCGATCAGCCGGAGCTCCTCGCCTCCGGCTCTCGTGAGCAGCAGTTCGACGCTCCGGTCGGCCTGCCCTGCCTCGAGCAGCGCGGATGCGAGCACGGCGGCCGCCAAGGCGGAAAGCAGCCCGGGCTCCATGTCTCCTGCTAATTGGAAGCTCTCTTCGGCGTTCGCGAGCGCCACGTCGAGATCTCCTGCGACGAGGGCGGCGAAGCTGCGGTTGAAGAGGTTCCAGGCAAGGCTCTGGGCGTTGCCGGCGAGTCGCGCCGCCTCCACCGCCCCGTCGAAGAGCTCCCCGGCTTCCATCGGCTTGCCCTGCACCCAGAGGGACCCTCCGAGCATCGCCACGATGAGCGGGGACAGATCGCCCTGGCTGGTCGTGCGCCCAATCTCGAGCGCGCGGCGCGCGTGACGGGTGGCGGCCTCGAAGCGATCGAGGTACAGGTCCGCGCCCGCCAGATGTGTGAGCGCATTCAACCGCCGTGCCAGCTCCTCGTCCGAGAGTTCGTCGACGAGCTCCGTCGCTTCGTCACACTGCATCTGCGCTCGTTCACCGTCGCCGGCGAGCGCGCCGGCCGACGCGCGAACGGCCAGCGCGGCGGCGAGCAGTGACCGCTCACCGAGGGGCGTCGCTGTGGCGACGGCGCGCCCCGCCCAGTCCCGCGCCGCGTCGAAGTCTCCGGCGTAGAACCCATCGACGGAGAGCTCGATCATCAACTCGACCGCCTCCGCCGACCCTGCGCCTCCGAGGTTGGCCAGCGCGGTCGCGAGGTGATCGTGCGCCTCCTTCTGGAGGCCGAGCAGGTGCTCGACGGCGGCGCACGCGGTCGTAACGCGCACGCATACGTCCTCGGCCTCAGGCGGCGTGATCTCGATGCACTCCAGGAGATTGGCCCGGCTCTCAGCGAACTGACCCGTGGCGGCGAGGCTGCCGGCCCGCGCCAGCAGCAGTGCGACGCGCTCTTCGCTCGGCGCCGTCTCCGGGAGCAGCCGAAGCGCGGCCCCAAACCAGCGCGCGGCGCTGGCCGGCGCAAGCCGGGCCGCTGTCTCGCCGGCCTCGCGCAGGACGGCGACGGCCTCGACGGCGCCCTGGCGTGCCGAGCGCTCGACGTGGTGGGCGCGCACGGCCACCGGCGCCCCTCGGACCGCGAGCGCAGTGGCGCAGCGCTCGTGGGCTCCCAGCCGCCAGCCGTCGGGAGTGGCTTCGTAGACCGCGCGTCGGACGAGCGGGTGCCGGAATCGGAAACGCCGGGGGACGTCGGTCGCACGAACGAGATCGAGCTGCAGGAGCTCGTCGACGGCCTCGATCGCGGCGGTCTCTGACGTCCCGGCCGACGCCGCCGCCAGCTCGGGCTCGAATGGGTCGCCCGCCACCGCCGCTCCTTCGAGCGCGACCCGTCCGCCCTCGGACAGCTGCGTCAACTCCTCGCTCAACGAGGCGGCGACGGCGGCCGGGACCCCGATGCCGGTCAGGGGGATGCCCGAAGCGAACGTGGCCCGACCTACGCGGTCGAGCGACCGGGCGAGCTGCTCGAGATAGAACGGGTTGCCGCCGGTCTCCTCGTAGAGGATGGTTGCGTCGGCGGCGTCGACCGTTTCGCGCAGAAGCTTGCGAGCCTCCTCAGCGTTGAGGGGGCGGAGCTTGATCGAGGTCAGTGCCCCCTCACGATGTGCCCGCTCGAGCGGAGCCGACAAGCCGCCTGAGGTTTGGCGCGATCGCAGCGCCAGAGCGATCAGCACGGCTCCGGACGGTGGGCGGCGCAGCAGCGCGCCCAGCAGTTCGACCGACGCGGAGTCTGCCCACTGAACGTCATCCAACACGAGAACGAGAGGCGTCGACTCGGCCAGCCGCTCGAGGAGCTCACGGACCGCGCGATGGCTGCGATGGCGCTCGTGCTGGAGCGCCACCTCGCGGCCGCCGGCGAGCGCCCACTGCGACGGGAAGACATGCGCGAGCTCCGCTCGAACCTGGTCGTCGAGTACAGCGAGCCGCTCCGGGTCCAGGCCGCGGAGGTACTCATCGAGCGCATCGACGAAGACGGAGAAGGGCAGGTCGTGCTCGAGCTCCGACGCCGACCCGCCGAGAACGAGGTGCCCGCGGACCTCGGCGCGAGCGGCGAGCTCCCGGAGAAGACGGGTCTTGCCGATCCCGGGTTCGCCCGCCACCTCGAGCGCGCCCGGGCTGCCTTGATCGAGCTCGTCGAGAAGGCGCTCGAGCGAATCGAGCTCGTCGGCGCGTCCGACGAGGTCGCCAAGCACGACCAGGCGCCCTTGTAAGCCAAGCAAGACCATGCGCCCTTGTAAGCCAAGCACTGCTACTGCGCCCAGGGTCGAAGGTCCTGCCGACGGCGGGACCTTCGACCCTCTTCGGTGGCGGTTGTGCTCGCCATGCCGACTGGCCGCATGGACGTGCATCGGGCCCGCTGCGAACCAAGGGCCAGGGCGGCCGGCCCTGCGAGCTCAGGATCGATCAGTGCCCTTCGGGCGAGGGAAGTTCAGGGTCCGGCTCAGGGTGATCCCCCGATGTGGGCCGAGCCTCGCAGCGGGAAGCTCAACGCATGCCTCGTTACCTGCTTCACCATCGGCACGCACCCGGCGAGTGCGGCGTCGTGTTCACTTCGTTCAAAGGACACAAGAGCCCGCTTCGCCACCGAGCGACGCTGGCCTCGTGTCGCTCCGGCGGGCACGCGATCTGGTGGACGGTGGACGCCGACAGCGAAGAGGACGCGCTCCGGCTGCTGCCGTTCTACCTTGCCGAGCGCACCACCATCACGCGCGTCAGCGAGGTCGAGATCCCATGAATAGCTGCGCTGAGCCTCACCGCACGCACCAGGGTCCTCAATCTCGACGGCTCCGCGCTGGTCGAACGGATGGGGTCATACGCGACCGGTCCGGCACGGGCTACGACGTCGCGAAACGAGCCAGGAGGGGGGTGGCACCGGTGAGCAAGAGCCATGCTTCACCAACGACGCCATCAGCGGGTGACGCGGCGAGCCCCAAAGGACGGCCGGTAGGCCCGGTTGCAGCGCCGCCCCGGCCGGAGATCGGTACCGGCCAGTCGAGCTGGACCGCCAGTCGCATCACGGCGCTCGTGATCGGGGCGCTGCTCGTCCTAGTCTCGTTGGTCCTGCTCGGCGGTGGGGGAACCGCGCTGTGGGCCGACCGCACCCACCGCGACGCGGGCTATATCACGACCGACGTCCATAAGTTCTCCACCCTCGGATCGGCCCTGGTGACTGAGCCGACCGATCTCGGATCAGTGGGGACCGGCTGGCTGTACTCGCCGACCCTGCTCGACAAGGTTCGGATCCGGGTCACGCCGGTGAGCCCCGGCTCGGCGCTGTTCGTGGGGATCGGCCCCTCCACCGACGTCGATCGCTACCTCGCCGGCGTGAACCACACGCTCATCACCGACTTCTGGACCGACAGCATGCAGCCCATGGGCGGCAGCACGCCCGGATCCGCTCCCGGAACGCAGAACTTCTGGGTCGCCACCGACACCGGCACTGGGTCCAGGACCCTGACGTGGGATCCAACCGCGGGATCGTGGAGCGTCGTGGTGCTGAATACCGACGCGCTCCCAGGGGTCGACGTAGAGGCGGACCTGGGAGCCACCATGCCGGCCCTGCTGTGGATCGCCGTCGGCGTGCTGGCGGCGGGGATGGTGTTCGGGGTCGGCGGGGTGCTCCTGATCGCGGGTGCGACCCGCCGCGCCAGCCGAGCGAGGACCGCGTGACCGCACCAAGGCCCCAGGGTTCCACCCGCAATCGGGAGAAGGGAAGAGCCATGCAGAGCATCAAGGAGGCCGCATCTTCGTTCCTGTCCAACAATCGGGTGGCGGTCACCGGGGTCTCCAGAACCCCCAAGAGCCACGGCAGCAACAACGTGTACCGACGACTGCGCGAGCGCGGCTATGAGGTCTTCGCGGTCAACCCCAACGCCGACGAGGTCGAGGGCGATCGGTGCTACAAGGACCTGAAGTCGATCCCCGGCGGGGTCCAGGCGGTGGTGATCGGAACCCGGCCCGAGCTCGCCGAGGACACCATGCGCGAGTGCGTCGACCTCGGCATCACCCAGGTCTGGATGCATCGCGGGCCCGGGACCGGCAGCGTCTCGGCCGCCGCCACCGACTACGGCCGCCAGCACGGCATCACCGTGATCGATGGCGGCTGTCCCCTGATGTTTGGGCCCACCGCCGATCTGGGACACCGGATCATGCGCCTGGTGTACGCCGGGAAGGTGCCCAAGCAGGTGTGACCCAGCGCGCCCTGTGCTCGGGTGCGCGCGACATCAAGAGAGGAGAAGACCATGGGTACCGTGGCCCAGACCCGCAGGCTGTACCGCAGCCGCACCGACCGCAAGCTGGCCGGGGTGTGCGGCGGCCTGGCCCAGTACTTCAACACCGACGCGACCCTGATCCGGGTGCTGTTCGTGGTGCTCGCCCTGCTCGGCGGCCCCGGCCTGGTGATCTACCTCCTCATGTGGATCCTCGTCCCCGAAGAGCCACTCGGCGCGGCATAGCAGCCAGGCCGCAGTACACCCCATCCCTGCGGCACCTCAGGCCTCAGGTCTCCCAGAGGAGAGCGGGTCGCGTACCACGAAGGGAAGGAGCGTGACGTGATGGCCGAGACACGTCTGCTGGAACGGTTGACCGCGTCGGACCTGTTCATGCTGCTGTGGGATGACTATGGCTGGCCCAACGAAATCGGCGGGCTCGCCATCCTCGATGGCACCAACCTGCTCGACCACGACGGTCGCGTCCGGATCGAGGCGGTCCGCCGGCGGCTCGAGCCCAGACTGCACCTGGTCCCCCGCTTCCGGCAGCTGCTGTACCGACCCCGGCTGGGGCTGGGCTGGCCCCTGTGGGTCGACGCTCCCTGCTTCGACCTCGCCGACCACGTCCGCGTCCACCCGCTTGTATTTCGAGTCGGGGGACTTGTCTTCGTTGGTTCCCCAGACCAATTGCACTTCGACCTTGATTTCACCCGCAATGACCTCGGCCCGCCCCAAGCCGAAGAACAAAAGTGAAGCAGCAAGCCAGAGGAACCGGTTTAACGAAAACGACGCGAAAATCA
>Ga0209843_1000038_pt1 | contig 15994 bp, 19 predicted proteins | sample GWRWS1_20_30_FD_187222 | JGI IMG/M metagenome (GOLD analysis project Ga0209843, IMG submission 187222) | Riverbed sediment microbial communities from areas with vegetation nearby in Columbia River, Washington, USA - GW-RW S1_20_30 (SPAdes)... | ecosystem: Environmental > Aquatic > Freshwater >... | reverse complement strand
CTGGAATCGCTGGGCCTGGAGGTCGTCGAGTTCCGGCGCCTGCCGGGCGGGGCCGTCGAACCCGGCGCGGCCGAGCCGTCACCGTGATTGCGGCAGCCGCCGGACCTCGATCAGCTCCAGACCAAGCAGCCGGATCCTGGCCAGCATGCCGAACAGCGCCGCCTGGTCGGGAATCCAACCGTGCATCGTGGTCCTCGTCGGATCGATCTCGACCTCGAGCCCCTCCTGCAGCGCCGCCTGCACCGCGTCGTTCTCCAGCCCTCTGACCCGGAACGCATACCGGACCATGCCGCACCTCTCAACGCTCGGCGTCCCCCGTCGCCTCCCCGCCTCTACGATCGCTCAGATGGGCGAGGCGGTCATCACCCCCGGCGGGTGAACTCCAGCCAGGCTCGCCGCCAGATCATCCCCGAGGGTGACGCTGGCGGCGCCGGTCACGGCCGGGCTGTTCGCTCAGAGCTCGGCCACCTCGGCGACCAAGGTCTCGACGTCCAGCTCGGGGGTTGGAGGGCCAGCGGACATGCGCGATAGCTACCCACCCTGCCGCCCCGCTAACGCGCGGCCGCGCTCCGGGCGACGCTCGAGACCAGCGACCCGATGGTTGCGCCGATGCTCAGGTCGATCGCCGCGGTTGCAACCTTGGTGCTCGCCTCCGCGTCGGTCAGGAGCGGGAGGATCGCCGCGATCAGCGTGACCAGCACCATGATCCAGGTGAAGAACTGGATGGGCCGTGGCGTGCTCAGTAGCAGCAGGTGCATCAGGCCGGTGGCGAGCAGCGCGGCGACGGCGGCCAGCCCGGCCAGCCTGGCGGTGCTCGCGTCGCCGAGGGTGCCCTCCTCGGTCGGCGCCAGCACCGGGACGTCGAACAGTCCCCTGGCGATCAGCACCCCGACGACCGCCACCAGCGCGGCCACGGCTGCCGTGGCCACGCCACCGGTCCACAGCCGGCCCGCGTTGAACGTCGGCCTCGGTTGGGCGCTGCCAGGGTCCTGGGAGTAGGGCGGCATGGTCATGGTTGCTCCTCTCCGGCAAGGGAAGCCGACGCGGCATCGACGGCGGCGCGGACGGTGGGGTAGAGGTTGGCCTCAGGGACCAGGTCCAGGACGCCGGCCTCGCGGAGGTTCTGGCGCATCGGGCCCTTGAGGCGGGCGAACACGAACGTGATCTCCTCGTCGTGCAGCGAGCGGATCAGCGTGGTGAGGGCGTCCACGCCCGTGGCGTCGACGTGGGTGAGGGCCTCGGCGTCGAAGACGAACCAGCGCACCGGGGTGGGGGCGCCGTGGACGGCTTCGCGGACACGGCCCTTGACGTAGCTCGCGTTGGCGAAGAACAGCCGGTCGTCCAGCCGGTAGACCAGCACCCCGGGAGTGACCCTGGCGCTGCGGTGGAGGCGGACGTCGGCGTAGCGGCCCAGCCGCTCGACCCAGCCAAGGACCGCGTCGTGGGGGGTGGCGCTGCGGCGCGCGACATCCACGATGGACAGCGCGACCGCCACCAGCAGGGCCTTCAGCACGCCGACGGCGACGACGCCGGCCATGGCGACCGCGGCAATGGCGACCTCGGCGCGGCCGGTGCGGGCCAGGCCCCGCCAGGCCGATGGGTCGACCAGGCCGATGGCGGCCCCCACGATGACCGCGCCCAGGGTGGCCTTTGGGAGGTACTGCATCGGCTCGGTCAGGAACAGCAGCACCAGCGCGATGGCGGCGGCGGCCAGCAGCCCGGAGATCTGGGTGCGGCCGCCCATCTGGTCGTTGACCGCGGTGCGCGAGCCGCTGGCGCCGATGGGGAAGCCCTGGGTGATCCCGGCGGCGAGGTCGGCCGCGCCCATCGCGGCCAGCTCGGTGTCGGCGCGGACGTGCTGGCCGTGGTGGCCGGCGAAGGAGCGGGCGGTGAGGATCTCGTCGGCGAAGCTGACGAAGAAGATGCCCAGCGCCGCCGGGACCAGGGCGAGCAGGTCGCCCAGCGGGGCGGTGGGGAGGTCCAGGGCGGGCAGGCCCGGGGGGATCTCGCCGACCACCGCCACGCCCTGCTCAGCCAACATGAGGGCCCATGACGCCGCGATCGCCAGGACCACCACCAGCAGCGGGCCGGGGAGCTTGGGGAAACGCCAGCGCAGCAGCAGCAGCGGCACCAGCGAGGCGACCGCCACCGCGACGGTGCTGCCACTCACGCTGGTGAGCTCGCGGGCGACCTCGACGAGCTGGGGCAACGGGTCCCCGGCGTCGATGTCGAGGCCGAGCAGCTTGCCGAGCTGCCCGCAGACCAGCACCACCGCGACGCCGTGGATGTAGCCGATGAGCACGGCGCGGGAGAGGTAGTCGGCCACCCAGCCAAGCCGCACGATCCGCGCGAGCAGGAAGACGCCGCCGACGAGCAGCGCCAGCACGGCGGCCAGGGAGGCGTAGCGCTCGGGGTCGTCGGCGGCGATGGGGACCAGCGCGGTCGCGGTCAGGGCGGCGATGGAGCCTTCCGGCCCGACGATGAGCTGGCGGGAGGAGCCGAGCAGGGCGTAGGCGACGGTCGGCAGCAGCAGCGCGTACAGGCCGGCGACCGGCGACAGGCCCGCCAGCTCGGCATAGGCCATCGCCGCCGGCAGCGCCAGCGCCGCGACCGTGACCCCTGCCAGCAGGTCCCGCCGCAGGACGCCGCCGCGGTAGCTCGGAAGCTGCTCCGAGACGGGCACGACCCGGTGTAGGACCGGCTTGCGGGCGGCCGGCCGGAACGGCGACACCCCCCTCCCGTAGCTGTCCCTGCCCGAGTTCCCCGAGGCCGAGGGCTGCGGTGTGCCCTCCCCCTCCCCGTTTCGTGTCATGCCAGAGATCCTGGCGGTGATCGGGCAGCCGATCGTCACCCACCACGGGTGATTCCGCGGCACCCGACAGGTCCGGAATCACCCCGCGGCGGGTGATGTCCAGCTCCTCGGGGGTCGGGGAGGCTGCCGACGGAGGGAAGGACATGGAGAGGACGGAGCGCGCGCGGCAGCGGTGGCGCACCATCGTGGCTGCCGTCTGCATCGTTGTCGCCTGCCTACTCGCTCCCCTGTCGGTGGTGGCGGTGTGGACCCGCAACCAGGTGACCAACACCGACCGCTACGTCGCGACGGTGAGCCCGCTGGCCAGCGACCCGGCCATCCAGGACGCCGTCGCCGACCAGATCACCGCCCAGGTCCTCGCCTACATCGACATCCAGGGGCTGACCACCCAGGCGGTCGAGGCCCTGGCCAGCCGGGGTTTGTCCCCGGAGATGGCAACCCAGCTCGAGGCGTTCGCGGTGCCGATCGCCAACGGGGTGCAGAGCTTCACCCGCAGCCAGGTCGGCAAGGTCGTGGAGAGCGACGCGTTCGCCGACGCCTGGGTCCAGGCCAACCGGGTCGCCCACGCCGAGCTGGTGGCGGCCCTGACCGGTGAAGGCGGCGGCGCGGTCACGGTCGAGAACGACACCGTGCGCCTGAATCTGGCCGCGTTCATCGAGACGGTCAAGGCCCGGTTGGTCGAGTCCGGCTTCGCGCTGGCCGCGCGGATCCCGGAGGTGAACGCCTCCTTCGTGCTGTTCCAGTCGGCCGACGTCACCCGAGCGCGCAGCGCTTTCAACCTGCTCAACACCCTGGGCGTCTGGCTGCCAATCATCAGTCAGGCATCGAGGTCGGCGGTGGCCTGAAACAGCTCGCCGCTGCCTTCGCCGAGTTCGAGGGGGCGTCGTCGGGGCTGCTCGCCGACGACGACCTGCAGGAGGCCGCCGCCGCGCTGGAGCCCGGTACCTCGGCCGCCGTGATCGTCTTGCCTGGACTGCTTCGCGCCGTTGCCCGCACCGCCGTGGTCGCCGGCACCGCCACCGCCGTCAGCAACCGCAGCCCTCGGGCATCAACGCTGCCCCGGCCGGGCTTCTGACCGTCGCCGGACCCCGAGTTGCGCGGCGCCGAGCAGCGTCCTGAGGCCCACGCCGATGAGGATCAGGTTCGCAAGCATCTGCACGGTGACGACCAGGCGCGCGAACTCGCTCTTCGGGGTGATGTCACCGAATCCGACCGTCGAGAGCACGGTGACGGTGAAGTACAGGGCGTCGGTGCGGGACATCGGCTCAGTGAAGTTGGTAGGAGCGGACCCGGCGATCAGGAAGTAGGAGGCGGCGAAGATGAGCACGTAGAACGGGATCGCCACGAACAGAGCCTTGATGGCTCGGAGCCGCGGGAACTCCGACCCGATGATCGCTCGAACCTGCCACGCCACGATCCCGGCCACCACGACCAAGCCGATGATGAGTTGTGTCACTGCCCAGGCGTCAGACCTGTCATTCAGGGGAAGCGCGTAGTAGAGAACGACCAGCACGGTCGTGGTGGCCAACCCCTGCAGGCCCGCCCTCAGCAGGAGCCGTCGGCGCTTCGCCGGCGGCAGCTCGTACGGCAGCTCGGTCATCGAGCCCTCATCCTTGCATCTCCGTACCTCGAATGCTGTCGCTCGGCCGGCGCCGGGGCATCCCCCTCTTGATGACTGTGAGCTGTTCATGCTGGTGCTGGCCCTGCTCGCACTGGTGGTGTTGGCGGGCAGCGGGGCCTCGGGTAATCACCCGCTCCAGGTGATGCGCGCCCGGCCGGTCAGGTGCCAGCCTGACGGCGATGAACTTCGTCTGGGGTGTTGTCATCATCGCGGCTGCGGTGGCGGTGGCGGTGGCCGCCATGTTGCTGGTCCGCCGGCGCGCCCCGGACGGTAGCTACTTCAATGACGGTGACCGCGCCTCTGGGGTGTTCGGGGTACTGGCCACCGGGTTCGCCCTCCTGCTCGGGCTCATCGTGTTCCTGGCCTTCACCAGCTACGACGACTCCAAGACCGGGGCAGAGAGCGAGGCGCTGGCGGTAGTCCAGCAGTTCGAGACGGCCCAGTTCCTGCCCGACGCCGCCCGCGGGAAGCTCAGCGGGGAGCTGATCTGCTACGGACGGTCGGTCGTGGGCCAGGAGTGGCCGCGGATGCAGGCCGGCTCCGAGAGCGGGGCGGTCAACCCCTGGGCCCTGGCCCTGTTCCGGACCATGAAGACCGTCCAGCCGACGGCCGCGACCGAGCAGTCCGCCTACGACAAGTGGTTCGAGCTGACTTCCACCCGCGAGGAGGCCCGGCGCGACCGCGTCCACGCCTCCGAGGGCGTCATCCCGACGCCGCTGTGGCGGGTACTGTTCTTCACCGCCGCGATCATCATGGTCTACATGCTGTTCTTCGCCGACAGCGGGGAGCGGGCAGTCGTCCAGGGCCTGCTGATGGGCTCGGTCGTGGCCGTCATGGTCGCGACCCTGCTGCTGATCGGGGTCCTGAACACCCCCTACCGGCCGGGCGTCGGCCAGCTGCGCCCGGTCGCCATGCAGCAGACCCTGGGAGTCATCGACCAGGCCCGCGGCGCACTGGGCCAGGACGACCCGCTGCCCTGCGACGCCGAGGGGCGACCGCGGTGACCGACCGGGCGGCCGGAACGGGCGGAGGCGGGCGCCGGGCTGGCGGCTGGATCGAGGTCGTCTCGACCGTCGTGCTGGCCCTGGCCGCGGTGGCCATCTCCTGGAGCGGCTACCAGGCGAGCCGCTGGACGGGCGAGCAGGCCAAGGCGTTCAGCCGGGCCAACGCCGCCCGCGTGGAGTCGACGCGCTGGTCGAACCTGGCCAACAGCCAGACCGAGATCGACGTCGCCACCTTCACCCAATGGGTGAACAGCTACGCGCGCAACGAGACCCAGCTGGCCGACTTCTACCGCAAACGGTTCCGCAAGGAGTTCAAGCCGGCGGTGGAGGCCTGGATCGCCACCCGGCCGCTCAAGAACCCCGACGCGCCCCTGACGCCCTTCGCCACCCCCCAGTACCGCCTTGCAGCCAGCGCCGAGGCCGAACGCCTGGAGGCCAAGGCGGGGGCGGAAGCCGCCGTGGCGACCAGGAACATCCAGCGCGCCACCAACTACGTCCTCGGTGTGGTCCTGTTCTCGTCCGCGCTGTTCTTCGGCGGCATCAGCACCCGGATCAGCAACCCGCGGACGCGTGCCGTGATCCTCGGGCTGGGCTGTGTCGTGCTGCTCGGCACGCTGGCGTGGATCGCGACGTTCCCGGTCAGCCTCTCGATCTAGCCTCCGCCTCCCAGCGGCCCATGCCCTCGTGGGCGAAGGGGCGCCGCCCCCGAGTGGCGTGGGACGGCGCCGCGCGCAGGTCCTCCACGAGTTGGACCGGCCTGCCTCCACCTCGGGCTCCCCCGGCGCATGGGCGTGAGCCCGGGCAGTGTGAGCGATCACCTGACCGTCCTGCGCCGCGCCGGGCTCGTCACGCGGCGGCGCGAGGGCCGGCGGGTGATCTACGCACGTACCGCCAGGGGCGACGACCTCCGCTCGCCGCAGTAGATGGATGTCGGCCCGCCACCGGAAGATACTGGGACGGGAGGTGGACGATGGACGCCCAGGGCACGATGCGCCTCATGTTCGACACGATGGATGCGTACGATCGCGCCGACTTCGATCGCCTCGGAGAGATCTATGCCGAGGACGCGCAATGGCTCAACGCCGACCCCGAGGGACCGCACTGCCGCAACCGCGACGACATCTTCACGCTGTTCCGCCAGCGCATGGACTCCGGGATCAGGGTCGGGTTCGACGAGCTGCGCTCCACGCCGACGCAGGTCCTGCTGACCGCACGGGTCGACGGCTTCGACCCTGTCGTCACGGTGTTCAGCTTCGAGGGACGGCGCATCGTGGCGATACAGGAATACCACACCATGGAGGCCGCCGAGTCGGCGTTGGCGGGCCGAGACCGGTCACCAGCCAACCGGTGGTGGCGTCGGTGGTGGCGTCGGCGGCGACCGGGCTCGCGCGGTTGATCGAAGGCGGGCCGTCGCCCTTGGAGCATCCCGTCTGGACCTGTCCCAGGTGCGGCGCCAGGCTGGTCAGCCGCAACCTGTGGCACTCCTGCGGGCGGTTCACCCTGGAGGCCCTGTTCGCCGGTGCCGCGCCCGGCGTTCTGGAGCTGGCACGCGAGTACGTCGTCATGCTGCACGCGCTCGGGGACGTGCAGGTGCTGGCGCAGAAGACCAGGCTGGTGTGCGTGGCCCGGGTCCGGTTCGCCGGCCTGACCCCGCGCAAGCGCGGCTTCCAGGCCACCTTCGCGCTGCACCGCTGGCTGGACAGCCCCCGGGTCGCCAAGAAGGTCGACTACGGGCCGAGGTGGCGCGCGCACTTCGTCAACGTCCAGACCAGCGCCGACCTGGACGACGAGCTGCGGGGCTGGCTCCAGGAGTCCCACGACGTCGTCGGGCTGCAGGCCGAGGGAAGGCGCAGCTAGTGCCGCACCGCCGAGAACAGCCGCCAGGTGCCCTCGACGCCCTTCAGTGGCTGGGTGCCACGGTCGTGCAGGGCGATGTCGGAGCCCACGACCAGGTCGCGCACGGTCCCGGAGGTCAGGATGTCCCCGGGTTGGGCGGCCGCCATCACCCGGGCCGCGATGTGGACGGCGAGGCCGCCGACGTCGCCGTCGCGCAGCTCGACCTCGCCGGTGTGCAGCCCCGCCCGGATCTGGACGCCGATGCCGCGCAGCTCGTCGGTGAGGGCGGCCGCGCAGCGGATCGCCCGGCCGGGCCCGTCGAAGGTCGCCAGGATGCCGTCGCCGGTCGTCTTGACCAGGTGGCCGCCGAACTCCTCGACCACCCGCCGCGCCAGCTCGTCGTGGACGTTCAGCAGCTCGCCCCAGCGCCGGTCCCCGAGCCGGCCGGCCCGTTCGGTGGAGCCCACGATGTCGGTGAACAGCACGGTCGCCAGGATCCGCGTCGGCGCGGCAGCCCGGCGGACGCCGGTCAGGAACGCCTCGATGTGGTCGAGGACGAGCTCCGGCGTCTCCCAGAGCAGCGTCGGGTCGGCCCCGGGAAGCTCGACCAGCGTGGCCCGTGGGATGTGCTCGGCCAGGTAGCGCCCGTGCGCGACGGGGACGAGCTGGGCATCCGGCCGGTGCAGCACCAGGGTCGGCGCCTGGACCAGCGGCAGGGCGGGGCGCACGTCGACCTCCAGCAGCGCCCGCAGGAACGCCTGGGCGGCCCGTGGGCTGGCGCCGGCGCGTTCAGCTTCGCGAACCAGCGGCGGAACCGCTCGTCGCCGGCGCGGCTGGGCGCCACCATCGCCGCCAGGGCCTCGCTGCCCCACAGCCGGTCGATCTCGGCCACGAGCGCCTCGGCGGTCGCCGCAGGAAGTCCGATCGGGTAGTCGTTGGCGGCCACGAACCTGGCGGTGGTGTGCGCCAGGATGAGCGCGCTGGTGCGTTCCGGCTTGGTCGCCGCGAAGAAGATCCCCGTCGGGCCGGCGTCGACCTCGGCCAGCAGCGCAGCCCGCTCGGCGCCGACCTCGTCAAGAACCGCGCCCAGCTCCCGGGCATAGGACTCCCACGGCGGCAGGGGATCGGGCGGGAGCGGGTCGGAGATCCCCGTGCCTCGGCGGTCGAAGACGATCAGCCGGCAGAACGACGCCAGCGTGCGGTAGAACAGGGTGATCCCGGGGTCCTCCCAGGCGATGTCGAGGTGGCCGAAGCTCCCGGGGGCCAGCACGAGGTCGGGCGGGCCCTCGCCGAACGCCTGGTAGGCGATCCGGTCCCCCTGCAGGCGCAGGTACCTCGTCTCCGGCCGCACAGCCCCTCCAGCCACGGTGGTACGGGTGCTCTCGCACGGTGCTTCGCACCATGCTATGCGGCGGTGTCCGCGTGGCTCAGGGCACGATGTGGTAGCGACCAGGTGGGAAGGCGTGGCGCACGTTTCGCACCTGGAGGCCCTGGACGACCGCGCGACCGAAGGCCCCGTCCGAGTCGTGGACGTGGATCCGCATGGGGGCGTTGGGCAGGCAGTAGCTCGCGAACCAGGAGCGGCCCGCGTCGAGGTCGGGTCGCCGAGGTTCGCACCGGACCGGCCACAGCAGCACCGCCCGGGGGCTGAGGTCCCCGAGCTGCAGCTGCACGTCGCCCTCGTGCTCCGCGCCGAGCCGCAGCGGGCGCCTGCCGCGGAGCACCAGCCAGCCCGTCGCCGTCTCTCGTCCGACGAGCGATCGGGCCCACGCGGCCCGGTCCCGGTGTTCCATGAGCCGGTCGGCGTTGCCGTCCCACAGCGCGACGGTCCAGGCGCCGAACCGGAACAGCAGCCGGAAGCGGACCTCCGGGTCCGGGCTCCGCCACAGCTCGACCTGGCCGCGGTCGGCCCCCTGGTAGCAGGCCACCGGCGCCGTGCCCGCCGTCAGCTCCTCGGGGTCGCCGTAGCCGATCAGCAGGTTCCGGCCGGTCGCGGGGTCGTTCCCGAGCGCCCCGGAGGTTCGTGGCCACACGCCCAGCCCGGCCAGGTCCAGCGCCGGCGGGTAGCGCAGCTCCGCGGTGGTCCCGTCGGGGAACACCAGCGGCAGCACCACGTCCTCGCCCTCTCGGCGGGCGGGCGGGATGAACCGGGACCTCCCAGCTACCGCCGATCGGACCGATGGCCGGCAGGGGGTCGTCCCCTCGGCCTGGGATGTCACAGGTGGCGGTCCGCCGCCGCCCGGGCCACACGCGACACCGGCCAGCAGCACCACCACGAGCAGGCCTCGACGAATCCTCCTCCGCGTCATGCCCGATCTGACGATCCGGAGGAGCGGGAGGTTCGCTCTAGGTCAAGGGCCTGGCACGGGCGCGTCGAGGAACTCCCCGATCATCGAGCTCAGCCAGTCGCCGCGGTGCACCAGCGTGATGTGGGTGGTGCCGGGGAGCACAGCGAGCCAGGACCTCGGCAGGCCGACGAGGTCGCCGATCACGCCGCCCCCGAGCAGCCGGAAAATCTCCACGGCGTGCTCTGGGCGGACGATGTCGGAGTCCCCGATGATGATCAGCACGGGCGCCTTGATCGACCGGATGACCTCGGCGGGCCACTCCGAGAGCTGGCTGTTCAGGACCTTCACCTTGGCGACCAGCGTGGGCCAGTCCGCGGGATTCGGGGCCTCCCTGGCGTAGGCCTCCTCGAACGGCGTCCCGGCCAACGCCTCGGGGGTGAGCTGCTCGAGCCCATCGAGGAGCCCGGGATGCAGGCCGTCCAAGGTGTGGGCGAACGAGGCGACGGCGAGCTTGCGCACCAGCTCGGGGTGGTCGACGGCGATCTGCAGGGCGATCGCGGAGCCCATGCTGTAGCCGAACAGGTCGGCCTGCTCGATCCCGAGCTGCCGTAGCAGGGCGGCGGTGTCGGCCGCCATCGCCTTGGTGGTCAGCGGGCGGTCGATGTCGGCGGTGTGCCCGTGCGCCTGCTGCTCCACGGCGATGACCTGCCGTGACTTCGCAAGCGACGGCAGCACCGCCCCGAAGTCGACGCTGGTGGTCGACAGGGCGCCGTGCAGCAGGACCAGCGGCCTGCCGCTGCCGTGGACCTCGTAGTACATATCGAGGCCGTTCACCGAGGCGTAGCCGGTCTGCGGGTCGATGGTGGTCATCTTGGTCCCTTCCGAAGCTCGGTCGTCTGTTGGCCGGCGGCGTGGGAGGGTAGCAGAGGGGTGCCCTCGGGGAGCAGGGTGTCGCCGTAGTAGACCTGCCACTGGGAGTAGCCGAGGAAGGCGCGCTGGTCGGCCCGCATCTGCTCGGCGTAGGCGGTGACGGCGCGCACGTACCGGCGGCTGGGGTTGTAGGCGTAGAGCGCCGCGGCCATGTCGGCTGGCGCACCGTTGGCGCGCAGCAGCCTGGCGGCGGCGAGGACGGCGTCGCCGGTGGCGTGGATGTTCCCCCTGCCGCCGTAGCGCCGCCAGGTGGCGGGGAGGAACTGCATCGGGCCGCGCGCCCCGGCGGAGCTGGTGCCGCGGATCCTGCCCATGCGGGTCTCCACCAGGTGGATGGCGGCCAGGTACTGCCACGGCACCGCCAGCTTGGCGCCGGCGGCGCGGTAGCTGGCCAGCAGCGCGGCCGCGGGGGCGGGCGCGACGATGCGCCAGCGCGGCAGCCTGGAAGCGGGCCGGCTGAGCTTGCGGAGCTCGGCACCGGCCAGCGCGTTGGCCTTCACCGTCCGGCGCAGCGCCGGCGGCACCAGCGTCAGGACTTCGGGCAGCAGTCGCGGCTGGCGGACCACGGTGCGGTAGGCCCGCTGCTGCGCGCGGCCGAGGGCGCGGAGCCGGGACGGCGGCGTGGCCGGGTCGCGGATAGCGGTCTCGGTCCTGGTGATCTCGGCGGCCAGCCGACCGGCGGCCGTCGCCGCTGGCCGCGCCGGCGGGAGCGTGGTCGCCACGGTCGCCGGCGGCCTGGCCGCCGGGCGGCTGGTGGGGGCTGCCGAGCATGCGGCCAGCAGCACCCCGGCGGCGATGAGGCTGACGAGTCGAACCACCGCGCCATCCTAACCGCACCAGCGCCGTCAGCCTTTGGAGGGTCCTCGTCCGGGTGGCGCGCCCCGAGCTTGAATGTGGCTTGGCGTTGGCGGAGGGTGACCCTATGGCTGACCCTGAGGCTGCGACCTACGAGGTCCTCGACGACCGCTTCCGGCCCTGCGCCAACGGCGACGTGCGGATCGAACGGCTCCACGAGGGCTGCCGCTGGGCGGAGGGGCCGGTGTACGTCCCGGCCGGCCGCTACCTGCTATGGAGCGACATCCCCAACGACCGCATCCTGCGGTGGGACGAGACGACCGGCTCGGTCGGCGTGTTCCGCCAGCCGGCCGGCTACGCCAACGGCGGCACCCTGGACGGCGCCGGTCGGCTCGTCACCTGCGAGCACGGCAACCGGCGGGTCACCAGGACCGAGCATGACGGCTCCGTCACCGTGATCGCCGACCGCTACCAGGGCAAGCGCTTCAACAGCCCCAACGACGTGGTGGTCAGGTCCGACGGCTCGATCTGGTTCACGGACCCGAGCTACGGGATCGACAGCGACTACGAGGGGCACCGCGCGGACAGCGAGATCGGCGCCTGCCACGTCTACCGGGTCGACCCGAGCACCGGTACGGTCCGCGTCGTCGCCGACGACTTCGTCCGACCCAACGGGCTGGCGTTCTCCCTCGACGAACGGCGTCTCTACGTCGCCGACACCAGGGTCAACCACCTCCGGGTCTTCGACGTGGCAGACGACGGCGCGCTTACGGGCGGAGCAGTGTTCGCCACCTGCACCGTGGGGGCCTTCGACGGCTTCCGCCTCGACCAGGCCGGGCGGATCTGGACCGGCGCCGGTGACGGCGTGCACTGCTACGACCCGGACGGCACCCTCATCGGCAAGCTGCGGGTCCCGGAGACGGTCGCGAACGTCGTCTTCGGTGGCCAGCGGCGCAACCACCTGTTCATCTGCGCCACCACCTCGCTCTACGCCATCTTGCTGTCCGTCACCGGCGCCCCCATGCCGGTCGACCATGCCCACGCCAGGAACGGCTGACGGGAGGAGGCCGACGATGACCGTAGGAAGGGCCGTGGCGGAGCGGTTGGGCCCGGTCGGGTTGTGGACCAGCAAGCTCGACGCGCAGCCGACCGAGCGTGTCCGGGCGGCGGTCGCCGAGCTGGAGGAGCTCGGCTGGGGCTCGCTGTGGTGCTGGGAGGTGCTCGGGCGGGAGGCGCTGACCAACGCGGGGCTGCTGCTGGCCACCACCCGGCGGATGGTGCTCGGCACCGGGATCGCCGGCATCTGGCGCGTGACCCGGCGGCCATGGCGGCCGCGAAGCGGACCCTTGCCGAGGCCTACCCGGGCCGCTTCGTGCTGGGCATCGGCGTGAGCCATGGGCTTCGGGCCGGAGGACCTCGCGGAGGGGGGCAGCGACCGGATGGTGGACGCGGTGGTCGCCTGGGGCGGCCCGGAGGCGATCGCCGAGCGGGTCCGCGCCCACCTGGATGCCGGTGCCGACCACGTCTGCCTGCAGGTCCTCGACCCCGACCTGGACGGCGTTCCCATGGCCGGCTGGCGGGCGCTCGCCCCGACGCTCCTCAGCTTCTGAGGTCGACCGGGGGTCGCCGCCCGGCCGGGCGGAGTCGGACGCCCCCGACCTGGGCGATCCTCCTGTAGATCTCCAGGGCCTCGGCCAGTCCGGGGAGCCCGAGGCCGTCCTTGTCCCATGCGCGCGGCGCCGGCCGTTCCGCGGCGGCGGGGCGCTCGGTCGTCTTCGTAGGCATCTGTCATCCCCCTCAAAGCTCAGAGGAGGTAAGTATTCCTCATATCAGACACTAAGAGCAAGTTACTCGTAGCCGACCATCGCGGGGCGAGCTGCTACGATGGCGCGGCGGAAGGGGGGGCGATGCCGCGCAGGCGCCGGCTCATCGGATCGCTGCTCGCGCTCGGCCTGGTCGTGGCCGCGCTCGCCGTCGTCCCGCGGGCCGGGGCGGACCTGGTGGGACCGTTCGCGGCCAGGGCGGATGCCTACGTGGCGTCCAACACGCCGGCGGCGAACTTCGACACCCGGGAGCTGCGCGCCCGCAACGTCGGGTCGCAGGGCACCCAGCTCCGGTTCGCCTCCAGCGAGCATGCCGACCCCGCCAAGCGGCCCGCGCTCACCGTGACCTACACCGCGCCGCCGCCGGTGTCGGACAAGCTGGTGCCCCGCGAGGGTGCCTGGTGGGGCAGCTACCCCGGGCAGGCGGCCGGCGACGTCGAAGCCCGGGAAGCCCTCTACGGCCGGCAGGTGGACGTGCTGCACCGCTACCACGACTGGAACGACGCCTGGCCGACCGCCGAGGAGCAGGCCTACGCCGCGCAGGGCCGGTTCCTGTTCGAGGGCTGGGAGAACCGCATCTTCGGCGGTGCCACGGTCTGCTGGGCCGACGTCGCCGGCGGCGCCCACGACGCCGCCATCGACGCCCAGGCGCAGCGGCTCGCCGCCTTCGGGGGGCGGCTGTTCGTGAACTTCATGCACGAGCCCGAGGACAACGTGGGGACCTGCCAACCCGGCGCGGTCAACGATCCCCTTGCCGACATGGGCTCGGTCGAGGACTTCAAGGCCGCCTTCCGCCACGTCGTGGAGCGGGTGCGGCCTGTCGCGCCCAACGTCGTGTGGGTCCTGGTGCTCATGGGCCACGACCCGGCCGGCTCGTGGTCGCTCTACCCGGGCGACGACGTGGTGGACTGGATGGGCTGGAACACCTACAACTGGGCCAACTGCGGCGGCCGCAGCAACGACGTCTGGAAGAGCTTCCAGCAGACGCACCAGGCCATGTACGACCACCTCGACGCGGTGGGCAACGACAAGCCCCGCATGATCGGGGAGTACGGGTCCCACGACGACCCGGCCATGGGCAGCAAGGAGCAGTGGTTCCCGGACGTCCCCGCCGTCCTCCGCCTGGCCATGCCGAAGGTGAAGGCGGTCGTCTACTTCGACCGGGTGGGCATGCCCGTCCCCGGCGACCCGTGCAACTGGATCGTGGACAGCTCACCGCAGGCGCAGGCCGGCTTCGCCGCCGCCGGGGCCGATCCCTACCTCAACCAGCCGCACGGCTAGGGCGAGCCGACCTCGGCCGGCCGCAGCGTCTCGGGCGTCCGCACGATGAGGGCGAGCGCGACGACGGTTGGGATCGCGGCCAGCGCGAACGCCCAGCGGAACCCGAGGACCGGGATCGCCCAGCCGGCCAGCAGCGGCCCCAGCGTGAAGCCGAGGTCGCCGCAGAACCGGAACACGCCGACCGCGGTCCCGGACGCCTGGGTCGGCGCGACGTCCGACAGCATCGCGCCCGGCGGCACCCCGGCCGCTCCCGACATCAGGCCGAGCACCGCCAGCAGGACCCCGAGCAGCAGCGGGGTCGGCGCCCAGCCGACCGCGACGGTGGCCACGGCGAGCCCGGCCAGCGACGGCACCAGCACGGGCTTGCGGCCACGCTGATCGGCGACGCTGCCGGCGGGGTAGAGCACCACGAGCTCGGCCGCCAGCGCGACCGCGATCACCACCCCGATCCCGATCGTCGACATGCCGAGGACGTCGGTGGCGAACAGCGGCACCAGGGTGTCGAACACCACCGCCACCATCCACAGGTAGGCGAAGTTGGTCACCACCACTGGGATCAGCCCGGGAGTCCGCAGCAAGCGGGCGAGGTTCCGGCCACCGCCGTGGGCGGGTGGCCTGGTCTCGCCGGCCGGTGCCGCCCGGCTGGCGGCCGGGTCGGGCCGGCTGGCGGCGGGGATCAGCGCCAGCCACAGCACGGCCGCCAGGAGCACCACCACGGCGTTGACCAGCAACGGCCCGGCCAGGCCGAAGCGGTCGGCGACCAGGCCGCTGGCCGCACCGCCGGCGACGAAGCCGGTGTTGAACGCGCCGTAGAAGATCCCGAGCGTGCGGGCCATCTGCTGTTTCGGGACAACCCGCAGCACGCGGGTGTATAGGGCGGCAAGGGCGATCGCCGAGCCGACCCCGGCGGTGGCCCACGTGACCACCGCCATCCCGAAGCTGGACGCGATCCCGGTCAGCGCCGAGCCGAGCGCGATCACCGCCAGCCCGCCAACCGCCGTGACGCGCTCCCCGAACCGGTCGACGATCGGGCCCGCGACCAGGTCGAAGACCAGGCGGGCCAGCCCGTAGGCGGATACCAGCAGGCCGACGGCGCCGTAGCCGACGCCGAAGGACCGGGCGAACAGCGGCAGGATCGGCAGCACCAGCCCCGCGCCCGCCATCAGGAAGAACACGACCAGGATCACCGCGGTCACCCGGCGGTCCGACAGGATCGCCCCGATCCCAGCCGGGCGCTGCTTGCGTCGTCGTCCCAATGATCTCCGATCTGGCGGGCGGTCCCTACGGTATAGCCTGGACGGCGTTCCGCACCGTGAGGCTGTCGAGAGGATCAGGGCATGGCCGCTTCGTCGCTGATGGTGCCACTGGGCACCCCCGCACCCGACTTCAAGCTCCCGTCCGTTCGAGGACCGCACGTGGCACTGGCCGACCTCGACGGTCCGGCGCTGCTGGTGATGTTCCTGTGCAACCACTGTCCCTACGTCCGCCACGTCGAGCGGGCCCTCGCCGCGACCGCGGCGGAGCACGCCGAGCGCGGCGTCGCCGCCGTGGGGATCTGCAGCAACGACACCGACGCCTACCCGACCGACGGGCCGGCCGGGCTT
>Ga0209843_1000037_pt1 | contig 16116 bp, 18 predicted proteins | sample GWRWS1_20_30_FD_187222 | JGI IMG/M metagenome (GOLD analysis project Ga0209843, IMG submission 187222) | Riverbed sediment microbial communities from areas with vegetation nearby in Columbia River, Washington, USA - GW-RW S1_20_30 (SPAdes)... | ecosystem: Environmental > Aquatic > Freshwater >... | reverse complement strand
CCCCTTCAGACGCCCGGGCAGCACACGTCTTCCGCCCGCCGGTAAAGTGACCTCGCTTCCCCCAGCGAACGGAGCCTGCATGCGGACGTACGCCGACGCCTCGGCGCCACGTCGCCACGTCGGCTCGTACGCTCCGGCGCGGCCGCGGCCCCCCGGGCGCCGCTACCAAAGCCCCTCCCGACGGCCTGCGCGACGGCCTGCGCGACGGCGCGATCCGATTTGGGCAAAGATGTGCCTCATCCTCGGCGCGCTGGTAATGGTCGCAAGCGGAACGGTCGTGGTCCTGCCCAAGGTCCTCGCCGGCTGGGCGACGAGCGACATTCCCATCGAAGACCTGCTCCCGCCCGAACTCGCCGTTGAGATCAATGGGGCGATCAACATTCTGCTGTTGGGGTTGGATGAGCGGGCGGGAAGTGACTCCCTGATCCGCACCGACACGATGATCATCGTGCACATCCCGGCCAGCCACGATCAGGTGTACATGGTCTCGCTCCCCCGCGACGCCGAGGTGGACCTCCCCGACTTCCCCGCGTCCAACTTCAAGGGTTGGCGGACAAAGATCAACGCCGCATACGCGTTCGGCAATCAGACCAAGGACGGCAAACCCGACCGTACTGAGGCGGGACGCGCCCGAGGTGTGCAGCTGACCGCGCAGACGATCAACAAATTGGTACCCGGAGGCCTGCGGTTCAACGCCGTTGCCATCATCAACTTCCTGGGCTTCAAGAGAATCCTCGAGGTCATCGGCGGGGTGCACATGTGCATCGACGAGCGCACGACGTCGATCCACTACGACAAGAACGACAAGTATCACACCAAGGTCGAAAACATCAGCCAGCGGAAGGTATACGAGGAGGGTTGTCGGGATCTGGCCGCGTGGGAGGCGCTGGACTTCGCGAGACAGCGCTACAACGTCACCGGAGCGGACTATGGCCGCCAAAAGCACCAACAGCAGCTGCTCATGGCGATCTTCAAGAAGCTCACCAGCAAGGGCGTGCTCACCAACCCGGGCAAGCTGATCGAGCTCCAGAAGGCGGCCGGTGACCTGCTCACCCTCGATCTTGGCAAGACCTCCCTGGAGAACTGGATCTTTACTCTGAAGGGCGTCAGGTCCGACGCCGTCACTATGATCAAGACTAACGGCGGGGTGCCTAACAGCGCGGGCAACGGCAACGAGCTTTTTAGCGAGACGAGCATGGAACTACTCAAGGCCGTCCACGACGACACCGTGTTCGAGTTCCTTGTGCAGCACCCGTCCTGGATCGCCGCGGAGAAGTAGCCGGTCCCGCGGTTAGGCGCCGGATTTGGTGATTCCCCCGCTCCCTCCGGCGGCAACTCATACAGTCGGGTCAGCCATCCTCGCCCGAATGCGGGAGTCGCATGTCCGATCCGCCTACGGTGACGGCAGGGCACGGATCTGCCGAATCCGACGGGCCGATCCCCGCCAACCCGGCCGGGCCAGCCAAGCACCGTCGGCGGCGACGAACGCGTCGGTTCCTTCTCGCGGCCGGTGTCGCGGTGGTTCTCGTCCTGGGGCTGGCTGGGATCGGCGGCACCGTGCTGATCCGCCGTTACGACGATGCGGTAGCCAAGGACACGTTGCTCGCACCGAGCGCTCGCGTCGACGCCCCGCACGCCACGGTGGTGGGGCCGCTCAACTTTCTCCTGATCGGCTCGGATTATCGGACCTGGAGCCCCGACGCAGGCCAGCGGTCCGACACGATCATCATCGCCCACCTGCCCCAGGCGCTCGATCACGTGTATCTGATCTCCGTTCCGCGCGATCTTCTGGTGGAGCTGCCGGCCGTACCGGAGTTGAACTTCCCGGGAGCCACCACGAAGATCAACGCTGCGTTCGACTACGGCCGTGGTGGCCGCCTCGGCGTGCAACTGCTGTCACACACTCTGACCAACCTCATGGGTGTCCGGTTCGACGGCGCCGCTGTGATCGACTTCTCTGGCCTGCAGAAGGCTGTCGACATCCTTGGCGGCGTGGAGGTCTGCGTAGATGTGCGCGTGGTGTCGGTCCATACCCGCACGGTCTTCGAGCCCGGCTGCCGGGTGATGGGGTCGAAGGATGTGCTCGACTATCTGCGTCAGCGCAACTTCCCCGACGGCGACTTCAGCCGGCAGCGCCACCAGCAACAGTTTCTCAAGGCATTCTTCGACCGTGCGGTGTCCATGGGCATGCTGACCAACCCGCTCAAGCTCGATTCGTTGCTGCGGGCGGTGGCCGGCTCCATGACCGTGGACACTGGGGCCAAGTCACTGCCCGACCTCGTCTTGGCGCTGCGGGATCTTCGTCCCGGCGACATGACCGGCGTCAAGATCCCCTCTCACATCGGCGTGATCGACAATGTGTCGTACGTGATTCCCTCGGCGGACGCCGAGGGGCTCTTCGTTGCCCTCCGAACCGATGCGCTCTCCGCCTGGGTAGCGACGCACCCCCAGTGGGTGAACAGAATCTGACCCAGGCGGGCGTGTTATACAGGTCTCGTGTTCGCGAGCCCGCAGATTCCCGAGGTCAACGTCGCGCAGGTCGCCGAGGAGGCGTACCTACTCGACGTTCGTGAAGCCGACGAGTGGGCGGCGGGCCACGCCCCCCAAGCGCACCACATGCCGATGATGCAGATCCCGGCGCGCTTGGACGAGGTGCCAGTCGACCGGGACGTGGTAGTCGTTTGTCGCGTGGGAAGCCGTTCGGCCCAGGTAGTCGCGTACCTGCGGGCGCACGGCTTGGACCGGGCCGCCAACCTTTCCGGTGGCATGTATGCCTGGCACGCGGCTGGCCGGCCGATGGTCAGCGAGGACGGGCGCGCCGCCCATGTCCTCTAGCACAACGTGACCCGACCACTCGTCTTCGCTCACCGCGGATCCTCGGCGGCGCTGCCGGAGCACACGCTCGATGCCTACCGTCGCGCGATCGACGAGGGTGCGGATGGCCTTGAGTGTGACGTGCGGCTCACCCGGGACGGCCATCTCGTCTGTATCCACGATCGGCGGCTCGACCGCACGAGCAACGGTCGCGGTCGCGTGAGCGCGGCGACCCTCGATGAGCTGGAGCGCCTTGACTTCGGCTCGTGGCACCCGGAGACCTCTCGGAGCAGCGGCCCGGTTCTGGCCGGGGTGCTTACCCTCGAGCGCCTCATAGCGACCACGGTCGACGCGGGTCGTCCCCTTTGGCTGCTGATCGAGACGAAGCACCCGTCGCGCTTCGGATCCGCGGTCGAGGAGCGCCTGGTCGAGCTGCTCAAGCGGTACGGGCTCGCCGGAGGCGATCCGTTGGCCATGATCAAGGTCGTGGTCATGTCCTTCTCGCCGCTAGCCGTGCGCAGCGTCCGCACACTAGCCCCAGACCTGCCAACCGGGTACCTCTTCGAACTGGTACCGCCGCGGGTGCGCGACGGGAGGGCGCCCTTCGGCGCGAGCATTCTCGGCCCGAGCGTCGGCGCCCTGCGTACGCACCCCGAGGTCGTTGGCCGTGCCCATGAACGGGGGCACCAGGTGTACGTCTGGACCGTAAACACGCCCGACGAGGTGGAACTCGTGGCGGGGTTGGGTGTCGACGGGATCATCTCCGACCGCCCCGCGTATGTGTTATCCCAGCTCGGCCACTGACTACGGCGTTGATCGCCTCCGGCGACGTGTTGCGTTGATCGCCTCCGGCGACGGCCGCCCCCGAGGGTGACGATCTGCGTCGACCGGGGCAGACTCGGGCCCATGCCCATCGACTATCGTCGCCTGGTTGACGGCCTCGCCGCCGCGGCGGAGATGGTTGGCGATGGGACCGCCGGCCTGGCCGCCATCGGTCTGCTGGTCGAGACGGTTCGGGAAGCCACCTGTGCGGCGGGCGCGACGTTCACCGAGTACGGCGACGAGGGTGGGCGCGTCGTGGTCGCGAGTGGGGTCATGGCCTGGGCACTCGGCCAGCCGATCGCGCCCGAGTTCGTCGACCCAGCCCATCCGGCGCGACCGTGGGCTGGGCGAGTGGACGTGTTGCCGGTGCAGGTGGCAGAGCCGCTACTCGGGCGTGGCGTGCTGGCCATCGCGGGCCACCCGGTGCTGACCGGACAGCGACCGGTCGGCGCGGTTCACCTGTTCTTCGGCGAAATCGACGCCGAGATGCTCGCGCAGGCGGAGCCGGTACTGCGGGTGGTCGCGGCAGCCGCGGCCCATATGTACGGCGATCCCGAGACGCCGCCGACTGTATCGGCCGCCCCGGACGACGACCGGACGCTCTTCCTCGCCGTAGCCGGTCACGAGCTGCGCACGCCCGTCACCGTGGTCAAGGGCTACGCGACAATGCTCGCCGATAGATGGGAATCACTAGACGAGGGAAACCGCCGCGACGCGGCGCGAGTGCTCACCCAGCGGGCCGACGAGCTGGCTCGCCTGGTGGACCGGCTGCTCGGCGCCTCCGTTGGCGACCGCGCGGCGGGTTGGCTCGTGCGGAGCGTCCCGTTCGATCCGATCGAGGCTCTGCTCCGGGCGACCGGAGACCTGCCGGCGGAGCATCGACGGCTACTGCGGTTGGAGCTTCCGAACAGCCTTCCGCCGGCGTGCGGCGACCCGGCGATCCTGACCTCGATCGTCGGCGAGTTGGTCACCAACGCGGTCCGGTATACCCCCCAGGCCAGCCCGGGAGAAGCCACCACCGGGGTCGGGCCCGGCGTCGAGATTCAGGCGGGTGCGGATGCGCACACTGTCTTTGTGCGTATCTGCGACCGTGGCGTCGGCATCGACCCAGCGCACGTGGAGCGGGCGTTCGAGCGATTCTGGCGTGCGCGGCGCGACGGTGACGGTCGCGGTGTCGGTCTCGGGCTGTTTCTCGTCAGACGGCTCGTTGAGCGACAAAACGGATGGGTGTCGTTACGTCCGCGCGATGGAGGCGGGACCGTCGCCGAAGTACGCCTACCGCGCGCCGACGGCCCGCTGCGCCCGTCCGTGGTCGGGGAGGTCTGAGATGCGCGCTTGCCGCGTTCGCGGGCGCTCCCGGGACGCCGCGCCCATAGACCAGCTCCGCAGGCATAGGCTTGCCCGTCGTGAGCAAGCGTCGTAAGCAGAGCCGCCCAGCCGCCGGTACGGCGGGCGGGGGCCGGGCCGTCCGCCAGAAGGTCAAGGACGTCTTCGTGGCGCGCCCGTTCGAGGGGCTCGCGGATGAGGCGGACTGGATCGCGCTGCGCGAGTTGGTGCCCGCTGCGACGGCGCCGTTACGCCTCGCGCCGGAGTTGGTTGACAAGTACGGCGACCGCGGCGTCACCCTCGCCACGGTGCTGCCTATGGCGTGGCCAGCGCTGACCAAACCGGACGGGAGGATCTTCCTGGGCCTGCAGCGCGGCACGCAGTCCGGCGATGTCAGCCGTGATCTTGCGCTGTCGTTGCTGGTGGCGCTGGAGACCGAGCCCGGCGGTCCGGTAGCCGTTCCGGCTCTACCCGGACTCGGCCCGCGTTTGCAGGATGTGCTGAGCGACGGCCGGCTCGATATCACCGTGCGCGAGGGCTTTGAGTTCTGGCTGGACGAGGAGAGCAACGACGCCGACGTGAAGGCGTCGCTGGAGCGTGCGAACGCGTCGGTCTTCCCGACCGTGAAACTGGCCGCGGCCGCGGCCGCGTATTGGTGCCGGTTCCCGGAGAAGGCCCATGTGCGGTGGGTGTTGTCGGATGACGAGGACGACGCTCTCGCGGCCCTGTCGCGCCTGGCCGCCAGCGGCGGGTTGACGCTGGGAGACGGCACGAAGTTCGCGGGCATGTTCCGTGCTCATGGCCTTCTCGTGCCGGTCTGGGATCTGGCCCGTGAGCGCGACGCGGGCGCCTGGGAAGCGCCTTTAGGTCAGTTCGCGGAGCGCTATGCGCGAGCCCGGACGGTCATCGATGACCTGGATTCGGCGGAACGACGTGCGCGGCAGGGCCTGCTCGGCCGTCAGGTCACCCTTCGCTGAGCGGACACTAACCACCTGGGCCAAAACGGGTGGTGACGCGCGCCATGAACGCCCATATTCATCCGCGTTTCACTCGTCGATGTTGGTCCGCCATCTATCGATCTCGCACTATGACCACTTACCGTAGTGAAACCACTACCGTATTGACGCCCGTATCGAAGCGTCCCCCTTCGTGGAGGTTGGCTGTGAGTTCCCGCGACCGTGACCTGCCCCACCAGCCCACGTTGGCCACCCATCCCGTCCCGACGCATCCGGTCCCGACTCACTCCGTCCCGGCTCACTCCGTCCCGGCCCACTCCGTCCCGACTCATCCCGCTGGGGTCGGGGCGACGGCTCACCGTGGCACGGCGGCCGGCGTGACGAACGTCTCGTCCGGTTGGCTGAGCCGCCGTCGTGAGGCCCGCGCGCAGCGGCGCGCTGCGGCGGGCCGACGGCGGGTCGTGCTTCGGGTGGAACTCCTCGGCCCGGGGTGGCGCATCGTCGACTATCACCCCGACGACCCCGACTTTCTCGCGATCGGGCCGGGGGGGATCTTCCAGGTGACCGTCTGTGATCATGGCCGGTCTGGGGTCCAGCTCGCCGGCGATGTCGTGCAGGTCGATGGCCACCGCCCGCCATACGTCGCGCTCGCCCGGCGCGATGCGGCGCGGATCTCCCAGCAGATGTCTCGGGTAGCAGGCCGGCGGATCCCGGTGGTTCCGGTCGTCGCATTCCTCGGCACCGGCAGGATTGTCTACTATGGGCGACCGCCAGAGGGGTGCGTCGTGACGTCCTATCGCGACATCGGCCGAGCCTTGGACGCGCACGGCAACCGCATCGCCCCGCACACGATCGAGAAGCTGGTCACCCTGGCGGCCCGAGTTGACAGTGGGACTATTGGCCAATACCTGGACGCACCGACATAGACTATGTGTTCGCTAAATGGGACCGACCGCTGACAAGTGGGGTCCGCGGAGTTAGCGTCGACACAGTGGCCTGGCCAGCGTGCCTTACGGGTGCGCGGTGCGAGGCGGAGGGAGTTGGCGTGCCGCACGTCGAACTGTCGCTCTCGGAACTCACCACCAGCGGACTGCGCGGGTACGACCGCAGCGGCTTCGATGGATCTCTCGATCTCTGGGCCTTCGCGGTCGGCGTGGCGGGCGAGCCGTGCCTGCTCCTCGATGCGGCCGGGATTGTCGTGGCGGCGTCGCCTGGCTCCGGTGCGCTGTTCTCGATTAACGCCGCGGATGCGGTCGGGCGTCGGCTCGTTGATGGGGTCATCCGGCTCCTCGACTTCAACACGGTCTCAGGCGAACTGCCGGGCTGGGAGGTCGACAAGATCCCACCACTGCTGGCCATCAAGTCCGGCGGCCTGGCTCGGGGGCTGCTGCGGGTGCCGGGCGATGACGGTGCGACCAGCACAGTCGACGCGATATCTGTGCCGCTGCGGGACGACGGGGAGATCGTGGGATCGCTCACATTCTTTGCGCCGGTCGGCCGGTGAGGTTGGTCGCGCTTGCGTCTCAATGGGCGGGCTGACCTGGGGCTCGCCGGTGGCGTGGCCTAGCCTTCATTCGTGCTGGATCTCGTCCTGCTTCCGGACGACTACGCGGTGTGCCGCCTGGATGCGGGTGCCGCGTGGCCGACCGGGTTGGACGCGGGGTCCGGCGTCGTGTCGGTCACGTGGACCCCGACCGAGATCTCGATCATCTGCACCACCGACCAGGCCCCGAGCGGCGGCATTGTCAACACACCCTGGCGGTGTTTTCGGGTCAACGGGCCGGTGAACCTGGCTCTGACCGGCATCCTGGCCTCGCTCGTCAATCCATTGGCCGAGGCCAGGGTCAACATCTTCGCCTTCTCCACACACGACACCGACTACGTCCTCGTGCCCGCCGTCCGGCTGGGGGAGGCGCTCGCCGCTCTCACGGCCGCTGGTCACCGGCTTGCCGCCACGCCAGCGCCTCCCTAACGTTCCAAGATCGCCGCGAGCACGGTCAGACCGTCGCCAAAAGCCGTCGATCATGACCTGGAGATCATGATCGACGCTGTTTAGGGGTGGGCCGTACGCTGGGCGCATGCCGGGTGTCCCGCCCACACGTTTTGTCTACCTTGGCCCAGAGGGAACCTTCGCCGAGCAGGCCTTGCGAACGATCTCCATGGCCAAGAGGGCCTCAATCACGCCCGCCCGAAGCGTCCCCGAGGCACTCGACGCGGTCCGTGCCGGCGAGGCGGACGCCGCGCTGGTTCCGCTGGAGAACTCCATCGGCGGGGCGGTCGGCATCACGCTGGACGAACTCGCCAGCGGGGACCCACTTGTGATCACTCGCGAGGTGGTGCTGGCGGTCGACTTCGTGCTGGCCGCGCGGACCGGAGTCCCGCTCGACGCGGTCAACACGATTGCGGCGCACCCGCAAGCGGCAACCCAGTGTCGCGGGTGGCTACGCGCCCACGCGCCAACCGCCACCGTGGTCGAGGTGCTGTCCAACGGGGCGGCTGCGGTTGGCGCGGCCACGGCGGAGTACGACGCGGCGATCTGCGCCCCGATCGGGGCTGAGCGGCACCGGCTGGCCGTGCTCGCGAAGGACATCGCCGATCACCCCGACGCAGTGACGCGGTTTGCGCTGGTCGGCCGTCCCGGTCCACCACCCGCGCCGACCGGCCATGACGTGACGTCGCTAGCGGTCTATATCTCTCATGACCGTGTCGGGGCCCTGCTCGCGGTACTGACCGAGCTTGCGGTACGAGGGATTATCCTAACCCGGATCGAGTCGCGCCCCACCGGGGAGCGGCTCGGCAGGTACGCCTTCTTCCTGGACTGCTCCGGTCATGTGGCCGAAGTCCGGATGGGCGAGGCACTGCAGGGTCTTCGCCGGGTCTGCGCCGATGTGCGGTTCCTGGGCTCGTATCCGCGTGCGGCCGGTCCCGCGGGGACGGATGGCGTAGCGAAGGACGCGGCACAGCGCGGCGCGAAGGGAACTGTCGCGAAGCCCGTGGTAAACGCCCCGCCCGGCACGTCGGACGTGGACTTCGCCGACTCCGCCGCGTGGCTCGCCCGGGTGCGGGCGGGCGACATCTCCTAGCCCGCCAGACCGATGACATCTTGGATGCTTCTCGGGCCTACCGCAGCGAAAGCATCCAAGATCCGCGATGGGCGGCGGAACCGGGAGGCTTAGTTGCCGAGCAGACCGCCGAGCACGCCACCGCCGCCGGCCTGCTGGCCGCCACCGTGGCCGCCGAGACCGGCGGACTTTTCCGACGGTTGCACGACCACGAACCCCTGGCCGGCGAAACTCATCGTGAAAGCCTCACCCGTGGTGCGGCCGATGAGCGTACCGAGGCCTAGCTGGTCGGCTCGGTGGTAGCCGGTCTGCAGGCTGGCTGACCAGCAGATGGCCGCTTGCGGGTCGGCGTAGGTCGGCTGGTCCACCTGAATGACCACGGGGGTGCCGTCAGAGGTGATCGCGATGCGTCCCGTTCCGGTGAAGACGCAGTTGAAAAGACCAGCCGAGGAGAGCATGCCCATCCCCTGCACAAACTTGATGTCGTACTGAAGCGTCGACTCGAAGGCGAGCACGTTGGCGCCATTGATCGAGAGCGCGTCAGTGCCCTCCAGATCGATCAGGTAGATATCCTGCGCCTCATTGGCGAGGAATACGTCGCCCCGACCGGTCATCTTCATGATGGGCACGCCCTCGCCGGTGACCTTGCTCTTGAGCCACTTGCCGACGCCGCCCGCACCGAGAGCCTGGAACTGCACCTGGCCCTGATAGGCGACCATGGCGCCGCGGCGGGCCATGACCTCGCCGCTGAGCTCGACCTTGAGCATCTTCGAGTTCTGCAGACGCAGCCCGGGTTGGGCCGATTCCTTCTCCAGGTTGTCGGCCGAGAACAGCTCGCTACGCATCGGGGGCTTCCTCCAACGGTCCAGGGATCGCCAGAGACAGTAGGTCATGCCGTCAAACGCCCAACCCCTGTGTCACGTTGTGGGGCTCAGCCCCTGTGTCACGTTGTGGGGCTAGCCCCAGCCAAGCTCGTGCAGGCGCTCGTCGTCGATGCCGAAATGGTGTGCGATCTCATGTACGACCGTCGTGGCAACCTCGTCGACCACGTCATCCTCGGTGTCGCAGATGCGCAGCGTCGGGTTGCGGTAGATGGTAATGCGATCCGGGAGCACGCCGGCGTAGTCCCAGCCGCGCGTGGTGAGCGCGTACCCCTCGTAGAGCCCGAGCAGGTTCCGGTCCTCACCGTCGGGGTCGTCCTCAACCAGGACCACCACGTTGTCCATCAGCTCAAGTAGCTCCTCGGGCACCTCATCGAGCGCCTCGCCCACGAGCTCCTCGAACCGATCCCGCGCCATCTCCACCGGCATGGCGTCACAGTCCGCGGCGAACGGCGATCAACGATTTTGTCAGACCCGCCACCCGCTCGGCGCGCAGTTCCGCGCCGGGGAAGTAATGGCGCATCTGAGTCCGGTCAATCAGTTCGGTCCACATCACGGTGTCGAGGACGGCGGCCTTGGCGCGCCCGGGCGTGTATACGAGTGGCCACTTGTGCGCGATGCGCGCGCGTAGAGCGATCGGCAGGAACTGCAGACCCGGGATGAGCCAGTGAGGTTCGATCGGGAAGTAACGGTACGGAGTCTGCACCCAGTACCGGTCGGACAGCGAACGGACCGCCTCGGCGAACCGGACCCGACGCTCGTGGCCGCCCACGTGCTCGATCACCGAGTTGGAGAAGACAAGGTCGTACCTCCGGCCGGCGATATGAGGGGGCAGCGCACAGGCATCCGCGCGCTCGACCTCAGCCCAGTCCGGCACGTCGGCAGGCGGTTTGGAGATGTTCACCACATGGACGTGTTTGGCGCGGACCGGGGCGTGCTCCCAGGTGCTCAGTGACCCACCGAGGTCGAGTACCGACATCTGGTCCAGCTCGGGGAAGGCCTCCACGAGCCACCGCCACCTGCGGGTACGCCGACGGCCGCCGAGCGAATCGGGGGCGTCGATGATTTTCCACCGTAGCGAATGCAATCCCACGCCGCACAGGCTAGCTGGCGCCACCGTGCGCGCCACAACCACGACGCGTCAGTGCCCCCGCCTCCCCCGCGATCTAGGCCGTAGTCGCGCGATTGGAGATCAAGTCACGCGACTACGGCCTAGATCGACGCGAGGGGAGTCAGACGAGGGAGGCGGCGAGTGTGATCTGGGTTCCGGGCGAGAGCAGACGGGAGATCGGACACCCCTCCTTCGTGGCCTCGGCGATCTTCACGAACTCGGCCTCGTCGATGCCGGGCACGTCGCCCCTTGTCGCGAGATCGATGCGCGTGACGGTCTGCATGCCGTCCACCTTCTCCAGGTGGACGTTCGCTGTGGTGTCGATTGCGGTCGGCGGGAAGCCCGCGTCGGCGAGGCCTTTGGAGAGCGCCATGGAGAAGCAGCCGGCGTGGGCTGCGCCGATGAGCTCCTCCGGATTGGTGCCCTCGCCCTCCTCGAACCGGGACTTGAAGGAGTAGTTGCCCTCGTAGCCGCCCTTGCCGGTGCGCATAACGCCGGTACCCTCGGTGAGCGTGCCTAGCCAGCGAGCGGTCGCAGTACGGATAGCCATGAGTGCGACGCTAGACCACCCGGGGGACGATCGCGACGAGACCCCGCGTTCCGCCCGGATGAACATAATGGACGCATGAACATAGGCATCCTCGGTACCGGAGTTGTCGGTCGCGCCATCGCGACCCGGCTGGTGGAGCTGGGTCATTCGGTCGCGCTCGGTACGCGCGACGCGGCGAATCCGATCGCGCAGGAGTGGCTCGCGACCGTGGGCACGTTCAGAGGCGCCCGGGTCGGTACATTCGCCGAGGCCGCGGGGCACGCGGCGTTGGTGGTCAACGCGACCGCCGGAGCGGCCTCGATCGCCGCACTCCGGCTCGCCGGCGATCGCAACCTGCACGGCAAGGTGCTCGTGGACATCGCCAACCCGCTCGACTTCTCCCACGGGATGCCGCCCTCGCTGTCCGTGGTGAACACGGACAGCCTCGCCGAACAGATCCAGCGCAGCTTTCCGGACGCCAAGGTGGTTAAGACGCTCAATACCGTCAATGTGAACGTGATGGTCCATCCCGAACGCCTTCCCGAGGACACGACGATCTTTGTGGCGGGCGACGATGCCGAAGCCAAGGCGACCGTCGCGGACCTGCTCCGCGCGTTCGGCTGGCGTTCGATCATCGACGTGGGCGGGATCGAAACCGCACGCGGACTGGAGATGTACCTGCCCCTGTGGGTGAGCCTCATGTCGGCCCAGGGCACGCCGGCCTTCAACATCAAGGTCGTGCGCAGCTGACACATCGCCGGCGGAGCTGGGCCGCGACCGACTTCACAACTGAGTGGCGAGTCAGGCAAGATGGGCGCAGTGAGCAAGAAGTACGACGTCATCGTGGTCGGCGGCGGGCACAACGGGCTCGTCGCGGCCGGCTACTTGGCCCGGGCAGGGCTCCAGGTTCTCGTCCTGGAGCGGCGCAGCGTGGTGGGCGGCGCGGCCGTGTCCGAGCAGCCGTTCGGCCCAGATTTCACTGTGACTTCGCTCTCGTATGTGGTGAGCCTGCTGCCGCCGCAGATGGTTCGCGACCTTCGCTTGGCCGAGCATGGTTACCACGTCTACCCTCAGGGCCCGTACTTCGCCCCGCGCCGCGATGGCGACTACCTCCGTCTGCCCGAGGATCCGGCCGCACGCCACGAGGCGATCGCCAAGTTCTCCAAGTCCGACGCGGACGCGTACGAGAAGTGGGACTCGTGGCTCGCCGGCCTCGGCAAGCTCGTGGGCCCGCTGCTCGACAGCGTCCCCCCGAAGCTGGGATCGAAGCGGGCCCGCGACCTGCTCGACCAGGCAACGCTGCTCACGTCGCTGCGCAAGGTCGACGTCAGGGCGGCCTTCGATCTCACCCGGCTGTTCTCCGCGAGCATCGCCGATCTGGTCGAGGAACGCTTCGAATCGGACGCTATGCGTGGCGTGCTCAGCGTCTCCGGGGTGATCGGCACCTGGGCCGGCCCGCGAAGTGCCGGCACCGCGTTCGTCACTCTGCACCACCACGTGGACCAGACCGGCGGTCAGGCGGCGGCCTGGGGCTTCCCGCGCGGCGGTATGGGCGGGGTGACCCAGGCAATGGCGAAGGCTGCCCGCGCGTTCGGAGCCGAGATCCGTGCGAACGCGGCCGTGGCCCGCATCGACGTCCGCGGCGGCGCAACGACCGGGGTCACTCTCGACGACGGTACTCACCTCTCGGCCGGCACGGTGATCACCACGGCCCACCCGAAGATCTCCTTCCTGGAGCTGATCAACCGCACGGAACTCCCGGACGACTTCGTGGCCGACATCGAGGGCTGGCAGACCCGCTCCGGCACAGTGAAGGTCAACTTCGCGGTGGACCGGTTGCCGGCGTTCGCCTCGCACCCGGAATTCGACCCGCAGATCTATGGCGGCACGATTGTGCTCGCGGAGTCGCTCGACGACGTCGAGACCGCGTACCAGGAGGCTGTGACCGGCCAACCAGCCACGCTGCCCTTCGCCGACATCTGCATCCCGAGTGTCTTCGACCCGACCCTCGCACCCCCGGGGAAGCACGTGGTCAGCATGTTCACCCAATGGGTGCCGCATACCTTCGCGGATGCGCCACACGAGGCCGAACTGCAGGCGTACGCCGACCGGCTCACCGCACGGATGGAGGCGGTCGCACCGGGGTTCACCGATTCGGTCATCGGCCGACAGGTGATCGGCCCGCACACGATGCAGACCGAGTACGGGTTGGTGGGTGGCAATATCTTCCACGGCGAACTGACGCCCGGGCAGATGTTCCACTGCCGTCCGGCGGCGGGTTACGCCGATCTTCGTACCCCGATCCGTGGCCTCTACCAGGCAGGCAGCGCGACACACGGCGGCGGCGGCGTGACCGGAATTCCCGGCCGGAATGTCGTACGCCAGGTGTTGCGCGACCGGCGCCGACTCGGTCGGGGTTGATCCGATGACTGCTGCACCGATCGATCCGGCCGGCCTGGCCGCTGCTCTGCGGCCGTTCGGCGAGTCGACCATGTTGCCCGGGGAGGCGTACACCAGCGATGAGGTGCTCGCCTGGGAACGCCGCCACCTGTTCGCCGGATCGTGGACATGCCTCGGTCGTACCGGAGAGTTGAGGGCGGGGAGCACGCATCGCGCGCTCACCGTCGGCGACATCGGCGTCATGCTGACCTTCGCCGGCGCTGAGGGCGGCGGGGTTGTCCGCGCGTTCGCGAACACGTGCCGCCATCGCGCCCACGAATTGCTGGCACCGGGTAACGGCAGCGACCGGCGTGCGCTCGTCTGCCCGTACCATGGCTGGTCTTATGATCTTGATGGTTCGCTGCGTACGGCCCCGCGCATGGGTGCCGACCTCACCGCGCGCGGGTTCGGTCTAGTCGAGCTGCCCGCGGCGGACTGGCACGGCTGGATCTTCGTGAACGCCACCGCCACGGCGAGGTCGTTCGGTGAGCACCTGGGCACTATCGATGACCATGTGGCGCCGTATCGCCCGGAAGGGCTCGTGGTCAAAGCCAACCATTCCTATGTGGTCGCGGCCAACTGGAAGATCATCGCGGAGAACTATCACGAGTGCTATCACTGCCCGCAGATCCACCCGGAGCTGTGCGCGGTTACGCCGCCGAATTCGGGGGACAACTGGCACGAGCCGGGTGCCTGGGCCGGCGGTTCGATGGACCTTCGCGACCACGCTGAGACGATGTCGATGGACGGCGCCTCGCGCGGTGTGATGCTGGACGGGGTGGACCGGCGCGCGGTGAGCTACCTCGGCATCTTCCCCAACGTGCTGCTCTCCCTGCACCCGGACTACGTGCTGACGCACCGCCTGGAGCCGCTCGCCCCGGACCTGACCCGGGTGGAGTGCGAGTGGCTGTTCCTGAACGCGGTGGTGGATCCCTCGTACGCCGTGGACTTCTGGGACGTCACCAACCGGCAGGACTGGCGGGCCTGCGAGTCGGTCCAGCGCGGCGTGACCTCTCCGCACTACCGTCCGGGGCCGCTCGCGCCCAACGAGTCCGCGGTCTATGACTGGGTGACGATGCTCGCGCGGGCGTACTGCGATCCGGTCGCCGAGCTCGGCCCCACGCGCTAGGCCGCGTGGGTCGCCTGGGGGCCGCAGTCCTGTCACGATGGTTCCGGCATGAGCGAACAAGGGGAGGGCCGCGATGTTGCACTATGACGAACGTATGGAGTGGACAACCGAGCCCCGGGAGCTGGGCTGGTTCGCGCGGCTCGTTACGCCCGAGGGCGGCGGGCGCCCCGCGACGGCGGCGTTTGCTATCGGCATCGCCGGGGCGGCCGCGTTCGTGGCCTCGCTCGCGCTGGACTGGCAGTCGGTGACGCGGCCCGCCGGGAACCACACGTCCGTATCCACCTCGGCGCAGTCCTTCGGCGACAACATCGCGAGCGTGTTCATGCTCGGCCTGGTGTACGCAGTCGGTGGCGTCGCGCTGCTCGGCCTACTCGGCGCCGTCGTGACGAGATCGGAGCTTGCCCTGCGGCTGCGGATGCCGGCGGCGGGCGTCACGGCCGGGCTGGTTGGCGTCCTCGTGGCCGCGACTATCCGAATGCCGGAGTACCTCATGGCACAGGCGGGGTTCGGTGACCCGGGTTCGCCGGCCGTCGCTGGTGTCACGACGTCCTACCAACCGGGGATCTTCTGCGCGTACGCCGCGGTGGTGCTGCCCATGGTCGCGATCTGGCTCGCGGCCCGCCCAGCGGCCCGCGCCCTGCACGCCGCGTCCGCGGCGACCGACGCCGCGAGCGCCGGTACGGACGACGGAACGGCCGGCGGTACGACAGAGCGTGCGATCCGCGCCGAAGCCCGACACGCGGCCGACCATACGGACGCCGCCGCCCTGTCTGAGTTTCGCCAGCACCCGGTGCGTGGCGATGGGTACCGCGGGCTGAGCGTCTCGAGCTCCGAGCCGCTCGACCTTAGCGAGAGGCCCGACGCCTTCCCGCGCTGAGCGCCGCGGGCGAAAACCGCCGGGGCCCGGCGATATCCGGGTGAGGCCCGAAGCCCGTACGGGTAGGCTCGGGGCTCGTGATTGATCTGCGTTTGCTCCGAGACGACCCCGAGACGGTCCGTGCCAGTCAGCGCGCCCGGGGAGAGTCGGAGTCCCTCGTCGATGACCTG
>Ga0209843_1000036_pt1 | contig 16238 bp, 29 predicted proteins | sample GWRWS1_20_30_FD_187222 | JGI IMG/M metagenome (GOLD analysis project Ga0209843, IMG submission 187222) | Riverbed sediment microbial communities from areas with vegetation nearby in Columbia River, Washington, USA - GW-RW S1_20_30 (SPAdes)... | ecosystem: Environmental > Aquatic > Freshwater >... | reverse complement strand
CTGGCTCTCCGTTGAGGAATCGATTACCGCTGTACCGTAGCCAGCGCCATCCTGGTCGAACAAGTCGTTATAGACATCCTGAATCTGGCCCCAGGTCGTGATGCGTGCGATCTCGACCTTGGGATGCGCCTGCTCAATCGAGAATGTACCGCCCTCAATGTCGAGGAAGAGCACTTTCCGCATCGCTGGTACATCGTCGGCAGACGCAGCTAAGCGCGTTTTCCCAACCCCGCTTGGCCCGTAGATCAAGATGTTTAACTTCCGCCCCTGTGGGGCAGTTCCGGCACGGACGATCTCCAATCCGCCAATTGTTTCTGTGGTCAGGACATCTGCGCTAATGGCGATCACTCCCATGCGGCGGTACTCTTGCTGATGACGGTTCACTCTAATCGTGCGGTGCTCTCCCTGGTCTATGGTTCACTTCGCCTGTACGGTCCTCTTGCGCCCGACGATTCACTCTGCAAGCACGGTACACTAGCGGTCCACGGTTTCGTCGCGCTTAACAAACTGGCTATCGAGAATGAATCGCCAATCGCTTCCCTCCTGCCACGCGAGGCTCACTCCATAGAACGGGCATATGCTGCAGTTGATTGAGCTGGGGTTCGGGTAGATATCGGGGTCGCTGAGCATTTCCCGCGCCTCAGCCGCGATCCATTTGCCGATGTTCTCGATCTGGTTCGGGTTGCGTGTGACCTGCTCGCTGTAGATGAACTTCGGCGCATCTGGTGAAGCGAGAAATTCCAGATACTCGCCGTACTCTTCAAGTGCATTATTGTACCGTCTCTGGATGGCTTCTGGATTGTTTGCAATGTCGCCTGTTGTGCAGATGTCACGGAGCTTCGCACTGAAGAGTTGATAGTTCGTGTACTGCCGCTTATCGATTGATAGCCGTCCGCCCTTAAGGATGCGTGGCGGCTCGGGTGCCCGTTTGAGCGTCGTTCGGTGAATCACGCCCTTGATCGGGATGCCGAGCATCTTTTGAAGCGCCCATGCGTACGAGCCGCTCTGAGCATCCACTGCGAGCCAGCGATTCGATTCAGATGGTGCCTTCTCTGCGCTCTTCCATTCAGCGATCCAATAGTTTCCGAGCAAATCCTGCACGAGCGCATCCACGCGACCTTGATACACAACAGGCGTACAGCCAACAATGCCCTCGCCAGAGTGACCTGCGTAGAACTTGCCATCGAACATATGGCCTATTGTGACCTCAAACTCCTGCTCGACGCGGATCGGTGTGAAGTCATCGCGTTCGAGGCTATACGGAATGTAGTTGTCGAGCATCGCGGGGCCGAGCGTCATTGCTTCCTCGAACTCGCGCTCTAGCTCCATATCATCGATGCCGCGATCACGATAAAGCTTGAGCTGTGTATTCAGTGATGCGTTGAAGTTCTGCTTCGCAGAGATAGCGCGGTCATCCACTGATGCTGTTGTCCAGCGCTCGGGGTTATACCACTCAGCGAGCGCAGCGTGCCACGCGGTGCCGAAGTCGTAGTAGAACTTGGATCGCGCTGGTTCATAGTCCATGCGTATCTTACTAGAAAAGTCCCATTGTAGGCGGCAACGCTTGTAGAGCGTGCGGTCGGATGTACGGATAACAAGTTTATCTGGCTGCTCAGTCATGGTGCGATCCTATAGGATGCGGGCGAGTAGATCGACGCGGACTTGATCCATGCGCCATCTTTGAAATCGACTTCACCGCGATAAACTTCCTGCTCGCGATCGTAGTCCATTGACTCGCCAGGGCAATGTGTTGGCATACCGCCTTCGAGGCCACCACAGATTTCGCAACCAAAAAGGCCGCCCTCACAAAACATACACGAGCCTTCGTTTGGGCATGTACCTGGAGAATGGTCAATAGCCTTGTGCTGCGTTTCCATCGCTGGCTCCTCATGTGTGAGCGCGAAGTGGAGGTTGGCAGGACCGCCAGGAGCTAGGCTCGCTTCCCGGGCCGAAGGGGAAGTGGTAACTGCGCGGCCCTGCCTTCGCCCAGGAAGGCATCCTCTCATGCCGAGGCCCGACCCGTCAAGCCGTGCCCGACCTGTCCGTTTCTGCGGCCCGTGCCGCAGAAGGCCCCACAGGGGGGCAACGACTTATCATCTTCCACTTTTATCAACCCTCCGTATCCGTCCGGCTCCCATAATTCTGTCCATCCGTCGTTAGTCATCGTCGGTTCCTCCTTGGCTCAATAGCGCGTTGGTATGGGCGTAGAAGCTGGAGTGTTGGCGCATCAAGCGCTGCTGGCGGTTGTGGCTCGATTGCTGGCGTCCTACTTATTGTATAGCTTGGCGCGAACTTCAAGCACACGAGCCGGAACGTGCCACCATCGGTGTCGTAGTCAACCTCGCCGATGGCGTGGTGCATCCACTGAGCTTGGCATTGCATACATGACTGGTTCAGCAGCTCGACAGCGAGACTCGTTGTGCTACGTCCTTGGACCGGCATCATCATCGCCGTTGGTAAGCCGCTCCATCAAGTCCTCTAAGGCGCCCTCTACGAACTCCACTCCTGCAATGAGCCGGTTCGCTCTTGTCTGTAAAATCTCGTCGTGGAACTGATTTGTTCCTTTCTTTGCCTGAGCTACCATCATCTGAATCCGTGTAATGATATGCTTTGCATTAAATGCTAGATGTAATTGCACCTGTCTAAACTTCGCAGCCCAACCATATGAATGAGTGCGCGTATGTACGACTTTGCCATCTGGACACTCAACGAAGCCGGGTAAAAACATTGGTAGTGCCTTTGGGCCACGCTCAACACGAATTTGCCGAATTGCAGTGCTTAATGCCCGCTTATGCGGATAATAACCAAGAGTCTTGTAGCACTCCTCTAACATGTCGTACTTATCGACAGGGATGGTGCTCTTATCTAGTAACTCAGTGATGACCTGCTTAATTGTTATCCTAGCCATTCTTATGCGCCTCCTCAGTAAGCTTGTCCATCTCTTCCGAGAGGTCGCGGCCAAACGATGCGGCAACGTCGTAGATATCATCTGCCAGTTCGCGAGCCCTAGTGGCGAGTAGCCCAATTAGCCCAACAGTTTCAGGCTTTGGCTCGGTGGCACTCTTCAACATATTGAGCGCCTTTTCACACTCGGCATTATTCCCCGTCAAGATAGCAGCAACGGCGAGCGCGTAATCTGTGCGTTCAACGATCTGTGGTGGCTTGCGTGAGGCGGGTGGCTCCGGCTTCCGGCCTCGGATGTCCGAGATGACCGATTCGGGCTCTTCACCAGCTTCGATCCGCTCTTTGACCTCCTCGACGTGCGGCGCGATGGCTCGCGCTTCCCGCTCGGTAGGGAAGTGAACACCAGCGGTGTGCAATTCTCCAGCGACACGGGTAGAGCGGATCGTCTGGTCCGCCCACGCCCTTCTACGTTGCCAACGCTCGCGGCAATACGCATCGAAATTGCTGTAATCCGTCTTATAGAGACGCTCGTCGCGAATCCGCATGAGCGCGCGGCCGACCTGCATGAATATTGGTAATCCCTTTTCAATGACGGTTTCAAGCTCTGAGAAGGACATCGCCTCAATTCCTTTGTCTTCACTATCGTAAATCCAGCGTTCAAGCTCACTCATGTTAGTTTCTCCTCAGCTCGACAACAAGAGAAGTCGATGTCGTGCCGTAGACGACAGGCTTACTCATTTCCATCGAGCCTTTGATTTGTCGATCACAAGCTGATAGGTCGGGATCGTACGTGCCCTTTTACGGGATGTACTGTGCCCTTCCCTGTGCGTATTATTGGTCGGGATCGATGGTGCCCTTTTACGGGATGTTATGTGCCCTAACCAATGCTACGACGCGCGGCGCAAGTGGTAGAGCTGCCGAATGGCGCGGCGCGTCTCTCGCCATGCATCCTTTCGTTCCTCTGGCGAAACATCCTTGAACGTCGTCACACCGACGTTGCGCTTCGCCACGCCCTGCATGAGCGCCACCGTAGCGCGGCGATAGAACGACGGAAAACCATGCTCGTAGAGGCCGATGACCTTCTCGTAGCCGGCCCGCGTCTCCGCGCCCGGCTCATCGAGCGCCATCGCGAATGGCATCGCCTTGGCGCGACTATAGGTGCGTCGGACGCCTGCCCCAATGCCGAACAGTTCTTGCAGGTTCGGCGGTAGCTGCTCGAACAGTGGAAGTCGCCGCATGTAACCATCAGGGATGTCTCCGCGATAATTGCGCTTGTCGTGCGGTCGCACACTTGTGTGCTGGCGCCTGAACCTATCACTCGGCGCCCACTGGCGGAGCCGCTCGGGGTACTCATTCGCGATTAGCCAGATGATCTCGGCATCTTCGACATGAACATCTTCTTGCAGCTCGATCCTGATGCGCTCTGCGACTCGGCCCTTCGCGTACCGCGCACCCTTCCGCCAGTCGCGTTGCGCATCATTGCGGTAGTTCTTGACTGCTCTGCCCGAGATGACGTAGAGGGCATTCGGTGACGCCGCGAGTACTTCGATCACGTCGGCAACCTCAACGCCTGACGAACCAACGGTCGCGGACTCAGCAACAACGTCGTAGTCTTCGAGTAGGATCGGCAAGGTGCGAATAAACCGGTCGCGCGTTGATGCCCCGCCTGCGACTCGCGGGAGTTTTGGGCGCTCCATCGGGCCGTCTGGCCCGTGCAATGCTAGCGCGTCGTTCGTGCCAAAGTCTACCGCAACGATTCCCTTGTTCATGATGACTCCTTGGTCGGGATCTTGCGTGCCCTTTTACGGGATGTCTGGTGCCCTTAGATGAATGAATGCTGGTTGGTTGGTCGGGATCCGTCGTGCCCTTTTACGGGATGTTTAGTGCCCTAACCGGGACTGCCTTTTGGCTGATAGGGGAGGGATTGCTTGTGCCCTTTTACGGGGTATGCCGTGCCCTTCCTCTTATGCATGCTTGTTGGTTGGTTGTTGGTCGGGATCTGTCGTGCCCTTTTACGGGATGACCTGTGCCCTGACCAAAACGGTATCCACCTTACTCTATGACAGCATTTGCTTGATCCATGCCGCCTTGCGCGTTAAGAGTTGTCCTTTGTACTGATCGACACTATTTCGAGCGATTATGTCATAAACTACCACTTGCCCTTGCTGGCCGAGTCGATCAAGGCGACCTGTTGCCTGGTCGTTTCGAGCCGGACTCCAATCCCGGTCAACAAATATAAGAGCAGACGCACACTGGAGGCCATCAATTCCCTCGCCCCCGGCTGCAATGGTCCCCACAATAACGCGGCTCTGTCCAGCACTGAACGCATAGATCGCATTGCGTCGCTCATCTGCTGACTGCCCGCCGATAATACGTCCATGTGAAATACCAACATGTTGCAGTCTCGTACTAAGGAGTTCCACTGTTCCTCTGAATTGACTGAAGATGACAAATTGCTCACCAGGGTTGTCCTCCAAGAGCGTCATTACCTCATCAAGCTTCGAGCTGGGTTCGATCATCGTCACGCTGCCGTCCTCGGCGATGTCGGCGTGCGCGATGGCGAGCATTTGCAGTCGTTGTAGTTTGGCGACAACGGCGCTGGCGATGAGCGGCGTGTCTTCTTGCTCGCCGACCCAGGCCACCATATGCTTGCGCATCGTCTCATATGCACGGCGCTGCTTCGGGTCGAGGTCGACCATCAGCTCGACATGGCGCGGTGGAAGCTGCGGGCGTACCTCACGGCCACGCTGTACCGTGAACTTCCTGATACGCTGTTGCAGCTCGCCAGTATTTTTCGGCCCGTCGTAGACGTGGTACTTTGTGGTGCCGCGATAGTCAAAATGTGACACCGAGTAGCGGGCGTACCATTTCCAATAGGAGCTGAAGTCCTTTGGATACAGCCAGTTGAGGATCGACCACAAATCGGGCGGCCTGTTCGCGATCGGCGTGCCCGTTAGCGCGGTCTTGTACGCGGTCTTGATGCGTTTGAGCACCTTCGTCTGCTGACTTGCACGGTTCTTGCAGCGCTGTGCCTCGTCGATTACGACGTGGAACCACTTCCGGCCCGTCAGCGCATAGTACAAGTCAGTTGAGAAATACTTCCGCTCACTGTTGATCTTTGGGAGTCGTAGCAAGTCCCAATTTACGATGTAGACATCGGCCCATTCGCTCTTAATCCATTCGAGGAAATCTTCGCGCTGTGCGACTTCGCCAATTGTGATTGCCCGTAGATAATCGGTGTGCTCGCGGAAGTGTCGCTTCCAGTGCTCGTGGACGGAGAGCGGCGCGATGACGAGGGTTGCCCCCTGTGGGGAATTTTGGGCACGAAGCCGCCTATCACGCTCGACACCGGCAAGCGTTTTTCCAGTGCCCATACCCCAAAAGAAGGCTGCGGCTGGAATTTTCTCCAACCGCATGATGTCAATTTCTTGGAATTCTTTAAGATCCATTCGGTATCCTTAGTACGCTCCCGAAACTCGATTCACTCGCTGGAGACGGTACGCTCAACAGTGACGGTTCACTCTTCTGCTGCGGTCCTCTTGACAGCCGATGGTTCGCTCGCTAACCACGGTGCTCTTGTTGATCCTGGCTCATTCCCGGCGACGGTACGCTCTTTCTTCCGATTCATTTATCCTCTGCGGTACACTCTGCGTGGGCGGTTCACTCTGTTTTCACGGTGCTCTCGTGTGCCCTGGTTTATTCCTCGGATGCTGGGATGATGCGGCCAGTCTCGGGGTCGAGCAGGCCGCCGAACTTGCCACGCTGGCGATCCACCTGGAGCTTGCGGTCCTCTTCCTCAATACGTTCGAGGAGCGCCGTGTAAGCTTCCTGGCTCATGCGTGGGAGCTTCTGGAACTCATTGCCGCGCCGCCCTTCCGGCCGGATCGGGATCGTGCCATCGGCGAGCGTCTCAACGATTTTCGTCCAACGGTCGCCATCGGTACGCGCGAAGTATGGACAATCGTTGTATTCGCACTGCAAGTTATGCACAGTTGCCGTCAGGTTGAAGCGTGGCCGGCGCTTGCCAACCTCTTTCATCTCACGTTTGCAGTAGTAGCACTTGCTGGCCTCGTCCCAGCTCGCAGTCGCGCCTGTATGCTGGCGCGGAATCCCAACGCTACGTCTCGGTGGCATGATCCTCCTAACGAATATTGACGGCAGGGAGTTGCGACTTACGTACGGGGCCCACGAAGGAACGACCGTGCCGAGGGCTTATGGCCTCACCGCAGTTATCCCGAAGGGACGTAACACCTAGGGGTATGCCCGGCTACAATCCTGCCCCGACCAACCTGCGCAGTTTACCATCTCCCCGCCGCCAATCCTCTCAAGCTGAATCAGCGCGCTTGCGACGGCGCTCGGCACGTTCTCGGCGTGCAAAACGCTTGTGGTGCGCCGTTTCCCGATGGGTGTTGTAGTCAGTGAACTGGATACCGCATACACATGTCTCGGCCGGCGTGCGGCGGTTGTCAGGGCCAAAGTGGCTCGGCTTGAGGATCGACACCTTCTCGCGGATCATTGGGTACTTTGTAGTCATAACTAAGTTCCTTTGATTGTTGAGGGAAGGGATCCGTAGTGCCCATTGCGGGATGCTATGTGCCCTTCATTTTTCTGTGCTCTTGCGATGTGCCCCGAAGGAGGTGCTTTGGATGTATACCTCTGCCGTCAATCCTTAGATGCGTAGCCTATTGAGAAGTTTGACGATGGCGTAATCGCCGACCATGCAGACGACGAATAGCGGCCAGAGCATGATGATGCCAATGCCAACGATCCAGTCGGCCGGCGTCATCTCGTTAAGTCTCGCGCTACACCATGCCGCAATGACCGCGCCAACAGCCAAGTAGATGATAAGAAATGGGATCGGCCCCATTAGACATCCTCCGGTGATGGCGGATTGCGGCTGATCTCTATTGACCACATGACGATGTACTTAAGCGCTTGATCCTCAGTGAAGCCACCAGCTACAAGCTGCTTGAACATTTCGTGGAGCGCCACGAAACCCTCGCCGATCGGCGTAATCGGCTCCATAAACAGTGGATTGACGTTATCATCCATCAGATAGCCTCCACGGAATGCACTTCGTAGGCAGAGATTTCGCCGTCTTCCCGGCCATCAACGTCAAATGCCAGTAACTCAATTTCCTCTCGCAGCGCTTCGCCAACGGCATCTTGGCCCTGCGGCTTGCCATCTTCGCGAGTCAGCGTGATCTTAACCTTGAACTCCATGTGCTTTCTCCTGTGGAAGTCTACGAGCAATATCAGCAACCGCTTCCTCTAGGCGCTGAATGCGCGTACCATGATCGGCGAGCTGCACGGTGCCATCGCTCTTTGCACGTTGCAGCGCAGCGAGCGAGCCGCCCCGATTTGCGCGCATATCCTGGTACGCTTCCTGCGTCGGCGCGTCGTTGATGTACCAAACGCTCGGGATATAGCGGTTGCCTTGTGATTTGATCTCGATGCATCCGAGCTGAACCAGCTCGTCGCGGACGCGCACGTAGCCCGTACCTGCAAGGCCATGCTGCTCAAATACCTGGACGGTCGAGCCCCGGAAGACGAGCTGCTCGCCGTCCTCCGTCATCTCCATGACCGACTTGTCGCGGAAACTCTGAAGCACTGCAACGAGCTGTTCGTACATCTCCTGCGTTGTCTTGCGCGCCATGTGGCCCCTCTCCCCCGGCTAAGGTCATGGTACACTGACAGGTAAGGGCACTGGCTATCCCGAAAAGGGCACTAGTAATCCCGACCATGCCGTACGATCCAGAGGACCACCGGCTGCCAGCGTTCCCGGAGGCGTGCCCGCAGTGCGCAAGCCCGCCACGAGGCATGCAGCGCACGTCAGAGGGCCTCCCACGCTGCTGTAGCTGCGGCTGGACCTGGCGGCCTACTCAGTCCCCCGGATCAACAGGCAGCGCGGGCGCAAGATCACGATCTATATAGCCGGCGATCTGTTCATTGAGTCGTACGGCCCAAAACCGCAGCGTGGCGATGTACGTGGCACGGCAGTCGCGGTACTCGACATGGTGATTTGGCGCGGGCGTCCAGCCATACTCGGTCTGATCGGGGTAGAGATTCTCGACGGCGTTCCACACGGGCTCGGGCACGTCCATCGGCACCTTCGGCTTGCTGTACTTATCTAATTCCTTATACTCAGCCTCAGTCCTGCGCGCCTCCGCAAACAGCTTGCTGTATTTGGCAAGCAGCGACTTGATTGCAACATCGCTGAATGTTTCTAGGTTGACGAGCAGGTTCTCAGTTTCCTTGACAAATTCGTCGGGCACGTTGATCCACATATCAGTTTGCCTTTCGCAATGCGATGCCTCTGGCCTTCGGTGCGTGGCCGTGGTCGATGATAAACGTCAAAAGCGCGGCGCGGTTCGGGATCGGATACCCAAGTGTCACGTCAAGCGTGGAGCCGCAGTCGCATGAGAACCGAACGCGCTCATATTCGGGTATCGCAAAGAGTTCGAGCAGGCGCGGTGTGAATGCGAGCAGCGCCACGTAGGCTAACTCCTCCGCACTCCATTGCTGCCACTCACCGGTGTGCAAGAGGTTTGTGAACTCTCTTGCTAGACGTGCGGCTTCGTCCTCTGTAAGCCCTTCTATTCTAGGCCGATCAGTCGTCATAGTTAATGCTGTAATCGGGGTTGATCCTTACGGTTTCTTTGAATTCTGTGAGGCTGCCAATGTCGTAGTTCGTACCCTCGTCATCCGGCAGCAGAACACGCCAATCAGGCGGATAGTCCTGAAGTTTCTGTAAAAGCTCGATAACAGTCACTCTGTCAACACGGTCCTCTCGTTGTAAACGATTCACTTCTCGCTTACGGTACGCTCTCGCTCAGCGGTTCACTTCTCGCTTACGGTACGCTCACATGCACCGGTTGAGCATGCGATAACGCCCCTGTGGGGGCAGGGGCGTTATCTAGTGGGGCTAGTGTTACGCGGTGGCAGCTTCGCGCTCGGCCTTGGACTTGCGTCTCCAATAACTAGCACGTACTTGCGCTCTTACGCAAATTTTGCATGACCTGTTGCCACCACGTCTGCGGATGTAGGTATTCTCTTGGCTGTATTCGTGACCTCTTGGGCAATGCGTTTTGCTAGCGTGTATAGCTGCCGGACCAATACCGCGCAATGTATTTTCTTTAGAAGTTACGATCTCTAAGTGCGAGATATTTACACACCGCTTGATTCGGCATAGATGGTCGAGTTGCATGCCATCAGGGATTGCTCCTATAAGCCATTCAAAGACTACTCTATGGGCAGGTCGATCTTTACCATCAATTTTAAATCGGCCATACCCGCCACCGTATGTCCCCGCTGTCCAAAGCAAGCAGCCGCTAGGCCCCTGACGAACTTTCACCCAAAACCTAGCGGCCACTGCTGCATCCACTTCTGGCACCACTTGACCTTACTCAGTTGGAGCGTTGCGAGGCTTGCGACCACGCTTGACCGGCTGGCCGTTCTCACTCACGCGCTGTGCCGTGGTGCCCTCGGCGCGGTTCGCGTCGGGCAGCTCGGCGGTGCGGATAAGGATGACCTTGCCGGCGTCCGGCACGGCCACGACGCCGTAGTTGTGTGACTCGGCCGCGCTCTTGACGCGCTGGGCGACCTCGGATGGGCGCAGCTCGCGCTCGCCAGTGACGTTACCCTCGTCGTCCTTCACATCGACGCGCTCATCGAACTCGGCCATCGCGTACTCGAACGAGAGAACGCCTTCGCCCTCGGGCGTATTGAGCAGGGACAGGAACTCGCGGATGGTCCGCAGACCGAGGCCCCGGGCGCCACCGGCCTCCAGCAGCTTCTCAGCGCGGTCCTGTGCAACAGGGGTAGGCATGGCGGTTCCTCCTTGTTGGTTGGTTTCCGACCGCCACTTACTATAGTAAGGGATTGGTGCGGCGTTGTCAAGCGATATCGGCGTCAGTTTTCAACTTTCTCAGGTGTGCCGAGGCGGCGAACGCGCGTTGTCCGCGCCAGCTCGACCGTGCGATCTAAGTTGGCCGTCGCCTCGATCGCGGTCGGCGGCTCGGCTTGGCGTGCCAGCTCGCGCCGCCGCTCCAGCTCGTTGAGGCCCGCACGGTTGTCAGCCTCGATCTGTGCGCGGAGCGCGCCGTCATCCACGAGCGGCTTCTGCTCGCGTTTATCTGCGACGAATGAGAGTTCGATCTCGGTCACGACGAGGCCCATACCGTTGCCGACCGCCACGCGCATCGGCGAGCCCTCTGGCGCTGTTGCCTTCGCGATCTCCTTGCCTTCGCGGTACAGCCTGATCTCAGCCTGCCTAGCCATTGGCGGCCTCCTGTTCGGCGAAGTGCGCTTTCACGGCGGTTGCGTCCTGGCCTGCTTCCATTAGCCGGCGTGCTTCTTTGAGCACGGACAGCTTGACCTTCCGATGGCCTGGCCGCTTGCCGCCGCCAAGCGTACGGTGCGATGGCAGCACGCCATCATCGATGTAACGCTTCAACGTCAGATAGGAGATATCCAAATACCGCGACGCCTCCGTCATCCCAACGAGCCTATCTTCCTCTTGCATGATGACCCTTTCGATTGATTCACTTAGCCTGTTCGGTACTCTCGCCTTGCTCGGTTAGGCTCGCGCCTCTAGCGAGAGCAGTCTGTTCCACGTATGCGTGAACTCGTGATAATCCTCCTTATTAACAAAAACGATCTGCGGTAGCATCCGAGAGATCATCCTCGAATGCATGTCCAATGGGCAGGGCCGCATATTGCAGATGCGGTTATGCGTCATCCACGTGGCCATTTCGTCTCTCGTCATCGTAATCACTTACTCTCTCCGGTTCCCTCGCTTGTGTCGGTTCACTCACAGCTTACGGTACGCTTGCGCCTGACGGTTCAGCCTATCAGGCGACCATCTCTGGCTCTGGCGGTGCCAAATAGTGGACGTGCTGAAGGTGCTCGATTGCGTACGGCATCGGCGGCTCGCGGTGGTAGTGGTCCTTGTACATGACGTGATGCAGATGAGAAAGCAGCAGCTTCTCCGCATAGCGGCGCGACATCAGTTCAATGCGGCCATCAGGTAACCGTCCAGCTTCGTATGTCGCCTTCAGCTTCTTGTCGGTGATGTTGCGCTCGGTAAGCGTCGTCGCCGCAAGCTCCGCGTAGCCGCCAGCCTCGTTCTTACGCACGGCCCACTGCTTGCGCTGGCGATACATCATGCCGTAGTAGCCGGCGTTCTTTCCCGAAGTCTTGACGAACGAATCGCCAAGTCTCCAGCAAATCGTTTTGAATTCCGCGCTATGCGGGCGCAAACTCGCAGCACCGAGCAATGAGTCCATCGTGATCTTGTGCATGAGATCACGTGGCTCGGCCTCTGGATGCTCTGCACGCACTTCGCGGGGAATCGCCGAGTTCATCAGGTTATACCACTTGCGGTTCACCGCGTCCGCAACGAAATGGATCGTGTCGAGCGTGACCGTCTGCTCGAAATCAAACTCCAGCTCCTTGAGCCGCTTGCGCAGGTCCGCCTTGCTAATCCAAATCGCGGTCGGGTCGAGGCCGGCGAACCGCCAGATGTGTCCAGCGACAGGCGCCCGCGTGATATCGATGTAGGCAAGCATACCCGCCGCGAGGATCGGCCCGATGCCCTTCTGGCCGAGCAGCCATGCGCCCGGCACGTTCGGGTACTGCTCGTCGCCCTTCGCCCACGAGCCAAGCACCTGTACGAGCTGCTTTTCCTGCGCGTAGAACTGGTCATAGAAATGCTTGAGCACTACGCTGCTGTCGCCGTTACGGTTCAACGCGGCAATCTGGTTGTTCATCACAATCCGCATCTTCTGCGTACGGTAGTACGTATCGACAAGCTGGCGTGCGCCAGCACGGTTGAGCTGCTTCGCGGCAGCTTTCGTATCCTTGTCGAGCAGCTTCAGCGCGGCTAGCTCGAAGTCAAGCTGATCCTCGGGGACAATGATTGGCATAGGTCACTCCCTGTTCTCGGCGCTCTCCTGCGGTGCGGTTCACTCACAGTCTACGGTGCTCTTGCCTGGTGCGGTTCACTCTACCTGCTCGGTCCTCTTGGGCATCGAACGGTTCACTCCTCATCTTCGGTACTCTTTAGAACGACGGTTCACTCGGCTATTCCGGTACTCTAAGGCGTTGCGGTTCACTCCACATACACGATGCTCTTCCCTGGTGCGGTTCACTTTCCTGCTGCAGTGCTCTCGATCATGCGCGGTTCACTCCAGAATGCACGGTACACTCATCGTCGTCGGTTCACTCAACACATACGGTGCTCTTCCGTGACGCGGTTCGTGACCCTAACTCCCCACAGGTGGCAGATCATCTTCTAAAAGGAAATCACTACATTCGCAGATTGGGATAGGATAGTCGTCGCTGCCGGTCTGACCTAATCCCCAGCATCCCTCGAAATCTGGTAGGCCATCGCTGGAGCTGTAATGCATTGGCGGCGAATAGACGTGCTTGTACTCAGGATGGCCGCATTCGGCGCACGGCCTATCAAATGGTTCACTCTCGTTTCCCGGTACGCTCTCACTTGACGGTTCACTCATTACCCACGGTCCCCTCAGTTGGAGCGGTTCACTGGCTGGTAGCGGTGCTCTTATCTTCACCCGGTTCACTCCGATCGCTCAGTGCTCTGCGGCGTCTCGGCTTATAGATTTTCGGCCAGCGTTTGCTACGCTGGCGCCGTAGCTCTTTGCAGTCCTCGTGCGGGCACAGTCGCGTGGCGCCCTTGAACTTCTTGAGTCTCCGTTCCTCTGCGCGCGTCGTATTCGGCCACTCACGTACAAGCGCGTAGCCTATTCCGTGTGCGTTCAGGACTTGCAGCAAGCGAGCGCCACTGCCATTTCGGTGCGCGGCATCTCGCGCGGGTAGGTCTTCAGACCACCCGAGATAATGCATCGCATGCCGATAGGGCCTGTCAAAGTGATACAAGTATACCGTGCCTACTGGCTGCTCATTCATTGCTTTGGCGGATATGGAAGTCCGACATCTGACGGCTCTAGCTCGTCCGAGTCGCCATGCCTATTACGAAGATCGGCCATCTCCTGAATCTTCAGGCCGAGCACGCGGAAGAGTTCAAGTGCCTCATCGTAGGTGTAGCAGGCGTTGTGCTCATACTCCCAGCCAGAGCTGCGGAAGAACAGGATGCTGCCGTCGTAACTGTTCTCCAGCGTGGCGCTCCCGTTGTCGCGGGCCGTATAGAGGGTCGTCTTGCCGGGCCAATCAGGGTAGCGGAAGTGCGGAACCTCAACGATTTCCATCATTGTGCCTCCAGGTCGGTGAAGCCGTGTTCGATCAGCATGTCAACAGCGAACGTGCCGATCACTGTACGATTCTCAGATGCGATCTCTTCTAGGACGTAATCAATAGTGATCCCGTTGTAGCCGAAATCGCGTAGGTTATGTGCGATCTTCAACGCGAGTGCTCGCCTATTGTGGTCATCCAGCTCAGACCAGAGCATCATTGCCCCCTGTGGGGAATTGTCGGCACGGGCGCGGCCTATTCGTTACGCGCTTGCCTGTCGCATAGGTCTTGCAGATTGTTGATTATTTTCTCTAGCCCATAAAAAAGATCGCTAGGGCTATAATATTCGCCGTCAATCAGTGAGAGGGCCTCGTGATAGTTCGATTGAATCTTATATAACTCATCGATTAACGCTTTTCTGAGTTCGACCAGCTCATCGGACGTAATTGGCTGGCGCTGCCTATTCGGCAGCGAACGGTCTAGGTCCATAGGAATTCACTCCTCAACTTCGGTACGCTCGTCATCGTTGGTTCACTCCGCTATTTCGGTACGCTCATACCACTCGGTTCTCGCTTGACGTTGACGGTTCTCTCAGCGTCACCGGCTATGGCCTGCCTATTCGATTGTCGGGATCACACGTGCCCTTTTACGGGATGAAACGTGCCCTGACATTCGCACTATGGCCTGCCTATTCGATAGTATCCCTACTCCCCGGCCTATATAGCACTACTGCGCCATCGAAATGCCGTGCGAGCTCGTGCGCGAGCAGGTCACTGCGCACGTCCAGCCTATTCGCACGTTCCAGCCTATTGCCGAGATTCGCCAAATAGGGGTCGAGGTCGTCCGGCGGTCGGCATGGCGGCAAGGTCACGGTGAAGCGCGGAGACTCCCCACGATGGGGAGTCTCCGCCTCGTCGTACTCACTCGGGTACATCGGTCCTCACTCTGTCCTCGGTTAGCTAGCGCGCTGATAGGTATGCGTTGCCAGACAGCAATGTCCCCATTCTGCCCATTGTTGGGCAGTAGGCATATCCTCGAACGGCTCGTGTCGAGTTGCGCCGTCCGCACAAATCACGATGACCTTACTGTCGTTCGGCATTGTGTTGTTGCTCCTTTCGGTAGAGCGCGAACGCTCCGGCTAGACTCAGGCCAATCCCGATCCCGACGAACATCGCGGGCGCGTGCATCCCAAGTATGCCGAGGATGATCCCTAGTGGCGCGAGCATAAGCGCAACCACCAGGAACACGGCAGCGGTCACGATGCGGTCGGACCCGTGATAGTGCACCACAATCGGCGGCAACGGTTCCGGTTCGCGCCATAGCTCGGCCGGGATGATCTTGTCATCGGCCGAGTGTGCTGGTTGCTCTGGTAGCCCAAGCTTGGCGCGCAAGTGCGGATGCTTGTCCAGGTCGCGCTGCTCAATCCTCATAGGCGGCCCTTTCCTGTAGGTGCGAGCGTACATCATGTATCCATACCGGCGTGCCGGTATGGATACGCTCATGCGCGCTAGCTAGTGGTTGGTATAGCGGTCGCGTCGGATCACGGCGTCATGCTCCCGTAGGCAGTCCTCGCAGTCCACGACGTTGATATCTGCGTTGAGCTTGTCAGACTCCTCGCCACAGACTGCGACAGTGAGGCTATCAGTACGGCTTAGGTGCGTCGGCGCAGCATCGCGCTCGATTGCCGCCCACTCGTCACGGACTTCCCTGCTGTCGAATCCGTAGCGCGCAGCATCCACGAATCCCCGATCGTCCACCTGGAGGATATAGGAACCGCGCGGCACGGTCACGGTCGGCGCGTCCGAAGTATCGTCCAGCGCGACGGTCTCGGCCTGGTCGAAGTGGAACAGCGCGAACCATCCGATTGTGTCGGTCGTTCCCGCTTCATTATCCTGGCCGGAGTCAAGCGAGACAATCCATAGCGCCTCGGCAAGCGCGTCATGCCCGAATTTGGATGAGCTACGGTAGTCGGCCGGCACCACAACAACGTCGTCCATCAGAGTCCTACCCCTTCAGCCACGAGCACACGAGCGAGTGGCTTGTATGCGCGCGCCCAAGCATCGAGCGTTACGCACTTGACATCGTAGTCGTATTCCGAGTCCTGCCAATCGTCGCCGATGA